>WBZL01004343.1_pt1 | contig 12355 bp, 10 predicted proteins | sample 5204291 | NCBI WGS metagenome assembly WBZL01 (sample SAMN12344345, study PRJNA552823) | activated sludge metagenome | biome: Activated sludge suspended growth; feature: Nitrification reactor; material: Wastewater; isolation source: activated sludge from nitrification reactor of wastewater...
ATCGAAAAATACGTGCTGGAACCGCGCCACATCGAAATCCAGGTGCTCGGCGATTCGTTCGGCAACTACGTCTATCTAAACGAGCGCGAGTGTTCGATTCAGCGGCGCCACCAGAAAGTGATCGAACAGGCGCCGTCGCCGTTCATCGATCCGGCGACCCGCAAGGCCATGGGCGAACAGGCGGTGGCCCTGGCCCGCGCCGTTAACTACGAATCCGCCGGCACCGTGGAGTTTGTCGTCGGCGCCGACAAGAGCTTCTATTTCCTGGAAATGAACACCCGCCTGCAGGTCGAGCATCCGGTGACCGAGTTGATCACCGGCGTCGATCTCGTCGAGCTGATGATTCGCGTCGCGGCGGGCGAACGGCTGCCCATGACGCAGGACGACGTGCGCATCGACGGCTGGGCCATGGAATGCCGGATCAATGCCGAAGACCCCTTCCGCGGCTTCCTGCCGTCCACCGGTCGGCTGGTCAAGTTCGCGCCGCCCACCGAGGTGCCGGGCGCGGTCCGCGTCGATACCGGCGTATACGAGGGCGGCGAAATCTCGATGTTCTACGATTCGATGATCGCCAAGTTGATCGTGCACGGTTCGACGCGCGACCAGGCCATCGCCCGCATGCGCGACGCCCTCAATGCTTTCGTCATTCGTGGCGTGGCCAGCAACATCGCCTTCCAGGCGGCGCTGATGCAGCATCCCCGCTTCGTCTCGGGCCACTTCAACACCGGCCTGATCGCCGAGGAGTATCCCAAGGGCTTCAACGCCGCCGATGTGCCGCACGATGATCCGGCCATGCTGATCGCCGTCGCGGCGGCCATGCACCGCCAGTATCTGGCGCGCAACGCCACCATCAGCGGCCAGATGCCCGGGCACGAATTCAGGCCCGGTGCCGATTTCGTGGTGCGTCTGGAAGACGGCGCCGATCACGAGGTGAAGGTCCTGGAGGCCGAAGGCGGCTGGAACGTCACCTATGCCGGCGATCTTTACGAAATCCGCAGCGACTGGCAGTTCGGCCAGGCGCTCTACCAGGGCACGCTGAACAGCGAGCCGTTCTGCATGCAGGTCGAGCGGCGCGGCCTCAAGTATCGTCTGTTCCACTGGGGCACCCAGATGGACCTGATGGTCATGACCGCCCGGGCCGCCCACTTGCAGGCGCTGATGCCGCACAAGGCGCCGCCGGACATGTCGAAGTTCCTGCTCTCGCCCATGCCCGGCCTGTTGACGCAGATCGCCGTGCGGATCGGCCAGGAGGTCAAGGCCGGTGAAATCCTGGCCAAGATCGAGGCGATGAAGATGGAGAACGTGCTCAAGGCCGAACGCGACTGCGTGGTGGACAAACTCCTGGCCAGCCCCGGCGAGAGCCTGGCGGTCGATCAGGCCATCATCGCCTTCCGGTAAGACTGGCCGGCCGGCCGCGGCGCCCGGCGCCGTTGCCGGCGCCATTTTGCCACATCCGGCGGCGCCACCGCTTCCGGACGATGGGCAATGTGCACATGCTGGACGAATGGGGAGGATAATCCGCCCGTTTGTCCCGGAGAGCATTCATCATCGACGCGGCGAAATATCCCACTGACGGCACCGACCCCGCTGGCGACGCGCGGCGGAGTTCCGCGCCCGCCGCCGGGCAGCGACGGCGGACCGCCGAAGGCCAGCCCAAGGTCGTGGCCCGCGGTTTGGCCACCGACGAGTTGTTGGCCAAGATCGACGCGCTCGATTGGGACGATACGGTTTTACCGGCGGCCGCTCCGCCCGTCGCGTCGACGGGCGCCGGCGCGCCGATGCCTTCGCCAGCGCCGTCGCCGGAACGATCGTGGCAGCCGGTGGTCGTCATCGGCGGCGTAATCCTGCTGATGGCGGGACTGCTGCTCCTGTATCAGATTCTGGTGGCAGGCGACGCGCCGCGCGGCCAGATCAATTCGAAGCCCGCGGCGGTCGCCGCGCCGGCGGTGCCCAAGGCTGAAGTGTCGCCCGACGGTGGCGCCGACGATGAAGCCCGCCTGGCGGCGGTCGAGGCCCAGGAGCGACAGCGGGCCGCCAAGTTCGCCCAGGCGGTGCGCCAGGGAGAGGAAAATGCGCTGCGCAAGGCCGACAGGCTGCGCAAGGCGCGCGAGGAAGAACAGGCCAGGCTGGCGCAGGCGCAGGAACAGCAGCAACAGCAGGACCGCCACCGGCGGGAGGAGGAGGCGCGGCTGCGCGCCGAGCGGGAAGCCGCCGAGGCCCGCGCCCGCGTTCCCGCCCCGGTTCCCGCGCCGCGCGGGCCGGCGTCGCCGCAGGAACTGTGCGCCGAGGAGTCCAACTTCTTGAGTCGCGGCCTCTGCGAAGGGCGCGCTTGCGGACGGCCGGAATGGCAAAACCATCCGTTCTGCGTCAAGCGAACCGAGGACCAGTTGCGCCGGATCGGTTCGGGCGGCTAGCCCGTCCGGGCAGCGGTATCATCGCGATTCATTCACCAGCGGGGTGTCGCCATGCGATTGGACAACGAACAGGAAAGCAGCAACGTCGAGGACCGGCGCGGCATGCGCATGCCCGGGGGCGCCGGCGGCGTCGGCATCGGCACGATCGTGCTGGCACTGGTGGCCAGCTATTTCTTCGGCGTCGACCCGGGCACGGTGATCAACGTCGCCACGCAGTTCCAGGGCGCCGCGCCGGCGCCGGAGGCGCGGGGCCACAAGCCGCCGGCCGACGACGAGACGGCGCGCTTCGTCAGCAAGGTGCTCGGCTCCACCGAGCGCATCTGGCACGAGCAGTTCCAGCACGCCGGCAAGCAGTATCGCGACCCCCGTCTGGTGATGTTTACCGGCGCGACACCAACCGCCTGCGGCACCGGCCAGACGGCGATGGGCCCGTTTTACTGTCCGCTCGACAGCAAGGTCTACATCGATCTGGCCTTCTTTCAGGAGTTGAAGAGCCGCTTCCGCGCGCCGGGCGATTTCGCCCAGGCCTATGTGATTGCCCACGAGGTCGGCCACCATGTGCAGCACTTGCTGGGTATTTCCGACAAGGTCCATCAAGCCCAGCAAGGCGCCGGCAGCGAGGCGAAGGCCAACGCCCTGTCGGTGCGGCTCGAATTGCAGGCCGACTGCCTGGCCGGCGTCTGGGCCGCGCAGGCCAACGAGGCGCGCCACATTCTCGAATCGGGCGATGTCGAGGAGGCGCTGGCGGCAGCCACCGCCATCGGCGACGACCGCCTGCAGAAGCAGGCGCGTGGCTACGTGGTGCCCGATGGCTTTACCCATGGCACCTCCGAGCAGCGCGTGCGCTGGTTCAAGCGCGGCATCGACAGCGGCGACATGAATCAGTGCAACACCTTCCAGGCGGCGTCGCTCTGACGCGCGCTTGATCGCTGCGGGTGGCATTCGCCTTGCGGCGCCGGCGTCGGGGCTGTGTGCTCGGCCTCAACATCGTTAATGCCCCGTTAATCTGTGCCATGGATACTGTGGTCATTCCCCGTCAGTCGGTGCCCATCATGTCTCGCTTTGTCCTGTTTCTCCTGCTGCTGCAGTCCCTCGCGGCCGGCGCGGCCGACGACCGGATCGCGATCACGCCGGAACGAGCCAAGCAAGCCGGCGTGACCACCGCCGCGCTGGCGGAGATGAAGGCGACGGGCGGCATCCGTCTGCCGGCCCAGGTGGTGGTGCCGCCGGCGCAAATCGAGGTGATCGCCGCGCCACTGCCTGCCATGGTGGCGGCGGTTCGCGTCGCCCATGGCGAGACGATAAAGCGGGGCCAGGTGCTGGTGCGCCTGCAGGGGGCGCCGCTGCTCGAACTACAGCGCGATTTCGCCCAGGTGCGGGCCCAGGCCAACCTGACCGGCGAGAACCTCCGCCGCGATGAAGGCCTGTTCGCGGACGGCATCATTGCCCAGGCGCGCCTGTCGGCGACGCGGACCGCCGAGCAACAGGCGGCGCTGGTGCTGGCCGAGAAGCGCCAGGCACTGCGGCTGGCCGGGCTGGCGGAACCCGGCGCTGGCGCGCCGCTGGCGAGCCACACCGAAATCCGCGCGCCGTTCGATGGCGTCGTGCTGGAGGCGTCGGCCCAGCCGGGCCAGCGCGTCGACGCCATGACCCCCTTGCTGAAGCTCGGCCGCATTTCGCCCTTGTGGGCGGAAATACAGGCGACGCCGGCGCAGGCAGCCGGCATCGCGGTTGGCGACGAAGTCATCGTGCCCGGCTGTCCGGAGGGCGGCCGCATCACGGTGATCGCGCCGCAGGTCGATGCCCACGACCAGTCCCTGCGCCTGCGCGCTCAACTGCCCTACCGCGTGGCCTGCGTCCGGCCGTATCAGTATGTGCAGGTCGACGTGCGACCGGCGGAAGTGAAGAGCAGTTACGCCTGGCGGGTTCCCGCCGGCGCGCTGACGCGCCACCTGTCGCGTACCTGGGTATTCGTCGAGGTACCGGGCGGCTTCAAGCCGGTGGCGGTGCAGGTGCTCGAGGAGTCGGCGCAGTCGGCGCGGGTGGCGGCGCCGGTGGAGGCGTCGTCACGCATCGCCGTGGGCGGCATTGCCGCCATCAAGGGCGTCTGGCTGGGGCTCGGCGCCGGCGAGCAATGACCGCATGTTCGCACGGCTGACCGAATTCTCGCTGAGCCAGCGCCTGCTGGTGCTGATCGCGGCCCTGCTGCTGGTCGGCGCCGGTGTCTTCGCCTTCAGCGGTCTGCCGATCGACGCCTTCCCGGACGTCTCGTCGACCCAGGTCAAGTTGATCATGAAGGCGCCGGGCATGACCCCGGAGGAGGTCGAGGCGCGCATCGTCACGCCGATCGAGGTGGAGTTGCTCGGCATCCCGCACAAGCGGGTGCTGCGCTCGACGGCCAAGTACGCCATCGCCGACATCACCCTCGATTTCGAGGATGGCACCGACCTCTACTGGGCGCGGCAGCAGGTCGCCGAGCGCTTGGCCGGCGTGTTCAAGGATCTGCCGGGCGGCGTTTCCGGCGGCCTGGCGCCGATCACCACGCCGCTGGGCGAGATGCTGATGTTCACCATCGAAGGCGACCTCGGCCTCGATGAGAAGCGCTCACTGCTCGACTGGACGATCCGGCCGCGGCTACGCACCTTGCCGGGTGTCGCGGATGTCAACAGCCTGGGCGGGCTGGTGCGCAGCTTCGAGGTGGTGCCGATCCTGGTCGCGCTCAAGGCGCGTGGCCTGCAGATCGCCGACCTGATGCGGGCCATCGAGGCCAACAACCGCAACGACGGCGCCGGTCGCCTGACGGAGGGCGAAGAATCGCTGCTGATCCGCGTCGACGGCAACGTGCGAACCATCGAGGACATGCGCGCCATCGTCGTCCATCGCGACGCCAACGGCCGCGTGACGCGTCTGGGTGACGTGGCGACGGTGCGCATCGGCAGCCTGACGCGCTACGGCTTCGTCACCCACGGCGGCCGGGAAGAGGCCGTCGAGGGGCTGGTGCTGGGGCTGCGCGGCGCCAACGCGCGCCAGGTGGTCAAGGCGGTACGCGACAAGCTGACCGAGATCGCGCCTTCCCTGCCGCCGGGCGTGACGACGAAGATCTTCTACGATCGCGGCGCGCTGGTCGAGCGGGCGATCGGCACCGTGTCGAAGGCGCTGGGCGAGGCCATCGTGCTGGTGCTGCTGTTGCTGCTGGCCTTCCTCGGCAACCTGCGCGCGGCGATCGCCGTCGCCTGCGTGCTGCCGCTGGCGGCGCTGGTCACCTTCATCATGATGCGGCTCACCGGCATGTCGGCCAACCTGATGAGCCTCGGCGGCCTGTCGATCGCCATCGGCATGCTGGTCGATGCGGCGGTGGTGGTGGTGGAGAACATCGAAAGCCGTCTCGCCGATGCGTCGGGCGCGAAGCTGCCCTTCCTGCACCGTGTCTATCGCGCCGTGCACGAGGTGACGGTGCCGGTGGTGTCGGGCATGGCCGTCATCGTCATCGTCTTCCTGCCGCTGCTGACCCTGCAGGGCCTGGAAGGCAAGCTGTTCATCCCGGTCGCGCTGACCATCGTCTTCGCTCTCTCCGGCTCGTTGCTGCTGTCGCTCACCGTGATTCCCGTGCTGACGTCCTGGCTGCTGAAACCGGCCGGCGACGCGAGCGGCGACCATCACGAGCCCTGGCTGCCGCGCCAGGCGATGCGTCTGTATGAGCCCGTGCTGGCCTGGAGCCTCGCCAACGCCAGGAAAGTGATGCTGGGCGCCGTCAGCCTGCTCGCCGCGACGGTGGCCGCCTTCCTGCTGCTCGGCAAGACGTTCATGCCGACCATGGACGAAGGCGACATCCTGCTGCAACTGGCCAAACTGCCGTCGATCGCGCTGGACCAGAGCGCCCGGACCGACCTGGCGGTGCAGGGGGCGCTGCTCGAACGCGTGCCGGAGATCAAGGACATCATCGCGCGCACCGGCTCGGACGAGCTTGGCCTCGATCCCATGGGCCTCAACGAGACCGACAGCTTTCTCGTGCTGGCGCCGCGCGAGCAGTGGCGCCAGCCGGACAAGGACTGGCTGACCGGCGAAATCCGCAAGGTCATGGCCGACTTCCCCGGCATGGACATCGCCTTCACCCAGCCGATCGAGATGCGCGTCGCCGAGATGCTCACCGGCACGCGCGGCGACCTGGCGATCAAGATCTTCGGCGCCGATCTCGACGAACTCAACGCGCTGGCCGAAAAGATCGCGGCGCTGCTCAAGACCATCTCCGGGGCACAGGACGTGCTGACGGTGAAGAACGAGGGTGTGCAGTACTACACGGTCGAGATCGATCGCCTGGCGGCCGGCCGCTTCGGCCTGTCCGTCGAGGAGATCGCCGCCGCGCTGCGCGCGCAGATCGAGGGACAGCCGGTCGGCCTGGTGCTGGAAGGCAACCGGCGCACGCCACTGGTGATCAAGGGCGGCGAAGGCATGCGCAATTCGCCGGCGCTGTTCGCCAACATGCAGCTGGCGCTGCCCGACGGCGGCAACGTGCCGCTGTCGGCGCTGGCGAAGCTGAAGCGCGTCGCCGGCCCGGTGAAAATCGACCACCAGGACGCCGCGCGCATGGCGGTCGTCCAGGCCAATGTCAGCGGCCGCGACCTGGTCGGCTTCGTCGAAGAGGCCAAGGCCAGGGTCGCCGCGGACCTCAAGCTGGAGGCCGGTTATCAACTGGCCTGGGGCGGCCAGTTCGAGAACCAGCAACGGGCCGCCAAGCGCCTGCTGCTGGTGATCCCGGTGGCGCTGGCGCTGATCTTCCACATCCTGTTCACCACCTTCGGCTCCGTGCGCCAGGCGGCGATGGTGTTCGTCAATATTCCCTTCGCGCTGATCGGCGGCGTGTTCGCGCTGCTCGCCGCCGGCGAGTACCTGTCGGTGCCCGCTTCGGTGGGCTTCATCGCCCTGCTGGGCATCGCCGTGCTCAACGGCCTGGTGCTGATCTCCTATTTCAACCAACTGCATGCGCAGGGTCTGCCCATCGATCGCGTCGTCGTCGAAGGTTCCCGGCGACGCCTGCGCCCGGTGCTCATGACCGCCTCGATCGCCGCCTTCGGCCTGGTGCCCTTGCTGTTCGCGAGCGGCCCGGGGTCGGAGATCCAGAAGCCGCTGGCGATCGTCGTCATCGGCGGCCTGGTCACCTCGACGCTGCTGACCTTGGTGATGTTGCCGATCCTCTATCGGCGCTGGGGAGTCAAATCATGAGCAAGCGCCTCGACGCCTGCATCAAGCTGATCCTGCCGAAGTCGCTGGAAGCCCAGGTCATCGATCATCTGCTCAATCATCCCGAATGGGTGGGCCCGTTCATCACCCATCAGGTCGAGGGCCATGGCGATCCCGACAGTATCGCCAGCATCGCCGAGCAGGTGCGCGGCCGCGCCGAGCGCGTGCAGATCGAGATCCTGCTCGATGCCAGCCATGCCCACGATCTCGTCGACTACTTCCGCGAGCACTTGCCGACCCCCGACATTGTCTGGTGGCTGAGTCCCGTGGTCGAGTCCGGGAGCTTCGCATGAGGCGCCTGCTATGGCTGTTGCTCGTCCCGGCGCTGGCCGGCGCGGCCGATTACCCGGACCTGCCGCCGACCGGGCAGGTCGAGAAAGCGCTGCGCGTCCACCCGTCGGTGAGCGCCGCCGAGGCCGGCATTCGTGTCGAGGAGGCCAATCGGGACAAATTGCAGGCCGGCCCGCACGAATTCAGCCTCAAGTTCGCCGGCCAGCGGCGGCGTGAGCGGCCGCTGGACGTGAACTACCGCGAACACGACGTCGCTCTGGAACGTGCCATCCGGCTGCCGGGCAAGGCGGCCAAGGATGCCGAGTTGGGCGCGGTCGGTATCGAGCAGGCCCGCGTCGCCCTCGGCGATGCGCTGCATGAGAGTGGCCGTCTGCTGCTCAGCCGCTGGTTCGAGTGGCGCCGCGAGGCGGCGGCGGCTCAGGAGTGGGCGGCGCAGGTGGCGGTGCTGCGACGTCAGCACGAGGTGGTCGGCAAGCGGGTCGTCGCCGGTGACGCCGCGAAGCTGGAAGAACTGTTGTCCGGCGCCCAACTGGCCCAGGCACTGGCTCAACTGAGCCTGGCGCAGGACCGGCGCGAACGGGCCGCGATGGAACTCGCGCAACAGTTCCCCCTGATCGCCCTGCCGGCCGATGTGGCCATTCCGGAACCGCTGCCCATCGCCGGGTCGGCGGAGTCCTGGCGCGAACGCATCCTGGCCCACAATCACGAACTGGCCGTGGCCCGCGCCGCGGCACAACGCAGCCGTCTCAGTGCGCAACGGCTCGATGCCGAGCGTCTGCCCGACCCGACACTGGGTGTGCGCTTCGGTAGCGAACGCGACGGACAGGAACGCATCGTTGGTCTGCAACTGACCATTCCCCTGCCCGGCGCGGCCCGCGCCGCGGGAGCGCGCGCCGGTGTCGCCGAGGCGGATGCCGCCGGCGCGCGCGAGGCACTGGCGCTGACCAAGGTTGAAGCCGAGGCGCGACGAACCGTCAGCCTCGCCCATGGCGCCTATGCGCAATGGCAGCGGCTGGCCGACGTGGCGGCGCGCATGGAAGACAACGTGCGATTGCTCGACAAGGCCTGGCGCCTGGGCGAAGGGCAGTTCACCGAGTTGCAGACCGCGCGCCGCCAGGCCAGCGAGGCGCGCCTCGCCGCCACCCAGGCCCGGCTCGAAGCCAGTGAGGCGCGCTACCGGCTGTTACTCGATGCCCACGAACTGTGGCCGCTGGACGCCGACCATCACGACTAGCCGGAAGCGCCGTCGGTCAGCCGGCCAGCGTGGCAAAGGCGGCAACGACATCCGGCGGCGCCTGCACCAACTCAATCAGCACACCCTCGCCGGCGATGGGAAACTCGTCGCTGGCCTTGGGGTGCAGGAAGGTGATGTCGTAACCGGCCGCACCCTTGCGGATGCCGCCGGGCGCGAAGCGCACGCCCTGCGCCGTCAGCCACTCGACGGCCCTGGGCAGGTCGTCGATCCATAGCCCGACGTGGTTGAGCGGTGTCGCATGCACCGCCGGCTTCTTGTCGGGGTCGATCGGCTGCATCAGGTCGACCTCCACCTTGAACGGGCCGGCGCCCATGGCGCAGATGTCCTCGTCGACGTTCTCGCGTTCGGAAACGAAGTTGCCGGTAACGGCTAGGCCGAGCTTGTCGACCCACAGCGTCTTCAGGCGCTCCTTCGAAGGGCCACCGATGGCGATCTGCTGGATGCCCAGTACCTTGAACGGTCTATTCATTTTTCCTGCTCCCCATGATTAGCCAAAGCCCGACGACGACCATCGGCAGGCTCAGCCATTGTCCCATGCTGATCTGGTAGGAATGGCCGAAGATGCCGGCATCCGGTTCGCGGAAGAACTCGGCCAGGAAGCGCAGCGCGCCGTAGCCGATCAGGAACAGGCCCGACACGGCGCCGCGCGGGCGCTGGCGGGCCGAGAACCACCACAGGATAACGAACAGCAGCAGTCCTTCGCCGGCCGCCTGATAGAGCGGCGAAGGGTGGCGCGGCTGGTTGTCCACCTGCGGGAAGATCATCGCCCAGGGCAGCGAGGCGTCGGCCACCCGGCCCCAGAGTTCGCCGTTGATGAAGTTGCCGATGCGGCCCGCCATCAGCCCCAGCGGCACCAGCGGCGCGATGAAGTCCGTGACCTGGAAGAAGGTCTTGCCGCTCTTGCGCCCCCATAGCGCCATGGCGACCAGCACGCCGAGAAAGCCGCCATGGAAGCTCATGCCGCCTTTCCAGACCGCCGCGATCTCCAGCGGATGGCTCAGGTAGTAACCCGGTTCGTAGAACAGCACCTGGCCGAGTCGCCCACCGACGATGACACCGAGCACGCCGTAGAACAGCAGGTCGTCGAGCGCCGCCGGGGCGATGCCATGCCAGGGCTGGCCGGCGGCGCGGCGCCGGCCGAGCAGGAGAAAGGCGATGAAGCCGGCCAGGTACATCAGCCCGTACCAGCGCACGGCCAACGGGCCGAGACTGATGGCGACGGGGTCGAACTGGGGATGGATCAGCATTAAGCGGGATTCTCCATGAGCGCTCGCCATGAAAACACGTGGCAGCCATTGGTGTCGAAGGAGCGGTCGCCGCCGTGGATGATCCAGGGCTCGAGCGCCTGATCGTCGGCCAGGGTCCGCCAGCGCCTCGCGCCGTCGAGCCAGTCGTGGACGAACGTCATGCCGGACTTGATTTCGACCGGTTGCAATCGGCCGCCCGCCTCGAAGAGCAGGTCGACTTCATGTCCGATGTTGTCGCGCCAGAAATACAGTTCGGCCGGCTGGCCGGCATTGTGCCGCTGCTTGATGAATTCGCCGATGACGAGGGTCTCGAACAGCGCGCCGCGCATGGCGTGCGTCGACACCGCGTCGGCGGCGCGGATACCCAGCAGCCAGGCCGCCAGACCGACATCGAGAAAATACAGCTTGGGGGTCTTGACCAGGCGTTTGCCGAAATTGCGATGATATGGGGGCAGCAGGCGCACGATATAACTCGCCTCGAGAACCGTCAGCCATTCCCGCGCGGTAACGTGGCTGATACCGCAATCGGCCGCCAGCGACGAGAGGTTGAGCAACTGGCCGCTCCGTGCCGCGCACATCTTCAGGAAACGCTGGAACAGCGCCAATTGGCGCACCGCCAGCAACTGCCGGACATCGCGTTCGACGTAGGTGGCGACATAGTTGGCAAGCCAGTCGCCGGGGGTAAGCTCGCGGTCGTACAGTGCGGGATAGGCGCCCCGCCACAACGCCGCGTCGACGCTGGCCGGGCTCAGGCCGGCGCCGGCCAGCTCCGACAGGGACAGCGGCAGCAGTTGCACCAGGCCGACGCGACCGGCCAGCGACTGCGTGATCCGGGACATCAGCCCGAACTGTTGCGAGCCGGTGAGTATGAAGTCGCCCATGCGCCGACGGTCATCCACCCAGCCCTGCAAATAGGAAAAAAGATCCGGGCAGCGCTGGGCCTCGTCGATGATGGCGCCATCCGGAAAGCCGGCGAGGAAGCGGCGCGGGTCGGTGGTCGCGTAGTCCAGATGCTCGGAATTCTCCAGGCTGACATAGGGCTTGCCCGGAAAGGTGGCGCGGGCCAGCGTCGTCTTGCCCGACTGGCGCGGCCCGGTGATGGCGATGACGGGAAAGCCGCGCGCCAGACGCGTGACGGTGGCCGAAGCGGTGCGAGGAATCATTTCCGTATCTTACAGATTGAAGGTTCGTTCTTCAATATGTAGGGTGAACCCATTGCCACGCCGGCGCGGCCTCAGAACACCAGGGTGCGCCAGGCCGGATCGAGCGCGCGGGCGACGAAGGCGGCGGCGCCGGCCTCGCCGGTCAGCTCCGGGATGAATGCCTTGCCGGCCGCCTTGTGGCGGGCGAGGCCCATCGCGCAGGCGAGAAAGCGCACTTCCAGCGCGGCGGCCTCGCGCATGAACGAGTAGATGGCCTTGCCACCCGCGGTGACCGCCGACTCGGCCACGCCGGTGATCAGCAGATCGCAGGCCGGTCCGGCGAAGTGGATTTCCACCTCGGCGTCGCTGGCCGCCGCGGCCGTGGCATAAACGAACGGCGCGGCGCACAGATCGGGGCGATCCGCCGTCGCAGCCCAGAGCAGAATGGCCAGTCGGCTCATGCGTCGATGATCGCGCCGGGGTCCGCGGCCCGCACGTGGGCGGCGTAGGCGGCCGCGTCCACCAGCCGGGCGCGTTCCGCCGCCCAGGCCAGGGGCCGGCCGCGCGCCAGCCAGCCGGCGCCATGGGGGTCGTCGTTGATGAGTCGCGGCTGCGCTTCCGCCGCCTCGTTGGCCGCGTCGATGACGAAGGAGACCGGCGCATGGACGGCGAGCACCGTCTTGGCGCTCTCCACCGTGCCCAGCCCCCGGCCGCGCACCACCTCGGCGCCCTTCGGCTTGGCCGTGAAGGCGACGAGACGGCCGGCGC
>WBZL01004098.1_pt2 | contig 12351 bp, 11 predicted proteins | sample 5204291 | NCBI WGS metagenome assembly WBZL01 (sample SAMN12344345, study PRJNA552823) | activated sludge metagenome | biome: Activated sludge suspended growth; feature: Nitrification reactor; material: Wastewater; isolation source: activated sludge from nitrification reactor of wastewater...
GCGACCTTGCGCACCGGTCCCCGATGGTCGAGCTGGAGCCCGTTGAGTGCTTGCGGGTAATCGGGGAAGCCCGCCGAGCCGAGGCGCTCGTCGAGGAACGCGGCGATGGCCTGCGCGGTGCTCGTCACTTCACCGAGTCGCGGGACGCGACCGGGATGGTCACCGTGCCACTCCCCAATGCGGCCACCACGGAGTCTACGACGGTACGGGTGGCCGACGGGATCGAGTCCGCCACGGCGGGATTCAGCACCAGGCGTACCACGCGACTCGCGGTGCCCAATCCCACCACCCGGGGGGTGAACGTTCCCGCCTTCACCTCGGCGGCGACTCCCCGAAAGGCCAGGGGGAGGTCGATCAGCACACTGCCTAACGTGACTTCCGGGGCAATGCTGTTCTGGTCCGCGTTGGACCCGAAGACCCACGCCTTGCGCGTTTCACGCGCCGCCTGAAAGACGCCGAGTCCCGCGGCGTCGGCGTTCTGGAAGATCACGTCGGCACCCGCGGCGATCTGCGCCAGCGCCTGTTCCTTGCCCGCTGTCACGTCGTCCCAGTTGCCGATGTACGAGATCGCCACCTGGATCCCCGGCGTCACCGATCGCGCCCCGCTCGCGAACGCTTCGAAGCTCGCCTTCACCGGCGGCAGTTCTGTCCCGCCGATGGCCGCGATGCGGCCACTCTTCGACATGCGGGCGGCCAGCACGCCGGCGGCGTACGAGGGTTCCTCGAAGGCGAACCGGATCCCGGCGAGGTTTGGCCCGGTGGTCGTGCCGCTGGTCGTGACGAATATCGTGTTGGGGTACTCCGGGGCGACACGCTGTGCTGCGTCCTGAAACTCGAACCCATGTCCGAACACGAGGCGATACCCCTGCGCCCCGTACTGCCGGAAGTTCTCCTCGAACTCGGCGGGGGTCTTCGTCTGGATGTGACTGACCGACGCTCCCAGCGAATCTCGGATGAGCAGCAGCCCGTCGTACGCCCCTCCGTTCCACGACTTGTCGCTGATGGGTCCCGGTGTGAGCAGGGCGACCTTGAACGCGTCGGCAGCGGCGGCCCCCCCCGATCCGCACGCGACCTGGAGGGACGCGATGGCGAGGAAGAGTAGAGCGGCGAGGCGCATCCCGGGTCCCTGTCAGTTGTCCGCGGCGAGGCGGATCGGGGGATTCTGCGACCGTGCGGCCGCGACCGACTCGCCCATGCGCACCGTGCCGTTGATCTGGCCCCCCTCGAAGACGACGATGCTGCGCGTGTTCACATCCCCTTCAACCGATGCCGTCGCCTGGAGTTCCACCCGTTCGGTAGCGGCGATCGATCCGACGACCTTGCCGCCGATCACCGCGTCTGCGGCATGGATATCGCCGAGGATCACCCCGGAGCGTCCGAGCAGGACCTGACGTGCGCCGCGGACGGCGCCCTCCACGGTGCCCTCGACCTTCACCACGCCGTTCGTCTCGACGTTGCCGATGATGCGCATGCCGGCACCAATGACGGACATGGTGGTTTCGCCGCTCACAGGATCGGGACGGGACATGGGTCGGTCACCCGTGGTCTTGTTGAAGATGGACATGGGAAGGAAGATCAGGCGTGATCGAGGGAATGGCCAAGGATCAGCTCGACGAGACGGTGCAGGTCGTCCTCGGAATAGAATGAGAGGGTCATCGACCCGCGAGTGCCGGGCTGCAGGTCGATGCGCACATCAGTCTGGAGGCGTCGCCGCAGGAGTTCCGTGATGCGGCGCAGCTCGGCATCCTGTGCGCTGCCGCCCCGCGTGCCGGTGGCCGGCGACTGCGGCGCCTCCTTCGGCGCGGGCTTCGAGTGCTGCGCCAGTCGCTCGACCTCGCGAACGCTGAGCCCTTCATCGATTACGCGGCGCGCGGCGTCGATGCGTGCGCGTTCGTCGGGGAGCGCGAGCAGGGCACGCGCGTGGCCGAGCGTGAGTTGTCCATCACGCACCAGGGTGCGGATACCCTCGGGAAGCGTCAGGAGGCGCAGGAAGTTCGCGACGGTCGATCGATCCTTTCCGACGGCATCGGCGACCTGCTGCTGTGTCTGGTTGAACTCCCTGACCAGTCGCTCGTAGCCCAGTGCCTCGTCGATCGGATTGAGGTCCGCCCGCTGGAGGTTCTCGACCATCGCGAGGATGAGCATGTCGCGGTCATCGAATGCCTTGACCAGCGCGGGAATGGAAGTCCATCCGATGCGCATCGCGGCGCGCAGGCGGCGTTCACCTGCAACGAGCTGGTAGGTATCGGTGCCCGTGCGGCGGACCGTGATCGGCTGCAGCAGTCCGGTGGCACGGAGTGAGGCCTCGAGTTCCTGTAGTTCAGCGGGGTTGAAGGAGCGTCGCGGCTGGAAGGGATTCGGAGTGATGGCCGCGATCGGGAGGTCGCGTAGCGGGCTATCCGGGACGGTCGGCGCGGGGGCCGCTGGTGGTGTGGCTGGTGGTGCGGGTGGCGACTGGGCGGCAGCGATCAGGGCCTCGAGACCACGGCCCAGCCGCTTCGGCTTCTCGGCGGGTGTCATGGTTGTCTTGCCGAGCCAGTCGTGAAGATGTGGAATGTCATGTGGACGACGTCACCGGCCGGTCAGATGGAGAGTCCTGAGAAACATACGTTTGCGTCCTTTCGATAACCTCTTTGGCAAGTGCGAGATACGTGGTGGCACCAACGGACGCAATGTCGTAGGTGATAATGGGCTTTCCGAAGGATGGAGCTTCGGCCAGGCGGACATTCCTGGGGACAACTGCGTTGAAAACCTTGTCCCCGAAGTAGGCTCTGGTGTCTGCCGCGACTTGTCTGGAGAGGTTCAAGCGGGCGTCGTACATCGTCAGCAGGACGCCGTCGATGACGAGCGCCGGGTTGATGGCCTTCTGTACGAGCTCGATGGTACGCAGGAGGTGTGAGATGCCTTCGAGTGCGAAGTACTCGCACTGAAGTGGGATAAGGGCGCCGTCCGCGGCGGCCAGCATGTTGAGCGTGATCAGTCCCAGGGATGGAGGGCAGTCGATGAGCACGAAGTCGTACGAGGCACGGATGCCCTCCAGGGCGCGCTTCATCTGGAAGTCTCGATCCGGTATTCCCACCAACTCGACCTCTGCGCCGGCGAGATCCGGGGTCGCTGGAAGTAGGTCCAGCGAAGGGAAGTGGACAGAGCGGTGGAGCGCGTCGACGACGGGGGTTATTCCGAGCAGGACGTCGTAGGTCGTGTGCTCGATCTCCGTAGGGGAGATCCCGAGACCAGAGGTCGCGTTGCCCTGAGGATCCGCGTCGACCAGCAAGACGCGCTGCTCCGCGGCAGCCAGTGATGCTGCGAGGTTTACCGCGGACGTGGTCTTGCCGACGCCGCCTTTCTGGTTGGTGATGGCAATGACTCTGGACACGCCGTGGCTGGTACTGGTGGGAGGCAAGGGGCGGAATATGACCCCGGCGGCCAGCTCTAGCCAGCACGGTGTTTCACGTGAAACACCGCCCTATTTCTCCACGCCGTGGTCCACAATGTGGGTTTGCCCTGTTTCACGTGGAACGTGAAGACTCAACGCCGCGGCCCCCGGGGGACCTGCGCTGGCTCCCCTGGAGCTCGCCGAAAACGGAACTCATTCCTCCAAAAATAGGTGGCGGTTTCGCCGGAGGGTGAGGAATCGGTCCTCTGGCCCTGCTTGGGCCCCGGCGCTCGCCCAGGCGATGGTGCAGGAGCCACTCGCTTCACTCGGGTCTCGGCCTTCGGTGGGGCGACGGTGCTTGGGCCACTCACGGCACTCGGGCCTCGGCCTTCGCCGGCTGACTTTGCTTGGGGCCACTGGCTTCACACGGGCCCCGGACTTCGGTGGGGCGGCTGTGCCTGAGCCGCACGACTCACCAGGGCCCAGGCCCTCCCCGGGGGCGCCGAAATCCTCGCGTTGACCACGCTCTCGCGCGGGCGCTGGGCTTAGCGAAGCGCCCAGTCGGCCCTGGCGGAATCCGGGTCGATCGGGATCAGGATTGGTTCCGCGCCGGGGCGTGATTCATCTCCGCGCAGTACGTACCAACGCCGCCGGTCCTGCATGGCGGGGTGCCTTGCATTCAAGCCGTGCAGGTCCTTGAGGTACGTGTTCGATCCCCACTCGCTGGCAAGAACACCCATGTAGATATGCGTCCCCGCGCGATCCTCGCGAATGCGGCGCTGGCACACTTCGGAATACGGTCGCCCAGGTAGCGCGCGCTCCGACTGGTCCGGCGACCACGGCGACGGAACCAGCTTCCCGGAGTCGGATGTCAATCGGCGAAGAAGCGCCAGCGGATCTCGCGCCCCGCCCGAGCCTTCGATTTGGGTGAGGGCCTCCTCCAGTGCGCACGCATCGACTGTCCGGTAAATCCATTCCGATGCAGATCGCGATACACCAACGGCCCATAAACGAGCCATCAACTGGGCGCCCCACGTCTCCCTGACCAGAACGACCGCGTTTTCTACTCCTGCCCTCCTCGCGATGTCGGTCACGTTCCACCGAAGTGGCGTCAACCCCGCTGCGTACTGTCGGCCGCGGTCGGTCGCGACCCCCAGAACCGCAAACCCGAGGGACGCTACGAGTCCGCCTGTGAGGAATCCACGCCCCCCTTCCCAGCGGCGCCAGGAGGCAGCCACGCCAGACACGGCGTAGAATGCCGATGGCGCGACGAGGAGAAATACGAAACGCGGTCCGAGATAGAACCCATCATGCCAATAGGTCCCATAAAGAGCGATCAGTAAAAAGCCAGTAACAGCCCATAATCGCTCTATCAGGCGCCCATTCCACGCCAGAGCCAGCCCGATCGCGACAAAAACAAGACTCGGCACCGGGGTCTCGAAAAGGTACGTCTGCAAGCGGAGGAAGTAGAGACTCACGAGCTCCAGCCCCAGGGTCGGCGTATGGGGCTGTCCCCAGGGCGACGCGTGAAAGCCGAGGCCATGCTCCGCGCCCCACAACTGCTCGTAGGCGAAGAGCAGGGCGTTCCCGGTGGTGCGCCAGTTGTACCAGAGCAGCATCGACACGGGGACGGCCAGGCCAGCCAACATCGCAAATGCATGCCGCCAGCTGAGCGACCGCTGCACGAGTCGCCAGGCACTCCACGCACCGAGCGGCAGTGCGACGGCCAACGCATCCACCGGACGAATGGTGGCCATCATACCAAGGGCCGCTCCCATGACGATCGCGGCCCCGGTGGTGCGATCACTCGCGTGGTGCAGCGCCGCCCACCAGGCGAGCAGCGCACCACACAGCGTCGCCACGTGATTCATGTGGGACGCCGCGAGAAAGACCATGAAAGGGGAAAGGGCGAGCACCAGGACGCTGCCTAACGACAGCGCGGCATCAACGCTGCTGCGTCGCAGCAGCGCCCAGAACAACGCGACACTCACGCCGCCCAGCACGGGTCCCACGGTAAAGGTCGCCCCCAGCCAGACGCCGGGCACCAGCAACAACGGTCCACCGGGAGGGAACTGGGTGAACCACCTCCCATTCCCATCGAGGACGTGAAGCGCGCTCTGCAGGACCGGCAGGGCGGGTGCGTCGAGATAAAGCCGTCCCTGCGCGAAGATCCGCGCCTGGATCACCTGCGCGATCTCGTCCAGGTGCAGCGGCATGCCGTCAAAAACGGCGCGCGCGACGATGCAATAGAAGAGGGCACTCGAAGCACCAAGGATCCACGCGGTTCGAGCGGGGCGCGCCTCTGCAGCTGCAACCATCTGAGCCCACCACCCAAGGCGAGGGGTCCAGCGCCGACCGATGAACCAGCCCAGCACGCCAAATCCCGCGACCAGTGCCGTGCCGGTGCCCCAGCCACGAGCGACCACCCCAAACCATCCCGCCGCGCGACCACCCGGCACCCAGTTCACGATGGGGAGGAAGCCGAAGACCACGACGACCCCAGCCATCAGCCAGCCAGGCCAGGACGCAGTGGAAGAGCGCGAATCGGTCACATTGTCAGGACGGTTCCCCCTCGCTTCGTGCAACGCGACGCCACCGCTCGACCTCGAGCACGACGTTCTGCAGGTCTGACGGGCTCACGCCGGGGATCGCCGCGGCCTGCGCCAATGTCCGCGGACGGAGCCGCGAGAGCTTCTGGCGGGCCTCGAACGACACCGAGCGCATCTCGGCATACGGCACGGCCTCCTCCAGGGCGAAGCTCCCCATCCGACGCAGCTTGTCAGCAGCCACCCGCTCCCGCTCGAAGTAGCCGGCATACTTGATCTCGAGGTCGGTGCTGACGACCACATCCCCGGGGAGCCCAGCTCCAACACCCGTGGCCGCAAGCAGGCGCACCAGCTCGACCCCCTGCCGCCTCGCCAGCTCGATGACCTTCACTGAATGCGGGATGGGGGTGCTGTTGGCCTCCGCCAGCAGAGGGTCCGCGACGTCGGGCCGGATACTCGTCTCCACGGCGAGCTTCATGGCCTCCCCCTCCTGCGCCATGCGGCGTTCAGCCACCGAACGCTCGGAGGGCGTCAGCAGCCCCAGCTCTGCCGCGAAGGGAGAGAGGCGCCGCACCGCGTTGTCCTGACGCACCGTGAGCCGGAACTCCGATCGGGAAGTGAAGAGCCGGTACGGCTCGTCGACGCCACGGTGCACGAGGTCGTCGATGAGGACGCCGATGTACGATGTCTCTCGCCCCAGAGACACGGGCGCCCGCTCCAGCGCGCGAAGCCCCGCGTTCAGCCCGGCGACCACCCCCTGCCCGGCTGCTTCCTCGTAGCCGGTCGTGCCGTTGATTTGCCCGGCGAAGTAAAGCCCTGGGAGCGCTCGAACCTGCAGGTACGGGTCGAGCTGGGTGGGAGGGAAATAGTCGTACTCGATCGCGTAGCCGGCGCGCGTCATGCGCACCTGCTCGAGTCCCACCACGCTCCGAAGTACCTCCAGCTGGACATCCGCCGGAAGTGACGTGGACATCCCGTTCACATAGAGCTCGGAGGTGTCGTGTCCCTCGGGCTCCAGAAACAGTTGATGGCGCTCGGCGTCGGGGAACTTCACGATCTTGTCCTCGACCGACGGGCAGTACCTGGGCCCCTGCGCCCCGATGGCACCGCCATACATCGCCGAACGCCCGATGTTCCTGGTGATGACGTCCTTGCCCGTTGCCTCAAGGAACGCAATCCAACAGTTCAGCTGCTCCGGATGTCTCGTGACTCCTAACTGGCGCCTTGAAGTCTCCCAGAAGTGTGACCATGAATAGTCGAACTGCTCTACCTCACTGGCCTGCTCCTCCATCCGGGAGAAGTTCACTGAGCGCCCGTCAATCCGCGGCGGGGTCCCGGTCTTGAACCGTGCGACCGTCAGACCGGCTTCCTCCAGCTGTTCCGCCAGATGGGTGGCCGATCCTTCCCCGGCTCGGCCCCCGGCGATGCGGGTTTCCGTTCCGATATGGATCCGCCCGCGAAGAAAGGTGCCGGTCGTGATCACCACGCTCCTCGCGCCGAAGCGACGCCCCTCGAGCGTCTCGACACCGGCCACCCCGCCAGAATTCAGGATGAGCCGCGCCACCGTGCCCTGAATCGTGTGCAGCAACGGCTGAGCCTCGAGGAGTCGCCGCACCGCGCGCCGGTACAGCCCGCGGTCGCATTGGGCTCGCGGTGCCCAGACCGCAGCTCCCTTGCTCCGGTTGAGCATCCGGAACTGCAACATCGCGAGATCCGTGGCGCGCCCCATGATCCCACCCAGTGCGTCCACTTCCCGAACCACCGTTCCCTTGGCAACGCCGCCAATGGCGGGGTTACATGACATCTGCCCGATGGTCTCGAGGGCGCTCGTGATGAGTCCCACGCGAGCACCGAGCCGCGCCGCGGCCACGGCGGCCTCTGTGCCGGCATGCCCGGCTCCCACGACGATGACGTCGAACTCCTGCTCCATCGGCATGCCCAAAGTTAGTACCACTACGCGGCGCGCTTGCGCGACACGACCGGGACCCGGGAGACTTCATCCATGCCACTGACCATTCCCGCGGACCACCCCACGCTCGTCATTCGGAAAGAGGCCTTCGAACGAGCCGGACTGACTCGACATGCCTTCGATGAGCGACTTGGCCTCACCGACGAGGAGTTTCGCGTCGAGGGGACCCTTGTGGTGATCGGACCGATTCACGACACCGACGCCCTTCCCCTCGTCATCGAGGAAATCGAACGCCTGGGCCTCACCTACTTCGACGACTTCTTTGACCTTTCCGGGACGTGGCCGGCGTGGCTGCGGCTCTTCGTGATGGGCTCGTAGGTCACCGGATCGACTTCGCCGGACAGCGGGCCGCGGCGCAGCAACCCGACCCATCCGCATCGCAGGCACCAGCTCTTCCTGAACCAGGGGAGCCAGTGGTCGTAGAGCCGAGACGCCATGCGGACCGTGGGCGCGTCACAGTGCAGGCACCGGTCTCCACGCGGCAGCAACACGAGGAATGCCAGCGTGGCCGCGATCACCCGGAGGAAGAAGAACCCTCCGATGACCAGGACGAAGATCGCGGATTCGGACATCAAGGTAGGAAGTCGGAAGTCGGACGTCGGAAGACTATACGATCTAGCGATCGCCGCCCGGGAAGGCTACCGGGCCACGTGTACCGCGCCGAACTCGACGGCGCGTCGCTCGGCATACGACGACGTGCGCCAGGGGACGACGCCCTCCACGAACCCCACGTGCCCTCCCACGGGGACGAACTCCGGGATGAGATGCGGGTTCTCCCGGGCAATGGCACCCACGCGATGCAGGACGTCCGGAGGATGGAACGGGTCGTCGTGGGCGCTGAGGAGCAGGGTGGGCACGCGCACCGCCGCGAGGTATGGCAGGGAGCTCGAGCGGGCGTAGTAGTCGGCGGCATCCCGGAAGCCATGGACCACGCTCGTGTACGCGTCGTCAAACGCCCAGAGCGACGTCGCCCGCCGGATCGCCTCCGCGTCCGCGAGGTCCGGGAAGCGCGCCACTTTGTCCAGGGCCTTCGAACGCAGGGTCCGCAGGAAGCGACGCGCGTAGAAGGCGGCATGCTGGTCGATGTGCCCGCAGGACGCGGCGAGGTCGAACGGGACGCTGATGGCGGTGGCCGCAGCGACGACACCGCGCGCGGCCTCACCCTGCTCGCCGAGGAACTTGAGGAGGACGTTGCCGCCTAACGACACACCGGCGAGGACCAGCGGGGATGCCGGGCGCTCGGCGCGAAGCCGCGCGACCACCAACGCCAGGTCCGTGGTTTCCCCGCTGTGATAGGAGCGGCGCTGCCGGTTGGCTTCGCCGCCGCACCCCCGAAAGAAGAGGACGTTGGCCTGCCAGCCCCGCGCATGGGCGAGCGCCAGCGTCGGGGCGATGTAGTGCGACCGGATGGTGCCCTCGAGGCCGTGGAGGAGCAGGAAGGTCGGAGCGCTGGGGTCGCGCACGGGGAGCCGGAGGAGTTCGACGAAATCGTCGTCCGGCGTGTCCAACCGCTCTCGCTGGAGTGGGAGCCGGGGGAGGCGCCGCGCGAGGCGTCCCCACACCGTCTGGAGGTGCCGGTTACGGAGCCAAGGGGCAGGACGGTACGGGACCAGTGGGGGAACGGCGGTCTGCGGCATGGACGATTACAATGTCACCGAGCCGGCGTCCGGTGGGAACGGTGCTGGCAGCTCCCCAACGCACGCCGGCCCATGGAAGTCCAGGTTTTCGGCACCAAGAAGTGCTCCGACACCCGCAAGGCGCTCCGCTTCTTCAGCGAGCGCCGCGTGAAGACGCATTTCGTCGACCTCAACGAGCGAGCGGCATCGCTGGGAGAGTTGCGCCGCTTTGTCCAGAAGTTCGGGGTGGAAAGACTCATTGACCGTGAATCGCGGCGCTTTCAGGACCTGGGGCTGGCCCAGGCCCGGTACGGCGACGAGCGGTGGCTCGAGAAGCTTGCGGACGAACCGTTAATGCTGAAAACCCCACTGGTCCGCTGCCAGCACCAGCTGACCATTGGCCTCGACGAAGCCGCCTGGAAAGGGTGGGTGGGGAAGGCGTGACGCAGATCTCGCTCTCGGGTATCGGGGTGCAGTACGGTGCCACGATCATCCTCCGCGACGTGACCTGCACGATCGGCGCAGGGGAGCGCTGGGGGATCGTGGGGCGCAACGGTTCGGGAAAGACGTCCCTCTTCCGGATTGTCACAGGAAACCAGGCGCCGAGTCAGGGAAGCGTCGCCCGCGTGCCGGGCCTGCGATATGCCGTCCTCGACCAGCATCGCGAGTTTGTCGGGGCGACGACGGTGTGGGAGGCGGTCGCCGAGGCGTTCCGGCCGCTGATCGACCTCGAAGCGGATCTCGCGTTGCAGGCAAACGCCCTGGCGGAGGCCGGGGAGCAGGCGACCCAGCAACAGCTGACGAGGTATTCCCGTGACCTCGAACGCTTCGAGCGTGACGGTGGCTACACCTGGTCCTCGACGGTGGACGCCGTGCTGGAGGGACTGGGCTTTGCCGCGTCGGCTGCCCGTACCACCCCTCTGGCGCAGCTCAGCGGCGGGGAGCGTGGACGGGTCGCGCTGGCGCGCCAGCTGGCCATTCCCGCCGACGTCCTGCTGCTCGACGAACCGACGAACCACCTCGATCTCGAGACCACGACCTGGCTGGAGGAATTCCTCAGGGGATCGCGGGAGACGCAGCTCATCATTTCGCACGACCGGGCGTTCCTCGACCGCGTGGTGGACCATGTGCTGCACCTCGAGGACGCGACCGCCTTTGCTTATGCGGGCGGCTACGCACAGTTTGTCGAGCAGCGGGTCGAGCGGCGGCTTTCGCAGCAGCGGGCCTTCGACAAACAACATCGGGCGATCTCGCGCGAGGAGAACTACATCCGTCGCAACATCGCCGGGCAGAACACGAAGCAGGCCAAGGGGCGGCGGAAGCGCCTGGCCTGGCTTCCACGCCTGACGCCGCCGCCGGACGATGCGTCGGCCATGGCGGTTCGGTTCGAGGCCCTCGAGCGCGGCGGCGACCAGGTCGTGGTCTTCGACAAGGCGGGCGTCTCCATCGGTGAGCGGGTCTTGCTCAAGCCCTTCTCCGACTGGATTCGTCGCGGCGACGTCATCGGGCTCGTCGGCCCCAACGGGACGGGCAAGTCCACGCTCCTGCGTGCCATCGTTGGCGTGCGCCCGGCGACGACCGGCGAGATCCGCATGGGAGGGGCCATCCAGGCGACGATGTACACCCAGGACTTTGCCAACGTCCCGCGGGACCGCTCCCTGTACGACGTGATCGGCGGTCTCCGCCCGATGTGGGAGCGCGGCGCCATCCAGGGACACCTGGGGCGCGTGCAATTCTCCGGCGATGAAGTGAAACGCTCGACGACGTCGCTCTCCGGGGGCGAGCTCGCCCGTGTCGCACTCGCGATGATGATGCTGGAGGGCGCGAACTTCCTCATCTTCGACGAACCGACGAACCATCTGGACGTCGAATCGATCGAGGCGCTGGAAGACGCCATCGAGTCGTACGAGGGGACGGTCCTGCTTGTCTCGCACGATCGCGAATTGCTGCGTAAGCTGGTGACCCGCGTCTGGGAGCTGCGCGATGGTACGATGCGAGTATTCGACGGAGACTTTGCCGAGTGGGAAGCTGCGCGCCAGTGCGAGGCCGCGGCCGCGGCGCAGAAGGCCGAGGCTGACGCAGCGGCGGCCCGCGAGCGAGAGAAGGAAGAGTCGAAACAGCGTGCGCGCGAGCAACAGAAATCGAAGAACTCCGGACGCGACGTGCGCCGGGCCCTGGAACGCGCCGAGGCGCGGGCGACCGAGCTGGACGCGGAGATCACGCGCCTGACCGCGTTGCTGGCCGATCCGACGACGTATGAAGGAGCGGAGGGACATCAACGCGCCTTGTCGCTCACCCGGGAGCTACAGGAGGTCCGGGCGAACCTGGCCGAAGCAATGGCGACATGGGAAGCCGCCATGGAAGCGGCTGAAGGCTGATCCGATGGCTTGCAGTGGAGACGGACTTCACCTTCAGTGAAAGTTCTCCAGCACTATCGGAATACCGATGAGTTGCGATGAGTGCGTCGCCGCGCGCTCCGGAGCCGCTTACTTTCCCCGGGCCATGACGCGTGTGCCGAGGCCTTCCCATTCCTCCTGAACTCCTCGCCTGGGGCGGGTTCATCGCCTTCGTGCTCGTCGTGCTGGCGGTGGACCTCGGCGTCCTCAACCGCAAGGCGCACGTCGTCACCATTCGCGAAGCGCTGACCTTCACCGCGGGGCTGTTCGTCCTGGCGCTTGGCTTCGTTGCGGCCGTCTACTTCCTCTACGAAGGCCACCACCTGGGACTGGGCCAGGGGATCGACAAGGTCGATGGCGCGGTTAACGACGGCCGCCTCGCGGCGGTGAAGTTCTTCACCGGGTACGTGATCGAGATCTCGCTGAGCTCGGACAACGTGTTCGTGAT
>WBZL01004345.1_pt1 | contig 12349 bp, 11 predicted proteins | sample 5204291 | NCBI WGS metagenome assembly WBZL01 (sample SAMN12344345, study PRJNA552823) | activated sludge metagenome | biome: Activated sludge suspended growth; feature: Nitrification reactor; material: Wastewater; isolation source: activated sludge from nitrification reactor of wastewater...
GATCGAGACACTCCAGCAGCGTCAGTCCCGGTACCCGAAGTCCTGCACCCAGTAGGTGACGGGCCGTGAGAACCCGGGGTCGCGGCGCTGCGCGAACCCCAGGCCGATGTGGTCGTACCCGCGCGTCATCAGGTTCTGGCAGTGGCCCGGGCTGGCGATCCACGCCGCCATGACCGACCCCACCGTGGGTTGGCCGGACGCGATGTTCTCGCCACCCGCGAAGCCGGTGTATCCGGCATCGCGCGCCCTCGAGGTCAGCGTGCTGCCGCCAGGTCCCACATGGGAGAACCACTTGCCCTCGGCCATGGCCTCGGCATGTCGATCAGCCGCCCGCGCCAGGCGACGGTTCCACCGCAGCGGTCCCGCCGCCGGCATCCACCTGGTCCCGCACCGGCACCCGCGGGCACGCACCTGGTTGACCCTGTCCAGAAGCCTCTCGAGGCGGGGACCGCGATCCTGCGGTGCGGCGTTCGCCGCGGTGGAGGCGGCGAACGGACTCACGAGCGCGAGACACAGGATCGGGGCGACTAGACAACGATGACCGAACATGCCCCTGGGATCGGCCTGCAGAGCACCTCGCCTGCAGCCCGACGTGCTGATCGTTCGGATTGCGAACCGAACCCGCGCAACCGGGTGACACCTGACCCGGACGTACGCTCTTCACGTGGCCATGGACCCGATCTGCAGCACGTGCGGCACGGACTTCATGTGCTTCGACGGCCGGGCGCAAGTGGGGGACGAACTCGGCTGGTTCAGTTGCCGCCAGCGCTGCACGGTCTGCTCACAACCGCTGGACGACGGCCGCGCGGTGATGGAACACCCCGGCCTCGGCGCGCTCATCCACCTGCGGTGCTGTCCCTCGCCCGAGGACGCCGAGCCCTGGGAGTTGGCGCTAGGAGGTTGATGCCCGGTTCTTGCCCTTCAGCGCCATCCAGAAGTTGAAGACCCCGATGAGCAGGCAGGCGCCGGAGAGGATCGCGGCGGCCCCCGGGCTATACAGGACCACCGCGGCGAGCGCGAAGACCACCGCCACCAGCCCGTAGGTGATCTGCATGCGCTCGAGCGGCGCTTGAGCCCGCAGCGCCACCCAGCCGACGAGCACGGCGATGACAACGCAAGCCGCAGCCAGCCACATCGGCGATCCGATGGCGAGCAGGACGAACCCGCCGACGGCGAACACGAACACGGCCAGGGTGTAGACGCTGCTCTTCTGCTGCTCCTGCGTTTCCATGACGGCACGGTAGACGCGCCCGGGCGGCGTATGTGCACCCGCAGCCTGCAGCGCTGCCTTTTGGCCCCATACGGTGACGTTCGGTGAGTTCGGGCTGAACCGAGCGCCCCTACACCGGCGGGTGGATCTCCCGCTTGAGGATCTTGCCCGTCGGACCCTTCGGCAGACCCTCGTCGAGGAACCACACGATGCGCGGGTACTTGTACGCCGCGATGCGCTCCTTGACGAACTCCTGGATCTCCTCGGCAGAGGCCGTGGCGCCGGGCTTGAGGGTGATCGCCGCACCGATCTCCTCGCCGTACTCGGGGTCGGGCACACCGACCACCGCGGCCTCAGCCACGGCGGGGTGCTCGTACAGCACCTCCTCGACCTCGCGCGGATACACGTTGTATCCGCCACGGATGATCATGTCCTTGGCGCGGTCGACGATGAAGTAGTAGCCGTCCTCGTCGACCTTCGCGAGGTCGCCGGTGCGGAACCAGTCGTCGTGGATGGACTCGGCGGTGGCGTCGGGGCGCTGCCAGTAACCCTTCATCACGTTCGGGCCCTTGATGGCGATCTCGCCGATCTCGCCGGCGGGCACGTCGTTCCACTCGTTGTCGATCAGGCGCATCTCCACGTCCCGGATCGGGGTCCCGATCGAACCCGCCTTGCGCTCGCGGTCGGCGTGGTTGAACGAGGCGATCGGGCTGGTCTCGCTCAGCCCGTATCCCTCGAGAAGGATCGCGTCGAACTCCGACTCGAACCCGCGCAGGATCTCCACCGGAAGCGACGCCCCACCGGAGACGCTCACCCGCAGTGTCGAGGTGTCGTAGGCCTTGTGCTCGGGGTGCTGGACCAGCGCGACGTACATCGTCGGCACGCCCTGCATGATCGTGACCTTGTCGCGCTGTAGGACCTCGAGGGCCTTGGTCGGGTCGAAGCGCGGGATCAGGGTGAGCGTGGCACCGCAGGTCATCGCCGCATTGAGCCCACACATCTGGCCGAACGAGTGGAACAGCGGCAGCCCACCGAAGATGACGTCATCGGGATTGCCGTCGAAGAGATCGACCGCGACGGCAACGTTGCTGAGCAGGTTGCTGTGGGTCAGCTCCGCACCCTTGGGCTTGCCGGTCGTGCCCGAGGTGTAGAGGATCACGGCGGTGTCGTCGGGGGCGCGATCGACAACCGCCGGCGCGGGGGCGTGCTGCCCCAGTTCGGCGGCGAAGTCCTGGCCGACCAACACGCAGGGCACTCCGGCGGCTTCGGCACCCGGCTGCGCTTCCGCGGCGATACCGTCCCACGCGAAGATGGCCTTCGCCCCGGAGTCGGTGAGGTAGTACTCGACCTCGCGGGACTTGAACAGGGGGTTCATCGGCACCACGACCGCCCCCGCACGCAAGATCCCGTAGTACAGGATCGGGAACTGCGGGATGTTCGGCAGCATGAGTCCCACGCGGTCGCCAGGACCGACGCCCAACTCCGACAGCCAGCCCGAGGCCATGCTGCTCGCGGTGTCGAGCGCTGCGTAGGACAGCTCGAGGTCGTCGAACTTGATGGCGACGTGGTCGGGCTGGGCGGTGGCAGTGGCCACGAAGTTGTCGGCGAGGTTCATGGGGTCACCCTAGGCGAGGAGCGCCTGGCGGTCGACTGTCGAGCCCCAGCCCGCGATTGTGACGTTGTTACCGGCCACCGGCCTCGATTGTCACGTTGTTGCGGGGTTCAGGACCCCTGGACCCATCACCTTCGCCACAATCGCGAAAATCGGGCCACAACAACGTCACAAACGCGGTCCCGAGACCAACCACTCGACGCGAACCGTCACGACCCGAGCAGACATCAGCGACTTCCACATCAGTAACCGATCGCCGTACGCTGGCTCCACCATGGAGATCCGACGCGCCGCCGCCGCCGACGCCGAGTTGATCGGCGGATTGCTGCACGACTTCAACGTCGAGTTCGAGGAGCCGACCCCATCGGTCGCTGACCTCGCGCTCCGCGTCCGGGAACTCCTGGCGCGGGACACCGTGGTGCTGCTCGCCGAAGAGCTAGGGCTGGTGGTTCTGCGCTTCTCCCCCTCGATCTGGAGCACCCACGATGAGTGCTACCTCGCCGAGTTGTACGTCCGCCCAGAACACCGCGGATCCGGGATCGGAAAGGCCCTGCTCGCCGCCGCGATCGACGCGGCCACACAGCGAGGCGCCGACTACATCCACCTGGGCACGACCGAGGATGATGTCGCCGCGCGACACCTGTACGAGCGCATGGGCTTCCGACGCACCGAGGGCGATGACGGGCCCTTGATGTTCGTATACGAGCGCGAGTTGTGATCAGGCTGGCATGCTGAGCACCGTGGCCCATCTTCCCCGTCGCCTCGCGTCCGGCCTGAACGCGAAACTGCGCAGCCCCGAGACCGCCGCCACAGTGGCCGGGATCGAAGGCAAGCTCACGCGCCGGCGTCGCGAACAGAAGATGGAGTCCGGCGCCTTCCGGGGGATGCATGTCACCGTCTACCGCGGCTTCGTAGCTGGCGGCGTCGCCAAGGTCCGTGTGCGCGTCATCGAAGCGCCGGAGTTGCCGGGTGACAGCCGCATCCCCTACTGGGACACGATGCAGGCGAACCTGCGCCGTCATGGCGCCTTGTCGATCGTCGGCGTCGAGGTCGAACTGCGGATCGGCAAGTTCAGCGCCAAGGAAGTCACCGACGCCCGCGGCTACGCGAACTTCTCGATCCCGGTGCCCCGCCTGCGATCCGGATGGCACGACGCCTACGCGGTGACGACACCCATCGAGGACGGCGAGTCCGCCTCGGGGACCGGCCGTGTGATCAAGCCCGCCGCCAAAGCCCCCTTCGCGGTCATCTCCGACATCGACGACACGATCCTCGTCAGCGGTCTCACCGAAGGCCTGACCGCGGTGAAGCAGGCGCTGCTGCGCGATGCCAACACCCGTAGCGCCGTGCGCGGCATGTCGTCGCTGTACCGGGGAATCGCCCGCGGTGTGGCGGGGTCCGGTGGAGCCCGCAAACCCGAGCCCGCCTTCTTCTACGTCTCCACAGGCAGCTGGGCGTTCTACGAAATGCTCCAGCAGTTCATCGCGTTGCGCGCCTTCCCGCAGGGCCCGATGTTCCTCACCGATTGGGGGCCGACCGAGCGCTACCTTCGCCGCAGCGGGGCCGAGCACAAGCGGGTGGCGATCCGGCGGCTCTTCGAGTCATACCCGGACACGTCGTTCGTGCTGATCGGCGACAGCGGTCAGCGCGACCCGCTCACCTACGAGGAGATGGCGCGCGAGTTCCCCGGTCGCGTCAAGCTCATTCTGATCCGGCAGGTGGGACCGGCCTCCGACGACCGCAACAAGGAACTGTCGAAGAAAGCCACGGCCCTGCGCGGCGAGGGGATCCCGCTGTACCTGGTCAAGGACGCCGGCCGCGCCGCCGACCTCGCTCACGCACTGGACATGGTCGACGACGAGACGGTGCTGGAGGTCAACGCCGAGTTGGGCCGCCGCTAGAAGCAGCGCTGGTTGCCCAGTTTTCGAAGGCCCCGCAGATCGCCGGGTCCGAGGGTGTCCGCCCGCTCCGGCAGGAGACGTGGGTACATCAACTGCTTCTTGTCCCGCACATGCGACAGACCGACGGCGTGACCGAACTCGTGCATGTACAGCGAGCGCACCACGTCCGGCGGGCGTTGGGTGGCCGGGCGGGGGTCGAACGGTGCGGTGATCGCGTCCGTTCGGCGGGCAACCTCTTTGGCGTCGATGATCACGTATCCGTAGTCGACCCGGGCGGCGGACGTGGACTGCCGCCACGAGATCCCTGCGATCCCGGCCACCGGACCGGAGAGCACACGCCCGTACCCGTATCTGCCCCTGCGCGACTCCGACCCGAACGTGATGATGAGGTCCACCGGGGCGGCCGACTTCGGCTGCACGCCGTTCTGGGCACGGGAGCGGATGCGGCCCTCGTAGACGAACCGGACGCCCATCGCCTCGGCGACCTCCTGGACAGCGGAGCGCCAGCGCGTCTCCTCACGCGCCACCCGCAGGCCCTGCTTGCGCGCATAGGTGAAATCGATGCCGTAGCGCACGGTCGTGCAGGGATCCCAGTAGGCACCGGGTTTCGTGGGGCTGCCGGCGGCCTTGAAGAACTTGTAGCCGGGGCCGTCGGCCTGCGCCGGGGCGCCCAACATCGCCGTGAGGGTGGTGGCGGCCAGGGCGACCGGGAGCAATCGCACCCTTCGACGGTACGTCGCCACCCCGGCTCGCACCAAGGCCGGGCGGACGATCACAGGGCCAGATCGGTGATGAGCGGGGCGTGGTCACTCGGCGGCGGGGTGCCTTTGGTCCCGGTCTTGCGTGCCTCGCGGTCGATGAAGGTGTCGGTGACAGCGTCGGCGAACGACCCGTTGGCCATGATCAGGTCGATGCGCATCCCAAGGCCCTTGTGGAAGTTGCCCCCCCGGTAGTCCCAGAACGTGAAGGGCTGACCCTTGCTGATCGTGGGCGGCAGGTCGGTCAGCCCGAGTCCCTCGAGTTCGCGGATGGCCACCCGCTCCGGTTCGGAGACGTGGGTGCTGCCGTCGAAGTCGGCGATGTCCCACACATCCTCGTCGTGAGGCGCCACGTTGAAGTCCCCGAGGATGGCGAAGGGCCGATCACCGGCAGCCGGTTCAGCCGCGAAACGGTGCAGAGCCGACAGCCACCGCAACTTGTACATGTAGTGCGGGTTGTCCAGGGTCCGGCCGTTCGGGACGTAGACACAGGCCACCTGCACTCCCCCGCAGACCGCGGAGAGGAACCGCGGCTCCGGCGGATCCGTTTCCTCGGGAAAGCCACACACGTCCGGCAGGTCGGTCACGACCTCGTCGATACCCACTCGGGACAGGATCGCCACACCGTTCCAGCGACCGTCACCACGGTGTAGGGCTTCGTAGCCGAGGTCGGCGAGGTCGGCGTACGGGAACTGCTCGTCGGAGATCTTGGTCTCCTGCAGACACAGGACCTCCGGTTTCATCACCTGCAACCACACCCGCATCCGCGGCATCCGACTGGGCAGGGAGTTGACGTTCCAGGTGACGATTCGCACGCCCCATTGTCACAAACGCCTAGGTCACAGACGTTCAGTCCTCGACGATGACCCAACCGTGCGCCGGAACCAGCATCCCGCCTTCGGTGGGCTCCCCCTGTCCGGCCACGACGTGGCCCCCGATGGGGAGCACGGCTGCGTCATCACCGAGATTCAGCGCCACCTGCAGGGCCCCACCCTCACCATGGCTGCGGTACACCATCTGGTCGTTGGTCACGTGCTGGACGTCGGTGCGGGCCCGCTCCAACCAGGAGTGACGCCGCCGCAGTCCGATGAGCTCCTGATGCAGACGGAACCACCCGGCTCCGAAGGGCGCGAGTTCCCACGGGTGCTCGGGGAAGGCCGGTCGGACCTCGTCGTCACCACCCGGCCGGTCCTCCTTCACCCCGCGGAAGCCCTGCTCGTCACCGGCGTAGATCGACGGTGTCCCCCCGACGGTCATGAGGATGGCCAAGGCATGCGGGTAGTGCTGCTCCTCGGACAACTTGCTCGCGATCCGGGTGACGTCGTGGTTGCCGAGGAAGGTCAACGGGACGAACTGCTCCAAGAACTCGTCGTGGCGACCCAGCGTCCAGTTCAGTTCATGCAGGTTCCGGTCGTTCAGCGAGCTCCAGATGGCCTTCCACAACTCGTACTGCGTGACGGCATCGAGCCCGGCTTCCTGCACGTAGGCGCTGTAGTCGCCATGGATCATCTCGCCGACGATGTAGGCCAGTGGGAACCGCTCGCGCACCCGCGGCAGGACCCGCGCCCAGAACCCCGCCGGAATGGCGTACGCGGCGTCGAGCCGCCAGCCGTCCGCGCCCCGTTCGAGCCAGTGGCACATGACCTCGACGACGAAGTCCACCACGACATCGGAATCATGGTTGAGGGTGACGAGATCGCGGTGACCCTCGAAGTGCTCGTACTCACCACCGGGGTACAGGTGGAACCACTCGCTGCGCCCCTCGCGGAAGGCGGGGAAATCGCGGCCCACGTGGTTGAACACCCCGTCGAGAAGGACCCTGATCCCCTTGCTGTGGGCGGCGTCGACCAGGTCGCGGAAGTCCTGCTCGTCACCGAGACGGGGGTCGACCCGGAAGTAGTCGATGGTGTCGTACCCATGGCTGGCGGAGGCGAAGATCGGCCCGAGCGCCAGACCAGAGGCACCGAGTTCGATCAGGTAGTCCAGCCAGTTCTGCAGCCGTGGCAGGCGGTGGACCACCTCGGGCTCGGCCTCGGTCGGCGCGTCCACGAACCCCAACGGGTAGACCTGCCACCAGACCACATGCTGTACCCAGTCGGGCATGGCTCAGAAACTCACCTCGGGGGCAGCGCCGGCGCCGCCCTCGAGCTCGAAGTACTCCGCCTTCTGCGCCCGCATCAGCGCCGCCACGAGGTTGTCCGGGACCGAGGCGATCCGGGTGTTCCACTCGCGCACGTTGTCGTTGTAGTACTGGCGGGCGAAAGCCACCTTGTCCTCGGTGTCCGACAGTTCCTCCTGGAGCTGCCGGAAGTTCTGGTCGGCCTTGAGGTCCGGGTAGTTCTCGGCGAGCGCGAACAGCCGGCCCAACGCCGCAGTCAACGCCACCTCCGACGTGCCCGCCGCTGCCGGGCCCTCTGCGGAGACGGCGGCGGCACGGGCCGCAGTGACCTCTTCCAGCGTGGACTTCTCGTGAGCTGCGTACCCCTTGACGGTGTTCACGAGATTTGGGATCAAGTCGTGCCGGCGCTGCAACTGCACGTCGATCTGCGCCCAGGCCTCCTCGACCTTGTTGCGCAGCCGGATCAACCGGTTGTACAGAATCACACCGAAGACGACCAGCAGGACTACGATCGCAATCACGACGAAGGTCACGAGGGCAGGGTAGCGCCATGCGGATCCCGAAGTTCCGGTTGTTCTTGGTTCTCCTGCTGCTCGCTGCCGTGGTCGCCGGGTGGCGCGGGGTATACCCGGTGCCCCTGAAGACGGCCTTCGGCGGCGGCGGCGAGGCGCCCACCGACACCTCGATCCTCGACAAGTACTCCGCTCAGTTCACGCTCAGCCCGGCCGGTGTGTTGGTCTCCACTGAACTGCTCGATGTCGAATTCACGCAGTACGGCAAGCACGGCATCTACCGGATCTTCGACACCCAGGACGCCCAGTACAGCAACGTCCAGCACCCGGTGGAGGTGTTGAAGGTCGACCGCAAGGAGGGCGGGGACTGGATCCCCGAACCCTACGAAGTGACCCAGAGCGGTGGCGGGACGATGACCATCCGGATCGGATCGCCGTACCGGACGTTCGAGCCGGGTATCCAGCGCTACCGGATCGTCTCCTCGACCGACAACGCGATCACCAAGCCCAAGGACGGCCCGCAGGGCGCCGCCTCCCAGTGGTACTGGGACGTCGTCGGGTCCGGCTGGGCGATGCCCATGCGCGCGGTGGAGGTGACCGCGCAGATGCCGCCCACCGTCCAGCCGCCGGTGTGCGAGGCAAGTGTGCCCTGCGAGATCCAGGACGCCGGTGGCGGCTACACGATCAACCTGCAGGACCTGCCGGCCTACACCCCCGTGACGATGAAGGCCTTCTTCGCGGAGAACGCACCGGGTCTGCAGCGCACCGCGTGGCAGAACATCGTCCTGTTCTCAACGCTGGGATTCGTCGGGCTGTCCCTCGCGCTCACCGGCTCCACCTTCGCCAGGTCCCGGGAGCGCCGCCCTGCGATCACACCGCACTTCGAACCGCCCGGGCCCGATCCGCTGACCTGCGCATGGACCTTGGACGAGGCGCCGGCCAGTCGCGGCGTGCCTGCGGTGCTGCTCAATCTCGTGGCGCACGGCGTCGTCGAGTTCACCGCCGAGGAGCGGACCGCGACCTCCGAGGACGGCCCGGCCTGGATCAAGCTCACCAGGACCACCGCCCCGGTTCCCGACCTCATGGGCTTCCCCGAGGCGCTGACCCGGTTGGGACTGACCACTCCCGGCTCCCAACGGTTCATCTCGAAGACCAGCGCGGAGGACGGCAAGGTCCTGTCGGCGCTCGACGGTGACATCACGGGCCAGACCGACGACAAGGTCATCCGCGACGGCTATGCCACCCGGGTGGGAGGTTCCGGCTGGGCGCTCCTGCTGGCGTACCTGGCCATCATCGGCGGCTTCAGCGCCCTCATCTGGATGAGCAGTGGGATGGTCGTCGCCACACTGCTGCTGGTGGCCGCAGCCGCCAGTCTGCTCATCAACCGCCGCGACACCACGCGGCTCACCGATCGCGGGGCGGCCGTGCGTGACGCGACGGCGGGCTTCAAGCAGGTTCTGTCGACGCCTGCCTCGACCGAGCGCTTCGACTACGCAGCCCGCGTACGTCACTTCGACGAGTACCTGCCGTGGGCGGTGGCGTTCGACTGTGCCGACGAGTGGGCGGAATCCTGCACCCCGCCACCGGGCAGTCCCGAGGCCAGCGCGATGGCAGGCACCTCGTCGTTCTACTCCTCCCCCACCACGACATCGCGGATGTGGGCGATGAGCACCGGGGTTGCTGCGGTGGAGGCCTCAGCCGTGGCCGCCTACCAGGCGACCCAGCGCTCGTCCTCCAGCGGTGGTGGCGGCGGCGGTGGCGGGGGTGGGGGCGGCGGTTCCGGAGGTGGTGGCGGCGGCTCCTGGTGAGCCCGGCGGATGAATGGCCGATTTCCGCACAAGACCACCACACGGGCACGACCCCTCCCCTAGAGTGTGACCACCTCAGGAGGTTGCACATGCGTCGTTCACTCATGGCCGTACCGATGGCCGTTCTCGCTTGCCTGGCAGTCGCGGCACCCGTCCACGCCGACGGCCCAGGGACCTATGGCAAGAACGACGCCGGCGGCTTCCGCAACGTGCTGCCTCCGGGCCAGAACGGCCTCGACACCCTCGGGCAGATCCTGCAGTTCCGCAGCAACGGCACCCTGCCCAAACACTGGGCCGACCAGCAACCCCTCTACGACAACCTGCTTTACGCCTCGCCGACCCTGACGGATGCGCAGGTCAAGGACTACTACAAGGACGCAACCTTCGGCGTGAAGAAGAAGGACCGCACGGGTGTGGTGAAGCCGCGCAAGGGCGTGACGATCATGCGCGACAAGCAGTACGGAGTGCCGCGCATCTACGGCAAGACCCGCAGCGACACGATGTTCGGCGCCGGGTACGCCTCGGCCAACGACCGCCTGTTCCTCATGGACGTGCTGCGTCACACCGGCCGCGCCGATCTGACGAACTTCCTCGGCGGGGCCAACCTCAACGCCGATGCCAATCAGTGGCAGAACAATGCGTACACCGAGTCCGACCTGAAGAAGATGCTCAAAGCGCCCGCGCAGGGAAGCCAGAAGGAATGGAACAAGCTGCGCAAGGACGTCAACGCCTACGTCGACGGGATCAACGCCTACATCAAGGCCGCCCGCAACGATGACGCCCTGCTCCCCGGTGAGTACGCGGCGGTGGGCCAGAAGTTGAAGAAGTGGCAGGCCACCGACGTGATGGCGACCGCCACGCTGTTCGGGGGGATCTTCGGCCGCGGCGGCGGCGCCGAGGTCACCGCCGCTCAGATCCTGCGGGCGCTCGAGGCCCGGTTCGGAGTGGAACAGGGTCGCGCCATCTGGACGGGCTTCCGATCGAAGAACAACCCCACCGCGCCGACCACGATCCCGGGCAGTTTCCCGTACCAGGCCGGCGACGCCTTCTCGACCAAGGGACTCGCACTGCCCGACACGGGGACGACCGTGACGCCGTGGAACGTGATCTCCGGCGGTTCATCGGCGTCGTCGCTGGCAGCGGCCAACGACTCCGTATCGATCGGTGAGGCTCTGCAGCAGGAGCAACTCGACGGGCATCACTCCAACTGGGAGCTCATCTCCGCGAAGAAGTCCGCGACGGGCCGACCGCTCGGTGTGCTCGGTCCGCAGGTCGGCTACTACCTGCCACAGGTGCTGATGGAGCTCGAGTTGCACGGCCCGGGCATCGACGCCCGCGGTGCGTCCTTCCCGGGCGTGAGTATGTACGTCCAGCTCGGTCGCGGACGGGACTACGCCTGGAGCGCGACCTCCGCCGGCTCGGACAACGTCGACACCTTCGCCGAGGTCCTGTGTGGCGGCAGCAAGTACAAGTACAAGTACAAGGGCAAGTGCGTCAAGATGGAGAAGCTCGTCCGCGACCTTTCGTGGAAGCCCAACGCCATCGACAAGACCCCCGCCGGCAAGGCGAAGCTGAAGGTCTACCGCACCGTGCACGGCCTGGTCACCCACTACGGAACCTCGAACGGCAAGAAGGTCGCCTACGTCACCGCACGTACCACCTACCTGCACGAGGCGGACTCCATCATGGGCTTCCGGCGCTTCAACCAGCCGGACCAGATGAGCTCGCCGAAGAAGTTCCACAAGTCGGCCTCGAAGATCCAGTTCACCTTCAACTGGGCCTTCCTGAACGCCAAGCACACCGCGTACTACCTGTCCGGCGCCTACCCCAAGCGGGCCAAGGGGACCTCGCCGGACTTCCCGGTGCTCGGCACGGGCAAGTACGACTGGCAGGGCTTCGACGCCAAGAACTACACGATGGACCTGTTGGCCTTCGACAAGCACCCGAAGACCAAGAACCAGGACGTGATGGTCTCCTGGAACAACAAGCCGGCCAAGGACTGGGCGGCCGCTGACGAGCAGTGGGGCTACGGGCCGTTCTACCGCTCCAACCTCATCGAGGAGAAACTGCAGGCGGCGGTCAGCAACGGGAAGAAGGCCACGCTGGCGCAGGTCGTCCAGGCCATGGAGGAGTCCGCCACCCAGGACATCCGCGCGGCCAAGCTTCTGCCGACCGTCTTCGAGGCCATGGGCACGCCGGCCGATCCGGACGTGGCGGCGGCCGTGGACACCCTCAAGGCCTGGATGGCCGACGGCGGCCACCGGCGCGACCTGGACAAGAACGGCGTCTACGAGCACAACGACGCGATCCAGATCCTTGATGCCTGGTGGCCGAAGCTCGTGACCGCGCAGTTCCAGTCCGGTCTCGGTGATGCCGCCTTCGCGGAGATCCAGAACATGATCGCCTTCGGAGCTGTCACCAGCCGTCCG
>WBZL01004347.1_pt1 | contig 12343 bp, 7 predicted proteins | sample 5204291 | NCBI WGS metagenome assembly WBZL01 (sample SAMN12344345, study PRJNA552823) | activated sludge metagenome | biome: Activated sludge suspended growth; feature: Nitrification reactor; material: Wastewater; isolation source: activated sludge from nitrification reactor of wastewater treatment...
AGAGGGGGTGAGAGGGTGAGAGGGTGAGAGGGTGAGAGGGGTGAGAGGGTGAGAGGGTGAGGGGGTGAGAGGGTGAGGGGGTGAGAGGGTGAGAGGGTGAGAGGGTGGGCCCAACTCCGCCGAAGGCTACGTCGGATAAGAAGGGAGAGAGTCCGACTCCGCCTGGGCTTCGGCGGACGGGGCCAGACCGGAGAGCTCCGTATGTTATTCAGGCTTTTCGCTGATAATGGCGGCCGATCAGCAGCGCAATGGGGAGGCCCACCAGAAAAACGATATAGGCTATTCCCAGGAGGGTTCTGGGGAAGGTGAACGAAAGGGGAATGCCGTGGCTGACCGGCAACACGACCGCATTCATCACCAGCCATACGAACAGGCCGTAAACCATACCGGTCAGCGGCAGGTTTTTGGACAGGAATTTCAGCTGCGGGAAGATCAGGAAAAAGAGAATGGTCCAGATAAAAGCGATCAAATAGTGCAGCAGGACCCCGGCGACGACCATGCCCGTTCCGCCGGTTGACGCCTGTTCGCCGAAGATCCCTCTGGCGATAAACCGGAAGACCAGCGCCGGACTTTTATGGTTATTCACGTAAAAGCCGATGGAAGCGGCCAGCCCGTCGAGGGTACCGGCTACCAGACCGGCGGTCAGGATAGTCCTGAGCGGTGAAGGTGTTGATGGGTTGTTCATGATTTATAACAGCTTATCCGTATGACCATAATGGGCTTCTCCGATGTGCGCTTGTAATATCGATATCTTTTCCCCTGTTTGGACTGCCCTGCACAGCGGTCTGACAGGATCGCCATATGAGTTCACATAAGTTTTTCATTGCAATTGGGCAAAAGCCCAACTGCAATGGGCTCTTCTTATGTGTCCTTATGATTCTATTGTGGTAAAATAATTTGAACAATGGTTTTTTCAAAACCATTGTTCATTCAAAATTGAGTTGTTACCCACTATAACGTCTTCCCCCTCCGCTCGTTTTGTCCGGTAGTTCAGTCATGTGGTTATTTGATCCTTTACTCCTCAATAATCACTAAAGGACATAACGCCCGGACGGCGCTTTTTGCGGCTTCGTCCAGTTCATCGAACGGTTTTCCTGTTTTATCAAGGGCCAACTCATCCCAGGCGGCTTCCCAGGCGGCCTTGATCTCGTTGTAAGTATCCAGGTAAGTCCTGTAATTGGTTTCCTGTTCTTTCTTCAACCGGACGCCTTTTCGCACAGGGGTTTTGGAGCCGGATTGACCATCATTGCCGGTGGCGGGTTTCAACAAAAAGGTTTCCACGCGGCTTCTGACATCGCCTATACCGACAGCTGTTTCGCCAACGGCGATGCGGTTGTCTGCATCTATACTGATTTCCAGGGAATTCAACATCTCAATACCGGGTGCGTTGTCATCCATTAACGGGAGGCCTATTGCAATAGGGGCCGATCCTTTATCTTCAGCGGTGAAATACAATATGCCAAGAAACATCAGGCGTACCCCCTCGTTGTCAAAGTCTTCCTCCGTCATGTTCAACACAACAAATTGGCTGAAACCCTGAAACGAACCCGTAAAATCACCTTGTCCGGAATCGGTAACCGGGTTGTTAAACATCCCGCCCCAATTCACGCGGGATTCAAACAAAGTTTCCAGATGATCCGAGACGATCCGCTGTATGACGCAGGCGTTTACCGATGGGGAAAGGTCCGGAACCCGAAGGCTGTCATAAGAGACCTTTACACCACCCTCTCCATTCTCCGCCAATTCTGCAAACATCCGATAAAAACCCTTCCCGCTTCCATCGAGATAGCCCTCTTCAACCAACAGGGATTGAAACCGGTACATTTCATCGGTTACGACTATACCAAGGCTGTCGAATGTTGAAAAGACCGCATCACAATCCTGCTCCGGTTGCCCCCAGGCGATCTGTACGGCGAGGATAAACCCTGAACAAATGAATAAAAAGGGCTTAATTCTCATCATCGGAAAGGAATTTTAATGTTTTGATTCATCCATCATTTTTGACAGTTGAAACGATGGCGAAAGGAGGATGAAAGTCATATTTTTCAACCCGGTTACGGCATCCAAAACCACAGCTTACCAATCCTTCTTCCCGCGAAGGCTCGCCCAGGCTTGGCAATCTGCGGCCGCCTTCCATTATTTCAGCGCTACCCGCATCAAAAAGTCATCCGCGCAGAGGTAGAGCATTTTTCCATCCGGGGTCAGCGCGCAATTGGCGGTTGCCTGTCCGGTGTTGATCCGGCCGAGGTTTTTGCCCGCTGCGTTGAAGACCCAGACGCCGCCGGGCCCCGTGGCGAACAGGACGCCGTCCTTGCGCACTTTCATTCCGTCGGGCAGGCCTTTGCCGACGCCGACCATCCCGGTTACGTCATGGAAGACCGTACCGGAGGCGATGGCGCCGTTGCTGTCCAGTCCGTAAGCCATCCAGATCGCGTGTTCGGGGTCGGAATTGGCCACGTACAGGGTTTTCTCATCCGGTGAAAGGGCGACGCCGTTGGGGCGGGAGAGCTGATCGGTCAGCAAGGTGAGGCTGCCGTTAGGATCCACGCGGTAAACACCCTGGAAGGTCAGTTCCTTGGCGGGGTCGTCCATGTTCTTTTCCAGTCCGTAGGGCGGGTCGGTGAAGAAGAGCTGTCCCTTCGAGTTCATGATGCAATCGTTGGGGCTGTTCAGTTTTTTGCCCTGGTATTGGTCGGCGATGGTGACGAAGTTCGGTTTGGGGGCGCTGAGCGGGGCGTCCATCCGGGCCATCCGCCGGTCGCCGTGCTGGCAGAGCACGAGCCGGCCCTCGTTGTCGAGGATCATGCCGTTGGAACCGGGTTCGCCGCCGCGCGGTGTGTCGCCGGTATAACCTGCCGGGGAAAGGTAAACGCGAACGCCCTGCCCTTCTTTCCAGGAGTAGATCTTGTTGGGTGGAATATCGGCAAAAATGAGCATTTGCTGGTCTTCCAGCCAGAGCGGGCCTTCCGTCCAGGTGAAGCCGCCGGCCAGCACTTCTATGACGGCATCCGGGTCGACCACGTCGCTCATGCCCGGGTCCAGGGCCATGATGCCGCCTTTGATGTCCTCGCCCCTTTCGTGGATCGGTTCCGCGGGCTGTTCCGCTTCGGCCGATTGGCCGGTTTCCGCGCCGCCGGACTGGCAGGCAGGCAGCAGGCAGATCAAGGGCAGGCCGAATGCTGCCAGGGCGAGCAGGTTTTTCATTTTTCGCATGGGTAATTCGTGTTTTGACTGTGAAATATACGCCAATCCTGCATAAATACCGGATCAATCTTTCTGGATCGTCAGGCGGAGTACCGAGCAGACGGCGGTTTCCACAAAGCGGTCGCGCCCCTTGCGAAACAGGATCTGCAGCCAGCTGTCCTCTTTCGGCGTACCGGTGATGAGCAGGTCGTAGGCGGCTGATGCCCCGGAGATGGTCTTCACCGGGCTTTTGCTCCGCACGATCTCCACGCGGTAAGGCGAATCGCAGTGGGCCATCAGTTGTTCCGACTGGCGCATCAGCTCCTCGAATTCCGCTTCGGGGGTACCTTCCTCCGTTACCCGCATCAGGGTGATCTCGGCTTTGTGAAAGCGCGCCACCTGGTCGGCGTTCCGGATGAAGGAAACGGGATTGTGGCCCGGCCGCAGGCAAACCAGGATGCGCCGGATATAGCGCACGCCGCGATCCTTGAACAGGGCAAAATTGCTGTCGATATTGGTGAGCAGCCAGCCGATGGGATTCCGGACGAAGATGCCCTGGCTCGAGCGCCCGTCCCACCCCATGACCAGCCAACGGCAAAGCGTGCGTTCGCTGATGGCCTCAATGGTTTGAACGAGCTCCCGCGTGACGGCGCCGTCAAAGTCCACATCAAGGCGGCGGTCCTCGGCCATAGCGCCGATCCGGCGGTTGAGGGAGGTGATCAGCTGGTTGTCGTCGAGCATGGCGTCGAGCATGGTCTGATCGGGGATCTCGGTGAGGTGGACCACCTGGATCTTGCCGTTGTCCGACAGGGCGGCGCCCATTTCTACCAGCATTTCCGGCGAGCGCTCCTTGCCGAACAGCGGGACGACCACATTGGCGTTGTGGGCCAACGCCCCGTCGAGGTTGGAGGCCTTGATCTTTTCGGTTTCCCAGTCGGGTGCGTGGGACCTGGCGGTTTTGCCGGTGCGTTTGTACAACAGGTACAAGGCCGGCCGGTGCCCGTACAGCTTCAGCACGCCGCTGCGGGTCGCCTTTATTCGGCCGAAGGCCATGAAAATGCCGGTCCCCAGGACAAAAATCGTCACAAGGGCCACCAGCGGGATCCATCCCAGGTAAATGAGCAGGATCATGCCCGACAGGATGCCGAACAGCTGAACGTAAGGGTACATCGGCGACCGGAAGGGCGGGTTGTACCATTGCACGCTCGTTTCGCGCAGGATGATCACGCAGGCGTTCACCAGCACGAACATCATGACCGTAAAGGCGCTGGCCAGCTTGGCGATCTTCTCCACGTTCAAAAACAGGATGACAGCCGCCATCACCCCGCAGGTCAGCAGGATGGTCGCCACCGGTGTCAGAAACCGGGGGTGGACCTTGCGCAGGAGGCCGGGCAGCAACTGGTCGCGGCTCATGGCGAACGGGAACCGCGATGCCGCCAGGACCCCGGAATTGGCCATGGAGATCAGGGTAACCACGCCCAGTAAGGCGGCGGCAATGCCGGCTATCCGGCCGCCGATATGTTCTGCCAGGGTAAAGATGGGATGGATGTCCTTCGCCAGTTCGCCGACGGGGATATTGCCGACCAGCACGAAGGCGATGGTCACGTATACCGTAGCCACCAGCAACAAGGCCAGCAGCATGGCGATGGGCAGATTGCGGTTGGGGTTCTTGATCTCCTCCGCGATGGCCGCTACCTTCGTAACCCCGGCGTAAGAGACAAATACGAAGGCCGTCGCGGAAACCAGTCCCTGGCCGCCGAACAGAAATTCGGGCTCCAGGTTGCGCTCGTGTATGGACGGCAACCCGAAGATCAGGACCAGCAGCAACCCGGCCAGGCTCAGGGTGACCACCGCCAGCTGCACCTTGCCCACCTTCTTGACCCCAAAAATGTTCAGTACCATGATCAGGGCCAGAAAGCCGAGGGAAGTGGCCTTCAGCGGCAGGTCCGCCAACACCAGAAGGTAGGCCCCGAAACCCACCAGGGCGAACGAACTCTTCAGCAACAGCGACAACCACAGGCCGATGCCGGAGATGGTCCCCATGATGGGGCCGAAGGTGCGTTCGATGTACACATAACTCCCGCCCGAGGTCGGCATGGCTGTCGCCAGTTCCGATTTGGAAAGGGCGGCCGGCAACACGCAGCAGGCTGCCAGCAGATAGGCCAACCAGACGGAGGGCCCCGTCTTGGCCGCTGCCAGGCCTGGTAAGACAAAAATCCCGCTGCCCAGCATGCCGCCGATCGCAATGGCAATCACGGAAGGCAGGCTCAGGCTTCGTTCCAGCTTTTTCACTATGCTATTCGTTTTTCAGGATAAAGGGTGTCCTGTTTTGCAAGGATAAGATAAAAATCCGAGGGGAGGAAATCCGGCGAAAAAACAAGGTATTTTAAAAAAATCCCGAAAAGTGCATTGTCGGTCAATCACCTTACTGAAAGAATTAAATTCTATCATTTTTTAAACTTATGAACATTATTCGAACAGGGAGCGTTTAGCCACAGAATTTCGTTTTAATTACACCTGAAGCAACAATTGGATTTAAGCGACCTGACTCCTTCATTCCCGGCAATAACCACGCATTCAATAAAACCAATTTATTCACCAACCTTCGAAAGTTATGATGAAGAAACTCAGTACCATTATGGTGACGGTCGCTTTGCTGTGCTGCTCCTTTGCGGAGAGCTATGCGCAGTTCAATCTGTCCGGCACAATTACCGATGAATCGGGAGAGCCCCTCATCGGGGTCAATATTTTCATTACCGGCACGACGATCGGCACTTCCAGCGAAATTGACGGCACTTTCAGCCTGCAAGTGCCTGGCGAGTCGGCGAACGTTGTTTTTTCCTATACCGGTTTCAAAGAGCAGACGATTGCGGTGAACAGCCGCACCGGTAACCTGGCGGTGGTGATGGAAGAAGACATCAGCAACCTGAGCGAGGTGGTCGTCACGGGCCTCGCCACCACCATCAAGCGTTCCAATCTCGCCAATTCGGTTGCCCGGATCGACGCCAAGGACCTGACCGGCGTAGCGGTGCCCTCGACCACTGAAAACGCACTGGTCGGCAAGTTCAAAGGGGCCGAGATCAAGGCCAATTCCGGCGCGCCCGGCGGCGGCTTTTCCTTCAAGCTGAGGGGGCTCACTTCCATCAGCGGTTCCTCCCAACCCCTCATCATCCTCGACGGGGTATTCATCGACAACTCCTCCATCCCGGCCGGCCTCAACATCGTTTCCCAGGCCGCCAGCGGAGGCAGTACCTCCAATCAGGACAACCCGTCGAGCCGTCTGGCCGATATCGACGTGAACGACATCGAATCCATCGAGATCCTGAAAGGCGCTTCCACGGCCGCCATCTACGGTTCGCGGGCAGCGGGCGGCGTGGTCATCATCAACACCAAACGGGGGCGCGAGGGCAAGACCGCCGTCAACCTGTCCCAGTCTTTCGGGGTAACTTCCATCCTGCACCCGCTGGGCGTCCGGCAGTGGACCGAGGACCGGGTCCTGAATTCGGCATTTGCCGGGGAGATCGACAAATTCCGCGCAGCGCAATCCAGCGGCAACCTGCACGATTACGAAGACCTGCTGTTCGGAAATACCGGCTTGCTGACCAATACCCGCCTGAGCGTGAGCGGCGGCAATGACAAGACCAAATTCTACATCGGCGGCACCTACAAGAATGAAGAGGGCATCGTCAACAATACGGGGTATGAAAAAGCAGGCGCCCGGATCAATATCGACCACAAGATCAACGACCGGTTCGACGTGGCCATTTCCTCCAACTACATCTGGTCGTCGGCCGACCGGGGCTTCTTCAACAACGACAACTCGGGTACCACCATGGGGGTCGCGCTGACCTCTACCCCGTCATGGGCGCAGTTGTTGCCCAATGAGAACGGCATCTACCCGACCAACCCCTACGCGCCGTCCAACTTCCTGGAAACCGCGGCGCTGGTGACCAACAACGAAGCCGTCAACCGGTTCATCGGCGGCGGTACGGCCACCTACCGGCTCCTTCAGAGCGACAATGCTTCCCTGAAACTGATCCTTCGCGGCGGCATCGATTTCTACAACCTGAATACCACGGCCATCTTCCCCAACACGCTCCAGTTCCAACGGGACGGCGCAGGGCTCAACGGGGTATCCGCCCAGGGCTTTACCCGCAACCTGAACAACAACCTGGCCGCTTTCCTGGTCCATACCCAGGCCCTGACCAGCGGGCTGACCTTCACCACCTCGCTGGGCGCCACTCAGGAGAATTTCAATCAGAATACCATCCTCGGGACGGCTTCCAATATGATCGGCGTACAGACCAACCTCGACCAGGGCGGCTCCAGGAACGCGATCCAGACCCGGCTCATTCAGCATGACCGCGGATTCTTCGCCCAGGAAGAGGTCAACTATCAGGACATGGTCGTTGCCACCATCGGGATGCGCGCCGACAAATCGTCGAACAACGGCGACGTCAACAAGCTCTACTACTATCCCAAGGCCAATATCGCCTTCAACCTGCATAATTTCGATTTCTGGAACCCGGACGGGCCGGTATCCCTCTTTAAACTGCGGGCAGCCTACGGCGAATCCGGCAACTTCGCCGCCTTCGGGTCCAAATCGACGATCATGACCTCCACCATCGTCAACGGCACCGCCGGCGTGATCGTACCGCCGCTGCTGGGCAATACCGGTGTAGGGCCCGAACGGCAGAAAGAACTCGAATTCGGGTTTGACGCGGGCATCGGCAAGGTGGCTTCCATTGATTTCACGTATTATATCAAATCCGTGCAGGACCTGCTCCTGAACGCCAACGTCCCGACCTCATCAGGGTTCACCACCCGGGTAACCAACGCCGCCGAACTGCAGAACAAGGGTATGGAGATCGGCCTGAATCTTGGCCTGGTCAAAACGACCGACCTCGAGTGGACGGCCCGGTTCGGCTGGTGGAAAAACAAGGCCGAAGTGACCAAGTTGAACGTGCCCGCATTTACCACCGGCGGATTTGCCGACTTCCTGGGCCAGTTCCTCATCAAGGAAGGCTATAGCCCGACCACCGTCATCGGCGTGGGCAATAACCCGACCGTCGCACTGAACGACGGGGACGATCCTTCCCTCGAAGTATTCGGCAACGCAGAACCCAAATTCCAGATGTCCTGGTCCAACCTCATCTCCTGGAAGAATTTCGACTTCTCGATGTTGTGGCACTGGAAGAACGGCGGATCGAACATCAACTTGTCGAACCTGCTGCTCGACCTCAACGAAACCACCCACGATTTCGATGATTTCGGTCTGGATCCGACCGGCCAGCTCGCCAACGGCCCCTACCGCCTCAGTCAGCTGGGCGTGAATACGGCGCCTTATATTGAGGACGCCTGGTACCTGCGCCTTCGCGAGGTCGGCCTCTATTACCACCTGCCGAAAAACCTGATCCGGGGCGTCAAAGACATTGCCATCGGCTTTTCCGGCAATAACCTGGTCAATTTCTTTGATTACAACAGCTACGATCCGGAGGTTTCCAACTTCGGCTCCAACGGCTTGTCGACCGGTGTGGAGGTTACGCCATTCCCGTCTTCCAAACGGTATGATTTCCACGTAAGGCTGGGATTCTGATTTCAAAAAACGCAAAATCAAAAAACATGAAATGCATTAAATATATACTGGCGGGTTCGTTGATGCTCGCTGCTGCAAGCTGCCAGCTCGACGACCTTCCCAATCCCAACGGATCGAGTATCGAAGGTTTCTCGCAGAACGCCTCCAAATCCGAGTTGCAGACGCTGGTGACCGGCATTGAGGACCTGCTGCGCCAGGATGTCGGCTTTTACTATGACGTCGTGTCCATCGTAGGGCGCGAATACTGGTTCTTTACCGGTTCCGATCCGCGTTATACCGGCGAAGTGCTGGGCAAAGGCGGCTCCACACTGGATAACGCCGGTTTTTACGGCACGCGCCCCTATTACGGCCGTTACCGAACGGTCAAGAATGCCAATATTCTGATCGACGCCGTCAACAATTCCACCCAGATCACGCAGGAAGAAGCCAATGGGTTTCTGGGGTTTGCCAAAACCTTCAAGGCTTACGAGTTATTGCTGGTGGCCAACCTGCAATATACCAACGGCATCCGAATCGATGTGGACGACCCGGACAATCCCGGGCCATTTGTGGACTATGACCAGGCCCTGACGGCCATCCTGAGCCTGCTCGACGAAGCGTCCACCAACCTGGGAGCGGCAGGGGGTTCTTTCGCCTTCAAACTGTCGGAAGCCATGGCGGGGTTTGACGATCCGGCCGGTTTCCTGAAGTTCAACCGCGGGATCAGCGCCCGGGTGGCCTTGTACAAGGGCGGCGACAAACCCGGCGTCAGCAAGCGGCTCGAGGACTCCTTCATGGACCTTGCCGGGGACCTGAATGCGGGCCCCGCCCGGTACTATTCCACCGCAGGCGGCGACTTTCCCAACAACCTGTTCCGCCCCCGCAACCAGGCCGACGCCATCATCGCCCATCCGAGCTTTGTTGCGGATCTGGAAGTGGGCGACAACCGAGGCTCCAAAGTGGTCAAGCGGGATGCCGACCTGAGTCTGGACGGGCTCACGGGCAGTTATGACGTCTGGGTGTACAAATCCCTGGAAGATTTTGTACCTTTCATCCGGAACGAGGAGTTGGTCCTGATCTATGCGGAAAACAACCTGGGCACCAACAACAGCGAAACGCTGAAGGCGCTCAACGCCGTCCGGAATGCCGCAGGCCTCCCGAACTACGGCGGCGCCCAAACCGACGACGCCCTGATGGACGAGATCGTGAAGCAGCGTCGTTATTCGCTGTTCGGCGAGGGTCACCGCTGGATCGACATGCGCCGTTGGGGCAGGCTCAACCAGCTTCCCATCGACCGGCCGGGCGACGACGTGTGGGAGAAATTCCCGCGGCCGGTTTCAGAGGTACAATAATTAGTTGTCAGTGGTCAGTTGTCAGTAAGCCGGCAATTGTCCGGATCGTACTGACAACTGATCACTGACAACTGTTAACTGATATGCAAGATCCGTACACCCTGACCGAAGCCACCATCAAAGCGCCGCCGGCCACCTTCCGGGAGCGATTGAAACACCTCGGACCGGGGTTTATTCTCTCCGCCGCCATTGTGGGTTCGGGTGAGCTGATCGCGACGACGACGCTGGGCGCCAGGATGGGTTTCGTCACCTTCTGGGTCATCCTGGTCAGTTGCCTGGTCAAGGTAGCGGTACAGATCGAGTTCGGGCGGCATACCATTCTCACCGGCGAGACCGCCATGACGGCTTTCCACCAATTGCCGGGCCCCGTGTTCGGCAAGGCCCGCTGGACGGTCTGGACCATCTTCACCTTTATGATCGTCAAATTGTTGCAGGTCGGCGGCATTGTCGGCGGGGTGGCGATCATTCTGAACATGACCATCCCGCAGCTCAGCGTGCCGGTCTGGGCGTTCACTACGGCGATTGTGGTGGCCTTGCTGGTCTTCCGGGGCTATTACCGGTTCATCGAGCGGTCGTCGCTGATCATGATCGCCTTTTTTACCGTGTTCACCTTTGCGGCGCTGTACCTGCTGGCCTATACGCCATATGCCTTCCATTGGGGCGATCTCGCCGAAGGGATATCTTTCCGGTTGCCCAGGGAAGCGGTGGCGGTGGCGTTCGGCGCGTTCGGCATTACGGGGGTCGGCGGCGACGAGATCATCCACTACAATTACTGGTGCCTGGAGAAGGGTTACGCTGCGCATTGCGGTCCGCGGACGGACAGCCCCGAGTGGGCGGCGCGCGCCAAAGGCTGGATCCGGGTGATGTACCTCGACGCGGTGTTTGCCATGCTGATCTATACCCTGGTGACGGCGGCGTTCTACCTGCTCGGGGCGGCGGTGCTGCATGCCCAGGGCGAGCATCCGGAGGGATATGCGATGGTGGAATCCTTGTCGGTGATGTATACCGAGGTGCTGGGCCCCGGCGCCAAGCCCGCTTTTCTGCTGGGCGCCTTTGTGGTGTTGTTCTCCACGCTGTTTGCCGCCCTGGCCGCCTGGACCCGCCAGTTTTCCGACATTTTCGGCCGCTTCGGCTGGATCGATTTCTACCACCCCGAACAGCGCCGGCGGACCATTGCCGTGCTGGCCTGGGTCATTCCCTTTCTGTGGGCGTTGCTGTTCGTTTTCATCAAGCTCCCTGTGCTGATGGTGATCACCGGCGGCATCGTCGGCTCGCTGCTGCTGTTTCTGGTCGTTTTTGCGGTGTACCATTTCCGGTACCGGCGGCTGGACGGGGCGTTCCTTCCCGGCCGGTGGTACGATGCGATCTTGTGGGTGAGCATCGGGGCGATTGTGACGGTGGGGGTGTATGGGATGGTGCAGATGTTGGGGTGAGTTATTGGCCCATCCTAGTGGGAAGGGTTATGGTTATTCCAATTCGAAATCGGTTAATTCATAATTTGCATTTCGTCCGCCTTCATTTGTTTGTTGCAAAATACCTTTCTCTATTAAGTCTTTTATATCCCTTAAAGCGGTGTCGGTAGAGGTTTTAGTGATTTTTGCCCATTTTGAGGTTTGCAATTTACCTTCAAATCCGTCAAAAAGTTTGTTGAGCATCAGCCGTTGCCGTTCATTTATGGGCGTATGTTCGTGCAGTTTCCAAAATTCGGCTTTATACAGTATTTTCTGTGTTGTGTTCTCGGTGGCAAGCATTGCATTTTTCAGACAATTTAAAAACCAATCAATCCATTCGGTAATGTCGCCCGAACTGTGTTGTACTTTTTGTAATACTTCGTAATAGCGTTTACGTTCTTTTAAAATTTGGCTCGACATACTGTAAAAGCGCTCGCCACTACTTTCAGCACGAGCAAGCAACATATCGGTTATAGCTCTGCCAATCCTACCGTTTCCATCGTCAAAGGGGTGAATGATGACAAACCAAAAGTGAGCAATAGCGGCTTTCAATACAGGGTCAAGGGTATTGTCGTTATTGAACCAATCCAAAAATTTGTCCATTTCCGTTTTTACCAATTCAGGTTTAACAGCTTTGTAATGAATTTTTTCTTTGCCCATTGCTCCCGAAACTACTTGTATTTCGCGTGAGCGGTATTTGCCTGTTTCTATTTCGTAGGGTCCGCTGTGCCCTGTTGGGAAAAGTGCTGCATGCCAACCAAATAAACGCTTTTCAGTTAAGG
>WBZL01004348.1_pt1 | contig 12339 bp, 13 predicted proteins | sample 5204291 | NCBI WGS metagenome assembly WBZL01 (sample SAMN12344345, study PRJNA552823) | activated sludge metagenome | biome: Activated sludge suspended growth; feature: Nitrification reactor; material: Wastewater; isolation source: activated sludge from nitrification reactor of wastewater...
GGCGCGGCCGGTTTCCTGATAGTAGCCCTCCACGCTTTTCGGCAGATCGACATGCGCGACGAAGCGCACGTCAGGCTTGTCGATGCCCATGCCAAACGCAATAGTGGCCACGATCACCACGCCGTCTTCCTCGATGAAACGGCTCTGGTGCGCCTCGCGCTCGGCGCCCGGCAGGCCAGCGTGATAGGCGAGCGCCTTCACGCCTTCGGCCGCCAGCATCCGCGCGGTTTCCTCCACCGATTTACGCGTCAGGCAATAGACAATGCCGGCATCCCCGGCGTGCTCTTCGTTGATGAACCGCAGCAGCTGTCGGCGCGGATTGTCCTTCTCCGCGATGCGATAGCGGATGTTCGGCCGGTCGAAACTCTCGATGAACAGGCGCGCACGAGTCAACTGCAGTCGCTCGATGATCTCCCTGCGGGTGGCCGCATCGGCAGTGGCCGTGAGCGCGATGCGCGGCACCGTCGGGTAGCGCTCGGGAAGCCGCGCGAGACCGATGTAGTCCGGCCGGAAATCATGTCCCCACTGCGACACGCAATGCGCCTCATCGATCGCAAACAGCGCAAGCTGCAATTCATCCAGCAGCGCGAGGCCGCTCTCGCCGAGCAGCCGCTCCGGCGCCATGTAGAGCAGATCGATTTCGCCCGCGCGCGCCCTGCGCTCCACTGCCTGCGCCTGCGCCCAGGTCAGGGAAGAGTTGAGGAACTCCGCCCGAACACCAGCTTCGTGCAGCGCGGCCACCTGGTCCTGCATGAGTGCAATCAGCGGCGACACCACCACTGCCACGCCATCACGCAGCAGCGCGGGAATCTGGTAGCAGAGCGACTTGCCGCCGCCCGTCGGCATGAGCACGAGCGCGTCGCCACCCGCCGCAAGATGATCGACGATCTCGGCCTGCTGACCCCGGAAGGACGTGTAACCGAACACGTCCCGGAGGATCTGCTTCGCGCGCGGGTCTGGCTCTGTCATGGCCGGGCATTGCAGCGGATCGTCAGCGGTCATGCAATCGCTGGGAATCGCGCGGGGAAGGCGATCTCGTCGCGTTCCCTTCGGACCCGAATCTCCAAAGGATACCGGCGCTCTGCCCTCGCTATTGCTGGGGTATGCCCGGGTACGCCTTGACGGGCTGCGGCCCCCGCGGCTGAATCCGCTCATGCGCATAGCGCCATCCCGGATCGTCGATGATTGAGGGGCAGCTTGACCTGTTCCTCCACTCGCGCGCGGTCGTCCTGGCGAACGAGATCGCCGACTGCCTGATCGAGCGCAATTTGCCGCGCGCAGCCGATTGCCTCGTGAAGCTCTGTGCCGAAGCGCCGGAACACCCCGCGCTGGCCGGTTCAGACATGTTGTCTCGAGTGTTGGCCACTTGGCCGCCGTCGACACCGGATCCCTACGCGACTGCGCGCATCGTGCGGCAGCTCGAATCGCACGTCGACAGCGCCGCGTCGATCGTCTTCGGGTCGCGTGCGACCCAATTCATGCAGTCTCTCTGGCGAGAGTTGGCGGACTCCGTCCGCGACCATCCGTATATGCCGGAAGTCCCGGAGGCCTTCTGCGCCGCGACGACCCGGAGTTTTTCACCCTGTACATGAGCCGCCTGAGCCTGCTGATTTGACCAAAAGCCCTGTTCCCTACTCCCTTCAATCCCCATCGCTGGCAGCAGCCTCTTGAGTTCTTGCATTCGCAAGATAAAAGTATAAACATTTCTACATCAATGCAGCCCGGGCGCCACATGGCCATCACCACAATATCCAGTCGAGACTTCAATCAGGACACGAGCCGCGCCAAACAGGCAGCGAGCAAGGGCCCGGTGTTCATCACCGACCGCGGTCGACCAGCGCATGTCCTGCTGACTATCGAGGACTACCAGGAGCTTTCAGGATCCCGGGCGAGCATTGTCGAGCAGCTTGCAATGCCCGGAGTCGAGGACATCGAATTTGATCCTCCCCGTCTCAGTGGCGGCGCATATCCGCCAGCGGATTGGTCCTGATGTACGTGCTCGATACCAACGTTGTCGCGGAGCTTCGCAAAGCCAAGGCCGGCAAGGCCGACAGAAATGTCACGGCCTGGGCAGAAAGCATCGCTCCATCGAGTCTCTTCCTGTCAACTGTCACTGTCCTCGAACTCGAGCTGGGCGTTCTGCTCATCGAGCGCCGTGACCACTCGCAGGGCGCAGTGCTGCGCGCCTGGATGGACGGGCACGTTCTGCCAACCTTCGCGGGTCGCATTTTGCCTATCGATACTGCGGTGGCACGCCGCTGTGCACAACTCCACGTCCCCAATCCGAAGTCAGAGCGCGATGCTTTCATCGCTGCCACCGCGCTGGTTCACGGCATGACCGTGGTTACGCGCAACGTCACGGATTTCGCACCGACGGACGTTGCAACGCTCAACCCGTGGGAGAAGAGCGTCTGAATGTCCGCCGCTTCTACGCGTGAGCCTCCGTCGTCCGCCGAGCCAGGCACGGCTCAGCGTCGCCATGTCGATCTGGTGCGACAGGCCATCCTGGCCGCCTCCAGCCACAACACCCAGCCCTGGAAATTCCGGCTCGAACCTGACGCCATCTCGATCCTGCCCGACCTGTCGCGCCGCTGCCCGGCGGTCGATCCGGACGATCACCATCTGTACGCCAGCCTCGGGTGCGCTGCGGAGAACCTGCTCATTGCTGCGCAGGCGGCAGGGCTGAAAGGCCACGCGTCGTACTCCGCCGCCGAGGCCGGCGTGCGGGTGGATTTCGAGAAGATGGCGCCTTCGCCCACGGATTTGTTCGAGGCCATCCCGAAGCGCCAGTGCAGCCGCGCGCAGTACGATGGGACCGCACTCGCCACGGAGCAGCTACGACTTCTCGAGGACGCGGGCCAGGGCGATGGGGTGTCGGTCAGGCTGCTGACGGATCGCCAAATGGTCGCGCAGGTCGCCGAGTTCGTTGCTGCCGGCAACATCGCCCAGTTTGCCGATCCTGCGTGGACTCAAGAGCTGAAAGCCTGGATTCGCTTCAACGCCCGGGAGGCGGCAATCACCGGCGACGGCCTCTACGGTGCGGTGATGGGCAATCCGGATGCACCGCGGTGGCTGGGAGCGCTGTTCATGCGCCTCGGGTTCTCAGCCGAACGCCAGAACAGGAAGGATATCGCGTACATCCGAAGCTCCGCTGCCGTGGCAGTCGTGCATTCGGAGTCCGACGACATTCCGCACTCGATCGAGGCCGGTCGCTGTTACGAACGCCTCGCCCTCAAGGCCACAGCGCTGGATCTGCGCACGGCCTTCATCAACCAGCCCGTGGAGGTGCCCGCGCTGCGCGCCCAGTTTGCCGCCTTCCTCGGCATCGGGCACCGGCGACCCGACCTCGTCGTGCGCATCGGGCACGGGCCGGAAATGCCCCGGTCGCGCCGCAGGCCGGTGGAGAGTGTGCTTGTCTGAAAGCCATGCACCACGATACGTGCACGGCCTCCTGATCGCGTGGTTGGCTGCATTCCCTGCGCTGCCGGCATCCGGCCAATCACCGATCCCGACCCTCGATGACGAGACGATCGAACGGATCGACGCCTTCGTGGCCAGAGAGGTCATCGATTCGGGGTTGCCCGGTGTCGCCATCGCCGTGCTGCGCGACGGCCATGCACCATACGTGCGCGGCTTCGGGCATGACGGCAAGGGCCGGGCCATCACCGGCGATACGCCGTTTCCGATCGGCTCACTCACGAAGTCCTTCACGGCACTGCTCATCCGGCAGGAGATCGAGGCGGGGCGGCTCGATGCCGACGCACCCGTCCAGCACTACCTGCCGTGGTTTCGCCTCGCCGATGCAGAAGCTTCGTCAAGGATCACGCTGCGCCACTTGCTGAACCAGACCAGCGGCCTTGCACGCGCCGACGGCATTACCCCGCTCGTGAGGCGCAGCGAGGCGGGCGCCACCGATCTTGCGCGCAGTCTGGACACTGTGAAACTCAATCGCCCCGTCGGCGAGCGGTTTGAATACAGCAATCTGAACTACGTGCTGCTCGGTGCAATCCTGCAGAACGAAACCGGTCGACGCTGGGACGCGCTGGTACGTGAGCGTGTGCTGACGCCACTCGCGATGACCCGCAGCTACACCGATCACGACAGCGCGCGGCGCGACGGCATGACGCAGCTGCACCGCGTGTGGTTCGGCATTCCCGTGGCGCATACAACACGATTGCCGCCGGGCTTCGCGCCCGCGGGCAGTCTGGTGGCCAGCGCCAACGATCTCGCGCACTACCTGCAGTTGCTGCTGGCCAATGGCGAGACGCCCGGCGGCCGCATACTCTCCGCTCAGGGCGTGAGGCAACTGCTCGCGCCGGGGTCATCAACCGCAACGACTACTTTGCTGTCGAGCGATTTCCGATTCCGCTACGGCGAAGGCTGGTTCGTCGGTCCATTCGGTGCCGCTCCTGATGCACGCTGGCATCTCGGTAATCTCGCCTCCTTCGTCGCGTGGATGGTGCTGCTTCCGGTCGAGAGGCAGGCCGTCGTGGTGCTGATCAATGCCAACAGCGAATTGCCACTCGGTCATGTGAATGCAGTGATGAGCCGCCTGCCCCTCGGTATCGTGAACCTGCTCCAGAGTCAGCTGCCGCCCTCAGGCCCGAGTCTGCGCAGCGCATATCGGGTATTCAACTTGGGCAGCGCGCTGGCCATGTTGCTGTCCCTCGCCGTGGCGTGGTGGGCTTCACGGCGCCGGCGCAAATGGGCAGCGCCGACACTGGTAACCGCGGTCGCCGGTCTCGTTGGCGTGCTTTACGCGACCGGGATGACCCCCACCCTGCTCGCCGCCTTTGCACCGGACCTCGCACTGGTGCTGGCCATCGTGTCGGTGCTGCTATGCCTGCCCCTCGCCCTGCGCATTGGAGGATGGGTACGCCGCACTTCCGCTCGAACCGCCACACCATGAAGCGCCGGCACTACACCCTGCTCGCAGTTCTGGCTGGCCTCGGACTGGCCGTGGTCGTGATCCACACGCGATACAGGAGCGACCTCACGCGCGCTGCCGCACGGGCGGCACAAGGCAGCGTCCTCGCGAACACCCGCTGTGGGCCGATCGAATACCAGCAAGCGGGTCAGGGAATCCCGCTGCTGGTGATCCATGGCGCCGGCGGAGGTCACGACCAGGGCATGGACTTCGCGCGCCCGCTCGCGCAGCACGGCATCCGCGTGATCGCCGTCTCGCGTTTTGGCTACCTGCGCACGCCGCGCCCCGCCGATACCTCACCCGAGGCACAGGCCGACGCCCATGTCTGCCTGCTCGATGCGCTCGGTATCGAACGAGCGGCGGTACTCGGCCTCTCGGCCGGGGGGCCGTCAGCGATGCAGACCGCGATCCGCCATGAGGATCGGGTCGGGGCACTCGTGCTCGTGGTGCCACTGGTGCACAAACCCGGGAGCGTAATGGCCTCGGCACCGCCCGTGTCCGACGAGAAGGACGAATGGCTGCTGCGGCTGCTCGGGTCGGATTTCCTGTACTGGAGCACGCTGAAGCTGGCGCCAGATCAACTGATACGCCACCTGCTCGCCACTCCGCCTGAACTGCTGCACGACGTCGGCGCCCGGGAGCGTGCGCAGGTGAACGAGCTGGCGGAGCATGTACTGCCGGTCTCCCTGCGCGCCGCGGGCTTGCGCGACGACACCAGACTCGGCAAGCGCCTGAAGCCCTATGCATTGGAAACGATTCGTGCACCGACGCTCGCGATCAGTGCACGCGATGATGGCTTCGGCACCTATGCGAATGCCCAGTACGCAGCCAGCCGCATCCCGCATGCCCGCTTCATCGGCTATGAACGGGGCGGACACCTCCTCGTCGGACACGACAACGACGTGATCGCCGGGATCGTCGATCTGATTCAGGGAGCCATGGCGAGATGACAACCATCGACGCGCCGTTCGCCCGTCAGTTCCTGCATCGCCTGCACGCGAGCGTGAACGCCCACGATCCGGATGCGCTGGCGGCGAGTGTGGGCATGTGGATGCAACATGTCTCCGCCTTCCGGGCACGCGCGCGACGCAGTGCGCACAACGCTCCGTCATGAAGATCCTCGCAGTCATCGGGATCCTGCTCGCCGTAGCAGCCATCGCTGCAGGCTGGGGCTACCAGCGTCAAAGGCGCGAGTTGCAGGATCTTGAGGCCCGCCTTCTGAGGAGGCCGCTTCCCGATTTCCCTGTGGAGACCCGCAGCGACGACGCGCCCTTGCCCGCGCCCGTGGCTCGATATCTTCAGCTCGCGCTCGGGGAAAATCGCACCCATCCAGAGACCGTGGAGATCCACCAGTCGGGCGAATTGCGCACCGACGAGATGTCAGAGCAATGGATGCCGTTCACTGCAACGCACTTGGCTATGCCTCGCGGGTGCGGATTCATCTGGAATGCACGCATTCGACTGGCACCGCTCATGCACCTGCGCGTGCTGGATTCATTGGTGGATGGGCAGGGAGCAGGCCAGGCGATCCTCCAGTCTGTGCTGAAGGTTGCCGAAGAAACGAACTCGCCACAGATGAATTCGGGCGCCCTGCACCGCTTCCTCGCCGAGGCGGTCTGGTATCCGTGGGCGCTCGCACCCAGTCAGGCTTTGCGGTGGACCGCCATCGACGATCAACGCGCCCTGGCCACGTTGACTTGCGGCAAGACGACCGTTTCGCTCGAATTCCGGTTCCTGGAAGACGGGACCGTGGCGGGCATCTACACGCCAGCGCGCTGGGGCCGATTCTCTGGCAGCTACGCGCAGGTGCCATGGGAAGGGCGCTTCTCGGACTACCAGCGCCAAAGCGGCGTGCTCATTCCGTCCAAAGGTGAGGTCGGGTGGTACCGGGACGGCGAGCTACGCACGGTGTGGCGGGGAACGGTCAGAGGCGCTCGTCACCATCGCAGAAACGATTGAGATCGTCGGTCAGAGACTGCTCGAAGGCGGCGAATTTCTGCTCAGTCGCGTCGAGTGGGGTGGAGAGGTACCAGAGCAGTGGTTCTGCGACGCGGTTGATGGAGTGATCGGTGATGTGCTCCAGCACATGACGCAGATTGTGCTCGGGATCGAGGCCATCAACCTCTCTTTCATGACTGGATTCGTGGGCGACGGATTCTTGCTCAGATCTGACTCTCCACCATGAGGCAATCGAGGCTCGGATCCTTGCGCACACGGAAACTCAGCGTCTTGCCACGCTCATGGATCTGTTTCAGCCAAGGGGCGCTGCGCGACCAGGCGGTCTGTACTACCCACGCATCGGGCGTGTTGGAGAAAATCCCGCCGATGTAGCCAGTGGTGAGAAACACGTGGTCAACCTTCTGGCAGAGGAAGGACGGATCATCGGCAACCATCACTGCATTCTTCCATGCGCAGGCACCCGGCTTGATTCCGCCCGATGATGGTGTGGTGGTTTTCGTGAATTCGACGCGAAGCAGTGAGCCGCTCGCTCCTTCCTGGGTGAACGCGATCATCTTGACCGGTCCGCTCTGGCACCTCAGGACATCATCGTGTTCACGCTGCAGGGTCCGGACGGTTCCGGGCAACGTTGACAGTGTCTTTGCAGGTTGATGGATTGGTGCTGGCGCGGGCAGAGGGCGCTGTGCAAGCGCTGGCATCGACAGCCAGAGCAGAACGATGGCAGGTACGGCTTGCAAGTGCGGCCTCATTGCGCTCACTCCCTCCGCTGTCAGCAGGCAGAAAGCCTGCAACACCGCTCGCAAGTCTGCAAGCCATAACCAATTCGAGGGACAGATGAGCCCGAAGCGGGGGACGTGACTTCAACTAGGAGCTCCTGCCCCACTCTTTGAGCCACGGCAGGGTCGCCAGCAGGACATCGACGAAGCCGTTCAAATCCTGAGCGACGATGGCACGCCACCGCTCGCGGCTCACCTGCGAGAGCAGCACCTGCTTCTGGAGCGTGCCGGCGCCGATCGCCGTGGTGTGCAGCCGGCCGCGCTCGGGCGCGGCTTCGGCGATCGCTGCCCCACCGACTCGGGATTGCCGATTGTGAACTGAAGGACCGTCGTGCGGTGACTGAGCGCCTACAGCTCTGCGGCGAGATCCTCAGCGATCGCCTTACGGTCACGATAGCTGAGCGCGACGCCTTCCAGAAAATCGTCGCGGTCATGCCGATGTCTCAGCCTGCACTCCGCGCCCGCGCCGGAATTCGGCCGGGCCGTGCCCAGTCCACTTACGAAAAGCCCGCCGGAAAGCTCGATCATCGCCGAAACCCAACTGAACAGCGATCTCCTGCACCGGCGAGCGTGTGAAGGCCAGCAGATACTCGGCCCATTCGCGCTGACAACCGGCGCGTATTTTCGCATAGCTGGCGCCCGAATCCTGCAGCCGCCGTCGCAGGCTCGCCGGGCTGATGCCGAGCAGCCGTGCGGCTGCATCGCTGTCTGGCAGCCTCTCCTGGCGCTGCAGGCCGCTCATCAGCAGCACTCGTATCCGGTCAGAGAGACGATCCTGCGCCGCATCGTCGACCCAGACATCGAAGGGGAAGGGAAAATAATCCAGGTGGCGCGCCAGCTCGGCGTCCGATCGCACCACCGGATGCCCCAGATAGCTCGCCGGTATCACCAGCCGGTTGTCCGGCGCTCCGTAGGTGAGCGGCACACCGAGCAGCTCCGTGATCGGCATGAGACTCGCGGGCGCCGGATACATCACGGCTGCTCGCAGCAGACGAATCGGCTGACCGATCAGCCAGGAGAACAGCTGGCGATAGAAGTTCATGCTGGCCAGATCCACGAGGAAGGCTGCGAAATCACGACGCAGGCGGCGTGAGTCGACGATCAGTTCCGCGGTGCCGCTCCGGCGCACCAGCTCGAGCGAGCCACCCACGGGCCCGAGAATGCGGTTGAAGCCGGCCGCGCGATCGATGACCTCGGCCAGGCTCTGACAGCTGATCACACAGTGACACAGGAGATCCGTGATCTCCTTGCTCATGACGCTATGGTCGGCACGGCGGCTGGTCTCGCTCTCCAGGAGCCGGATCGCGCAGCCATAGAGCCGCGTGAATTGTAATACCGGCAGCGTGGCCGTGGTGTTCCGCGGAGCTTGGAGCCCTGCCTGTCGAAACACTGTCGCCCGAGGATAGCCGAAGCGCTCCAGCTGCTGCAGAACCGGCAAGACATAGGTCAGCGGAATGGCCGTAGACATGCGTACCGGGGTGCCTCAGCTGTACGGATGATACGCGTGGTCCGGTCGCAATGGTCAAAAAATGTCCGGTTGCTGATCAACCCTGGCCCTGCCTGGGAGTCTCGCCCGCTGCTAGCGTGGCGTCGAACAAGCACGGAGACAGCCGCCGCTGCGGAACGAACGTGGAGCTCTTATGAGGCCAGAAGCCTTCGAGATTACCATCGCCGATCACGAGCTGCGGGATCTTCGGGCGCGCCTCGAGCGGACCCGCTGGGCGGACGACTTCGGTAACGAGGACTGGTCTCGTGGCGTAGAGCGCGGCTATCTCGAGGCACTCATCGGGCACTGGCTGAATGCCTATGACTGGCGCCAGCACGAGGCGGCCATGAACGCCTTCCCACAATTCCGCATCGTGCTCGACGACGTCCCGATTCACTTCATTCATCAGAAGAGCCGCGGAGAGCAGCCGCTACCGCTCATCCTGTCGCATGGCTGGCCATGGACCTTCTGGGACATGCACAAAATCATCCGCCCGCTTGCGGACCCGGCGAGCTTCGGCGGTGACCCCGGAGATGCTTTCGACGTGGTCGTGCCGTCGCTTCCCGGCTTCGGCTTCTCGAACCCGCTGCGCGGGAGCGGTGTCGGCGCGCTCGCGACGGCCGATCTCTGGCGGAAGCTGATGGTGGAGGTGTTGGGCTACGAGCACTTCGGCGCGCATGGTGGCGACTGGGGCGCCTTCGTCACGGCGCAGCTCGGCCACAAGTACGGCCGCGATCTCGTCGGCATTCATCTCCTCGGAGGCGCTCCGCTCGACTGCTTTAACGAGCCGCTGCCCGGCGCTTCCGAGTACGCCGCCGACGAGGCCGGCTGGTACGAGCGCACGCAGCGCTTCTTCGCCGAGCGCCACGCCTACCTGCTGCTGCAAGCGACGCGGCCGCAGACCCTCGCCTATGCGCTCACCGATTCCCCGATTGGGCTGTGCGCCTGGCTCCTCGACAAGCGGCGCGAGTGGAGCGACTGCAATGGCGAGGTCGAGCAGCGCTTCACGAAGGACGAGCTGCTGACTTCCGTGATGATCTACTGGCTCACGGGCACGATCGGCACCTCGGCGCGCTACTACTACGAGAGCCGCACGAATCCTTGGACGCCCTCCCACCCGGGTAGCCCCGCAGTCGGCGTGCCGACCGGCTGCCTGAAGCTCGAGCACGACGTCTGCCACTGGCCGCGCAGTGCCATGGGGTCGAAGTTCAATCTGCGCCGCTGGACACGTTCCACGCAGGGCGGGCACTTCGCGCCGATGGAAGAACCCGAGCTCGTAGTGACCGAGATCCGGGAGTTCTTCCGTCCGCTGCGCAACCGATAGCGAGCCATGGCGGGGGCGCGGCGAGTTTCTTCGCGATGCTCGCGCTCGACGGTCGCTGGCGGGACCAGATGGGATAGAGGAGATCAGGCAGTCGAAGTCTTGCGCGAAGGCGGCAGGATGTCAGCGGGTGCGCCGGGCAGGCCGTAGTAGTAATGCCCCGCGATCAGTCCGCCGTCGACGATCAGTTCGGTGCCCATGCAGAAGCTCGATTCGTCCGAGGCCAGGAACACGAAGCAGTTCGCCGCCTCCACCGCATCGCCGACGCGCTGCGCCGGATACCATCCCATGACCTGATTCAGAACTTCCTTCGGCGAGCCGTGCGGATTGACCATGGCGGTATCGATGTTGCCAGGATGGACCGAGTTGACGCGCACACCGTACGGACCGAACTCGAGCGCAGCTACCTTGGTCATGCCGCGTACGGCAAACTTCGAGCTCGTATAGGCGACCAGCGAGTTGGCGCCGGAGATGCCTTCGCACGAGGAGTTATTGACGATCGATCCCCGGCCCTGCGCGATCATGTGCGGCGCGACGGTGCGCATGCCTATGAACGTGCCGACCGTGTTGACATCGAGAATACGCCGCAGCTCGGCGACGCTCGTTTCGCGGATGTCCTTGAACATCAGGATGCCGGCGTTGTTGACCAACACGTCGATGCGACCGTGCCGGGCGATGACCTCGGCGACGATTTCCTGCCAGCGCGCCTCGTCCGTCACGTCGTGGCGATGGGCCGTGGCGGCCGTGCCGATGGCTGCGGCCGTGGCAGCGACTTCCGGCAGTATGTCTGTCAGGATCACCGTGGCCCCTTCTTCGGCGAAGCGGCGCGCGATGGCGGCGCCCATGCCGCGCGCTGCGCCCGTGACGATCGCTACCTTGTCGGCGAGTCTGCCCATCGTGAATGCCCCGTCGAATGTCGTGAGATGTCTCGTGCCGGCGACGGTAGCACCTTGCGTCCGCACCGGCCGGTGGCCGATTCTGCGAGAAGTGCCGCGGCACCGCAATGCGCAGCCGGGCGCTTCACGGTGGCCATGCTCAAGCTCATGACGATAGCCGACGTCGTCGCGTTACTGCACGCCGACATGGTCGCTGCTCTCACCAGCCGGGGCCCGCGCCGTCTGTTTGCGCAATATCATCGACACGCTCCTCTAATGAGCGAAAGTGTCCGGTTATTGCTCGCCGCCGGTCCGGCCGCACCTCTCATGCGTCGGGTAGCATCGGCGCTTCCGAATTGAGCTCAGGAGCCCGGCGATGGGACAGTGGTCACGAGAAGAGCTCGACGATGCATTCAGACACTTGCTTGCTGTTACCGATCGTTCCTTCGCATCGGGGTTTCGTGATCTCTCCGAATGGTTCACCTGCTACACCGACGACGTGGTCTGGAACGACCTCGGGTTCGGCTTCGACAATGGCTGGACCGATGAGATTTGCGGCCTGGACTCGGTACGCAAGTGTATGGGGGGGCCACGGCGCTGTGTATCCCAGCAGCGCGATGGCCTATTGCCCCGTGCCTTGGTACATCCTCGACGAGGAGCGAGGCTGGGCATTTTGCGAATGGCGCAATCGCATGCGCGACCTAGGCACAGGTGAGGTTTTCGAAGAGCCGTACTACTCGAAACTGATCTACGGCGGCCGGTATGCCACTGCCGTCCATCGACATGGAGTGGGGGCTGCGCCTCGGGCAGAGCGAGCAGGAGAGTGGTCAGCGATGGTCGCGTGGGGAGCTCGACAATGCCTTCAAGAGCTTTGTAGAGATTACCCAGAACGCCTCCCGGAGCGGGCAAGCCAGAAGATCGGGTTCAGTGTTATACGGATGACGTGGTCTACCGAGAACTCGGATCCGGATTCAACTTCGGCTGGGAAGAGGAAG
>WBZL01004350.1_pt1 | contig 12337 bp, 9 predicted proteins | sample 5204291 | NCBI WGS metagenome assembly WBZL01 (sample SAMN12344345, study PRJNA552823) | activated sludge metagenome | biome: Activated sludge suspended growth; feature: Nitrification reactor; material: Wastewater; isolation source: activated sludge from nitrification reactor of wastewater treatment...
ACTGCGAGGTGTGGGCGATCTGCGGCGTGATTCCGACCGCCTCGAACAGGCTCAGGAAATAGTGCTCCGCCGGCTTGGAGCTCAGCAGGATGAACGGTTCGTCGGCCAGATCCCGCAGTGACACCGACGGCCGGTCCAGGAGCCGGTGGCCGTCCGGTAGCACCGCATGCGGGGGCGCAACCTGCACCCGCAGCTTGAGCAGTTCGTCCGGCAGGTCGATGTCATAGGCCAGCGCGACCTCGACCTCGCCGCTTTTCAACTTCTCCAGGATGTCGTCGACCGTATCCTCGTGGATCAGAAGCTGAACCTTCGGGTACTGGCGTGCAAATTCGGCGATGATCCTCGGCATGTAGGCAGGGGCGAGCGTCGAATAGCATCCCACCGTCAGCGTGCCTGTCAGTTCGTGCCCCTGCACCCGCGCCAGGGTCTCGACCTCCTCCGCCATCCGCAGCAGGCTGCGCGCCTGCGGCAGCAGCCGGTGTCCGGCCGCGGTCAGCGAAACGCCCTTGGCATGCTGGCGCACGAACAGTTCCAGGTCGAGCAACTCCTCCATCTTGAGTATCGCCCACGAAACCGACGGCTGGGCGACGTTGGCCATGCGCGCCGCTTCTGCGATGCTGCAGGTCTCTGCGGCGGTGACGAAATAGCTGAGCTGGCGCAGCGAAACCTTCAACATGGCCCCCCCGGGTCGTGCAGAGTCTCGCGCTCCCAGAACGCGAAGGAATACTCTATGTTATGACTTTATCCTATAGGAGGACCTTATTTTATGTCCACCAAAGACTCTGCGCAAACAGCAACACCAATGCATAGACCCACCCTATCGGAAAACAAGACAAAACACATTTTGGGTATAGGTTGCGCTATGCAACGCTGTGCAGGCACCGGAACATCCCCGGCGCGCGCCCGGCTCGAACGTCGTGCGTAGCATCGGTGTGCCGCGCAGGGGAAACACGGAGGAAAAGGTGAAACCGGCAGCCTTCGACTACCACCGTCCCGACAGCCTGGAAGAGGCTTGCGCTCTTCTGGCGGATTACGGCGCCTCGGCGCGTGTCCTTGCCGGGGGGCAGAGCCTGGTTCCGCTGATGAACATGCGCATCCTGTCGCCGGCCGTTCTGATCGACATCAACCGCTGCCGCGATCTCGCCTATCTGCGAAGCGAAGACGGCGTTATCGCCTGCGGGGCGCTGACCCGGCAGGGCGAAGCCGAAAGCAGCGAACTGGTCGCCGCCCACCTGCCGCTGATGGCCGCCGCCATGCCCCATGTGGGCGTCCGCGCCAACCGGAACTTCGGCACCGTCTGCGGCAGCCTTGCCCATGCTGATCCGCTGGCCGAACTGCCAAGCGTGGCGGCCGCGCTCGACGCGCGTTTCGTCATCGCCAGCAGCCGCGGCCAGCGCGAAGTGGGCGCGGGAGAGTTCTTCGTTTCGGCGCTGACAAATTGCCTTGAACCGGACGAGATGCTCGCCGAGGTGCGGCTGCCGGTGATGCCGGCGAGCGCACGCTGCGCCTTTCTCGAAATCGCGAACCGTGCGCACGGCTTTGCCGTCGCAGGCATCGCGGCCTGCGTCGAACTCGACCCTGACGGGCGCTGCTCCCGCGCCCGGCTGTCGGCGATGGGCGCAGGCGACACCACGGCCCGGCTCGCCCCGGTCGAGGCGCTGCTCGAAGGCCAGAGGCTGGACGACGCGCTGATCCTCGAGGCGGGTGCCGCGGCGTCGGCGGCAGCTGAACCGGCCGGCGATGTCCACGCGAGCGCGAACTATCGCGCCGAGGTCATCGGCACGCTGGTCCGCAAGGCTCTCCGGCAGATGCTAAGCCAACCGGATGCCAGGGGATGACCACGTCCGCCCACCCCCATCCCTTTCCCTTCCGCCGCCCCGTCGCGGCCCCGACGGCAAGGACAAAGCAATGAGCGCAAACAAGGTGACTGTCCGGCTGACCGTCAACGGCAAGGATTATGTCCGCGAGGTGGAGCCGCGCTATCTGCTGGCGGATTTCCTCCGTCACGAACTGCATCTGACCGGCACCCATATCGGCTGCGAACACGGCGTCTGCGGCGCCTGCACGGTGCTGATCAACGGCAAGACCGGACGCAGTTGCCTGCAATTCGCGGCCGCGCTTGACGGCGCGGAGATCACCACGGTCGAGGGAATCGCGGGCGACGGACCGCTGCATCCCGTGCAGGAGGCGTTCCACGAGGCGCATGCGCTGCAATGCGGCTACTGCACGCCAGGGTTTCTCATGACCACCATCGAGTTTCTCGACCAGAATCCCGACCCCGACCGCGACGAAATCCGCCAGGCGCTGACCAACAACATGTGCCGCTGTACGGGCTACCTCAACATCATCGACGCTGTCGAGGACGCGGCGAAGCGGCTGCGCGAGGGGGGGCGCAAGGCATGAAGGCGATCGAGTACTTCACGCTGGTCGGCAAGACGATCCTGCGCCGCGAGGACAGCTACCTGATGCGCGGCAAGGCGCAGTTCCTCGACGACTTGCCTGAACCGAAGGGGCTGATCCACATCGCATTCGTGCTGAGCCCCTATGCGCGCGCCGACATCCTGTCGGTCGATGCCAGCGCCGCCCGGGCGCTGCCCGGCGTCATCGACGTGCTGACCGGCAAGGACTTCGTCGATGACATCAAGCTCTTCGCGCCGGTGATCGAGATCGGCGGATACCGACCCGTAGGGCGCCCCGTCGTCGCGGTCGACCGGGTCAACTTCGTCGGCGAATACGTCGCCGTGATCCTCGCCGAAAGCCCCTATGTGGCACAGGACGCGCTTGACCTCGTCGAGGTGAACTACAACCCCTTGCCCTCCGTCGCCGGCATCAAGGACGCGCTGAAGCCCGATGCTCCGGTGCTGCACGACCATCTGGGCGACAACCTGATCTTCAAGTCCGCCTTCGAGACCGAGGGCTTCGCCGAACGCTTCGCCGAGGGCGACGTGGTACTCGAGGAGGAGTTCCAGCTTGGCCGCGTCACCGGCGTGATGATCGAGCCTAGGGGCTGCATGGCCTGCCCGGACCCCATCGCCACCAATGTGACGCTGTGGACGCCAACCCAGATCCCCCACATCGTTCGCACCGCCATCGCCGACCATCTCGACATCCCCGAGTCGATCCTGCGGGTGGTGACGCCGGCAGTCGGCGGCGGCTTCGGCACCAAGGCGCATGTGTATCCGGACGAGCTGATCGTTGTGGCGCTGGCGCGCCGCCTTGGCCGGGCGGTGAAATGGGTGCAGGACCGGCGCGAGGAACTGCTCACCAATGCCCATGCGCGCGAGCACATCCTGAAGATCCGCGTCGCGGCGAAGAACGACGGCGAGATAAGCGCCGTTCATCTCGACGTCAGGACCAATTGCGGCGCCTATCCGAATCATCCCTATTCGCCCACGCGCGAGGCGACGGCGGCGGTCAGGATGATGCCGGGGCCCTACCGGATCAGGAACTACAAGTACGACGTCTGCTCAGTCACGACCAATACCGCGCCGACCGGTGCCTATCGCGGCACCGGTCAACCCTCGGCCTTCCTCGCCATCGAGGGGATGATGGACCGGATCGGCCGTCGGCTCGGGCTCGACCCGGCCGAGGTGCGGCGGCGCAACGTCATCAGGCCCGAGGAATTTCCCTATGTGAACGTCGTCGGCGTGCGCTACGACACCGGCAGCTATCTGCCCTCGCTCGAACGCGGGCTGGAAATGATCGGCTACGACGCCTTCCGCGCCGCCCAGCCGAAGGACCGGCTGGTGGACGGCAAGTATCGCGGCATCGGCATCTGCAACTACACCGAGGTTTCGGGCACCGGGGCGCCGGGCTGGCGGGTGCGCGGCTTCGCCAAGATGCCGGGCTTCGACAGTTCCCGCGTGGTGGTGGAACCCGATGGCAAGGTCACCGTCTATGTCAGCCAGGCCGACGCCGGGCAGGGCCACTACACTACCTTCGCCCAGCTCGCTGCCGACCGGCTGGGCGTCGCCTGGGAGGACGTGACGGTGATTGAGGGCGACACGTCGAAGACGCCCTATGGCACGGGCACTTTCGCCAGCCGCGGCTCGGTCGTCGGCGGCGGCACCGTGATCCGCTGTAGCGAGAAGGTTGGCGTCAAGATCCGCCGCATCGCCGGCTACATGCTGAACGCCGACCCCGAGCGGCTGGTTCTGCGGAACGGCCGGGTGTTCGACCCCGACGACGCGGAGCGCAGCCTGACCCTGCGCGAGGTCGCCGAGACCGCCTATTCGATGAACAATTTCGGCTTGCCGCAGGGCGAGGAACATGGGCTGGAGGCGACCGACTACTACGATCCGCCGATGGTCACCATGGCCAACGGCACCCATGTCGTGCTGGTCGCCGTCGATCCTGAGGACGGACGGATCGAGATCGAACGCTACGCGGTGGTGCACGATTGCGGGCGGGTAATCAATCCCAAGATCGTGGAAGGCCAGGTGCATGGCGCGACGGTGCAGGGCATCGGCGAGGCGCTGATGGAGGAGATCGTCTATGACGCCGAGGGCCAGCACCTGAACGCCAACCTGCTCGACTACCTGCTGCCGACCGCAGTGGACGTTCCCGATCTGGAACTCGCGCATATCGAGACACCCAGCATCGACACGGTCGCGGGCATCAAGGGCGCGGCCGAGGGCGGGCTGACGGGCGCGGTGCCGGCGTTGGCCAACGCGGTTGGCGACGCGCTCTCCGGTCTTGGCGTCAACATCACGCGGGTGCCGCTCAGGCCATCCTATGTCTTCGAGCAGATCCGCAAGGCCCGCGCTGCCGGGGAGGGCAGGACATGATACTCGAAGGCGACACGCTCATACCGGCCGACCGCCGCACGGTCTGGAAGGCGCTCAACGATCCCGAGATGCTGCGCGCCTGCATTCCCGGCTGCCAGTCGCTGGAACGTCAGTCGGACACCGACTTCAGCTCGAGCGTGCGCGCCGCCATCGGCCCGGTCAGCGCCACCTTCGGTGCGAAGATCACGCTGAGCGAGATCGACCCGGACCGCGGCTACACGATTTCCGGCGAGGGAAAGGGCGGTGCGGCCGGTTTCGCCCGGGGCAAGGCGCGGGTCGATCTGGAGGACGAGAAGGGCGGCACGCGGCTGCGCTACAGCGCCGACGTCAACATCGGCGGCAAGCTCGCGCAAGTTGGGTCGCGGCTGATCCAGGGGACAGCGAAGAAGCTTTCTGAGGAGTTCTTCGGCGCGCTGAGCGAACAGCTCGGCAGCAGTCCTGCCGAGGCCGACGCTGCGGGGGCCGCGGCCCAGCGGGCAGGTGCGGCGGGCAGGCGGTTGCTGTGGGGCGGGCTGATCGTAGTTCTGCTGATCGCTGTCGCCTGGGGGATCGTCGGCTGAGCGGCGCGAGAAGCGCGCCAGCAAATAAAAAGGGTGTTGGCGCAGCGCGGTTCCGTCTCGGTCGCGGGCGCATCGGGGGAAAAACCTCCGAAGGTCTTAACGACCCGGTAGCGAGATGAACAAGAGGGAGGAACGAGAGATGCTTGGCACTATTACGCGACGCGCTCTGATGGGGGCTTTTGCGCTGGCGGCGACGGTTGCTCTTTCGCCGGCGGGTGCGCTCGGCCAGGACAAGCCCAGGATCAAGATCGGGTTCATCGGCCCGGTCAGCGGCGGCAACGCCCAGCAGGGCCTCGGGGCGCAGAACGGCTTCCTGCTCGCGATCGAGCAGGCCAATGCCGGCGACTACCCCTATGCGGTGGAAGGCGTTGCGCTCGATGACGCCTCCGACCCGCAGACCGGCGTCGGCGCGGCGATGAAGCTCGTCAACGACGCCGAGGTGGTGGCGGCGATCGGCCACTGGAACAGCCCGGTGGCGCTGGCGACGATCCCGGTCTTCAACCGGTTCCAGATGCCGTTCATCGTCTGGGGCGCGATCAGCCCGAAGATCACCGACCAGAACCTGCCGGAGGTGACGCGGGTGACGCCGACGCTGCTGGCCGAGAACCTGCCCCTGGCGCAATGGGCGGCGAGCGATCTCGGGGTGAAGTCGGTCGCCATCGTCGCGGACACCAGCGACTACGGCACCGGCAACGCGGATGCGTTCCAGGCCTTCTTCACCGAGGCCGGCGGCCAGATCGTCTCGACCGACCTGCTTCCCGTGGGCACCACGGATTTCCGCGCGGTGCTGACCAAGATCAAGGATGCGGGCGCCGACGGGATCTATTTCGGCGGCGTCATCACCGAGGCGGGGATCCTGCGCAAGCAGCAGGTGGAACTGGGGCTCGACATCCCGATGATCGGCATCTCGGGCTTCTACGACCCGGAGTTCATCGCGCTGGCGGGCGATGCGGCCGAGGGCACGATGGTTAGCTATCCGGCGGCGCAGTCCAATCCGAAGCTCGACCAGATGCACGCCGACTACGCCGCGCGGGCCTTTGCCGAACCCGAGAGCCCCTACACCAAGTACGCCTATGACGCGACGGGCATCCTTCTTGCCGCGATCAGGGAGACGGGCATCGAGGACAAGGCGGCGCTGGCCCAGGCGATCCGCGGCATCTCCTACGACGGCGTGCTCGGCACCACGACCTTCGACCAGAACGGGCAGACGCAGATTCCGGTCGAGGTCGAGATCAAGGTGGTCAAGGGCGGCGAGTGGGTGACGCTCGGCAAGTGAGCGGCCGCGCGTCGGGTCAGAACGGTGCCAGGCGCATCCCGCCGCTTGCTGCGGGGTGCGCCGCGGTCCCGGCGATGACCCGGCGCCATCGCAACTTGCGGTCACGGAGGATCGGATGGACGCATTCGTCATGCAGAACCTGTTGAACTGGCTGGTGCTGGGCAGCATCTACGCGCTGGTGGCGCTCGGCTTCAGCCTGCTCTTCGGTGTGCTGAACGTGATCCACTTCTCGCACGGCGACGTGTCGATCGTGGCGCCCTTCGTGGTACTGGCCGTTGTCCAGGCGCTGCTGGCCTCGGTGTTCCCGGCAGCGACCCTCGGCGCCCTTGCCCTTGCCTGCGTGCTGGCGATCGTGGCGGTGGGGCTGATCGGCGTCCTCGCCGACTGGCTGGTGATCCGGCGGTTCCGCAACGCGCCGGCGATGATGGCGCTGGTCGCGACCGTGGCCCTCGGCACCGTGGTGCGCGAAGTCATCCGCATGGTCTATCCCCAAGGCAGCAACCCCAAGCCGTTTCCCCGACTGATCGAAAGCCGGGTTCAGCTCGGCGATCTGCCGGTGCCGGTGTTCAGTCTCTTCGTCATCGCCGTCTCGGTCCTGATGATGACGGTGCTCTTCGCGGTCATGCGCTACACACCGCTCGGCATGCGGATCCGCGCCGTCGCCGAGGACCGCGCCACCGCACGGCTGATGGGCATCCGGCCGGGGCACATCTTCGCCGCGACCTTCTTCATCGCCTCGGCGGTGGGGGCGATCGGCGGCCTCTTCTTTGCCAGCTATGCCGGCGTGGTCCGCTTCGACTTCGGCATCCAGCTTGGCCTCATCGGCTTCTCGGCGGCCGTCATCGGCGGCCTCGGCAGCATGCAGGGCGCGATCCTCGGCAGCCTGCTGATCGCCGGGATCGACACGCTCGTGCAGGCGACGATGGCCGAGGGAGCGTCCTACCGGCTGGTCTTCGCCTTCCTGCTGGTGATCGTCGTGCTGGTTCTGAAGCCCTCGGGCATCCTCGGCCGGCCCATCATGGAGAAGGTCTGACATGATGGCCGAACCGCCCAGAATAGCCCTTTCGGCGCGTCACACGTCCGCCGCCGACGTCGCGGTCGTCGCCGCGGCCGAGCTTGGCGGCGCGCTTCTCCTCGGTCTGTTCCTGCTGGCCGACGATTCCCGTTTCATCGTGGCGCTGCTCGTCCTTCTTGGCGCCGGGTTCGCGGCCCTCCAGATCCGGCCCGCCATCGAGGAACGCATCGTCGCAGCGTTCCGCAACGCGCGCTTCACGGCGCTGGGACTGGGTTCGGCGATCGTGCTCGCCTATCCCTTCGCCATGCAGGGGTCGAGCTACGCGCTGCACCTGCTAGTCGTCGCGCAGCTCTACGCGGTGCTGGCCCTGGCGCTGAACTTCCAGCTCGGCAGCGCCAATATCCCGAACTTCGCGACCGGCGCCTCCTACGGCATCGGCGCCTATACCTCGGCGCTCCTGGCGATCGACTTCGGCGTCTCGTTCTGGCTGACCCTGCCCATCGCCGCGGTGGTGGCGACGGCCTTCGGCTTCCTGCTGGGGTTCCCCTCGATGCGCACGCGCGAGACCTATCTGGCGCTGGTGACCATCGCCTTCGGCATCGTCGTCCATCAGCTTCTGAACAACTTCGACTGGACGGGCGGGCCGAACGGCCTTGTCGGTATCCCGGCGCCGACGATCCTGGGGCATTCCTTCGCCGCGCCGATCGAGCTCTTCGGGGCGCGCCTGCCGAGCCAGGCCAATTTCTACTACCTCGCGGCGGCGCTGGTGGCGCTGGCCATCGTCAGCGCGCGAAGGCTGCATGACAGCCGCGTCGGGCTGGCCTGGAACGCGCTCAGGGCCGACGAACTGGCCGCGCGCTGCCAGGGGATCAACGTCGTCTGGTACAAGATGCTCGCCTTCGCGGTCGATGCCTTCCTCGCGGCCTTCGCCGGATCGGTCTACGCCGCCTATGTCAGCTACATCTCGCCGGACAACTTCACCTTCCTCGTCTCGGTGACGATCATGACCATGGTGATCGTCGGCGGCATGGACAACACGCTCGGCGTGATCCTCGGGGCGTTCCTCTTGACGCTCCTGCCCGAGAAGCTGCGCATCTTCGCCGACTACCGGCTCCTGTTCGTCAGCGTCGTCGTCATCCTGTTCCTGATCCTGCGCCCGCAGGGCCTGTTCCCGCAGCGCCCGCGCAGCTACGGGGGGCGGTGATGGCCGTGCCGCTGCTCGAGACCCGCAACCTGTCGATCCGGTTCGGCGGCCTCGTCGCCGTCTCACGCGTCGATCTCAGCCTCGCGGCGGGAGAGACGCTCTGCATCATCGGCCCCAACGGCGCCGGCAAGTCGACGCTGTTCAACCTGATCTCGGGCATCTACCGGCAGAGTTCCGGCACGGTGCGCCTCGACGGCCGCGACATCACGGGGTGGCCCGCCCACCGGATTGCCGCGGCGGGGATCGCGCGCACCTTCCAGTCGAGCCGGCTCTTCGGCGACCTCACGCTCGTCGACAACGTCGTCATCGGCATGCACTGCCGCACCCGCACGGGCGTCATCGACGCGCTCCTGCGGCCGCGCCGCGCCCGGGCCGAGTTCGAGGCCGCCGCCGAGCGCGCGGGCGAGCTCCTGCGGCTGGTCTCGCCGGGCCTCTACGAACGCCGCCACACGCTCGCCGGCACCTTGCCGCAGGCCGACCGCCGGCGGCTGGAGATCGCCCGGGCGCTGGCCTCGGACCCGAAGATCATCATGCTCGACGAGCCCTCCTCGGGGATGGACGACCGCGACACCGACGCCCTGATCGAGGATATCCGCCTGACCATGGCCGAACGGCCCGGCCTGGCCTACATCATCATCGAGCATGACATGCGGCTGGTGGCGGCCCTGCCCGAGCGGGTGGTGGTGATCGACTATGGCGAGAAGATCGCCGAGGGCCACTTCAGCGAGGTGCGGCTCATGCCGCGGGTCCAGGAGGCCTACCTTGGACAGAAGGCAGCCCATGCTTGAGTTTTCGGCCATCTCGACGAGCTACGGGACCGTTCCGATGCTGCGCGACGTATCGCTGACGGTGGCGAAGGGGGAACTCGTATGCCTGCTTGGCCCGAACGGCGCGGGAAAGAGCACGACCTTCAACACGATCTGTGGCCTGGTCGCGCCCGACCGGGGGCGGGTGCGGATCATGGGCCAGGACGTCGCGGCGACCGGGACCGAGCGGCTGGGCGCGCTCGGCGTGGGCTTCGTGCCCGAGGGCCGCCGGCTCTTTCCCTCGCTTACCGTGCGGCAGAACCTGCGCCTCGGCTACGACGCCTCGCGCTGCACCGAGCCTTTCGAGGAGCGGCTCGCCGCGGTGGGCAGACTCTTCCCGCGCATCGGCGAACGGCTGGGCCAGGGCGCGGGCACGCTCTCGGGCGGGGAACAGGCGATGGTGGCGCTCGCCCGCGCACTGATCGGCGATCCCGCCTTCATCGTCATGGACGAACCCTCGCTCGGCCTGTCGCCGAAGCTCATCGACGAGTATTTCGCCACCGTCGCGGCAATCCACCGCCAAGGCACCACCGTGCTGCTGATCGAGCAGAACGCCGAGACCGCGCTGTCGCTTGCCGACCGCGGCTATCTGCTGATCCGCGGCCGCATCGCCGCCAGCGGCACCAGCGCAGAACTGCTCCGCGACGACACCGTGCGGAAGCTCTACCTCTGACCGCAACATGATGTGATGCCACCAGCCAAAGGACGCATCCCCATGGCCGCACTGCCCGCCACGGACCCCGCATGCGCGAGATGCCACCAAGCTTCGAGCCTGACCGCATCCACCAACGCGAATCCCGGTAGGCGCACGTTCCATCCAAGGCCGATTCTGTTCCAAAAATCGGATGACGGATGACCACCCAAACCTTCGACAGACGTACTGACGGTTCTTCGTGCTGCTCAAGCGCGAGGCCGAGCACTCGGGGTGGCCCGACAGCGGGCCAGCGTGGCGAGACCCCGCAGGCGATGGCCGCCGCGTCCTGCCGCTCGTCGGCGCGAGCCGCACCGCTTCGCGCCGGAACTCCGGCGTCGGTCTGTTCCCGTTTCCCATAGGACACCTCCTGGTTCCTCAGTTGGTGCTCTCCACTTTTCAGGGCAAGTCCGAATTTCTTCCAGCGGATCAGCCGCTTCCGCCGGATCGTCTTCCGCTGCGAAAAACCCTCACCAGCTTCATGGGCTTCGTCTTCCGCGTCTCCGCACCCGAATGGCTCAGATGAGTTCAGACAGGGCCTAGATCTGTCGCGCCGACGTGTGGCGGCGATGATTCATGAGCTTTCGGAGGCGCTGATCGGAGAGGTGGTCGATATGGAAGCCCAACGCTCGCCCGAGCCAAGGTTACGCGGCAATGGTTCTACGGCTGCTGCGGATCACTTGAGGCCGACCGCTCACACTCGCGCCATCGGGAAAAATCGATATGCACTGGCATTCCGTCAATCACTGGCGGAATCGATCCCGAGGAACTCTGCCCCGGAGGCACCGTCGGAACGCTCCGCCTGGCCAGATTATCGACAATCCATTTATAAAGAGATGCCATCAAGTCTCCTTCACTGGGAAGACGTGGCGAGCAGCCTCGTCGCTTCCTAAGAGTGTCAGATGGGCTACGTCCGTCAAGGTGGCGTAATTTTCGGGATCGCCCGAGGGGGATCACCGGGTTGGGGTGCCATCGCCCCCCTTAGCCCCACGAGATAGTTTACCATGCGTCCGCTCCCCCACGAGATCGATTGGAAATTCTTACGTGCACCGCGACCCGCGTGGATCTGCGTACGAAAGATCCAATTCAGGCAGGGCGTCTATGAAGACGTCGTTTTCCACCGCAGTCCCCATCGTGATGCGGGCCCAGTTACGAAATGGCTCTTCCTGCCAAGCCTTTATCAGCACGCCCCTGCGACGCAGATCCTCGGCCAGTTCGACAGCGGCGCGGCCTGTGTCGAAGAACAGGAAGTTGGCCTGGCTCGGGGCGACAGGATATCCCTTCGCGGCCAGAGATGCCGCGACGCGAGCGCGTTCCGTTCTTGCCAGGGCCGTCACCTTCGCCAGGTGCGCGGTGTCGGCGAAGGCCGCCAGCGCCGCCGTCCCCGCCAGTGCGTTGACGCCGAAGGGGTTGCGCGACTTCATCACCGCCCGGATCAGGTCGGGGTCGGCGGAAATGCCGTAACCGACGCGCAGCCCGGCGAGCCCGTAGGCCTTTGAAAACGTCCGCAGCGTGATCCACGGCCGTCCGGCCCCAGCCAGAAGCGGCAGCGCGTCGACCCGCGCCTCTGGCGCCACATATTCCAGATAGGCCTCGTCGAAGATCACGAGCGTGTCGCCGGGTGTCGCGGCGAGGAGGTCGCGGAGTTCGTCCGCCGCAATGGCCGGTCCCGCCGGATTGCTCGGAGAGGAGAGGATCAGCACGCGGGCCGACCGAGCAAGGGCGGTCCTGAGGGCGGCAAGCGGAAACCGCCAGTCGGCGCCGAATGGCACCTTTTCCACGGTCGCGCCGCAGGCGAGCGCGCCGAATTCGTGCAGGCCGAAACTGGGGCATAGCGTGACCACACGGTCGCCGGGGCGCAGCACCGTGCGGAAGACCGCGCCGATCAGATCCTGCCGCTCCTGCTGCAGCACGGCGTGAACCACATCGATACCGCGGCGTCGTACGGCGAGTCGGAACTGCGCATCGCGCCGTGGCTCACCCAGCATCGCGATCGCT
>WBZL01000711.1_pt2 | contig 12334 bp, 4 predicted proteins | sample 5204291 | NCBI WGS metagenome assembly WBZL01 (sample SAMN12344345, study PRJNA552823) | activated sludge metagenome | biome: Activated sludge suspended growth; feature: Nitrification reactor; material: Wastewater; isolation source: activated sludge from nitrification reactor of wastewater treatment...
CCTCTCCGTATTCGACCCCGTTCTCGGTGCGCAGATCCTGGTGTTGGCGGTTGTAATTTTCGTTGGTCTCCATGATCCGGACGCCGGCAAACCCCGCATCGTTAAAGGGCCGATGGTGACCGCCACGTCCAAACCGATCCAGGCGGTAGATCATAACGGCATCCAGGTTGGTGCAATACTGATCGACCATCCGGTCCACGTAGCGGGCGAGTTGACGGGAAGGCCCGTCCACTTCTCCGCCATAAAACCGGCGCCAGATGCGCTGCTGCTCGGTCTCCTCCACGGGGGTCGGTTCGGAAAAGACCCGGAAGGTGGTATTGTCAATGACCCCGTTCAGGCCCTCGATATTGCCGATCATATCATTGTTGAGGATACCGACGATATTCCAGCCCTCAACCTTAGCTTTATCGGCCATGATCTTGCCGCCGAAGAGGCCTTGTTCCTCACCGGAAAGACCGACATATATGATGCTGGAGGAGAATTTGTATCCGGACAGGATCCGGGCCGCTTCCAATACACCCGCCATGCCGGACGCGTTGTCGTTGGCGCCGGGCGAATCGGACGTGCCGTTCATGACATCGGATACCCTGGAATCGATATCGCCGCTCATGATGATGTAACGATCGGGGTATTGGGCGCCGCGCTGGATGGCCATTACGTTCACGATCCAGGTGTCCTGGGGCAGGCGTTGGTTGCCTTCCTTGGTCACCAATCCGCGTTGCAAGTCCACTTCCAGGCAATTGTTGCAGGCTGCGGAGATCCGGTCGAATTCGGATTTGATCCACCTGCGGGCGGCGCCGATGCCGCGCGTTTCGGACAGGGTATCGGACAGCGTATGCCGGGTGCCGAAGCTGACGAGTTTGCGAATGTCGGCTTCGATCCGTTTGGCGTCGGGGGCCTTGGCGATGTCGTACATGCGGAGGTCAACAGACGGCGGCGCAGTTTCCTGGGCGTTGAGTCCAAGGATTACGGTGAAGGTGAGGATTGTGGTGAGCGATCTGATCATGTTTGTATTTTTTTGAACACTAAGGGCACTCAGGACACTAAGGATTTTTTGAACACTAAGGGCACTAAGGGCACTCAGGACACTAAGGATTTTTTGAACACTAAGGGCACTAAGGGCACTCAGCACACTAAGGATTTTTTGAACACTAAGGGCACTAAGGGCACTCAGCACACTAAGGATTGTTTGACCACTAAGGGTACTCAGGACACTAAGATAGGAATGACCGGTCAGCTCCTTAGTGATCTTAGTGCCCTCAGTGGTTTATATCTAAATTCATTTCACCGGGGTCAATTCCAATTTCCGGGCTTCCACCGATTCCACCTTTTCCCGGCTATAAAACAGCGGAAAATATTGGTCTTTTGCCCAGATGTCGAACAAATTCCGGTAAAAAGGGCTGTCGGGGTCGCCGGACTGCCCGGGGGTATTGACGGACAAGCAGCGGTCCCAGTCGCTAAGGTCGGAAATAATCCGGAATGAAGCGCCGTGGGTCTGGTTGTCAGCGCTGCCGGTGACGTTGACGGTGTAGCTGTTGCCGCCGCGCGGTGCAGGGCCGACCTCCAGCTTGTTGCGCACGGCTTCCTTCACAGCGTTGCTGAGCGGATGCCGGTAGCGGATATGTTTGTAGCCGGCCTGTCCGAGCATCCATTGGTTCATATCCTTGCCCAGTTTCTTTTGCAGGGAGGTTACGGCTTCTTCCAGCGCGGTGGCCATAAGTTGGTTTCGGGCCTGGACCGGGTCCTTTCCAAACCGTCCGTCGGGCAGGGTCAGGGTTTCGATGGTCTTCCACATTTGCAGGGAGGCGGATTCCCGGAACTCCTCGGGTACCACCAGTTTTTCCACCCGATCGGAGAGGATCTTTTCCCAGGCATGATAAATACCCGCCGGGATCGAGTTCGGTGTCATTTGCAGGTCCCATTCCAGCAGCATTTGACGGCATTTCTCCACCTGAGGGTCCTTGAATGCGGCAGCCTTCAGCAAGGGGATGAGCGCGCGGGCGGGCAGGCTGAGGTAGTCCGTCTGGAGTTGCGCCATGTCTTCCAGGGTGTGCTTGCGGCCGGAGCCCAGCACTTCCCGGAGCCGGTTGCCCCGGAAGGGATCGCCCCAGGCGTACCCCAGGGCGTCCTTATACTCGTAATCCAGGGGCGTTACATTTTCATTGGCGGTGGCGATGTAGCCGGCCGGCGGGTCTTCTGTATGGGGTCGGGCCTTGATGGGCAGGTAGCCATCCCATTCGTAGTCGCCGTTGCCCCAGACGGGCACCAACCCGCTGAAGTTGGGCCGGATGGGCGCGATCCCGACCGCCTGCCAGCCGATATGGCCTTCTCGGTCGGCCCAAACCATGTTTTCTCCCGGAATGAAACTATAACGGCAGGCTTCGCGGAATTCCTCCCAGGTGCGGGCCTGGTCCATCCGCAAGCTGGCCAGGTAGGGCGAAGCGCCGACTTCCAGCCAACCGCAGCGGACGGCGAAGGCCTGGTTCTTATCCGTATCCTGGAATACGACGGGGCCATGGCGGGTGTAGCGCAGATTGACGATCACGGGTTGTTGTCCTTTGACCGGAACGGTATCCCGGATCACGACCATATCTTCCCAATGGCCGCGGTACCGGTATTGGTCCGGGTTATCCGGATTGGTTTCGTAGGCGTAGAGGTCTTCGGCGTCGGTGGAGAAGACGGTCAGTCCCCAGGCGCCGTATTCGTTGTGGCCGATGGAGATGCCGGGGATTTCGGGTTCGCCGCCGCCGATGACGTTCCAGCCGGGGCCGACCAGGTGGGCCATATACCGCAGCGAGGGCACGGCCTGCACCCGGTGCGGGTCATTGGCCATGATGGGATAACCGGTCGCGGTCAGGGCGCCGCTGACCACCCAGTTGTTGGAGCCGATAGTGCGGTCCTTTTGGGCGGTTTCGAGGGCTGCTGCGTCGCGGTCCGCCAGATAGCGATAGGCCTCGTCGTCCGGGTTGCGGACTTCCGCTACCAGGTCTTCCGGTTTAAAGGCCACCGGTCGCCGGAAGGCGTTGTACAATTCCAGGATATCTTTGGACAGCAATTCCCGGTCGATGCGCGGGTCAATGTCCAGGTTGGGGTCATTGGGGTGCAGCCAGGTCCATTTTTTGACCTGTTCAGGGCCGGCTTTGATCACGAGGCGCGCCAGGTCCAGTTCATTGCCGATATTGCCGAGCAGGCCCTGGTGCCGGGAGACCACGATGTCCGGCGTCCATTTACCGGGTTTGATGTCGAGCAGGCGGAATTCCAGGGGCAGCAGCGAGGGGTCCTGTTCGGTTTGTTCAATCCAGGCGTTGACACCCCGCACATAGGAGGTGATGATGCGTTCGCCGTGCGGGTGGTAGTGGTTCATTTCCTTTTTCATATCCCCGCGAAAGCGGAATAGCCGGGCGCCGATATCGCGTTTCAGTTCGCGCGGACCGAGGATCTCCGCAACGGTGCCGGTTGCTTGTCTGCGCCAGACCTCGAACTGGAAGAGGCGGTCGCGGGCAGCGTAGAATCCCTGGGCGAAGAAGAGATCGGCTTCGGTTTGGGCATAGATATGGGGAATCCCCCAGGTATCGGTGATGATCTCGACGGGTTGTTCGAGACCGGGGATGGAAAGGATTGCTGGTTGACTGGATAGCGGGATGGCCGATGTCAGTAAAAGGTACAGGCATGCCAGGACCTGGAAGAGATGTTTCATGCTCGTTCAAGTTGGTTTTGGGCTAAATTAGGAAAAAATCGGCGCTTCAGTTACCTGAAAAAGCGTTTCACTTTAGGCTCAATCAAGGATAGAACGGAATTTGAAATCCAGCAATTCTTCCAGGAAGGTTTTTTGGTTTTCGTTGAGGTAAAAACATATTTGACTGAATCCGGAAATTTCGAAAGGCAGAAGGTAAATATCTTTGGAGTTCTTACTTTTTTCTGCCATCAATTCCTGTGCTATTTTCAGCATCGGATAACCAAAGGATCTGAAGTGTTCTTCAATCGAATACGCCTTACCCTTATATTTAAAATCGACTTTAAAAATCGCTCCCGGGCTGCTTTTGATTAAGGTAATTTTGGGTTTAAAATCGCCCTTCAAGAAATAGTCAAGCCTTTCAAATGATTTTTTAAATGAATCTTTCCCTTTGGGCGCATCCAATCGTGTAAAAAAGTTCCTGTCAGATATTCTGATAAAGAGCTTTGGAATAACCAGTGCCAGTTCTCCTTTTTCGGAAAAGGTTTCATTGGTCACCCTTTGTTCTATTTTAGCCAATTCACCTTCATCAAGATCAAACATCCTACTATTTTCCCTCAGCCGCGACAGAAAGGAATGCTTAAACTGGGTCTCAATTAAATTGACTTCGTTAACCTTATAGAATCCTGTAATTTCCAAACAATTACATTTATACCCACTCTGTTGTGCCGGGGAATCGAGTAAAAATAACGAATTGCCACTTCTGACCGATTCCCGATATTGACTGGGGAGCCGCTGGAAAACCCGTTTGCGCTTAAAAACAGCTAATTCCGGGAAATTGGCTAAAACCATGGGCATATCAAAATCAAAAGAAGGCATAATTGCTTTTTCAAATGAATAAACATTATACAGGTCTCTCTGCTCATAATCTACTCCTATCTGATAACACAAGGAGATCAGATTATCCGTAAATTCACTTCTCATATCAAAGCGAATACTGTCGGGAAGTTCGTTCTGTTCGCCAAAAGATGATTTCGGTTCATTGTTAAAAACCGGCAGGACATAATTGTCGAAATTAAATTTGATAAGGAGTTGAAATTTTCCATCCGGTAATGCCTCGGCATCGACCGACAGATCAAAGGCGATGTTGGCAAATACTTTCCGAAGCATTATTTCTACTTCTTTTTCCAGTTCCTCAATTGTCGCAACTCCGTCCTTAACTTCTACATCTATAAAGCCCTCAAATCGCATTATAAAATCTTCAAGATCAATTTCTCCCTTCAAAAAATCATCGAAATCAGGAATATGGGATTCGTCTTTTTGCCGGTACCCCAGGCGGGCAAGGTTATCAACGAGTTGCTTCCTTCGGTGAGGATCATTTATATAATCCTGTAAAACAAGTAATTCAATGATATGATAGATAGGTATTTCTTCACCAAGTTCCTTAATTTGGGCCTCATACATAGCCGTCTTTGATTTTGTTTCGGCGCTGATCAGGCCATATTTATCCAGATAAAACAAAATGGAATCTGTCGGGAGTCCAATCAGGTTTGACCTGGCTTTATGTACCAGGGTCGGGAAATCAATTGAACCGTTTACCTCTTCAACTAGCGGAAGGTCCCAACCATCCTGATTCTTGGAAATCACCCCGTCTTCAACCATTTTGCGATAAATATCGAGGTTGACGCTCAAGCCCGGGGCAGATTCTTCTTCTGCTTCCAATGGCTGTTCGAAATCGTCTTCATCGCTAAATAAGCCGGTTTCTTCTTTCGTCCGTGCTATAAATCCAGCCGTGTTTATAGAAAATACGGTTTCATCGCTTATTGTTTCAGAAAAGGAAACTGCCCCGAATTGGATGCGGATATTGTTGTAATTCATGGTTGTTTCCAGTGAAAATCCGGATGCAGCAACCAGAATAGAGATAGGGTCATTATCGGAAAAGGGGTAAACGTCGGCTAAATAGGCCGTCATAAAAACTTCACCTTCCTCAGATGGATTCAAGAACTCCACTTTCCTGCACTCAAACCCTAAAATAGTCTTAACGGGATCAGGTTGGGAGCCTAAAACAATGAGGCCTTTGAGACTGTCTACTGATAATTCCGGAAATTGATTCCTGGCCCAGATCTGTGTCGAGTCAATATAGTAAAATTTCTGCCCGTTTTCGTATTGAAAAAAATAATACAGGCCGCTTTTTTTATCCTGAACGATACGGTTGGCGATTGCACCGGTATCATCCTTAAAGATCTGGACCAAGGATTCCTTATTAAAAAATAAATCATGCTCGAACCGTTTCCCAAGCCATTCTTTCAGTATTGCCCCACCATCATTAAGGTCAGGGTCGGTGGATTCCAGGCCGATCAATTTCATTTCGAAATGCCCGCTTTCGGGTGTTTGGGCAAAAAGGCTGATCGGGATGAGGAGTATCGCAAGGAGCTGAATAACTGTCCTCATAGTCTTATTTTCAAAATTTAGCGGTTTATGCTGCGAAAAAAATCATTTTTTCTGGAATATGGAGGCGTTAATTGGGATAAAATTTGCGATTTGGGAATAAAAAAATTGGGCCAATCCTGAAGATCAGCCCAATTTTTTTGAAATTCCTCAGCTCATTCGGAAGAATATCCCTGGTTGTCGTTCAACAACCGGTGCCGGTGTTTCTTTTGGTCAACCACGAGGGTTGACCCTGGGTTGGTCAACCACAAGGGTTGACCTTGGGTTGGTCAACCACAAGGGTTGACCTTGGGTTGGTCAACCACGAGGGTTGACCCTGGGTTGGTCAACCACAAGGGTTGACCCTACTCGTATCGCAATGATTCGACGGGGTTGGTGCGGGCGGCGCGCAGGGTATGGTAACTCACCGTCATCAGTGCAATGACCAACGCGATCAGGCAGCCGGCTGCAAAAACCAGGGGGCCGATGGCGATATGGTACGCGAAATTCTCCAGCCACTTGTGCATCAGCCACCACGTGACGGGGCTGAAAATGAGGAAGGCAATAAAGACCATCACCGCAAAATTGCGCGACAGGTGCACCATGATCTGGCCGACGGATGCCCCTACCACCTTGCGCACGCCGATCTCCTTGATCTTCTTCTCGGTGGTGATGGCGGCCAGCCCGAACAGGCCCATGCAGGCGATGAAAATAGCGAGCAGGGCCATGATCGTGACCACGACCTCCATCTGCCGGTCGGAGCGGTAGAGCTCCTCGAAATGCTCATCCAGGAAAGTGTATTCGAACGGCCAGGTCGGCACCAGCTGGTTCCAGACCCGCTCCACATCCGCAATGGCACCGTCGACATCCCGGCCGTCGATGCGGACCGACATCTCATCATAGCCCCAATCCGGGTGGACGACCATTTCCAGGGTATTGATATCGTAATGTAGGGAATTGAAGTTGAAATCCCTGACCACGCCGATGATGGTGCCCAGCGTGTCATCGGGATAGAAACCGTGGCCGGCGGCAACGCCGATTGGATCGTCCAGTTCCAGTTCTTTGGCCAATGACTCGTTGATGATGAAAGCGCGGCCGTTGTCGGTAGGCCGCTCGCGCGAGAAAGTCCGGCCCTTCAGCAGGTGGATCTGGTACACATCCAGAAAATCATAGTCTACATTGACGTTGCTGGGCGTGATGCTGCGAATGGAATCCGTCCGGATCTTGAAGCCCCATTGGTGGAAGTTATTGCCGAGGCGCTGCCCGGAAGCTGTTACGCCCATCACATGACTGCTCTTTTTCAGCTCGGTTTTCAGGGTTTCGAACACCCGGTTCGCGTCCTGGTTCATCCCCACCAGCATGATATGGTCCTTGTTGAAACCGATGTCCTTGTTCCGGATATAATACAGCTGCTGGATCACCAGCAAGGTGCTGACGATCATGCCGATGGCTAGTCCGAACTGGATCACCACCAGCGAACTGCGGAAAACAGATCTGCGCCCGCCGACATTGCCGCCTTTCAGGATGCGCCCCGGTTTGAAGGAAGCCAGGAATACGGACGGGTAAAGCCCTGCCAGGAAACCCAATCCCAACGCTACCGCCAGCGCCACACCAATCATGAGCGGATGATCCAGGAAATAACCCAGCGAAAGATGCCGGCCGATCATACCGTTGAGCGCCGGAATAAAGGCCAGGTCGATGAGGACCGCCAAAAGAAACGCTACAAAGCCCAGGAAAACGGATTCCACAACAAATTGAGAAAACAGGTGCGACTTCATGGCGCCGACCGTTTTTCGCACGCCGACCTCTTTCCAGCGGTGGGAGGCCCGGGCCGTGATCAGGTTCATGAAATTGACGCCCGCGATCAGGAGGATGAATATCCCGACCATCGCAAAAATATTGAGGTATGCGCCGTTGAACTTGCGGTAATTCTGGTAGTCGTGTTCGATGTCCATCGACGCCAGATGGACGTCCGGCAATTGCTGAAAGAAGATCTTGTAAAAATCGTTGATATCACCCACATCACCGGGGTTGGGCGGCATATAACGCAGCATGAACTCCGGCATTTTGGCCTCGAAAGCGGCCATGTCAGCCGTTGGATCCATCAAAAAATAGGTCACCAGAAAATTGCCCCCGAATTGCAGGTTAAATTCCGGATTTTCCCTGGTCACCGTACTGATGGAGGTCAGGGCGTCGAACTGCAAATGGGAAAATTCGGGCACATCCTTCATCACGCCGGTGATCTTATAGGGACGATCGCCCATGGTCAGGGATTGTCCGAAGGCCGATTCGGGATCGCCGTCAAAGAATTTCGAAGCGGTCTTTTCCGTAACGATCAGTGAATAGGGTTCATCCAGGGCCGCCGAAGGATCGCCCTTGATCAAGGGGAAGTCGAATATTTCCAGGAAGGTGCTGTCCACCGCTGAAACCGTTTCCAGTACGATCCGGCGGTCGTCTTTTTGCAACAGGCGCTTGCCGCGGTTCCAGTAGCGGGTATACGACTTTACATCCGGGTAATCCTTCGCAATATTGGGCCCCATGCCGGGCATGGACAGCGCCACATTCTGGGTATTGGTCCCGGGGAAACTTTGCACTTCGTCCAGCCGGTAGATATGGTCCTTCCGGGAATGAAAGGCGTCGAAGCTCCGCTCTTCATGGATAAACAGGAAGATCAGCAGGCAGGCCGCTATGCCAAGGGCCAGGCTGAATACATTGATAATAGATAATAACTTGTGATTCAAGGCATTGCGGGCGGCAATGCGGAGGTAATTCCACAGCATGGTGATCTCTTTAATGAGGAATACTTCAACAGTCCGTGGAAAGTTACGGAATTTATCGCCTATTAACCATGAAATTTCATGTTCATATATCCGGTGACAGGCGTTCGCGGTCGACCACGAGGGGTGGGTCGACCACGAGGGGTGGGTCAACCACGAGGGGTTGGTCAACCACAAGGGTTGACCCTACAAGGTTATTGTACCTTCAGGATTTTTTCCACAGTCTTTGCGCCGGAACGCCGGTCTGCAATCTGCACGATCAACATGCCCGGGGGCCATGCATCCGCGTCGATCGAAGTATTGCCTTCAATCCTGGCGGAATGCACCAATTGCCCCCGGCTGTTGAAAATGCTCAGGTCATAATTGCCCGGCTCGATTTCCAGGTTAAAGGTCGACCTGAGGGGATTGGGAAAGATTACCGATCTAAGTATTTCATGGTGAACGGTTGCAGTTGTGAGTCCGACCAGGTCCAGATCGCCGTTTTCATCAAAGGGGTCAGACCATTTCGGGTTGGTATAGATATCATCCCCGGTCAGGGTACGGAGAAAAGCGGCCAGTGCGTTTTTCTGCGCATCGGTCAGGTTGAGCTGTTGGCCAGGCCCCGGCCCCGGCGCGCCGGGCGGTATGCCGCGCAGTTTGGGATCCAGGTTGGTATTGGCCGGATCGACGGTGATCTGGTTGTAATGATCGATCACCTCCCGGATGGTCTTAAGGCTTCCGTCGTGCATGAGCGGGCCGTTCAATTGTCCGTTGGGATTGAAAAGATCCCGGAGCGAGGGCGCTTTGGTGTTGGTCAGGTCAATGGCATCCGGATCGCCGGCGACGCCGATGATTCCGTTGTTCAGGCTAAGGGGGTCGATATCGAATTCCGGGGCCCGGTGGCATCCCTGACAGCCTGCGCCACCCTGGGCCGGCGGCGCCAGAAAAATGGTTTTACCCTGGTTTTCCTGCGGGGTGAAATTCGGGAAAGGCGCGCCGTCGTTGGGCGCGATCGCCCTGCCGGCATCAAACCGGGAATCAAAGGACTGGATGCTCCGGACAAATTGTGCCAGCGCCTGTTGAATCCTGGTTTCCGTGATTCCGGGGTCGCCGTAAACCAGCGCGAAAAGACCCGGGTAGTAGGTAATCCCCTCCATTTTCCGGATTAGGGAATCCAGACCCGGCTGACCGTTCTGTCCGCTGAAGCCCATTTCCACGGCATCCTGGATGGGGCGGGTTGTCTGGTCCTCAAGTGAACTGGCGCGTTCATTCCAAAAGAAGTTGGATTCTTCCGAATAGCGGGCATTGACCAGGCGCATGGCGTGGCGGCCGGTCACCCCGCCCAGGTGGCCGAGGCTCACCAGGGCCGTATCGCCGAAAGCGAACTGCTGATGGTGGCAACTGGCGCAGGCAACGGCATTGTTGGCCGACAGCTTTTTATCGTAAAAGAGGATGCGGCCCAGGGTGGCCCCCTGGTCGGTTATCTGGTTCTCATCCGGTGTGTTATCCCGGAGGATGTAGCCGGGAACAGGTTCGTCTGAATAGTTATCCAGGTTGTTGAGGTCGATGGTGGCCGCGATCAGGGCGGCAGTGGAGATCAGGGCAAAAACTTTCAATCCGGTTCCTTTCATTTTTTGGCGTTTTGAGGTTGGACGCCAAAAACCCGGTTTTCCCCCGCCCTCGGTCAGTTTTTTTCTTCAGGGTCCCGAAATACCGGCTGTTCATGGTCTGGATGTACCAATGGCCAGTGAATCGATCAGCCGGGACAAAGCTGTATCCTGCTAACTGTAGACCGGATATAGGGAAAGCCCGGTCAGTACACAAAAAAGAAATGAACCAGCTAAAGGTTTCATTGCACCGGCCGGGTCACGAGGGTATCCGACCAGGGCACTTTCGCAGACGGATAATAATCAATCCCCAGTGCTTCGAACCGCTTTTTCTGAGCGCCGAGGCGCAAGCGGTAATCTGCCCAGTTCCGCTCGGATGCCGGTGTCCAGCCGATCTCGGCTACCCCCGGCAAGCGCGGAAAGACCATGTATTCGAGGTCGTCGAGCTTATCGATGGTTTCCGTCCACAGCGGGGCTTCCACCCCGAAAATATGTTGTTTTGCAATGCCGTTTTCAAGGGTTGCAGGATCCCAGATATAGGAACTGTCCACCTCGATATAAGCCGCCCAGTGCAAGCCCAGGCGGGTGGTGGAATCGTATTGCATATCCAGGTAGACCTTTCTTGCAGGCGACATGATCACCTCGGCGCCCTGCGCAATTCCTTTTTTGGCGTTCTCAGCTTCGGCCCAATACTGCACTTTGGTGTTGGGCAACAAGGTAGCATTGGCGATCTCATCCCAGCCGATCACCTGCTTCCCGTGTGATTTGACGATCTCCTGGACCCGATTGACAAAAGGAATATAGTCTTCAAGGGCTGTGACATGGGATTCGTCCCCGCCGATATGGATGTACGGACCGTTGATCAGGCCTGCCAGTTCGCCGAATACATCGTCGATAAATTTATAGACCACTTCCTTGTCCGTACAAAAAGTACTGAAACCGACCTCGATGCCGGTGTACAGCTCCCGCAATTTATCATCGCAGTTCAATTCGGCATAGGAGGCCAAGGCGGCGTTGGTATGTCCGGGCATATCGATTTCCGGGATGACCATGATGTAGCGGTCATCGGCGTATTGAACGATCTCTTTGAATTCCTCCTGGGTATAAAACCCGCCTTCACCGCCGCCGACCTCGGTGCTTCCGCCGCGCGTGGTCAGTTCCGGCCAGGATTTGATCTCGATCCGCCAGCCCTGATCGTCGGACAGGTGGAGGTGCAGGGCATTCATCTTGTACATGGCCAGGTAGTCGATGTATTTTTTCACATCTTCCACTTTGAAGAAGTGGCGGGCCACATCCAGCATGCCGCCGCGATACGGATAAGCGGGGCTGTCCCGGATCGTACCGGTGGCGATTTCCCAGGGGCCTTGCTGCGGGGTATTTTTCTCAATGGAAGGCGGCAAGAGCTGGCGCAGGGTCTGAATACCGCGAAACAATCCGGCCGGGTCTCCGGCAGTCAGTTTGACCCGGTTTTCCATTATGGACAGTTCATAGGATTCGGCAATCCCGGAGGGACCGGAATCGTTCAGTTGCAGATAAATATTGCCGTCATCGGATTCGCTGCCTGAGGTCCGCACCTGAACATCAAAACCCGTGGCAGGTTTCAGCAGGCCGGCCAAATAGCGCGCCACTTTTTCCGCCCCTTCAGGATCTCCGGAAGATTCGCCGTTCAGCAGAACGATGGCGGTTTTATCAGTCAGGGAGAAAGAACTGCCGTCCGCCTCCACGAATACGGGTTGGGGGATGAGGGCTTCCTTCAACAGGTCCTTGGGGGTATGCGGCGGTTCGGTGCAGGAAATGAAAAAGGCAAGGATGCTTACAACGACCGGCAACCAATGCATTTTGCCGAAAATGGAGAACTTGTTCATAATTGG
>WBZL01004352.1_pt1 | contig 12333 bp, 9 predicted proteins | sample 5204291 | NCBI WGS metagenome assembly WBZL01 (sample SAMN12344345, study PRJNA552823) | activated sludge metagenome | biome: Activated sludge suspended growth; feature: Nitrification reactor; material: Wastewater; isolation source: activated sludge from nitrification reactor of wastewater treatment...
ACCGCCTCGGCGATGCGCTGGGCGAAGCGGGTGAGCCCGGTCCAGTGCGGTGCGTAGAAGGTGACCACCGTGAGCACCCGCAGGGCACCCGCGCCACCGGTGGGATCCGGCGCGCCCACCGGCGGGGCACCGTCCTCGCGGGGTTTGGGCTCGGAACGGGTCACGCGGTCCTCGTCGGGGCACGGGCGGGGCCGGAGGGAAGGTCCCGGCGGGCGGTCGGAGTCTAAAGAGGCGAGCCGACAGGCGAGCCGACCGGACAAAGCACGTTGGGTACACCGAGGCGCCAGCCGAGGTCCAACCAACATCGACGCGACGACGGGCGAACTATCGGGTCGGGTCCTGTAGAGGCGAGCCGACAGGCGAGCCGACCAGACAAGCACGTTGGGTACACCGAGGCGCCAGCCGAGGTCCAACCAACATCGACGCGACGACGGGCGAACTATCGGGTCGGGTCCGGAGGGGTGGGGCCGGACACGGCCCGGCGGTGGCGGTCGTAGTATCGCCACCCGCATGCCGAACGTGTTGGTGGCCCTGTTGGTGCTGGTACCTGCGTTCGCCACGGGCCTCGGCCTCACGTGGCTGTCGGGGTTGCGCCTGGGCCCCGAGGAGCGCCTGGCGGTGGCTGCCCCGTTGGGTGCCCTCGTCCTGGGGCTGTGGGGGTGGGTGCTGGGATGGTTGTTCGGCTTCCACCTCACCTCGCTCTCGCTCGCCCTGCTCGCCGCGGTGGGTACGTCGCTGCCGGGCTGGCGGCGGGCCGGCGGCGCGCCCGGTCTGCGGGCCGAGGCCGCCGACCTGTGGCGCCGGGTGCGCCTGCCGGTGCGGGACCCGGCCAGCCTGGTGCCCCTGGTGGTCCTGTTGGCGGTGGCGTGGCCGATCACGGTGCGGATCTTGTCGCTGGCCTGGGTCACCACCGCCGACGGGGGGCTCGCGGCCGGCCACCTGTCCACGTGGTCCGACGGCAGCGCCCACCTGGCCTACGCCGGACGCTTCTCGGGTGGCGGGGTGGTGCCGATCGACTCGCCGATCGCCGCCGGCGAGCCGGCCCGCTACCACCTGCTGGCGGACTTCTTCGCCGCCCAGGTGGGACTGCTCGGCGTGGCCCTGCCGTCTGCCCTGGCGATCACCAGCGGCTTCCTCGCCCTGGCCGTGCCCGCGGTGCTCTACGGGTGCGGGGTCCGCCTGGTGGGCGGGCGGGCGGCGGCCGTGCTGGGCACCGTGCTGTTCTGCGGCGCGGGCGGGATGGGGGTGGTGCACCTGGCCCGCGATGTGGGTGACCTGGGCTGGTCGGCTCTGGTGCACCTGCCCCGGGAGTACAGCCGCGATCCGGCGTCGGGGCTGTGGATGGACAACCCGACGTTGTCCTACCTGTACGCACAACGCAACGGGCTCCTCGGTCTGCCGCTCGGCCTGGTGGCGCTCACGCTGGTGTGGGAGACCTGTCGGGGCCGGGCCCGGTCCCTGGTGCCCGCCGGGGTGCTGGTGGGGTTGCTGCCGCTGGCCAACGGCTTCGCCTACCTGGTGGTGGTGGCGGTGGTGGCGGTGTGGGCCGTGCTCTACGACCGCAGCCAGCCGTGGTGGCGGTTCTTCGGCCCGGCTCTGGCGCTGGGCGCTCCGGTTGCGTGGTGGCTCCAACCCGCGGAGTCCTCGGTGCGGGTGCTGGTGGGGTGGATGGCGCCCGACGGGTTGGGCCCGTGGGTCTGGTTCTGGCTGCGGAACCTGGGACCGTTCCTGCCGCTGCTGGTCCTGGCCACGGTGTGGCGGGGCACCGTGCGCACCGGCTTCGCCCGCTGGTTCGCGCCGTTCTGGTTGTTGTGGATCGTGCCGAACCTGGTGGCGTTCCACCCGTGGGAGTGGAACAACACCAAGTACTTCGCCTTCTGGCTGCTGGTGGGCTCCTTCCTGGTGGCCGCGGTGCTGGTTCGCCTGGCCCGCACCGGCGCCCCCGGGGCGGTGGCCGCCGCTCTGCTGGCGGTGGCCCTCACGGGCACCGGTGTGGCCGACCTGTACCGGGCCACCGACCGGTCGGTCACCTTGATCCCGTGGGCCACGGCCGACGGTCTGGCCACGGCGGGTTGGGCCCGGCGGTCGCTGCCGGCCGACGCCGTGATCGCCACCGCCCCCACCAACGTGAACCCGGTGACGGCCTTGTCGGGCCGGCGAGCGGTGTCGGGCTTCCCGGGCTGGACGTTCGACATCGGCGTGCCGGACTGGAGCCAGCGGGTGGACGACACCCGCGCCATCCTGCTCGGCGGCCCGGCCGCGCTGGAGGCGATCGAGCGGCGGAGCGTGGACTACGTGGTGGTGGGACCCCTGGAACGGGCACCGGAGGTCGGGGTCGACGAGGCCTGGTGGGCGGCCAACGGCCGCTTCGTGTTCCGCTCCGGCGACTGGGTGGTCTACGCGGTGCCGGACTGACCGGGCTCGTTTCGGGCGCCCGTGTCGCCGGGGCCCGCGTCGTGTGCCGCGCCTTCGAGGGCCTCCCGCCGGTGGATCTCCTCGACGTCGTCGAGCAGGTCGGGCGGCACCAGCTCGGGGTCGGCGTCCTCGGGGTGCAGGCGAACCAGCACGATGCGGCGCCACACGAACCAGGCGATGGCGCCGAGGATGGCGAGCACCACCACGTACTGGGCGTACCCCATCACGGTCTGGACGGTGTCCCAGCGCTCCCGGGCGAAGAAGCCCACCATGATCAGCGCCACGTTCCACACCCCGGAGCCGATCGCGGTGTACAGGGTGAAGCGCACCGGGTTCATGCGCCGGAGCCCGGCGGGCACCGAGACCACCGAACGCACGAGCGGGATGCACCGGCACACCAGCACGGCCAGCTCCTCGTGGCGGTCGAACCAGGCGTCGGCGGTGTCGAAGTCCTTCTCCTTCACGCCGAACCAGCGGCCCCACCGGTGCACGAAGGCCCGTAGCCGGTCCTCGCCGATGCCGGCCCCGATGAGGTAGAGCAGCCAGGCACCCACCACCGAGCCGATGGTGGCGGCCACGATCATCCCCAGCAGTTCGGCCGCGCCCCGGCCGCCGTCGTTGGCCCAGATGCCGGCGGCGGGGAGCACCACCTCGGAGGGGATCGGCGGGAACAGGTTCTCCAGCGCCACCAGGAAGGCCACCCCCAGGTAGCCCATGGCGTCGATGACGTCGATGACCCAGTCGGTCAAGTCGCCGGTGAGGAAGTCGCTGAGCCCGGCCAGGATCACGGGGCCACCAGGGAGGTCGGCATGGGCGGCACGGGGTCAGGACTCGCCGTCGATGTCGAGCAGCGGCGGCAGCACGGCGTCGTGGTCGGCGAACAGGGCCGAGGCCGGGCCGGTACCGTCGAGGGCGTCGGCGGCCATCACCACGGCCGCGGCGGTGTAGGTGGACTGCTCGTCGGCCGGGAAGCGGCTCAGGTCGGGGAACACGGTGCCGGTCCAGTAGCGACCCGATTCCACCCGGTACTGCTGGGCCCAGCTGAACAGGCGCTCGGCGGTCTCCCGCTCGCCCACGGCCAGGTGGGCCATCATGCACTCACAGGTCTCGGCCACGGTGATCCACGGCCGGTCCTTCACGCAGCGGACCCCGCGGCCCTCGTCGATGAAGGTGTCGAACCGGTCGGCGAGTCGCTGGCGTCCGACGTCACCGAGCAGCACGCCGCCGAGGACCGGGTAGTACCAGTCCATGGCCCAGCGGTGCTTGGGGGCGAAGGCGTCGGCCTCGTGGTGGCGGATGGCGTCGGCGAGGCGGGCGGCGGACAGCTCCCAGTCGGGCCGTTCGTGGCCGAGGAGCCCGGCCAGGGCCACCGCGCACCGCAGGCTGTGGCAGATGCTCGACGAGCCTGTGAGCAGGGCGAAGGGCCACGGGGTGCCGTCGGCGTGGCGGGCCCAGAGGATCTCGCCGCGGGGTTCCTGGAGGTCGAGGACCCAGTCGATGGCCTTCTCCACCGCGGGCCACAGCGCCTCGGCGAACCCCCGGTCGGCCGTGATCAGCCAGTGGTGCCACACGCCGGCCGCGATGTAGGCCACGACGTTGGCGTCGAGCTTGTCCTGCTCCACCCCGTCTTCCACGTAGTACTGGTGCCAGGCCCCGTCGGGGCGCTGGATGTCGACCAGCCACTGGTAGGCCCGCTCGGCCTCGGCGATGCGCCCGCCGATGGCCAGGGCCATGGCGGCCTCGACGTGGTTCCACGGATCGGCGTGGCCACCCGGCACCCAGGGCACCATGCCCGAGGGGAGCTGCCACTCGGCGATGGCGTCGACGGTGGCCTGAACCTGTTCGCCGGTGATGATGCCGTCGACGGTGGGGAGGCGGAGGTCGGTCACGGGTCAGGCGGCTTCGCGCTGGGGAGCGGGGGGCTTGGTGGCGTAGAGCACCAGGCTCTTGCCGAGCACGGGGTTCAGGACCTTCTCGGTCCACCGGGTGAGCTTGGGGGCCGACATGATGTCCCAGACCAGGAGCTTGTGGTACGCCTGCACCAGGGGGTGGGTGTCGTTGGTGGGGCCCACCGCGCACTTCAGCCACCAGTAGGGCGAGTGCAGGGCGTGGGCGTGGTGGGCGTCACCCGGCTGGAGGCCGGCGTCGCGGAAGCGGCGGCGGAGGGTGGCCTCGGAGAAGATTCGGACGTGGCCGCCCTCCACGAAGGGGGCGTGGTACTCGTCGCTCAGGGCCCAGCAGACCTTCTCGGGGAGCCAGGTGGGGACAGTCACGGCCAGCGTGCCCCCGGGCTTGAGCACCCGGGCCAGCTCACGGGCGGCGGCGGCGTCGTCGGGGATGTGCTCCATGACCTCCGAGCAGATGATGCGGTCGAAGGTGCCGTCGGGGAAGGGCAGGCGGGTGCCGTCGCCGTTCACGGTGTTGGCGCTGGCTCCGACGGGCGCCTCACCCGCCTCGGCCATGGCACCGAACAGGCCCTTCACGTCCTTGAGGTCGGCCAGGTTGTAGTCGAGGGCCACGATGTCGGCCCCCCGGCGGTACACCTCGAACGCGTGCCGACCGGCACCGGCCCCCATGTCGAGGACCCGGTCGCCGGGCTGCAGGCCCAGGCGGGCGTAGTCGACGGTGAGCATGGGGCCACCAGCCTTCACGGTTGTTGACCACTGGGTCAAGCTTGGGCGGATCGAGCATTCGGCCAACCGGCGCCGGTGGACGATGATTCCCGGGTGCGGGTGACAGCGGTCATGGAACGATCGGCGACGGCTCGGGTCGTCGCGGTGGCGGTGGGGCTCGCCGGTGTGGTCGCGGGTCAGGTGGTGCTGGCCCGCGAGGGCCCGACGGTGGTGGCGTCGGTGCTGGTCCTGGCGGGTCTGGTGGGCGTGGTGTGGCCGGCGGGCCACGAGATCGACCGGTTGGATCCTCCGGTTCCGCCGACCTCGCCCACCTCGTTCGTCGCACCGACCTCCTCCGGGCGTACGGGCCGTGACGGCCCCGGCCTCCCGATGCTGGCGGTGGCCGGTCTGGCCAACTGTGCCTACGCCGCCGGAGCCGCCTTCCACCGGGGCCACGACCGGGCCACCTACGACATCACCGTGGCCTGGGCGGTGGGCTTGTCCCTGTTCTGCGTGGCCGGGTGCGCCGGCCGGTCGCCCCGCCGCCGGCTGGCCCGCAGCTTCAGGCAGGTGCGGTCGGCGCTCGTCGGGCGACGACGGCCGACCGCGCCGGTGGTCGCCGGCGTGGTGGTGGCGACGGTGGGCCTGGTGGCCCGGCTGGCTCTGCCCGGGCGCTTCCCGGCTCTGCTCGACAGCGACGAGGGCTTCTTCCTGATCGAGGCGCGGATGGCGCGCCAGGGCGACCTGCCCAACCCCTATGGCACGGCCGTGTGGGGGATCCCCCGCCTGTACCTGGCGGTGCAGGGCGTGGTCTCCCGCCCGTTCGCCGACCAGTACCAGTCCTACCGACTGGTCGGCGCCCTGATCGGGGCCGCCACCGTGCTGGCCACGTGGCGGGCCGGTCGACGGATCGTGGGGGAGTGGGCGGCCCTGGCAGGGGCCGCGATCCTCGCCCTGCTGCCGTTCCACCTCTGGGCGAGCCGGGTCTCGCTCAACAACGCGGTGAACGGGCTCACCTTGATGCTGGCCGTGTTGTGCACGGGCCGGCTGGTGCACGGCCGACGCCGGGCCGACGCCATGGCCCTGGGCCTGACCCTCGGCCTCGGACTGTTCGGGTACTTCCCGGCGGCCACCTACCCGCTGGTGGTGGCGGGCGGCCTGGCCGTGTCCGCCGCCATGACGGCGGTGGCCACCGGGTCGGTGCGGCGCCCGGGGGGCGCAGCGGGCGCCGCGGTGCGTGACCTCGGCCGGCTGGCGGCGTGGGTGGTCGGCGGGTGGTTCGTGGGCGCCGCGCCACTGCTCGGCCACTACGCGGGCTATCCGGACGGCTTCCTGGGTCGGACCCGGTTGGTGACGGAGGGGACGGGTTCCCCCGGGGTGGGCACCCGCCTCGGGTGGGTGCCGCGCGGCGTGCTCTACCCGGTGCTCGGGCAACCCGGGGCCCCCATCGGCCACTTCTTCCGGCACTCGGCGCCGTTCGTGGGGTGGGTGGTGGCGCTGCTGGTCCTGGTGGGCCTGGGCCTGTGGGGGCGGTGGCTGGTGGCCGGTGTGCGGGGGACCGGCGACCGTCGGCGGGTGGAGCTCCTGGTGGTGGGGTGGCTGGTGGCCGGGGTGGGGGTGTCGCAGTCCAAGGACATGGCCAGCCAGCGCCTGGTGGGCGTGGCCCCGCTGTGGGCGCTCGCCGCCGGGTGCGGGGTGGTGGGCGTGGTGGCGGTGGTGCGCTCGCTCCTCGGTCCGGCCCGGGCCGTTCGGTTCCAACCGCTGGTGGCGGGCCTCGCGGTGGTGGGGCTGGTGGCCGTCGGCCTGGGCGGGGTCCGGTACTGGTTCGACGACGACCGCCAGATCGTGACCTACGCCGACGTGCGCTCGGTGGCGGCCTACGACCTGGGCGAACGCCTGGCCGGCCGGGACCCGGCACGGGGGCGGGTGCTCCTGGCGGGCGAGGGAGCGCTCACCTACCACGGGTTCGGCAACGTCCGCTTCCTCGCTCCCGGTCTGGAGGCCACGGTGCTCGAGGTGCCGGCGTTCCAACCCGGCGACGGAAGCCCGCAGGGCGTGCCGGAGCTGGAGGCGGGCGACGTGCTGGTGCTGTACGTGGAGCGACCGGACGCCGAGCGCTGCGCCGTGCAGGCCCGCCATCCCGAGGCCGTGGTGCACGAGGCCCGGACGCAGGCGGGCGACCTGCTCTACACCGCGTACCACCTCGACGGCCCCGGCCTCCCGGCGGGTTCCACGCCGGCGGGCACGATCCTCCTACCCGTCGCCCCGGCACCCTGCGGTTGATCGCCGCCGTCGACCCCTACCCCGACCGCCGACCGGCCGGTGGCGCTCGGCCGGCGGGGTACCGTGCGCCGGTGGACGAGGTCGGGGACGCGTTCGACTACGTGGTGGTCGGAGGAGGATCGGCCGGCTGCGTGGTGGCCAGCCGGCTGAGCGAGGACCCGTCGGTGACGGTGTGCCTGCTCGAGGCGGGCGGCGAGGGGCGGGACCTGTTGATCCGCGCCCCGCTGGGCTTCGCGGTGGGCATGCCGCTCGGCCGCCACAGCTGGGGCTACGAGACCGTGCCCCAGCCCGGGTTCAACGGACGACGGGGCTTCCAGCCCCGCGGCAAGGCGCTGGGGGGCTCCAGCACCATCAACGCCATGATCTACGCGCGGGGGCACCGCTCGGACTACGACGGCTGGGCCGCTCTGGGCAACCCGGGCTGGGGGTACGACGACGTGCTCCCCTACTTCAAGAGGTCCGAGGCCAACGCCATCCACCGCGACTCCCCGTTCCACGGCGTCGACGGTCCGCTGCACGTGACCAACCTGCGGAGCCCGAGTCCGCTCAACGAGGTGTTCCTGGAGGCGTGCCAGTCGCAGGGCATCCCGTTCAACCCCGACTTCAACGGCGAGCAGCACCACGGCTGCTACCACGTGCAGGTCACCCAGAAGGACGGTGAGCGCCACAGTGCGGCTGCCGCCTTCATCCACCCCAACCTCGATCGTCCCAACCTCGAGGTGCGCACCGGCGCCCACATCGCCCGGGTGCGGTTCGACCAGCGCCGGGCCACGGCGGTCGAGTACCAGCGCGGCGGCCGCACCGAGGTCGTGGCTGCCCGCCGCGAGGTGGTCATGTCGGCCGGCGCCTTCGGCACCCCACAGATCCTGATGGCCTCGGGGCTGGGGCCGGGTGCCCACCTGCAGGAGCTCGGGATCACGCCCGTGCTCGACGTGCCCGGCATCGGCCAGAACCTGCAGGACCACATCTCCGCCCTCTTGATCTACCGCTCCCTGGTGCCCGACCACACCGTCGGCATCACCCCGGCCGGCGTCGCCCGGATCCTGAAGGCGATGTGGACGTGGCGCCGGCACCGCACCGGGCTCATCACCAGCTGCGCGGCCGAGTCCGGCGTGTACTACCGGACCAGCCCCGACGTCGAGGTGTCGGACATGGAGATGGAGCTGATCGTGGGCATCGGCGACGACCACGGCCGCAAGCTCCACTACGGCCACGGCTACTCGGCGCACCTCCTGCTGGCCCGGCCCCAGAGCGTGGGCGAGGTGCGCCTGGCCAGCCCCGACACCCGGGTGGCGCCCCTGATCGACCCCCGCTACTTCAGCCACCCCTACGACATGGAGACCCTGGTCAAGGGCACCCAGATCGCGCTCGACATCATGCACAGCCGCGCCTTCGACCCCTACCGCGGCGAGATGCTCATCCGCTACGACCGCGACGACCCCCGCCAGATCGAGGAGACGCTCCGCGCCCACGCCGACACCGAGTACCACGTGTGCGGCACCGCCAAGATGGGCCCCGACCACGACCCGATGGCCGTGGTCGACGCGTCGCTCCGCGTTCGGGGCGTGGCCGGTCTCCGGATCGCCGACGCGTCGGTGATGCCGCGCGTCACGAGCAACAACACCCACGCCGCGGTGATCATGATCGGCGAGAAGTGCGCCGATCTGATCCGCCAGTCCGCCTGATCAGGCGGGCTGACGGGCTGACGGGCGAACGATGCCGGTCGCGGCTGGAGCTACTGCAGCAGGTCGAGGCGGGCGCGGTACTGCTCGACGGTGCGCTCGGCGGTGTGGCGCCAGCTCCACAGGTCGATCACCCGTTGGCGCCCGGCCGCGCCCACCCGGGCGGCGATGCGGGGGTGGTCGAGCACGTAGCCGATCTTGTGGGCCAGGGCGCCGCCGTCGCCGGGGGCCACGCTGAAGGCGGTGTCGCCGTCGACGCCCACGACCTCGGGGATGGCGCCGCCGGTGGTGGCCACCAGCGGGATGCCGGTGGACATGGCCTCGATGGCGGGCAGCGAGAAGCCCTCGTACAGCGAGGGGACCACGGCCACCTCGGCCTCGGCGTAGAGCTCCACGATGCGTTGGTCGGAGACGCCGGACACGAAGGTGACGGCGTCTTCCAGGCCGAGCGACGCGATGGTGCGGGCCGACTCGCCGCCCTCCTTGGGGCGGCCGATGACGGTGAGGGTGACCTCGGGGCGCTCGGTGCGGAGCTTGGCCACCGCCTCCAGCAGGTAGCGCAGGCCCTTCATGGCCACGTCGGCGCTGGCCGTGGTGATGAGCATGCCGGCGCGGCGCTTCACCTCGGGCATGGGCACGAACAGCTCGGGGTCGACGCCCACCGGCACGATGTGCATGCGGTGGGGGTCGACCTTGTGGTCGGTGACGATGTCGCTGAAGGAGTTCTCCGACACCGTGATCACCCGCTCGAGGCGGCGGGCCACCTCGGTCTGCATGTCGGTGAAGGCGTACCAGCGGCGCAGCGTGAGCTTCTTGTAGAGGCCCTGGGCGTGCTCGATCTCCAGCCGCCGGTCCACGGTGATGGGGTGGTGGATGGTGGCGATGACGGGCAGGCCCATGCGCTCGATGGCGAGCAGGCCGAAGCCGAGCGACTGGTTGTCGTGCACCAGGTCGAAGTCGTTCTTGCGGTGCTTGAGGTGGTCCCAGGCCCGCATGGTGAAGGCGAGCGGCTCGGGGAAGGTGCCGAAGGAGAACGTGGAGACCTCGAGCAGATCCTTCCAGTTCTTGATCTCCCACAGGCCGGGCATCCGCATGGGGAAGTGCTCGTTGTAGATGTCGAGGCTGGGGAGCGGCACGAGGGGGACGCGCGGGTCGAGCTCGGGGTACGGCTGGCCGCCCAGCACCTCGACGTGGTGGCCCAGATCGCACAGGGCCTTGGAGAGGTGGCGCACGTACACGCCCTGGCCACCACAGTGCGGCTTGCCGCGGTAGGCGAGGAGCGCGATGCGCAGTGGGGAGTCAGCAGATGCCATGAACGCACCAGCCTTTCGGTTCGTTGACCCACCGGTCAAGCGGGAGGTCGACCGGGCCCGTGCCCGGCTGTGCTGCAACCCCGTGGATTCGCTGGCGATTCCCGCGCCGGAAGCGGGCCCGGTGGACGGGCGACCTGTCCGCTCGAGTGCTCAGCGGAGCTTGAGGAAGAGCTCTTCCATGTCGTCGGGGCCCATGCCCTCTTCGGCGGCGCGGTCGGGGTCGATGAGGCAGTAGCGCATGCCGGCCGACATCAGGCGCAGGCCGGCGCGGTGCAGGGCGGCCTGGGCCGCGGTGAGCTGGGTGATCACGTCCTTGCAGTCGGCGCCCTCCTCGAGGAGGCGCTGCACGCCACGGACCTGGCCCTCGGCGCGGCGGAGGCGGTTGAGCACGTCGTCGGACACGTCGTCGGGGAATCGCATGGCTCCACCTTATACCTGACGGGGTATCAAACGTACCCCCCGGGGTAGGTTGCGGAGGTACCCCAGGGGGTATATGGTGAGCGGAGTCCACGAGCCGACCGATCCACGGAGCCACCCGCCCGCATGCCTGCCACCACCCCCCTTCGCCCCACCGACCTGGACCGGCTCCGCGTCGAGCACCCAGATCTGCGCATCGTCGACGTCCGCACCCCCGGGGAGTTCGCCGGCCGCCACATCCCTGGCTCCTACAACGTGCCGTTGCCCCAGCTCCGCGAGCACCGCACCGAGCTCACCGCTTCGGCCGCCGGCCCGGTGGTGCTGGTGTGCGAATCGGGCCGGCGTGCCAGCCAGGCCGAGCAGCAGCTCGCCGACGCCGGCCTGGGCCAGGTGCACGTGCTCGACGGCGGGGTCGCCGCCTGGGAGGCCCGGGGCCTCGAGGTCGTCCGCCCCGAGGGCCCCAGCCCGTGGAGCCTCGACCGTCAGGTGCGGCTGGTCGCCGGCAGCATCGTGGCCGTCTCCGTCGCCGCCAGCGTGGTCTGGCCTCCGGCCGCCTACGTGGCCGGCGTCATGGGCGCCGGGCTCGCCGTGGCCGCCCTCACCGACACCTGCGCCATGGGGATGGCGCTCGCCAAGCTCCCGTACAACACTCGTCAACGGGGCACCTGCGACCTCCCGGCCGTCGTGTCCCAGATCACCGCCCCTTCGGAGGTCCGGTCATGAGCACCACCAGTCCAGCCGCCGTCGCCGGCGCGGCCACCGTCGCCCAGCTCGACCCCCAGGGTCGGGTGCAGGGCCTGCCCGACCACCTGGTGATCCGCCAGCTCTACCTGGGCTGCCTGTCGCAGGCCTCCTACCTGGTGGGCGACCGCACCACCGGCCGCGCCGTGGCCGTCGACCCGCGGCGAGACGTCGAGGAGATCCTCGCCGCCGCCGAGGACGACGGCCTCACCATCGAGTGGGTGGTGGAGACGCACTTCCACGCCGACTTCCTCTCGGGCCACCTGGAGCTCGCCGCCGCCACCGGCGCCACCATCGGCATCGGGTCCCGCGGCGCCACCGAGTTCGCCTCGCACCCCCTCGCCGACGGCGAGGTGCTCGACCTCGGCGGCGTCCAGGTCGAGGTGCTGCACACGCCGGGCCACACCCCCGAGTCCATCTCGCTCGTGGTGCGGGCCGCCGCCGGCGCCGACCCGGCGGCCGTGCTCACCGGCGACACCTTGTTCATCGGCGACGTCGGCCGGCCCGACCTGCTCGCCTCGGTGGGCGTGAGCGCCTCGGAGCTGGGCGCCAGCCTCTACACCTCGGTCAACCGGCTTATGGGCCTGCCCGACACCACCTTCGTGCTGCCCGCCCACGGCGCCGGCTCGGCGTGCGGCAAGGCCCTCTCCACCGAGACCATCTCCACCATCGGGGCCCAGCGCCGCACCAACTACGCGCTGCAGCCCATGCCCGAGGACCGGTTCGTGGACCTCGTCACCGAGGGCCAGCCCACCGCTCCCGGCTACTTCGGCTACGACGCGTCGCTCAACCGCCAGGACCGGGCTCTGCTCGACGAGCACGAACTGCCGGCCCGCCTCGACCTGGCTGCGGTCGACGCGGCGGTGGCCG
>WBZL01004353.1_pt1 | contig 12332 bp, 7 predicted proteins | sample 5204291 | NCBI WGS metagenome assembly WBZL01 (sample SAMN12344345, study PRJNA552823) | activated sludge metagenome | biome: Activated sludge suspended growth; feature: Nitrification reactor; material: Wastewater; isolation source: activated sludge from nitrification reactor of wastewater treatment...
GGTGATGTACTGGTCGACGACGTTCGTCTGCGGATCGAACTGGTAGTTCCACACCGCTTCGGCGATCCGGGAGCGTGACAGGGTGCGTCCGGCGTTCTGCATCAGGAACTCCAGGAGCGAGAACTCCCGTGGCGACAGGTCGACCGTGCGCGCGCCGACGGTCACGCGCCGCGCCAGCTGATGCAGCGCGAGTGGGCCGACCCGCAGGACCGGTTCGGCGCCGCCCAGTCGCGACCGGCGCACGAGGGCATGGACCCGCGCGAGGAGCTCCGCGAGATCGAAAGGCTTTGCGAGGTAGTCATCGGCTCCACCCTCGAGGCCGCGCACGCGGTGGGCGAGTTCGCTGCGCGCGGTCAGCATGAGGATCGGGGTGTGCACCCCCGCCGCGCGTAACGTCGTCAGCACGTCGAAGCCGTCGCGTTCCGGCAGCATCACATCCAGCACGATGCAGTCGTACGTCGTGGCGGCCGCGGCGGCGAGCGCACTCGCGCCCGTCGCCGCTTCATCCACCGTCACCCCCTCCTCCCGAAACGCCTTGCGGAGGAACTGCCGGAGGTGCTTGTCATCCTCGACGATCAGGACGTGGGTCATGATCGGGGAATATGTCTGGGGCTGTCGCGCCGGTCAGGGCGTGACGCCGGAGCGCTGGATCGTGACCATCGCCACCGGTCCCTGCCAGCCGTGCTCTGACGGCACCAGCTCCCCCTCGCCGTGGAACCCCGGGTGCATCCGGACGACGCGAGTCTCGGCCTTTCGCCCGGCGCCACCCGCAGGTCCGCTCACGGGCCCGATGCCGAAACAGGGCGGCACGATGTCGCTACCGGCCTCCGAGTTGCGCTCCGTGCCAGCGTCGTAGCCCTGGGCGTAGTAGGTGACGGGCTGGTCGTCCGACGGAAGTGCCACCGTGTTCACCCCGGCGAAGCCGTCGTTGCTGCAGATCAGCATCGTCGCGAGCGAGAAGTAGCGGTGCTCGCGGTCCGCCGTGATCGTCGCCTGCAGCACGTTGGGACCAGGACCGCCGATCCGGTGAACCGGGGCCGCTGTCTGGACGACGTCGTACACGCCGCGTGCACCGGTCAACATCGCGGCCGAGACAGCCGGATTGCCATCTTCCGCGATCGCCTGGATCCCGGCCGTGGCGTGCGTGCCCGCCGAAAAGAGGGAAACGCGCCGCACGTGCGTGACCAGCACCGCAGGGGACAGGGGCTGTCCGCTCGTGAGGTTGGTGATGGTGATGTCGTATGTCTCAGGGGAGCTGATTCGTGCGGCGTTGGCGTCGCCCGGGGCGAGCGGCGCGCCCTGGTCGCTGCCGCAGGCTGCGGTCAGGGCCACCAGGAGCAGGGGGACGATCGGTCGGTGCATGGAACCTCCAATGGGGTGAGTTGATCCGTGGTGGAGGCATTGTGCGTGGCAGCGGAGGGGGCGGGGTCGAGCGTGTGAGGACTCACACGGAGTCCACATTTCCATGGGATACCACCCGGCCCGACGGGGGCGCCCCCGCTTTCATCGTGCGTCGCGGCCACTGCTCGGGTGGGGTTATGTTCCCGCCCATGGCCGTCTCGAACGACAAGATCCCCTATCTCCCCGAGCGTATCGAAGGGCTCGGGGCGATCGCGACCAACCTCTCCTGGAGCTGGAGCCGTAACGCACGCCGGCTCTTCAGCCTGCTCGACGAGCCCCTGTGGCACCTCACGCGGCATAATCCGATCGCGCTGCTTCGGCGCGTCGATCCCAGCCGGCTGAGCGAGTGCGCCCGGGACCCGCAGTTCCTCGACCTGTACGATCGGGTGATCGACGAGGTCCAGCGGGAGGGGACGTTCGCGGACACCTGGTTCCACGACCAGTTCCAGGAGCTGCGCGGCGGCACGGTCGCCTATTTCTGCGCCGAGTTCGGGCTGCACAATTCGGTGCCGATCTACTCGGGAGGGCTCGGGGTCCTGGCAGGGGATCACTGCAAGTCGTCGAGCGACCTCGGGGTCCCCCTCGTGGGCATTGGCCTCTACTACCAGAAGGGGTACTTCGACCAGAAGCTCAACCTCGACGGGCTGCAGGAAGACTCGGATGAGCACTTCGATGTCCGCAACACCCCGCTCGAGCGACTCAACGGCCCGGGGCGCGAGCCGTGGCTCGCCGTGGTGCGCACCTTCGGGCGCGATGTGCACATCGCGGCCTGGCGAATGCTGGTCGGGCGCGTGCCGGTGTATCTGTTGGACACGGACCTCGAGCAGAACGACCCGGCCGACCGGGACCTGACGTCGAAGTTGTACACTGGCGGCCCCGACGTGCGGCTGCGTCAGGAGTGGATCCTCGGCGTGGGCGGGGTGCGGGTGCTCCGCGCGGCGGGGGTACACCCGGCGGCCTGGCACGCGAACGAAGGCCACGCCGCCTTCATGCTCGTGGAGCGGGTTCGTGAGCTGTGTGTCGGCGGCATGCCCTTCGATGAGGCGGTGCGACAGGTTCGCGCGAGCAGCGTCTTCACGACGCACACCCCCGTGCCGGCCGGCCATGATGCGTTCGACTTCGGCAAACTCGAAGAGTGCACCGGGCCGGTCTGGGAGGAACTCGGGGTCGCGAAGGAAGTCTTCCACCAGATCGGCAAGCATCCGACCGAGAATCGGCTGCAGTTCCAGATGACCGTGTGCGCCCTGCGGCTGTCGCGGTACGTGAACGGCGTCGCCCGGAAGCACGGGGAAGTGTCGCGCGGGATCTGGGGAGCGCTCTGGCCGGACCGTGACACTTCGAAGGTCCCGATCGGGCACGTGACGAACGGGGTGCACAAGGCGACGTGGATGGCGCGCGAGGTCATGGACCTGTTTGATCATGAGCTTGGCCATGATTGGCCGCAGCACGTGGGCGACCCCACGTTCTGGGAGCGGGTCCTCGACATCGATGACGCCAGGCTCTGGCAGTTGCACCTCGAGCTCAAGACCGGGATGATGAACTTCATCCGGGAAGAGGCGAGACGTCGGTGGGCGCGGCACTGGAAGGAGGCGTCGCACGTCGTTGGCGCGGGGACGTTGCTCAATCCCACCACGCTCACGATCGGGTTTGCGCGCCGCTTTGCGACGTACAAGCGCGCCAACCTGGTGTTCAAGGACGCCGAACGGCTGCGCAAGCTGCTCGTGGATCCGGTGCGTCCGGTCCAGATCATCTTTGCGGGGAAGGCGCATCCGGCGGACACGCCCGGCAAGGAGGTGCTCAAGTCGGTGTATGCCTTCACCCGGGACTCGCGGTTCGAGGGGCGGGTGGCTTTCATCGAGGACTACGAGCTGCACCTCGCGCACCGGTTGGTGCAGGGCGTGGACGTGTGGCTCAACCTGCCGCGGGTGCCACTCGAAGCCAGCGGAACGAGCGGGATGAAGGCGGCCTTGAATGGGGTCCCGCAGCTCTCCACACTGGACGGGTGGTGGCACGAGGGATTCGACGGACTCAACGGGTGGGCGATTCCCCCGGTGGCATCGCGGGCGACCCCTGATGACTGGGACGCCGATCACTTCTATCGTCTGCTCGAGGAGCAGGTGGTGCCGTTGTATTACACGCGCGATGAGCGCGGCATTCCGCACGCCTGGATCCAGAAGATGAAGCACGCCATCCGCGTGGCGGGCCAGCAGTTCACCTCGCGTCGGATGGTGCAGAACTACGCCCGGCTGTATTACGCGCCCGCGATGCGCGGGACGGCACCGCCGGACGATCCGCCAACGGCCTGAGGCCGGGGATCGCATGGTCGCACGAAAACGCAGCACGACCGGGACGAAGGCGCCCCGCAAGCCGCGGTCACAGCCGGTGGCCCCCGAAGCGGTGGCTACCGCGGTGTACCCGCTCACGACGCCAGCGGGCGAGCCCGTGCAGGTCGTCCACGTGGCGGCCGAACTCGCGCCCTTCGCCCGCACGGGCGGCCTTGGAGAGGCAGTCGCCAACCTGGCACTCGAGCAGGTCAAGGCCGGGCTCAAGGTCGCGATCGTCATGCCGCTCTATCCGCAGGTGCGGAAGGTGGTGAGCGATTTCGTCCGGGTGGGCGACCCGTATCCTGTGGTGGTGGGCCCCCGGACCGAATACGTCCACCTCTGCGAGTCCCAGTCGTTGCGCGAGCGTGCGGGTGAAGGGAAGCCGCGGGTGTACTTCATCGCCAATGCGCACTTCTTCGACCGGGACGGGATCTACGGCGACGCGAGCGGTGACTACCCCGACAGCGCGCAGCGCTGGGGGTTCTTTGCGCTCGCGGCGCTCAATGCGCTGCCGCGCATCGCCGAAGCGCCGGTGATGCTCCACGCCCACGACTGGCACGCCGCGCTCGCCCCGGCCTACCTGCGGGCCTACGACGCCGGGCGCCCGTTCTATCGCAAGACCTGGTGCACGCTGACGGTGCATAACGCGGGGTATCAGGGGCACTGCCCCACCAAGGCCATGGCCGACATCGGGTTGCCCTGGGAGTTCTACAACCACCACATGTTCGAGTGGCACGGGCGCGTGAACCTGCTCAAGGGCGGGCTGGCCTGCGCCGACGTGGTGACGACCGTCAGCCCCACGCATGCCCATGAGTTGCGCACGGCCGCCGGCGGGTTCGGGCTGCACGAGCATTTCATCGCCATGCGCGAGCGGTTCGTCGGCGTGCTCAACGGCATCGACAACACCGACTGGAACCCGGAAAGCGATCGCTACATCGCGGCCAACTATTCGCTGCAGTCGCTGACCAACAAGCGCAAGTGCAAGGCGGCCCTGCAGAACATCTTCGGCCTCCCGCAGAAGCCCGGCACGCCGATCATCGGGATGTCGGCCCGCATGGTGGCCCAGAAGGGGCTCGACCTCATCCTCGGTTCCCCGGCGTTCCTCTCCCTCGACGCCCAATTCATCTTCCTCGGCCAGGGAGAGAAGCGGTATGTCGACATCCTGCGTGAGCTGGCCAACTATGCGCCAGGTCGCATCGGGGTGCAGACCAACTTCACGGTGGAGCAGGAGCACCGACTCCTCGCCGGCGCCGACATGATCGTGATGCCATCACAATACGAACCCTGCGGCCTCACGCAGATGCGGGCGCAGCGGTATGGCACCCTGCCGGTGGCGCGCAAGGTCGGCGGCCTCGCCGATACCATCGACGACAATGTCACGGGGTTCCTCTTCGACGAATACACGGCCCAGGCCTTCCAGAACGCGTGCGCACGCGCCATCGACCATTACCGGTACCCGCAGGTCTGGACCGCGATGGTGAAGGAAGCCATGGCACGAGACTTCGGGTGGCACAAGTCGGAGCGGCGGTATCGTGAACTGTACGCCCGTGCCATCGCGTCCCCGCGCTGGAGGCGGTGACGTGACGCGCGTCGTGGTGATCGTCCACACCCGGCGGTGTTGAGCCGTGCGCCAGACCGACTTCGTGCTGATGCTGCACAGTCACCTCCCGTATGTGCTCAACCACGGGCGGTGGCCGCACGGCAGTGACTGGATCTGCGAGGCGGCGATCGAGACCTACCTGCCGCTGCTCGAGAAGCTGCAGGGGCTCGACCGCGCCAACGTCGCCGCCCCGGTGACGATCGGCTTCACGCCGATCCTCGCCAACATGCTGGAGCATCCGACCTTCGCCTCCGAGCTCGAGGCGTATTTCGCCCAGCGCTTCCAGTTCTGCGACGAGGCGCCGGCGTCCATGCGCGGGACGCCCGACGAGTCGCTGCTGCCGCTCGTGGCGTACTGGCGGGATCGGCTCTGGCGGCTCTACCGCCTGTGGCGCGCCATCGACGGTGACCTGCTCGGGCAATTCCGTCGCCTGCAGGCGCGCGAGCGCCTCGAGATCACGTCGTCGGCCGCGACCCACGGCTTTCTTCCGTTGCTGGGCCGGGATGCCTCGGTGCACCTGCAACTCGCGCTTGGTCGCGCGGAGCATCTCCGCATCTTCGGTCGCGATCCGGACGGATGCTGGATCCCGGAATGCGCCTATCGCGGCGCCGGACACTGGGAGCCGTTGCCCGGGGCGCCGGGGGCGGGGCCGCGGCGTGGCACCGAGGCGTTCCTGGCCGATGCGGGGTACCGCTACTTCTACGTCGACTCGCACCAGGCGCGGGCCGGTGCGCCGCTGGGCATCTATGGCGCGCTCTTCGGCGGCGAGCCCGAGCGACTGACGGCCGCCCCCGCCGCACGGGGACCACGGGACTACTCCCCGTATCACGCGTATCGCGTGACGCGCGGTGACGATGCACGGGAGGTGTCTGCCTTCGTGCGCGATCCGCGCACGTCGCAACGTGTCTGGAACAGGCACGGCGGGTATCCCGGGGACGGCGAGTACCTCGAGTTCCACAAGATCCGGTGGCCTGGCGGCCTCAGGCTCTGGCGCGTCACCTCCCGCACGTCGGACCTTGGCGACAAGCAGCCCTACCGCCCGGATGCCGCCCGCGCGAAGGCCGGCGAACATGCGCGCGATTTCGCGGACCTGCTCGTGCGGCTGCACCACGGGCGGGCCTCCGAGGCGGGAAGCGTCGTCGTCGCGCCGTTCGACACCGAACTGCTCGGCCACTGGTGGTTCGAGGGGCCCGACTTCATGGGCGACCTCTACGCCGCGCTCCCCGATCGGCCCGAGGTGCGCGCCGTGACCGCCGGGGAACACCTCGACGCCCATGGCGCGCCGGTCGCGCTCCAGCTGGCCAACGGCTCGTGGGGGAAGAACGGCACCTGGGAGATGTGGCTCAACGACCAGGTGGCGTTCACCTGGCCCGTGATCTGGGAGATGGAGGGGCGTTTCTGGGACGCGGCGCCGGCCGCGATGGAGCGCCCGGACCTGCACCCGATCCTCGAGCAGGCGGCACGCTCGCTGTTGTTACTGCAGTCCTCCGACTGGCAGTTCATCATCAGCACCGGCGAGGTCGAGGACTACGCGATCAAGCGCTTCAACGGCCATGCCGACGATTGCCGCGAGTTGCTGGACGCACTCGATGCCGGGCTCGGCGGCGGCGATGTCGGCCGCGCCATCGAGCGCGCGGCGGTGCTGCAGCAGCGCGACGACATCTTCCGCACGATCCTGCCGTCGATCGACCTGGCCCTGGAGCGCGCCGCCCGGTGACCCCGTCGTCCGGGCGTGGCGAGCGGCGCCACATCGTCCTCCACGCCCACTTCTACCAGCCACCGCGCGAAGATCCCGATTTCGACACGGTCGAGCAGGAAGAAAGCGCGCGCCCCTTTCACGACTGGAACGAGCGCATCACCCAGGAGTGTTATCGTGCCGTCGTGGCGGCGAGGGTTCATGGCCCCGACGGACGCATCGCGGGTGTAGTCAACACACTCGAGTGGATCTCCTTCAACGTCGGCCCAACGCTCTTCGAGTGGCTCGAACGGCATGCCGCCGACACCACGCGCCGTATCATCCAGGCCGACCGCGCGAGTGTGGCACGCCTGGGCCACGGCAACGCCATCGCACACCCGTACCATCATGTGATCCTGCCGCTGGCCTCGCGGCGGGACAAGGTGACGGAGGTGCGCTGGGGCATCATGGATTTCCGGCGGCGCTTCGGGCGCGAGCCCGAGGGGATGTGGCTCCCCGAGACGGCCGTCGATGACGAGACGCTCGACGTCCTCGCGCAGGAAGGGATCCGCTTCACCGTCCTCGCGCCGCACCAGGTGCATGGCGCCCCGCCCAACGGGCACCCGGGTCGCTACACGACAGCGAACGGCCGGTCGATCGCCCTCTTTCCCTATCACGGAGACATCGCCCACGGCATCGCCTTCGGCGGCCTCGTCCGCAACGCCGACCACTGGCTCGACGCATTGTGGGGGGTGAAGGCCGCCCGACGGCGGACGCCTGCCGCCACGGACGTCATCGCCGACGAACCCCCGCATCCACTCCTCGTGAGTGCCGCCACCGACGGCGAGACCTACGGGCACCACCACAAGTTCGCCGAGCTGGCGCTCGCCCGGGTGCTGGAACGAAGCCGGGTGAAGGGAGGCCACCTCGACAACTTCGCCTCCTTCCTCGCGCAACACCCGGCCCGTCACGAGGTCACCCTGGTGGCACCCAGCAGTTGGAGCTGCTCGCATGGTGTGGAGCGCTGGCGGTCCGACTGCGGATGCCGTGTGGATGGCCACGCGGCGCCGAGCCAGGCGTGGCGCGGCCCGTTGCGCACGGGTCTGGAGGCACTCGCCGCACGCCTGCATGCGCGCTTCGAGTCAGAAGGCCGCGAATACTTCGAGGATCCGTGGGCGGCACGCGATGCGTACGGCGCAGTCGCCGGACGCAGCGACCTGATGGTCGATGTCGCCTTTCTCGAGGCGCATCGCCGACGTGAGTGGAAAGGAGCCGAGATCCTTCGAGCCTTCGCCCTGCTCGAGATGGAACGCGACGCACTTCGCATGTTCACCTCCTGCGCCTGGTTCTTCGACGACATCGGAGGGCTGGAACCCCGCCAGGTGCTGCGGTACGCCCAGCGGGCGCTGCACCTCTCCGGGGAACGCCACCTCCACGAGGAGGCGCTTCTCGCGATCCTCGAGGACGGGCATTCGAACGATCGAACGGTGGGTACCGGCGCTGACGTGTATCGCAGCATCCTGCCCCGGTTCCCGGCGGCCTTCCGCGCCGCCGCGGCCGCGCGAGCGCTGGAGGAGTTCGGCCTCGTCGATCTCGTTCCCATCGGACGCCGCCAGGTCGAGGTCGGCACCTTCGAGATCGGTGCCCTCGGCGTCACCGGCTCCGCCGGGCTGTACCACGTGTCATCCCGCACGGAGAATGCCGGGCAGTTCCGCGTCGACCTGGTCTCGCGAACCGCGGGTGACCTCGTCATCGAGGTCGAGGCGCTCGACTGGCCGAATCGGCCAACCGCGACCCTCCACCTCGCCGACCTCCCCGAGCGGGCTCGCCTCGACGTCCGTCGTGCCATGCGCGATGCCCTGCTCGCGAGCTGCCTCAGCGCCGACGAACTCAGGGAGCTGGCATCGGGCGCGGCACCGCTGCTGACCCTCGCGGCGGGGGCCCTCACCCGCGCGGTGAACGCACTCACCGCCCAACCGCACGACGCGGCGGCGATCACGGCCGTCGAAACCCGCCTGGATCTCTTCGAACAGATGGAGTCCCCGATCCCCTTCGACGCCCAGACCCACTTCTGGGACGCCTGGGAATCACTCCCCGCCGCGCAGCGCGCGCCACTCCATGGACTCGCAACCCGGCTGGGTTTTTCCGTCGATTAGCGACAACGTCGCGACCTCCCCTGCCTTGCGCCGACGACCGAGACGCCGTACCACATGAGGGCAACGCAGACTCCCGACATGCCTTTCGCCATCTTCGCGGCCCCCCTCCTCTCCGACAACGCGTTCCGCATGATCGACGCGGTCGCGTCCCTCCCCGACGTGCACCTCGGGGTCATCACCCACGATGACGCCGGCAAACTCCGCCACCTGGAGGGGCGGGCGGCGCACTGGCGCGTGACCAACATCCTCGATCCCCAGCAGCTGGCCTGGGCCGCCCGGGAGCTGCAGGCCAGGAACGGCGCGATCCACCGCCTCTTCGGCGCCTACGAGCAGCTGCAGGAGCCCCTCGCGATGGTCCGCGAGTGGCTCGGCGTTCCCGGGATGTCACTTCAAGCGGCCACCAACTTCCGCGACAAGGCGCAGATGAAATCCCTGCTGCGCGCCGCCGGTCTCCCGTGCGCGCGGCACTGCCTGGCCCACTCCCTCGCGGAGGCGCGCGACTTCGCGGCACGCTCCGGATTTCCGATGGTCGTCAAGCCGCCGGCCGGCGCCGGCGCTGTGTCCACCTATCGAGTGGAGTCCCTGGCGCAACTGGAACGCGCCCTGGCATCGAGCCCACCCACCGAAGCGCAGCCGGTTCTCCTCGAGGAGTTCGTCGTCGGGGAGGAGCACTCCTTCGAGACCGTCAGCATCGACGGGGCACCAGTCTGGCACTCCCTCACCCACTACCACCCGACCCCCCTCAGCGTCATCGAGAATCCCTGGATCCAGTGGGCGGTGGTGCTGCCGCGGGAAGTGGACGACCCTCGCTACGACGACATCCGCTCAGCGGGGCGTCGCGCCCTCGAAGTCCTCGGCATGGGGACAGGGATCAGCCACATGGAGTGGTTCCGGCGTACCGACGGCACGATTGCCATCTCCGAAGTCGCGGCACGTCCCCCGGGGGCGCAGATCACCACCCTGATGTCCAAGGCCCACGACTTCAACCTCCTGGCCGAATGGGCGCGCGCGATGGTCTTCGGGCAGTTCACCGTCCCTGAGCGGCGATTTGCCGCCGGCGCCGCCTTCCTCCGCGGCCAGGGGCAGGGTCGCATCGTGAAGGTGCACGGCGTCGACGAGGTGCAGAAGGCGATCGGTCACCTGGTCGTCGACTTCCGGATGCCCCAGGTGGGTGCCACCCCTTCCCCGTCGTACGAAGGCGATGGCTTCATCATGGTGCGCCACGCCGCGTCGAGGAGGCCATCATGAAGATCATCTCGACCATCAAGGTGGAGCTGGGCTAGCAACCGCCCGCCGGGGATGACCTTCGTCCGTCACGCCCTTCCCGCTCTGCCCGTTCGCATTCCCTTCCACCGCTCGAGACCATGAACGTCATCATGCTCGCCCCGGGGTACCCCGGCGAAATGCCGTACTTCTGCCGCGGCCTCTCCCTGCACGGCGCCCGTGTGTACGGGGTATCGGATGTCCCCGAAAAGGACCTGCCGGCCCTCACGCGCGAACACCTCTCCGGGTATCTCCGCGTCCCCAACTTCACGGACGAGGAGTCGGTGGTGCAGCAGATCGTCGCTGGCGTCGGTAACAACACCATCGACCGCGTGGTGTGCATGTGGGAGCCGGGAGTCGTGCTCGCGGCGAAGATCCGGGAAGCCCTTGGCATCCCCGGGATGGGCGTCGAACAGGCGAACACGTTCCGCAACAAGGACCTGATGAAGCAGGTCGTCACGAAGGCCGGCATTCGCACCGCCCGGCACGCGGCGGCCACCTCCATCGCCGGGGTGCGCGAGGCCGCCGAGCAGATCGGATTCCCGGTCATCGTCAAGCCGATCTCCGGGGCCGGTTCGATGGACACGATCCGCGCGGCCTCGATGGCCGAGCTCGATGCCGCCCTGAGCCGCGTCACCACGTACGACGAGGTGAATGTCGAGGAGTTCATCGAGGGGGAGGAGTACACCTACGACACGATCTGCATCGACGGCCGGATCGTGTACGAGAACGTCTGCTACTATCGCCCGAACCCGCTGGTGGCCCGCAGTACGGAGTGGATTTCCCCGCAGACCATTGCCCTGCGTGACCTCTCGGCGCCTGTCATCCAGCAGGGCATCCAGCTGGGACACGAGGTGCTGAAGGCGATGGACTTCCGCACGGGCTTCACGCATATGGAGTGGTTCTACACCCCGAAGGGCGAGGCCATCTTCGGTGAGATCGCGGCGCGTCCCCCCGGCGCCCACACGGTGGACCTTATGAATTTCGTCGGGGACGTGGACCTGTTCACCGGGTACGCCGAGGCGGACCTCAAGGGAACCTTCAGCGTCTCGACCGAACGGAAGTACAACGTCTGCAACATCTTCAAGCGAGCGCAGGGACAGGGGCGGATTCGTCGCATCGAGGGGCTCCAGCGCCTCCTCGAGCGCTACGGCGAGCACATCGTCCACATGGACCTCCTCCCCATCGGTGCCGAACGTCGCAACTGGGTTCTCACTCTCGTGAGCGACGGCTACGTCGTCGTGCGACACCCCGACCAGCAGGCCTGCTTCGACATCTCCGACGCCATCGGGACCGACCTGCAGCTCTACGCGGGGTGAGGACGGCGGGGGACCCGTCGGTGGTCCTGGTGCATGGGCTCGGGCGCACGCATCGCGCGATGTGGGCGCTCGAGTGGAGCTTGCAGCGCCACGGATATCGCGTGATCAACTGGCGCTATCCATCGACCCGCGAGTCGATCGCCCAGCTCGCGGTGCGGATGGACCGGGAACTCACCGGCCGTCTGCGCGCGGCGGCCGGGCCGGTGCACTTCGTCACGCACTCCATGGGCGGACTCGTGGTGCGCGCCTACCTCGGGCAGGTGGTGCTGCCAGCGGTCGGGCGCGTCGTGATGCTGGCCCCGCCAAACCAGGGGAGTGAAGTCGCCGACCGGCTCCGTGACTGGTGGATCTTTCGCCTGGCCACTGGGCCCGCAGGGGCGGAACTGATCACCGACCCGTCGGGGCCCGCCGCGCTGCCACATCCCAACGTCGAGGTCGGGATCATTGCTGGATCCCATCCCGCCAATCCGCTCTTTGCCCGGTGGATTGGTGCACCGAACGATGGCAAGGTCGCTGTCGAACGGACGCGGCTCCCCGGCATGGCGGATTTCCTCGTGGTGCCCCACGGACACACCCTCCTTCCGTGGATGCCAG
>WBZL01004354.1_pt1 | contig 12330 bp, 9 predicted proteins | sample 5204291 | NCBI WGS metagenome assembly WBZL01 (sample SAMN12344345, study PRJNA552823) | activated sludge metagenome | biome: Activated sludge suspended growth; feature: Nitrification reactor; material: Wastewater; isolation source: activated sludge from nitrification reactor of wastewater treatment...
CGACGGCTCGCCGAAGAAAGTGAGCTGGGCCATGCCCCAGGGCGCTTCGAGCCCCTCGACCGGTTCGGAGAAGTCGACCCGCGTCGTCGGCTTGCCGTCCACGTCCACCCACCGGTAGTGGGGCAGTTGCTCGGCGAAGGGGCCGAAGAGCAGGCCCTCGCGCTTCATGGCGAGGAAGTTCTCGCCGTTGATCCACACCATGTCCGCCGAGCCGTCGGCACGGCCGGCGGCCTTCTCGGCCCGCACGCGGCGCACCAGCTCGGCGGTGTCGGCCAGCTTGACGTGCTCGACGCGGATGCCGTGGGCCTGCTGCACCTCGCCGGCCACCCACTGCAGGTAGGCATTGACCCGCTCGCTGCCGCCCCAGGCGTTGAAGTAGACGGTCTGGCCACGCGCGGCGGCCAGCGTGCGCGGCCAGTCGCCACCTTCGGCGCGCGCGCCCGATGGCCATCCCAGCGAGGCGCCCAGCGGCACACCCAGCAGCGTGGCCACCAGGTGGCGTCGCTTCATCACTCCTTGCATCGACACATCCATCGGGTCCTGTCGCATCCAATCACGTCGGGCACATGCCTGCGAGCGGGACGATAACCGGCACGCCCGCTCGGAGGCCTCGCCGCGCCGGACCTGGCCCTGTCGGCGACAGGGACGGGCCAGGCCCCACGCTCGGGGCTGTCGACGGCGGCCCGGAGCTGCGCGGCGCCCGCAGGGCCGGTTCGGCGGCGCCCGCATGACGCGGTAGTCGGCGCGCGTGCACATTCCTTACACTCCGCCGCTGTCCCGCCGCCCCCCATCCGCTGCCCATGTCCGATTTCGCCCAGCAGGTCGAGGCCCTGCGCACGCCGCTGCTGCGCTTCGCCCGGGCCCAGCTGCGCAACGAGGCCTGGGCCGAGGATGCAGTCTCCGAGACGCTGCTGGCGGCCCTCGAGAAGCCGCAGTCCTTCGGCGGCCAGTCCCAGCTCAAGACCTGGCTGGTGGGCATCCTCAAGCACAAGGTCATCGACCAGCTGCGCCGCCATGCCCGCGAGGCCACGGTGCTGACGCACGAGGACGACGCCGACCTCGACGTCGACCTGTTCAACAGCACCGGCCACTGGCGCGATGCGCCGGCCGACTGGGGCGACCCCGAACACCACTTCCGTCAGCGCCAGTTCTTCGACGTGCTCGAAGCCTGCGTCAACCACCTGCCGGGCACGCAGGGACGCGTGTTCATGATGCGCGAATGGCTCGAGCTGTCGACCGACGAGATCTGTAAGGAGCTGGCGATCAGCTCGACCAACCTGTGGGTCCTGTTGCACCGGGCGCGCTTGCGGCTGCGCGAGTGTCTGCAGCAGGACTGGTTCGGCACGCCTGCCGCGAGAGCCCGCTGATGAAACTGCGCCAAAGCTGCCGCGAGGTGACTCGGCTGGTGCTCGAGGGACTGGACCGCGATCTGCCACTCGGCGAACGGCTCGTCGTGCGCCTGCACATGCTGATCTGCAAGGCCTGTCCGCGGTTCGAGCGGCAGGCGCGGTTCATGCGCGTGGCGATGGGGCGCTGGAAGGCCTACGCCGAGGGCGACGACCCGGGGCGCTGATGCCCTCCCGGGCGATCTGCCCGGCGCGCATTCAATCCAGCCGGCCCTCGCTGGCAACCAGGTCCTGGCGGCAGGTCACGGCGCACTGGACGGCCAGGCTCACGGCATCGACCATCGCATCCAGGGCCATCCCGCCGCCCATGCCGCGCGCGGCGGCCTGCCCGGGCAGCATCGGGACGTGCACGAAGCCGGCGCGCACCGCCGGCCGGCGTCGCAGACGGTGCATCAGGCCGTAGAAGACGTGGTTGCACACGAAGGTGCCGGCCGTCTGCGACACCTCGACCGGGTGGCCGGCCTCGCGCAGCGCCCGTGCCATGGCCTTGATCGGCAGCCGCGTGAAGTAGGCCGCCGGCGCGCCGGCGACGACGGGGCGGTCCACCGGCGCGGCACCGGCGTTGTCCGGGATGCGCGCATCGTCGACGTTGAGCGCCACGCGCTCCAGGCTGATCGCGGCGCGGCCGGCCTGCCCCAGCGCGACCACCACCGCGGGTCGCCGCGGGGCCAGCGCCGCGCCCAGCACCTGCAGCGACGTGCCGAATGAACAGGGCAGCCGCACCGCCTCGATGCGTGCGCCGCCCAGCGTTTTCCCGTGCAGCGCCCGGGCCACCTCCCAGGACGGATTGACCGTGTCGCCGTCGAAGGGCTCGAAGCCCGTCACGAGCACCGGCCGGTTCGCCGCCCGCCAGGTCATGGCCGCACCGACCGATCAGGCGCCCCGGCACCAGGCTGCGGCGCCGGGCCCAGGACCAGTTCGACGACGAAGCCACGCTGCGCGGCCGGCAGGTTCAGACGACCGCCGTGGGCCCGCACCACCAGGTCGGTGAGCATCAGGCCCAGACCCATGCGGCCCTCGTAGTCCTGGGCATCCAAGGCAGCCTGCAGGTCGGCCCGGCGATCCGGAGCCACGCCCTGGCCGTCGTCGGCCAGGATCAGGCGCTCGCCATCGCCTTCGCGTTGCAGCCGCACCTGCACGCGGCGCGCGCCGTGGCGCAGCGCGTTGTCCAGCAGGTTGAGCAAGGCCGCGGTCAGCAGGTCGGGATCGGCCATCGGCGCATGGTCGGCCTGCACCTGCAGCTCCAGCCCCTCCAGGGGCAGGCGGGCCAGCAGCGGCTCCAGCGACACCGGCTGCCACTGCAGCTCGACGCCGCTGCGGAACAGGGCCAGCAGGGCCGACACCACGCGCGTCAGGCGGCCGGCGGCCTGTCGCACGCGCTCCAGGCGCGGCCGCATCGACTCGGGTGCCTCGCGCAGCGCCACCGCGAGCTGCGTGTCGATGCCCGCCAACGGGGTGCGCAGCGCGTGCGCGGCGTGCCCCGAGAAGGCGCGCTCGCTGGCCACGCGCTGGGCCAGGCGGCGGCCCAGCGCCTCGATCGCGTCGTGCACCCGTGCCAGCTCCAGGCGCGAGGCCGGCGGCAGGCGGGCGCCGGGGGCCAGTGGTTCGTAACGTTCCAGATCGCTGGCCAATCCGGCCAGCGGCTGCAGTTCGCGCCGCACCCGTCGCCGCAACCACCAGGCGCTGAGCGTGCCGATGGCCAGGGCCGCCCAGATCGAACTCCAGGCCACCTCGGCCTGCGCCTCGAGGCGCTCGGCGCGCGTCTGCGCCACGTAGAGCACCTGCCCCTGGACGCCGAACGGCATGCCGTACACCCGCCACCCGCTCGTCGCTTCGGCAAAGCCCGTCGTCGCCAGCGGCATGAATGGTCGCTCCGGGGCCCGCGGCGAGCGCAACAGCACCTGCGCACCGGGCCCGACCAGCTGCCAGGCGAAATGCTCCTCGCGACCCGTCGCGCCGGGAGCCGCGAGGGTCGGCGCGTCGGCGTGCACGCCGTTGCGGGCCAGCAGGCTGACCAGCACCTCGGCCGAGGCCTGCAAGGTCTCGTCGAGCAGTTCGTTGACCTCGTGCCGCACGGCCAGCCACACGGCGACCGACGCCACGCCGCCCCAAACCAGCGCGGCGCCGACCAGCAGCCAGGCCAGGCGCGAACGGATCGATGCCAGGCGCGCGGTGGGCCTCGGGGTGGACGACGCCATCCGCACGGGCGAGGCCGCGGCGGCGGCCGCGGGGCTGGCCGTGAGGTCGTCGGCTGCGGGATGGTCCGGCCGCGTCATGCCCGCTCCGGCAACGGCATGCGATAGCCCAGGCCCCGCACCGTGTCGATCAGGTCACGGCCGAGCTTGCGGCGCACGCTGGAGACATGCACCTCCAGCGCGTTGCTCTGCACGTCGGCATCGGCGCCCAGCAGCAGCCGCTCGAGATCCGCCTTCTGCACCACGCGGCCGGCCCGCCGCGCCAGGGCCTCCACCAGGGACCATTCGCGGGCGGTCAGGTCGACCGGGCGCCCCTCCACGAGTGCGCGGCGCGCGGCCAGGTCGATCGCCACCGGGCCCAGGCGCAGCACCGCGTCGGCCAGCGACGTGGTCCGGCGCTGCACGACGCGCAGGCGCGCCGCCAGTTCCTCGGGTTCGACCGGCTTGACCAGGTAGTCGTCGGCCCCGGCGTCCAGGCCTTGCACGCGCTCGGCCAGCCGGTCGCGGGCGGTCAGCATCAGCGCCGGCGTGGTGTCGCCGGCGCGGCGGCGTGCAGCCAGCCAGTCCAGCCCGGATCCGTCCGGCAGCTGCCAGTCGACCAGCAGCACGTCGTAGGGTTCGTCGCTGACCGCCCGCACGGCGCGCAGGCTGTCGAACCAGTCCACGACATGGCCCTCGGCACGCAGGAAGTCGCGCAGGCCCTCGCCCAGGATGGCGTCGTCCTCCAGCAGCAGCAGGCGCATGGTGCGGATTGTGAGCGCCGCCGGGGCTCGACGCCTCGCACGCTCGGCGGGTCGATGCACCGGCGCCCCGGATGGGCCGATGCACCGGCGCCCCGGGCAGGTCGATGGGCCGGGGCCTCCGAGGGCCCGGTGCCGCCCAAGGGCCCATGGCCTCCCAGGGCATCGCCGGCGCTTCAGCCTGCCTTCAGGCGAACCCGCTCCAATCCGCGTCCGATGCTGCTGCCGACTCCCATGCGCTCCTCGCCCCCGCAGGCACGGGCCACGTCGCGGCGTCGGGCCCTGCGCCTGCCGGTGGAGGTGCTGGTGCTGATCGTCGGCCTGTTCTGGCTGGTGTCGGCCAACCGGCCCTTCCTGCAGGCCGCACTGAAGGGCCGCGACGCCAGCGACCCCACCGCCTGGAGCTTCGGCCTGGCGCTGGCCGTCGGCGTGCTGATGGTGCACGTGCTGCTGCTGTCGCTGCTGGCCAATCGCTGGACCGTCAAGCCGCTGCTCGGCACCTTGATCGTGGTGGCCGCGGTGGCGTCGTTCTACATGCAGCAGTACGGCGTGTACCTCGACCCGTCGATGCTGCGCAACGTGGTGCGCACCGACGTGCGCGAGGCCGGGGAGCTGATCGGCTGGTCGCTGCTGGTCCACCTGCTGTGGCAGGCGGCCTTGCCGCTGCTGCTGCTGTGGCGGGTGGAGGTCGTGCGCTGGCGCTGGCCGCGGGCCACGGCCGTGCGCGTCGCGACGCTGGTCGGCGCGCTGGCGGTGTTGGTCGGCACCGCGCTGGCGGTGTTCCAGCCGCTGGCCTCGCTGATGCGCAACCACAAGGAGCTGCGCTACCTGGTCACGCCGGCCAACGTGCTGTGGTCGCTGGCCAGCGTGGCCGGCGCCGACGCCAAGGCCCAGGCGGCGCCCCGGCGCGTGATCGGCGAAGACGCCGCGCCCGGGCCCGGATGGGCCGGCCGCACCCGGCCGCGGCTGGTGGTGCTGGTGGTCGGCGAGACCGCGCGTGCGGCCAACTGGGGCTTGTCCGGCTACGCACGGCAGACCACCCCGCAGCTGGCCGCCCTGCCGGTGATCAACTTCCCGTCGGTCACGGCCTGCGGCACCAACACCGAGACCTCCCTGCCCTGCATGTTCGCGCCCGTCGGCCGGCGCGACTACGACGAGGGTCGCATCCGCGGCAGCCAGTCCCTGCTGCACGTGCTGGCGCGCGCCGGCGTCGGGGTGACCTGGCGCGACAACCAGTCGGGCTGCAAGGGCGTCTGCGAAGGCCTGCCGTCGCAGAGCGTGGCCGAGATCGCGCCCCACGGCCTGTGCAGCGACGGCCGCTGCCTCGACGAAGGCTTGCTGCACGGCCTGCCCGAGATGCTGCGCCAGCTCAGCGGCACGCAGTTCCTGGTGCTGCACCAGCTGGGCAACCATGGCCCGTCGTACTTCCGACGCTATCCCCCGCGCTTCGCACGCTTCACCCCCACCTGCGACAGCGACGATCTGCGCCAGTGCAGCAAGGAGCAGATCGTCAATGCCTACGACAACGCATTGCTCTACACCGACGAGCTGCTGGCCCGGCTGATCGCCAGCCTGCAGGCCCAAGCCGACCGCGTCGACAGCGCCGTGGTCTACGTGTCGGACCACGGTGAATCACTCGGCGAGTCCAACCTCTTCCTGCATGGGCTGCCCTACGCGATCGCGCCGGACGTGCAGAAGCAGGTGCCGATGGTGATGTGGTTCAGCCCGGGCTTCACCCGCGATCCCGGCCTGGACCTGGCCTGCCTGCGCCAGCGCGCCGCCGAGCCCGCGGCCCACGACCACCTGTTCCACACCCTGCTCGGGCTGTTCGACGTGCGCACGGCCCTGTACGAGCCCGACTGGGACCTCACCCACGCCTGCCGCGCGGTGCCGGCGACGACGACCAAGGCGCCTGGATGAACCCCGTGCCCACCCTCCGGCCGCCTGCCGCGCGGCTGCGCCACGACCTCGCCGTGGCGGCGATCGGCCTGGTGCTGCTGCTGGCCTGGGACTTCTCGGGCCTGGACCCGCAGAGCATGCACGTCTTCGGAGACGCGCACGGGTTTGCCTGGCGCGAGCACTGGGTGGCCCGCACCCTGCTGCACGACGGGGGGCGCTGGCTGGGCTTCGTGGTGCTGGCGGCGCTGGTCGTCAACGTCTGGCGGCCCTTGTGGGCCGGCCCGACACGCGGCGAGCGGGCCCGCTGGCTGATCGTCACGCTGAGCTGCCTGCTGGCGGTGCCGGCGCTCAAGCAGCTCAGCGCCACGAGCTGCCCCTGGGATCTGGCCGAGTACGGGGGCATCGCGCACTACGTCTCGCACTGGAGCTTCGGTGCACGCGACGGCGGTCCGGGCCACTGCTTTCCGTCCGGACATGCCACCGCGGCCTTCGCCTTCATCGGCGGATGGTTCGCCCTGCGTGATCACCAGCCGCACGTGGCGCGGCGCTGGATGGCCGCGGTGATCGGCTTCGGCCTCGTCTTCGGCCTGGCCCAGATGGCCCGCGGCGCGCACTACCCCAGCCACACGCTGTGGTCGGCCTGGCTGTGCTGGGTGATCTCGATGATCGGCGCGTGGCGCCTGGAGATGCGCGGCCTGCTGGCCCTCAGATCCGCGATTGCGCGTTGACCGTCACCGGGGTCTCGGACGCCGGGAGCAGGTCGCGCCGGGTCCTTCCGTCGACGAAGCGCAGGCGCAGCGTGTAGGCCCCGTTGTCGAGCGACAGGTTGGTCTGTGTCGCACCGTTGGACAGGTCCACGCCACGCAGCACCCGGCCGGCCTGCACGATGTCGAGCAAGAAGTGGCCGCTGCGCTCGGCCTGCTGGCCGGCCGCGCAGACGCCGAAGCTCTCCACCCCCAGGCGCACCGTGAAGGGGCTGGTCACCGACTCGCCGTCGCGCAGGTTGACCAGCCCGAGCCACTCGCCCGGCGGACGAGGCCGCGCCAGCTCGTCGCGGTACCAGGCCTCGCAGGTCTCCTCGAAGCGCGCCGGGTCGATGCGCGGCGGAGGTGACTGGCGCGAGCCCGTCACCCGCACCACGATCTCGGGCGAGAACACGAAGTAGGGCCGGTGGTCGTGGTCGGCGAAGAGCAGCCGCAGTCGATGCTGGCCGGGCGGCAGGTCGAGCACCGTCGAGGTCTGGCCCTTGCCGAAGTGGCGGTGCTTGTCGCTGAACGGGATCTTCTCCGTCACCGAGGGGGGCAGCGACTGGTTGACCAGGATGTGGTGATGACCGGTGCCGGCCAGCACCTTGCCCGCCGGCACCACGCCCATGCCGCGCACCGCGAAGTCCACGACGAACGGAGAGCGCAGCGACACGCCGCTGCGCAGATTGGAGAACTCCACGGCCGTCGGCTCGCGCAGGTTCACGCGCGTGCGCTCGGCCGTGTAGCGCAGCCAGCAGCTGCGCTCGAGCTCGTCGCTCGGCAACGGGCCGGCCTGGGCCGCGGCGACGATGCCGCCGAGGCAAACTGTAACGAGATGTCGCATTTGGCGATGCTAGCGGCGAGTCGACTCGGTGTGTAGGGGCCGGTGCACGAGTTGGTCGGTGAATCCCATCCTGTTCGATGGACCGTCGGCGCAGGCATTTCCTAGAGTGCCTGGCCAAGGTCATCCAGCTCGGGGAGAGCGTGTCATGGGCCCATTCGGCACCACCCTCATCGCTGCCGTCGCGCTGGCGGCCAGTGTCGACGTCGCAACCGCCGCGGGCTGCCAGGACGCCACCTTCGTGGATGCACTGGCGGCATCGGCCTGGGTCGACATCGACGTCGCGCCCGCCCAGGGCACCGCCGGCGTTCGCGAGGCGCTGCGCCGCGCCGGCAACGAGTACCCCAGCCGGCCGGTTCGCATCCGCCTGGCGCCGGGCACCTACGCCGACAACCTGGGCAGCGAGATCTACGCCCAGCGCCTGCAGCGCAGCGCCGCGGCGCCGATCTGGCTGATGGCCACCGACCACCGTCCCAATGCCACGGTGCTGATGCACGGCATCAATCTGCTCGGCGTGTCGTACATCGCGATCGACGGCGTGACGATCGGCCCGGAGACGGTCGGCGCCTGGAATGGCCAGCGCCACGCCGAACCGCTGCCGCTGATGGCCGCGGCCGGCATCCACGTGGCCGGCGCGGCGGTCGACGCGCGCCGCAACGGCGCCAGCGGCGGCGCGGTCGACTACGGTGTCTATGGCCGCTACGAGCCCTCGCACCACATCCTCGTGCGCCGGGTCACCGTGCAGAACCTCTTCGACCCCGAGGAGCGCGACGGCGAGACCAGCGAGAGCCAGAGCATGGACGGCATGAAGTTCAACCAGGTGCAGGACCTCTGGGTGCTGGACAGCCGGGTCAGCCAGACCACGCGCCATGGCATCGACAACGTCGGCGTGCACCGCGCCGCGTTCTGCCGCAACCTGGTGCAGCGCACCGGCGGGGGCCTCGGCCTGGAGGCCAAGGGCGGCTCGGTCGACGTGCTGGTCGAGGGCAACACGTTCTTCCGCGTGCGCCGCGTCGAGCTCGGCGGCGAGGACACCGACGCGACCTACTACTTCTCGGCCGATGGGCGCTGGGACTACGAAGCCCTGCGCACCGTCGTGCGCAACAACCTGATCGTCGATGCGCGCGAGGCGGCGCTGGAGTTCTCCGGCTGCCTGGACTGCTCGGCGGTCGGCAACACCATCTTCTTCAGCGCCGGCTACGAGCCGCCCCGCGACGGCAGCGATGTCTTCGGCGGCGACGCGATCCGCGTGCACGACAGCCGCATCCTCGGCGCCGACGACGGTGCCGGCAGCGACTGCCAGTACTGGGACGCCGCGGCCCAGGACTACGTGACCGTCGATCCCTGCTGGCAGGTCGGCGCACGCGCGCCGGCACCCGTCAACCGCACGCTGCGCAGCGACAACCTGGTGCTGGCCAACAACGCGTTCATCGCCGACAAGGCGCTGTTCGGCAGCGGCGGTGGCGCCGTCGTGCCATGCCCGCTGAACGTCGTCGGTGGCGACGCCCGGCTGTCGATGAACGGCAACTACTGGTGGAACGGCGGCGCGAGCCTGCCCGCCGAGGGCTGCAGCACGCTGGCCGAAGGCGCAGCCTCGCGACTGCCCGGTGCCGGTGCCGGCGCCAAGCCGGTGCCCGGCGGCACGATCGACGGCAGCAGCCTGTCGACCATGGCCAGCAGCGCGCTGACTGCGCTGCTGCCCGGCAGCGGCAGCGCCCTGCGCAGCGGCGCAGTGGCGCAGGCTGCGGCGGCGGCGCACGACCGCCTGGGCGCCCCGCGCGGCGCCAGCGTCGGTGCACTGGCAGGCGACAACGCCGCGGCCGACCGGCTGTTCAACTGGGCCGAACGCTTTCACCCCGAGATCACGCCGCCGGCGGTGCTGTCGACCACCTTGCAGGGCTACTACGTGCGGCACTACCCCGGTACCCAGACCTACGTCGGCACGGCCGGCGGGCACCTGTACGTGCTGGGGCCGGCATTCGGGCCGTCGGTGGTGGACCTCGGGCCGCTGGAATCCTGGCTGCCCCAGGCGCTGCAGGCCGGGTACTGAACCCGTTCGCACGGCCCCGCCAGGGGATGCATCGCCGCCCCGAGTCCCCGGGGACCCTCCTGCCTGGCGGCTGGGCCCCGGCCATGGTTCCGGCGCCCGGCACGGCGACCGGTACGGCCACGGGGCGGGCTGCCCGGTCCATCCCCCATCCGTCGCATCGCCGCCGGCGCCGGTTGAGCGCAGAATGCCCCTACAGCGTCCGGCCGGGCGCCGGGAGGGCTCGGACCCACCGGCCTGACGCCGCAACCTCCTGCGGTGTCCGACCGGGCACCGCGCGCCCGCCGGTGAAGCGTCGCCTCTCGATCCCTTTCCTGCAGGATCTGTTGCAGCTGGCCATCCGCAAGGAGGCCTCGGCGGTCTACGTCGTGCCGTGGATGCCGCCGACGCTGCGCATCGACGAGCGCATGGCACCTGCATCGCAGGTGAGCTTCACGCCGCAGCAGACCAGCGCGCTGGTGCGCGACCTGTTGGACGAGGCCCAGCGGGCCACGCTGGACAAGAGCCGCGAGATCGAGTTCAGCTGCGTCGTCGAGGGCATCGGGCGCTTCCGGGTGCACGCCTTCCGCCGCCACGGACAGCCCGCCATGGCGCTGCGCCCATACAGCGAGCAAGTGCCCACCTTGGCCGAGCTCGGCCTGCCGGCCGTCCTGCAGAAGGTGGCGTTGGCCGACCGGGGGCTGGTGCTGGTGGGCAGCCGTTCGCTGTCGCTGCGCGCCGACGCGGTGGCGGCGATCATCGACCACCGCAACCGCCACGGCCGCGGCGAGATCCTGCTGCTGGAAGACGCCACGCGCGCCTGGCACGAGGCTCGTGCGTGCAGCGTGCGCCAGGGTGTGGGCTGGGGCCGTGCCGAGCAGGCCGCGCACCATCGCGCCCTGCACCCCGCCGAGCCGCCGGTGGCCGTGGCGTGGGGCGAAGCGCGCGACCAGCCCTCGCTGCTGCGTGCGGTGCGCGCCGCGCGCGGGGCCCTGTGCCTCGTCACCCTGCCCGCCGACGGCGTGCTGGAGCTGCTGCAGCTGGCCGCCGAACTGGCCGACTCGCAGGACAGCGACAGCGGCCACAACAAGCTGGCGATGGCGCTGCACGCCGCTCTGGCACTGCGCCGCGTGCCGGCACTGGCCGGCGGCGAGCTGGCGGCTTGCGAGGTGCTGCTGAACGCCCCCGAGGTGGCCGTCAACCTGGTCGAGCGCGACATGCCCGGCCTGCGGGCCACCCTGCAGGCGATGCGTGGGGCCGGCGCCTCGAGCTTCGACGATCACCTGGCCGAACTGGTGGCCGCGGGCCGCGTGGCGCCGGACGAGGCCTCGCGGCTCGGCCGCGAGGCCGCCGTGCGGCCGACCACCGGTCCGGCCGGAAGCCTCGACGTCGGGCCACCCGCGACCGGCGCTGCCGATCCGACGGCCACGATCCTGTCGACCGCGGACCCGGTGCCGGCTGCGGCGCCCGGCGGCCCATCGGCATTGGACGTCGACCTCAGCGAGCCGCTGGCCGAGGCCCTGGCAGAACCGGTGCGCCCCCAGGCCGACACCCGGCCCGTCGGCTTCGAATGGTCGGGCCGGCACGTCCCCGACGAGGCCTGGTTCGGCACGCCGACGCTCGCGCCCTCGTCGTTCACGTTCCCACCCAAACTGCAGCCCGAGCCGCAGCCCGAGGTGGACGGCCTGAGCTTCAGGGTCTTCGCGCAACGCAGCCTGGCATCGGGCCGCTCCGGCGTGCTCGACCTGTGGGTCGGCCGCCGCTCGCAGGCCGACGACATCACGCGGCTGGCTGCCGACTCGTCGCAAGCCCCGACCGCCGACACCGGCGCCGCGCGTCGTGGCCACCTCGTCAAGGTGCAGCTGGCCATCGACGGGTTGACGGTGTACTCGCCGCGCCAGCAGATGGCCTGGCTGGGCGAACCGTCACACATGGGCTTTCTCGTCGCCGTGCCACCGGCCACGCCGGCCGGGCCGCGCGCCGCGACGGTGCGTCTGGCGCTCGACGGCATCCCGGTCGGCGAGCTGCACTTCATGGTGCAGGTGGCCGAGGAGGCGGTGCCGATCCTCGAGGACGTGCAGGCCGCCCATCGCCTGCCACGCCGCGGTTACGCCAGCCACGCCGCCGAGGACCACGCCGAGGTCGGCGATCGGGTCGACCGCGTGCGCGAGCTGGTGCCCGACCTGGCCCTCCTGGTCGACGCTCCGCGGCCGATCGACGGCGAGCCCGAGAAGGAGCGCACGCTGCGCCAGGTCTACGCCCACGACCGGCTGCTGCTGTTCTGGTCGCGCCACGCCGCGCAGTCGGCGCGCGTGGCCTTCGAATGGCGCGCTGCCTTCCAGCGCGGCGGAATCGACGCCATCGACGCGGTGCCGCTGGAGTCCCCCACCCTGGCACCCCCGCCCCCCGAGCTGGCGCGGCTGCCGTTCAGCGATGCGTTCGTCACGCTGCTGAAGGCGGGGCGGCGGGAGGAGCGG
>WBZL01002786.1_pt2 | contig 12329 bp, 8 predicted proteins | sample 5204291 | NCBI WGS metagenome assembly WBZL01 (sample SAMN12344345, study PRJNA552823) | activated sludge metagenome | biome: Activated sludge suspended growth; feature: Nitrification reactor; material: Wastewater; isolation source: activated sludge from nitrification reactor of wastewater treatment...
CTGCGATAATGTTGCTATGATTGCATCGGCCAGCACGGCAAGTTTCTGGCGGTCGGGATGGCCCGGCAACACGACCTTGAACTCGTCACCGCCCAGACGTCCAACGACGCCGCGATCCGCTACCACATGCTTCAACCTGCGGCTGACTTCACGCAACAGCGCGTCGCCTGCCGGGTGGCAGTTGGAACAACGTGCCGAAAAGAACACTTTTACGGCCTCGTTAAACGCGGCACGGGCCTTCACCGGGTCTTCGGTAGTTGAAGCCGCGACATGTTCAACGGGTTCGAACCGGCCAAAACGGGCCGCCGCGACCAAACCGATGGCGATGACGATCACCAGGAATTTTAATACTCGACTTCTCAATTTGACCTACCCCCTTGCTGATCCACCGATCGCAATGTCACCCGCTATGACTTTTTCAGCTCATCGGCCTTGATCGGCAGGCTGCGAACGCGTTTGCCCGTAGCGGCGAAGATCGCGTTGACGACCGCCGGTGCGATCGGCGGCGTGCCCGGTTCGCCGACGCCGCCATGCGGAGCCGTACTCGGCACCAGATGGACCTCGACCTTTGGCATTTCGTTCATTCTGAGCGGTTTGTAGTTGTTGAAATTTGTCTGAACGACCCGCCCGTTCTTGATCGTGATCTCGCCGTACAGTGCGGCCGAGAGGCCGTAAACGACTGAGCCTTCCATCTGGGCGGCAACGGTGTCGGGATTGACGATCTGGCCGCAATCGGCCGCACACACGACCCGATCGACCTTGACCTTACCGTCGGCTCCGACCGTTACCTCGGCGACCTGTGCGACATACGAACCGAAACTCTCAGCAACGGCGATGCCGCGGCCGGAACCCGCCGGAAGCTTTTTGCCCCAGCCGGCCTTTTCGGCGGCGAGCCTAAGAACACCGGTGTGCCTGGACTTTTCATCGAGCAGCGACAGACGGTACTCGAGCGGGTCCTTGCCGGCAAGAGCGGCGAGTTCGTCCATAAAACACTCGACCGAAAAAGCCGTGTGCGAACTGCCGACCGAACGCCAAAAGCCCACCGGAACGCCCGTATCCACACGTATCCAATCGCATTGAAAATTGGGTATCTTGTATTCGAGCTCGTGAGCACCCTCGAACGACGAACTGTCGAGCTGATCGTCCTTGAGGTTAAAGCCGAACGCCTTTCCGGCACGGGCCATGATCGCGTCCGTCGCCAGCCGATGATGCCAGAAGACGGGCTTGCCTTCGGCGTCCAAACCGGCGGAAAATTTGTTGTAGACGGCCGGACGATAGACATCATTCTGCATATCGTCTTCGCGGGTCCAAACGACCTTGACCGGCTTTCCGGCCGCTTTTGACAAGAGCGTGGCGTCGATGACGTAGTCCATTTCGAACCGCCTGCCGAATCCGCCGCCAAGCATCGTGGTATTTACCTTGACCTTTTCGACCGGTACGCCCGCCGCTTTTGCGACCGTGCCCTGCACCAGCATCTGGGCCTGAACGCCGCCCCAAACCTCAACGCTGTCAGCACGGACGTCAGCCGTAAAATTCATCGGCTCCATCGTGGCGTGCGCCAGAAACGGGGCGTAATAGACCGCGTCGACGGTCTTTGCCGCCTTTGCCCGGCCGGCGGCGACATCGCCGATCTTTTTCGCCTCGAGGCCCTTTTTCGAGGCCTCGGCGTCGACAAAGGACTTCATGATCGTCTCGCTCGAAACGGCGGCCATCGGGCCTTCTTCCCAAGTGACCTTTAACGCCGACCTGCCCTTGCGGGCGGCGACGAACGAATCAGCGATGACCCCGACGCCGTATCCGAGCGAAACTACGTGCGTAACACCCTTGACCGCCTTGGCGGCCGCATCGTCGACCGACTTGACGGTCCCGCCGATGACGGGCGATCGCAGGATGATCGCGTACAGCATTCCGGGAACCTTAACATCAATGCCGAAGACCGCGGTTCCGTTGACCTTGGCGGGCGAATCGAGGCGTTTGACGGCCTTGCCGATGTACTTGAAATCCTTAGGATCCTTGAGTTTCGGTTTGTCGGAGGGCGTGATCTTAGCCGCGGCCTCGAGAAGTTCGCCATACGCCGTACTGCGTTTTGTGGCGGTGTGGACGACACGTCCGTTCTCGGCGACACAACTGTCGGCCCGTACGTTCCACGACGCGGCTGCGGCGGCGATCAGCATTTCGCGAACCTGAGCGGCGGCTTTTCGAAGCGGGGCAAAAAAGCCCTTGACGCTCGAACTTCCACCCGTGCCCTGCATCCCCATCGCCGGGTTAAAAAACGCCTTGTCGGCCGGCCCGTGAGCAAACGTCACGTTGGCCCAGTCGACCTCGAGTTCGTCGGCGACGATCATCGGCAGGCTGGTCATCACGCCCTGGCCCATCTCGGACTGCCCGACGACGACCGTGACCTTACCGTCTTTGGCGATCTTGATAAACGCGTTGGGCGAAAAATCGGCCGCCGGAGCAGCACCGACGCCAAAGCGTTCTTCCGCTTTGGTAATGCCGGGAATATTTATGCCGAAAACCAAGGCTCCGCCGGCAACGATGGATGCCTTTAAGAATGAACGCCGATCTAGTTCTTGTTTGGTCTTCATCTTATTTACCTCCATTTGCCGCCGCGAGTTTGATCGCGGCACGGACACGGTTATATGTACCGCAACGGCAAATGATGCCGTTCATTGCCTGATCGATATCGGCGTCGGTCGGTTTCGGGGTCTTTTTGAGCATTGCGGCGGCGGCCATGATCTGGCCGGATTGGCAATATCCGCATTGGGGAGCGTCCTCGGCGATCCATGCTTTTTGCAGCGGATGACTGGAGTCGGGCGACAGGCCCTCGATGGTCGTGACTTCCTTGCCGACGACGGCGCTGATCGGGGTAACGCACGAACGGCGGGCCTCGCCGTCGACGTGGATCGTGCATGAACCGCACTGGGCGATACCGCAGCCAAATTTCGTCCCGGTCAAGCCAAATTCGTCACGGAGCACCCACAGCATCGGCGTGCTGGGGTCGGATTCGGTTTCGAAAACCTTTTTATTTACGCTGATCTTAGTCATAAAGGTACCCTCAAACTGCGCAGAAAGAACGGACCGCAGAACTATCCAAAGTTGAAAAATGTAATCACCGAAATAATAGCACGGATCGGGTCAGAGACCGCAAGAAAACGTGCTATTCATCGGCTGAATCGGTCAGTTGGATCTCGGGATTATCCAAGGCGAACTGGTCCCGCGGCTTTGAGTCGATCTCGCCCCTTAGCGGCCGCGTTCCGACGTTCGGACGAAAGTTTCCCGCCTCATCGTACAGCCGGCGATACTGCGCGGTATTGCGGATCACGCCCTGGACATAGCCCTTGGTCTCCTTGAACGGTATCTCCTCGACAAATTCGTCCATTTCCGCCGGCAGCGTCGCCCGCCATTGCGGTACGCGTCCGGGGCCGGCATTGTAGGCGACCGCGACGTATTCGATCCGCCCGAATTTGGCAAACTGGTCCTTCATATACGCCGTACCGAGTTCGATATTCAATTGCGGCTGGAAAAGCGACGCGGGTGTGACCTGAGCGGTCTTGGAAACGTATTTCTTCGCCATGGTCTGGGCCGTCGGAACCAAAAGCTGCATAAGGCCGAATGCGTTAGCCGGGGACTTGGCGGTCGGCGTAAAGACCGATTCCTGCCGGATCAGGCCGGCGACCTGAAACGCGTCGAGTCCGCGTTCGCCGGCCCAGTACTTGATCTCATTCCAGTTAACGAGCGGGTAAAAGATCGACCACTCTTCGCGGCCCATTTCCTCGGGGAACATCTGAGCGTAGTCCGGATAACTCGCCCTGAGCGCCAAAAATGCGGCCGTGTTGTCGCCCTTGAAACGATAGTGCCGGGCGAGGGCCATATTGATCCGCGGACTGTTGCCGGCGGATTTTTTGGCCTCCTGCAGTTCGTCAAACGCCCAATCGAAAATACCGACCGAGCTCAATTCGTCGCTTTTGTCAGCAAGAGCGACCGCGGTCGGGCCGGCTGTTTCGCCGGCGACCGTCACCGTCTTTAGATTAGCGACGGCCCGGGCGATAAGGTCGTTCGGCGGGGCGGTCGAGCGGCAATTGCCCTGAGCTTTCATCGCCGACATACGGCCGAGTGCGAGATAGCCGTACCAATTTGCCGAATACCGGTAGATCACGCCGTCGTATAGAGCACAGGCCTCGGCGATCTTTCCCGATCGTTCGGAATCGCGGGCGGCCCAGTATCCGGCCTTTCCGCGATTGGTCGTGTCCTTATCGGCGTATCGGGCGAGGTGGTCGATGAACATCTGCGACGACAACGCAAAGTTGCCGTTCTCATGCTGGAACCAGCCGGCCTCGAACTGTGCGGCGGCGACCTCGATGGCGTTGGGGTACGCGGCGACCGCAGTATTGAAATAATAGCCTTCGTCCGTGCGGTTTCGCGCGTCGCGGGCCGCCATTCCCGCGTCGATCAGCGTTTTGGTGACGAGCGTGCCGGACGGATAGTTTTGCTTCATCGCGTCGGCGGTTGAGCGAAGCTGCGGCCACATTTTCGCTTTGGCGTACCCGAGGGCCAATTGCCGAAAGCCGTCTTCGCGTTCCTTTGCCGAAACGGCGATCGCCGCAAAAACACTCTGAGCTTCGGCCATCTTCCCGGTGTTCGAAAGGGCCTCGACGCGCCTGACCGCCGCTTTCGATGAATACGCCGACGGATAACGGGCAGCCAGATCGGCGTAGGCCGCGGCCGCATCGGCATATGATCTGGTCGCCATCAGGCGTTCGGCACGCGTGGCGAGCTCATCGGCATTTATCGGTGTCAGCGGTTGCGACATCGCGGTCAGTTTGGCCTCTGATTCCTTGGCTGCGGCAGTGCCGGCGGCGTAGAAATAGGTGCGGCGATAGTAGCGGACCGCCTCGGCCTGTGAACCCTGCGCTTCGTAAGCCTTTGCGGTCAACAATAAAGCGTCGGCGTCATCCTTTTCGCTCAGGGCGATCAACATCGGCGGAACCTCGACCGCCCTGCCGGCCTGGATCGCAGACGCTGCCCAGAGCAGTTTGGCGTCGCGGACACGTATCGACGCCGGGAAATCATTGATCAGTTGAGTTAATACCGACATGGCATCGGTATGGTTTCCGGCATTTTGCAAAGCCCGGCCCCTCAGCCAAAGGGCCTGGTCCGCGACATTTGTCTTTTTCCTGAATACATCCGAATTCAAAAGCGCGGCGGCACCGGCAAAGTCATTTGCCTCGAACCGTATACGTGCACGCAGCAGTTTGGCCAGAGCTCCCGTCCGTTTTCCGGCAAAACGCGACTCGATATCAGCCACGACACCCTCCGGAGGCAGCTTTCCGCTGCTGGCCAATTGACGCAGATTCGCCAACGCCTGTTCCTCGGTTTGCTGGGCCGAACAGCCGAGCGTGAAAAGCACAAGGCTCACGGCAAAGCACACACTAAAATTCAGGTACTTAAAAAACATCTGTCTGCAATTCTCCAGGGTGATCTGATGCGATAAACGAGGCGGCGACGGCTTCCTCGATATATTTCCCAAGCGGTCTAAAATAGTTATATCATAACCATCAACAATCGGCTTTGAGATCAAACTCCAATGCGTCAGATGTGTTTTCCGCCATGAGAAGTTTCCCGGCCATTTTCCTTTTGATCACCGCATTGGCAATTTTCGCGTCGGGGCAAAAACCGTCGCCGACACCCTCGCCCGAGAACGACGTCGTCAAGATCTCGACAGCGTTGATCCAGTTGGACGTGACGGTGGTCGATCAGCGGGGAAAGGTGGTGAACGACCTGCGACCGGACGAGATCGAGATCTACGAGAACGGCGAGAAGCAAACGATAACGAACTTCTCGTTCGTTTCGTCGATCAGATCGGCGGTCACGCCGGCATCGGCGCCCGAAAAGAACGCGGTCCCGGTGCCGCAAGCGGTGCTGCGGCCCGAACAGGTCAGGCGAACATTTGCACTGGTTGTCGATGATCTGTCGCTGTCATTCGAAAGTGCGTATCAGACACGCCGGGCGTTGAAGAAATTTGTCGATGAACAGATGATCGACGGCGATCTGGTAGCGATCATCAGGACCGGGGCAGGCGTCGGGGCACTGCAGCAATTTACGTCGGACAAACGCATTCTCCACGCCGCGATCGAGCGGGTCAAATGGAATCCGATCGGCAATGGCGGCATCAGCGCGTTCGCACCGATCGAGCCGACGTTCTCTGAGATGACGGCAGCCGCGGCGGGCGATCCGGCCGATTCCGAAGAGGCGGGAAACGCGGCGAACACCCAGCGGGCATTCGAGGACTTTCAAAGCAGCGTTTTTGCGACCGGCACTCTCGGTGCGCTGAAATTTATAGTTCAGGGTATGTCGGAATTGCCGGGCCGCAAATCGGTGATCCTGTTTTCTGACGGATTCAAGATCTTCGAACAGGACGAGCACGGCTTTACGCAGGGCGGCCGCGTTGCCGAGTTTTTGCAGGAACTCGTCGATGTCGCCAATCGCTCGTCCGTGGTCTTTTACACGATCGACGCCAGAGGACTGCAATATACGGGTTTTACCGCGGCCGACCAGATCACCGACACAAGCGCCGAGTCGATGAACGCCAAGATGGCCGAGCGTCGCAACCAACTGTCGGATACGCAGGCGGGACTCGCGTATCTCGCCGAAGAAACGGGCGGCATCGCGGTCAAGAACAGCAATGACCTCGCCGGCGGGGTCAAGCGCGTGCTCGATGACCAAAGCTATTATCTGATCGCTTACGAACCGGACGCCGATACGTTTGATGCCGCAAAACGCAAATACAACAAGATCGAGGTCAAAGTGCTCCGAAAAGGGCTTTCGGCACGATACCGGAGCGGATTTTTCAACGTGGCGGACAAGGCCGTATCCAATACGCCGGTCAATCAAACGCCGCTCGTTCAGCTGCAGGCGGCCCTGACGTCGCCATTCGCCGTCAATGGGATATCGCTCAGGTTGAACGCACTCTTCGGCAACGACACCAAGGACGGCCCGTACGTACGCTCGCTGCTGCATATTGACGGCAAAGGGCTGAAGTTCACTGACGAAAAGGACGGCACGAAAAAAGCGGTCTTCGATGTCTGGGCCGCCAGCTTTGGCGACAACGGGCAGCCTGTCGATCAGATCGGCAAGACCTATACGCTGATCGTGAAACCGGAAACCTACAAGAAGATGGTCGACGAGGGTTTTGTCTATCATTTTACGTTTCCGGTCAAAAAGCCCGGAGCCTACCAGTACCGTGTAGCGATCCGCGACACACAGGGCGAAAAGATCGGGTCGGCAAGCCAGTTCATAGAGGTGCCGGACCTTAAAAAGAACCGACTTACGGCATCGAGCCTCGTTCTCGAGAGTCTGACGCTAGCTGAATGGCAGCGACTGGCGGATCCGAACGGCGGCGTTGTCCGAACCGACGCGATGACCGACACGGCTATCCGCCGCGTCAAACTCAACACGGTACTTCGTTACGGTTACGAGATATATAACGCACGATTGGACGGAGCCAAACGGCCGAACATCCAGACCAAGATCCGTGTTTTTCGCGACGGCAAACTTGTGTTGGATGGCCAGCAGCTCTCGCTGGATCTGCAGGGCCAGACCGATATGCAGCGTTTGCGGGCGTCGGGCGCGTTGAGCCTCGGCGGCAGGATGCTGCCGGGCGACTACATACTCCAGATCATCGTCACGGATAACCTCGCACCGCAGAACCGCCGCCTCGCCACACAGTTCATACAGTTTGAAATAGCCGAGTAAATTGCATTTCCGCCACTCAGACACTAACCTAGAGTTTTGCAGTTATGTTCAAGATCAAGTCCGTCGAACTCACCGAGATAAATTTGCCTCTCGTTCATTTTTTTGAGACGAGTTTTGGCCGAACGTACGAACGCCGCATCATTCTCGTCAGGGTCGAGGACGAAGAAGGAGCGGAAGGCTGGGGCGAGATAACGTGCGGCGAAGAGCCCGGCTACTCGGACGAATGGACCGACTCCGCTTGGGTCACTGCTGAGAAAATACTCGCACCGATGGTCGTCGGAAAGACCGTCGGATCAGCAGCCGAGGTCTGGAGCCTGATGAAATGGGCTCGCGGCCACCGAATGGCCAAAAGCGGCATCGAGACGGCTTGTTGGGACCTTGAGGCTAAAAAGCTCGGTGTTCCGCTTTGGCGGCATCTCGGCGGCGTTAACCGCGAGATCGAGTGCGGCGTCTCGATCGGCATTCAGGACTCGGTGGCACAGCTTTTGGACAAGATCCGTGTCGAACTCGAGGCCGGATACAAGCGCATCAAGATCAAGATCAGCCCGCGTTGGGACTACGACGTGATCAAGGCCGTGCGGGCTGAATTCGGCGATATTCTGCTGATGGGCGACGCCAATTCGGCTTACACGCTTGCGGACATCGATAAACTCAAGAGCCTGGACGAATTCGGCCTGATGATGCTCGAGCAGCCGCTGCCGTACGACGACATCATCGACCACGCGAAACTGCAGGCACAGATCTCGACGCCGATCTGCCTCGATGAGCCTATCAAATCGCCCGAAGACGCCCGCAAAGCTATCGAACTACGGTCGGGTAAGATAGTCAACCTCAAAAACGGCCGCGTCGGCGGCCATTCGCAGTCAAAACTCGTCGAAAAAATCTGCCGCGAGGCCGGTATGCCCGTGTGGTGCGGCGGAATGCTCGAGAGCGGCATCGGCCGTGCCCACAATATCGCGATCTCGACCCTCGCCGGCTACACGATGCCCGGCGACGTCTCAGCCAGTAAACGATATTGGCACGAAGATATCATCGAGCCCGCGGTCGAGGTTTCGGCACAGGGCACTATCACGGCACCGGATGGACCGGGGATCGGGTTTGAGGTAAGGCAAGAAATGATCGACAAAGTAGGAGTTAGGACTTGTCGAATTCAATGAAAATATTGACGGCTGTGGCATTGATCGTCCTAGTCGTCGTCGGCTTTTACGCTTATCCTCACCTGTGGTATCAGGTGGGGACGGGTAAGGCTCGAAGTCCAGCCGGACCGATTGGGGACGTCACCGTTTACAAATCGACGCAAGGGCCATTGCTGTTCGTCTACCAAGAGGATTCTGGAGAGCAGAGATTTATTCTGGATCCAGCTACAGTGGACGTGGGGATTCCAAACGGCGGACAATTCACCATTCTCTCTTCGATAGCTTATAGCTCTGATGTTCGGGTGCCCGTCGTATCATCGAAGAGCGTTGGTAAGATCGGTTTCGACATGGATATCGTTATTAACGATAAGATAGTTGAATTCAATATACGGCCAGAAATTCGCTTACGCGCAGAACGCAATAATTTTTAAATGAGCAATCCAGAACCTAACAAGATCATCTTTTCGATGGTCAAATTATCAAAGTTTTACGACAAAAAGCCGGTCCTCAAGGACATTTACCTGTCCTTTTTTTATGGAGCCAAGATCGGCGTACTCGGCCTGAACGGTGCGGGTAAATCGTCGCTTCTGCGGATCATCGCCGGCACGGACAAGGATTTTAACGGCGAGGTGGTCTTCTCAAAGGGCTACAGCGTCGGCTACCTCGAACAGGAGCCGAAACTCGACGAAACCAAGACCGTCCGTGAGATCGTCGAGGAGGCGGTGCAATCGACGGTCGACCTGCTCAAGGAATTTGAGGAGATCAACGCGAAATTTGCCGAGCCGATGGATGACGACGAGATGACGGCACTGATCGAGCGGCAGGGCGAGGTCCAGGAAAAACTCGATCATGCGGACGCGTGGGACCTCGACAGCCGCCTCGAGATGGCGATGGACGCGCTTCGATGTCCGCCGCCGGAAACGATCGTTAAGAACCTTTCGGGCGGTGAAAAACGCCGCGTCGCTCTGTGCCGCCTGCTGCTGCAAAAGCCCGACATCCTGCTGCTCGACGAGCCGACCAACCATCTCGACGCCGAGTCGGTCGCGTGGCTCGAACAGCATCTGCAGCGTTACGAAGGGACGATCATCGCGGTCACGCACGATAGATATTTCCTCGATAATATCGCGGGCTGGATCCTCGAACTCGACCGCGGTCAGGGAATACCGTACGAGGGGAATTACTCGTCGTGGCTCGATCAAAAGAGCGTTCGGCTGGCCCAGGAACAACGCAGTGAGGATAAACTCCAGAAAACTCTCGAACGCGAACTTGAGTGGATCCGGATGTCGCCGAAGGGTCGTCATGCCAAGTCAAAGGCCCGAATCAACGATTACGAGGCGATGGTCGCCACCGAGTCGGAGAAGCACGCCGATGACCTCGAAATATACATCCCGCCCGGCCCTCGGCTCGGCGATGTCGTTATCGAGGCCCACAAGGTCTCAAAATCATACGGTGACACCGTGCTCTTTGAGGATCTCGAATTTACTCTGCCTAAGGGCGGTATCGTCGGTGTTATCGGACCGAACGGGGCCGGAAAGACGACACTTTTTCGGCTGATCACGGGACAGGAAACGCCCGACAGCGGCGACTTCAAGGTCGGCGAGACCGTCAAACTCGGATATGTAGATCAGTCACGTGATTCACTGGACGCTGACAAAACGGTATTCGACGAGATCGCTGACGGGCTCGATAATGTCACGCTTGGCACACGAACGATGAATGCTCGAACCTATGTTTCGAAATTCAATTTTTCCGGTGCCGATCAGCAGAAATACGTCGGCCAGCTCTCAGGCGGCGAACGTAACCGCGTTCATTTGGCCAAAATGCTCAAGACCGGTGCGAACGTCCTGCTTCTCGACGAGCCGACCAATGACATCGACGTCAACACGATGCGTGCGCTCGAGGAGGCCCTCGAAAACTTTGCGGGCTGTGCGGTCGTAATTAGTCACGATCGTTGGTTCCTGGATCGCATCGCGACGCACATTCTCGCTTTTGAGGGCGACAGTCACGTTGAGTTTTTTGACGGCAACTATACAGAATATGAGGCCGATCGAAAGCGCCGCCTCGGCCACGACGCCGATCAGCCGCACCGTATCAAATATCGCAGCCTGACGCGTGCCTAACGGGCGAGCGCAGTAACCGGCGGCAGAGTTAGATGAAGTTGAGTTCGTTTTGTATTTGCGTGTGTTTGGCCGCAGGGAGTATTTCCTGCGGGTCAAATGTCGAGGCTCCGCCGGCCCATTCGGAAACGGCGGTCATGACGCAGACGCCCGAACCGGCGCCTCAGCCGACCGCCGTTCCGACGCCGGCTATCCCGAACCTTCAATCCGAGTTGCTCGACGGACGCAATAAGACGACCGACTCGCCGCTCGGAAAATTTGACTTCAAGAACTTTTCATATCCGCTGCCGCGAGGCTGGGAAAACCCCGACGGCAGCGATATGACGCTTGTGAACGGCCGCCGTCAGCCAAAGGTCGTTGATGTCGGCTCCGAACCTTCGGACGAAGAGCGGATGGTCGCAAAGGCCGAACGCCGCATCGGAATGTCGTACGTCACCACCAAGTATCTCGACGTCAATAACGACGGCCAGGACGAAGCTCTGGTCATACTCAAGATCGAAACTGCCGGATCCGCTATACCGCAGGTCGTTTATATCTATGCGTGGAAGGACAACAAGCCCGAACTGATCTGGACATTTCGCACGGGCGACCGCGCCGATGGCGGTTTGAAAGACCTCAGGGCCGAAAACGGAATGCTCATCATCGAACTATACGGCCAGGACCGCTTTGTACTCGGAGCGACCGAAACAGGCAAGATCGGCGATGACATTGAACAACTCTGCTGTCCGACGCATTTTTCCCGGTCATCATATAAGTGGAACGGGACGTCATTTTTGATGCAGGGCAAACGCCTCACTTTCAGCGTCGCTGACCCATCGGCCGCCCCGATCGAGAACATGGCCGATATCGTCAACGCCCGATCAAAAGCAAGTGCCAAAAAATAGCCGAAAGATAGTCATTGCACTGTATATTGGCATCGCCCTGTACCTGTTGCCGATGTTCCCGCACGGCGGATCGGCAAACGAACTGACACGCTGGGCGACGGCGGCGTCGCTGATCGAAAAAGGGTCGTTCGAGATCTCGTGGACCGAACCGCTCATCGGGCCAAACGTCGATACCGCCCGCATCGGCGACCGCGTCTATTCCAACAAGGCTCCCGGGCCCGCATTAGCCGCCGCACCGGTTTACGCACTCACACGGCTATTTACAGGGCCTCCGGACGCGTCCAACATCCGCATCAGCTGGTTTGCGATGCGATGGGTGACGGCCACGCTGCCGCTGCTGCTGCTCGCCGTATGGCTTTATCGTCGCGGCACGGACGAGTTTGGCCTCGCGGCCCTCCTGTTTGCCACGCCGCTGTTCGTTTACAGCCTCCTGTTCT
>WBZL01004355.1_pt1 | contig 12328 bp, 13 predicted proteins | sample 5204291 | NCBI WGS metagenome assembly WBZL01 (sample SAMN12344345, study PRJNA552823) | activated sludge metagenome | biome: Activated sludge suspended growth; feature: Nitrification reactor; material: Wastewater; isolation source: activated sludge from nitrification reactor of wastewater...
CAATGAGCTGCATTTAGAGAATGCCCATAGTACAGAATTTAATCCCAATACCCCTTATCCGGTTCTTGGTCTCATTACAGAGTGGCGGACTCGCGAAGGTCAGATAGAGAAGCGGTCGGAAGCTACCGATCTCGGTGGGACGATGCGCTTGGGAGGGCAATTGTGTTTTCTCAACGAAGATTCATTGGCCAAAAAGATCTATGGATCTGATAAAATTACTGAGCGTCACCGCCATCGGTATGAAGTGAATGTGAGCTTTATTCCCAGCTTGGAAAAAGCGGGTCTAAAAATAAGTGGCGTATCTGCTGAAGAAAAGTTATGCGAAATGGTTGAATTATCCCAAGACGAGCACCCTTGGTTTGTTGCTTGTCAGTTTCATCCAGAATTTACATCTACTCCCCAAAAAGCACACCCCTTATTCAAAGCATATATCAATGCCGCGATTAGCTACGCAAATCAGCGTACAGATAACAGTTTAGAACAGAAAGAAATTGCTTAGAAACAAAGCAAGAGAGAAGCGCATTAGTACATTAAGTCGATTATTACAAGGAAAAAAGTAGCATGAGTGCGATAGTAGATGTTATTGCGCGAGAAATTTTAGATTCTCGTGGCAATCCAACCATAGAAGCAGATGTTTTGTTAGAGTCAGGTGCGCTGGGGCGCGCATCCGTTCCGTCGGGGGCTTCGGTTGGAACCAAAGAAGCGATTGAATTGCGTGATGAAGATGAGGAACGCTACTTTGGTAAAGGCGTGACAAAAGCAGTAGATAATATCAATACCGAGATTTCCGAAACCATCATGGGGTTAGATGCGTCAGAGCAAGCATTCATTGATCAGGCACTGATTGATTTAGATGGGAGTGAAAATAAGTCAAGAATGGGCGCAAATGCCATTCTTGCAGTTTCGCTGGCAGTGGCGAAAGCCGCTGCAGAAGAATCCAGTTTGCCTTTATATCGATATTTAGGGGGAGTAAGAGCGATATCGATGCCGGTTCCGATGATGAATCTCATCAATGGTGGTGCTCACGCCAATAATAATTTGAATATGCAGGAGTTCATGGTGATTCCGCATGGTTTTGACAGCTTTCGTGAAGCACTGCGGTGTGGGGCTGAGATTTTTCATACATTGAAAAAACTGATCAGTAAAAAAAATATGCCAACAACGGTGGGTGATGAAGGGGGGTTTGCACCGAATCTGTCTGGTAATGAAGAAGGATTACAGTTGATTGTGCAAGCCATCGATCAAGCTGGTTATCAACCTGGTACACAAGTTGCGATTGGGATTGATTGTGCAAGTTCTGAATTCTACCAAGATGGAAAATACCATCTTAAATCCGATGGTTTAAGCCTGACTTCTGCCCAATTTGTCGATTATTTGGCTACCTGGGTCGATAAATATCCAATTATCAGCATTGAAGATGGTATGAGTGAGCATGATTGGGATGGCTGGAAATTATTGACCGAAAGGCTTGGAAAAACTGTCCAATTGGTGGGTGATGATGTTTTTGTAACTAATAGCCGGATACTAAAAGAGGGTATTCGACGGGGTATTGCAAATTCGATTCTGATTAAAGTCAATCAGATCGGTACGTTGACAGAAACTTTGACTGCAGTAGAAATCGCCAAATGCGCAGGCTACACGGCTGTGATTTCGCATCGCTCGGGTGAAACCGAGGATACGACCATTGCAGATATCGCAGTCGCAACGAATGCACTTCAAATCAAAACGGGTTCGCTGTCACGTTCCGACCGATTAGCAAAATATAATCAATTGCTGCGTATCGAAGAAGACTTGGGTGATAACGCAATTTACGCAGGAAGGGGTGCATTCTATCAATTAACCTAATGAAGACTGTTGCGCTCATCCTGGTTACTTTAATTGCATTAGTTCAATATTCCCTGTGGTATGGTAAAGGTGGGTGGTTGGAAGTCTTTGAGCTGGAGAAACAACTCCAAGATCAACACCAATTAAATCAGAAATCACAGAACCAGAATACCATACTGGAAGCAGAGATCATTGATCTCAAGCAGGGTTTTGACGCTATTGAAGAGCTTGCGAGAAACGAGCTAGGAATGATACGTAAAGATGAAGTCTTTTTTCAGGTACAGCAGCCAACAGAAGTACCCTCTATAACGAAATCTAAGAAATAGTAAGTCTAGTGTTGGATTTGTTTGATGTTTTTTCTGCTGGCTTGCACAAAGTAGCGAGCATTTTACTTGGATTGCATGCGTAACCAATGCGCTAATCCGAGTTCACCTTGCCGCATCACTTGATCGTGGTTCCATTTGAAAATCGGTCTCGCGATCGGTGCAAGCAGATTCATCCATAGACGGTTCGTGCGCACTGTCCAGGCATAGCGGACGATCGTTATATCGTTCGCACGTATGAAATCCCAGCGTCCGGTACCAACCACTTCACCTTCAGCTACCCCTTCTAGCAAAACACCCGGTACATAGCGCGTTACTCGCATCGTAAAGGTAAAACGATAAGGAATTTTTCCTTTCCAAGTGAAACGATGCACACTACCAACGCCATCGCTATTACCGGTTACCAGTTTTTCCACTTGTTCAGCCCCTGACCACCACTGAGGCCAATCCAGGCATTGAATGATTGCATCACATACCATTTCGTGCGGGGCATCGAAGCGCCATTCAGTAGTAAAAGAAAATTCAGCCGTCACTAAAATTAATGATCAAAAAAACCTTTTGGGAAGGCAGGGTTAACTTGATATTCTGACATCTCGATTCGTTCGATTTGACTCCCGTCTGCTTTGTAACTGATGACTTTAAGCGGTAAGCTAGTTTGTACATCAAACCACAGATCGAAACGCGATACGCCTTCAACCGCCACACCAGGATTGCCTTCCACGATCACATACAACGCAGTTTGCTTTTCCACTGTTTCGGTACCAACGACGGTCGTTTTTCCTTGGCGTTGCAGTAATATCACATCCTCATATAATGCACCAATATCAGATCGGTCAACACGCTGTCCTGATGAACTTTGTATCCATTTATTCTCAGGACTTAGGCTAAAAGAAGGTACGCTGCCATAACCAAATAGCCACAATTTGACTAATTCTGTCACTGGGTTATAAATCAGCACAGCCCCATTGAATGGTTCGACTACTTCCATACGTACTGCACCACTTTTATTGTAGTAGTAGCGCACAATGTCTGGACTATCTGATTTGCTTCCCACATACGATTTGATGATCGTTTGATAGCTATCTACTTTCTGATAATAATCAACCGCTTTTTCAATCGGGTTGGGAAGCTCTGGCGCCATTAGCGCCATTGTTAACATTAAACCGGCTAGCATGAGTCTGGATTATTGAGTTTTTCAAACAATTACACAGGGCATACGATAACAGGTATCGATGATAATTGCATTTGCTGAGTTAGATTTTTGCTAAATTTGTAATGCCCTGTTCACGGTGGGCGGTGTAGTGGAAAATGCACAGTGAGACTGACCACAAAATTCACACTACCCTTTCCTTCTGACAAAAAGAACAAAACTTTCTTCAGCATTTTCTGCATTTATCGGGAATGATAGTTTGCGGGTAACAATATTGAGTGTTTCTTGGATGACTTGATAACTAATACAAGCGTTGCGTGTTTTCAGTGCTTTTTGAATCAATTGCTCTGAAAGAGTGCATTTATGCTCATTAGTTTCATCGAACCAGTAGATGAACATATTGGTATCAACAAAATTACCACTCATTCATTTCATCTCGGGTAAATTTGCGACCACCGGTTCGCACTTGTTCGCATAATTTCTTAATTAAAGCCATTGCAGACCCAGTTTCTTGCGCCTACTGAACATAAGTGAGTCACTGTTTTTAAGCTAAACTTATTTCCGGAACTGTTTAGAATAACAATCGAATTCAGTTTCAAACACAATATTTTCATACACTTCGCTCATCTCGCAATTATTGCCAGCCAGTAACTTCATAGCCTTTATCTTGCAAGCAACGATAAACAAAATTGACATAGGCTTGATTAGGTTGTGTCGGTCTTGCCAAACCAAATAGACCACGAATCAGCCCAAGCGCAGCGCCACTGGCAGCACCGATTAAGGAGCCAGTACCCGCTGCACCGGAAATCGCTCCCCCAACTGCACCGCTTGCAGCACCCATCCCGGCACCCATTGCAGTACTGGTCGCGACATTACCGACCTGGCTGGTATTACCTTCTTGCGCACCGGCTTCTTCTGCTAGCTGACGGCAGGCAACAATATCCTGCTCAGCGGCTTGTTGTCCAACTGTTTTGTAATGTGCATTGGGATACAAAATCGGCCGTGTGGTGGAACAGGCTGTGAGTGCCAGAATGAATAGACCTAAAATGAAGATATGGAATTTCATGCGAATTGCCCTCAAAAAATAACATTGCTAAAACACAAGTTGAATTTATCACACTTCTAGCGCCACAGTTGAGTTCAGATAGCTACATGGGGATGAAGCTACCTCAATAAACGATTACAAATGTGATTTTTCTCACAGATCGATCAATTTGATCAAGTTAACCTGTGCTTGCTTGGTAATTCAACTTTCCATTGACACATACTTTGCAAATGAAACGATTCAACACTACAGCCGAAAGCGTTTACCAAGCCTTCCAACAGCATGCGCCTATTCCAGTGAGAGTGAGCGCATGATCAAATAATTATTATTAGGAGGATCACAAAATGACCGTAACTTTGACAAATCTCGATGACAACTATATTGATGGACCCGGCGGTAATGAAATTTTTGCCCAACTGGGCAATGATACTGTCGATGGCGCTGATGGCAGTGACACGATTTGGGGTGAAGGCGGTAATGATTCCATTCTGGGTGGAAACCAAAATGACACGCTGTATGGTGGAATCGGAAACGATACCTTAAATGGCGGTTCTGGCGTCGACCGACTGGAAGGTGGCGCAGATAACGATACCTACATCATCGACTCCAATGGAATTTTTTTACCTCTCGATACTATCGTGGATAGTGGTGGAATCGATACAGTATTAAGTTCAGTAACCTATACACTGGGTGCTGCCATCGAGAATCTAACCTTAACCGGTGTAGCTGCAACAAGTGGTACTGGTAATGTTTCTGCTAATGTTATAACTGGTAACAGCGCCAACAACACTTTAAACGGATTAAACGGTAATGACACTCTGAATGCTGGCTTGGGTAATGATGTGCTCAACGGCGGTGATCAAAATGACACGCTGAATGGTGATGGTGGTGTTTTAGCGTTATCCGGTGGTAACGATACCCTCAATGGCGGCAATGGCAATGATACTCTCTCAGGCGGCCTGGGCAATGATGTGCTCAATGGCGATGCCGGCGATGATCGGTTGGTTGGCGGTTCTGGAAATTTCTTTCAACCTATTGATGTCGATACCCTAAGCGGTGGTATTGGCAACGATACCTACGTGATCTCGGAAAATACCGATGTGATTACCGAATTATCAGGTGAAGGAACCGATACCGTTGAAAGTTCGATTACGTTTAATTTAGGCACGAGCGGTGCAAATGTTGAAAATTTAACATTAACCGGAACAGCAGTGATCAACGGAACAGGTAATACTTTAAGTAACGTTATCAACGGTAATTCAAAGGATAATACACTCGATGGCGGTGCAGGCAACGATACCCTCAAAGGAAATGATGGCAGCGATACTTTGATTGGTGGGCCTGGTCTCACCGTTGTCATTGGACCCTTTGGTCCCACATTCATAAGCGATAATGATACGCTTGAAGGTAATGACACCTATATCATGGATTATACGGGCGACACCATCACTGAAAATCTCAACGAAGGGATTGATCTCGTAAAAAGCTCACTGAGTTCATATACGCTTCCAACCAATGTTGAGAATCTCACCCTAACTGGGGTTGGTAATATCAATGGTCTTGGCAATAGCCTTGATAACGTAATTACTGGCAATGCAGGGATTAATGCGCTCAGTGGCGATATTGGTAACGACACCTTGAATGGTGGCGGTGGAAATGATGTGCTCGATGGCGGGCAAGGTAACGATACCTATATCGCTGATGGGGGTGACACGATATCTGAAGCAGCCGGCGCCGGTACTGATAGAGTTGAAAGTTCTATCACTTTTAGCCTTGCAGCTATCGCAAACGTTGAGAATCTTACGCTTACCGGTGCAGCTAATATCAATGGTACGGGTAATTCCCTTAATAACACACTCGTTGGTAATAGTGGCACCAATACCTTGACCGGTTCAGGGGGTAATGATGTTCTCATCGGGGGTACCGGTGCTGATATTTTGAATGGGGGTAATGATGATGATACCTTCTGGTACGATGCAACTGATGTTAGCGTAGCGGGTAACCGAATTTCTGGTGGATCGGGTACTGATACTTTGACATTCATGAGCAGCGCTGTACAGAATCTCAATCTCACCACACTCGCAGATGATCGCATTACCGGTATTGAGCAAATCAATATCAATGGTTTCAATCTATTCGGACCATCGCCCAATAACACACTCACGTTGAATGTTACCGATGTATTCGCGATCTCGGATACCGATACGCTACGAGTTGATGGTGGAGTGGGGGATGTGGTCAATTCAATCGGACAAGGGTGGGCCAATACCGGTGTTGTGGTTATTGGAACGCAGAACTATGATCAATATACGTTTGGGACTGCTACGCTGTTAGTTGATACCGACATCGGTGGCGCCATCAGTTAGTGAGCTGAATTTAGCTTGAATTAAATTCTTCTAACCGGGGGTAACGATGCAGTAGATCGTTGCCCCCAACACCCACTCTCAGGCGCTAGTGCCTAGAATCCCAAAATATTTTCCCTTTTGCGTCCAAACTAAAACCAGCTAAGCTGGCTTGATTTACGTTTTAATCCCCAAATCGTTTAAGAAACGCTATGATCATGCAAAATTTTCTGATTAAAAATATAACGAAGAAACCAGCATGATTGAAAAAGAATTGAAATTATTCGGAATGGCGGCAATCCATGGCCGGTGGTTATTTGTACTAATTGGACTATCAATCAATATTTGCTTGGGATCGATTTACGCTTACAGTGTATTTAGAAAACCATTAGAAACCCTGTGGGACATTCCATCGAGCCAAAGCGGTTACCCATTCATGATCTTTCTTGCAATCTTCGCAATCACCATGCCGCTTGCCGGGAGCTTGATGGCGCATTGGGGTCCCAGAAAAACAGCAACGCTCGGTGGTTTCTTAGTGGGCACTGGATGGATGGCTGCTAGCTTTGCTCCGGATATTACTACATTGACACTTTTATACGGTGTCATCGGGGGTGCTGGTGTGGGGATCGTGTATGGTTGCCCAATCGCCGTTGTCGCCAAGTGGTTCCCTCAAAAAAGCGGTTTGGCGATTGGTTTGACGGTGATGGGGTTTGGTCTCTCGGCATTGATTACCGCTCCGTTGATGAAAGCGATGATCATTCACCCGGAAATTGGCACCCTCAATACTTTTTTCTATTTAGGCATCGGCTTTTTGTTCATCGTCTCGCTTTTAGCGCAATGCCTTTGCTTTCCGCCTGATGAATGGTCCTCGGCTAACGTAATTACCCATTCCTCTGCCACGACAGTTAATCCCACGATTGAGTTAAGCCGCCATGACATGATACGAACCAGGCATTTTTATGCATTATGGGCTACCTATACAATCGGTTGCTTAGCCGGACTCATGGCAATTGGAATCGCTTCCCCAGTGGGTATCGAGGTCGCAAAACTTGAACCGACAACAGCAGCATTTGCGATTTCATTATTTGCGATATTCAATGGGTTAGGGCGCCCTTTGTTTGGAATTATCGCTGATAAACTCGGGCCGAAACAAACGGCAATGCTCTCATTTGCCATGATCGGTGGTGCGTCACTGCTGTTATCAGGCTTGGAAGAAGGCGATACTACCTTGTATTTATTTGCTTTTTGTGTGTTATGGCTGTGCCTGGGCGGCTGGTTAGCGTTAGCTCCCACTTCGACCGGAATATTTTTTGGAAAAAAACATTATGCCCAGAATTATGGGGTGGTTTATACCGCTTATGGCGTGGGTGCCATTCTGGGGACTGTGATATCTGGCAATATCAAAGATATCACGGGCAGCTATTTAGGCGCATTTCCGATTGTTGCTGGATTAGCGGCGCTCGGCTTGTTGATTGCTGGGTTTGGATTGAGTTCCGTTAAAAACAAATAGAGTAGCTGTGAAGATAGTAATCAATAAAAGGTCCACCATGTTTAATCAACATCATTTCTGGGCATTAATCTGTGGCCCTTTACTTTCTGGAGTAATTTCTGTAAGCATGCATTTCTCCGGTTGGCATGCGGAAGCCTGTTGGACGGCTGCGATTGTTTTATTGTGTGTTATCTGGTGGATTTTTGAACCGATACCCATCCCCGTAACTTCACTGATTCCCATCACATTTTTCCCACTAACGGGGGTGCTAGCCAAAGAAGAAGTTGCCAAGGCTTTTGGTAATGATCTGATTTTGCTGATGTTGGGTGGTTTTATGATTTCGGTGGCGATGGCGCAATCGGGAACGCATCGACGTCTGGCATTAGGGTTGGTGAATTTCATCGGTGGCGATAGTAGCCGACGCATCGTTTTTGGTTTTATGTGCGCCTGTGCCGTATTAAGTATGTGGATTTCCAATACGGCGACTGCATTGATGATGCTCCCACTTGCGCTCGCCATCATCGATCAAAGTCAAGATAAGAAAATTGCCTTCCCGCTGTTACTTTCCATCGCTTATGGTTGCAGTATTGGTGGCTTAGGAACACCCATAGGTACAGCACCCAATCTGATATTTATGAAAGAGTATCAGAGCTTTACCGGGTCAACAGTAAGCTTTACCCAATGGATGACATGGGGACTTCCTGTGGTGCTTCTGATGGTACCGCTTGCGGGGTTATGGCTGACGCGTCATTTGAGTTACGTCGGTAAGCTAGAAATGCCACAAGCCGGTGCTTGGCGGTCTGAAGAGCGGCGCGTTCTGATTGTCTTTGGTATTACCGTGTTGGCCTGGATTACACGGCTTGAACCGTTTGGAGGCTGGAGTACTTGGTTAGGCCTTAAACACGCAACCGATGCAACGGTTGCGTTGATCGCTGTAATTGTGATGTTTATCATTCCCAACGGTCGGGGTGAAAAATTGCTTAACTGGGAAGCGGCTGCCAAGATTCCTTGGGGAATTTTATTGCTTTTCGCGGCGGGTATCGCCATTGCACAAGCGTTTATCGAATCGGGTTTATCCAAATTCATTGCAGAGCAATTAGCGATACTTTCAAACTTGCACCCTTTGGTTATTATCATATCGATTGCGTTGGCTGTTACATTTCTGACTGAGGCAACCAGTAATGCCGCCACTACGATATTGCTCATGCCCATTCTTGCTCCTGCTGCTTTAGCTGCTGGACTTGATCCTGCTTTATTGATGGTGCCTGCCGCCATGAGTGCAAGCTGTGCATTTATGCTCCCTGTTGCTACGCCACCGAATGCAATCGTTTTTGGAACTGGAAAAATTCCGATCGCAGGAATGGTGCGTGAAGGGTTGGCGCTTAATTTTATCGGTGTGACGGTTATTACTACAGTTTGTTACTTTCTAGTACCATAGCGAAACGATTTAGAACGGATACTTAAATTGAGGGAAAAATATGATTACGCTGTATGGAATTGAATGGTCACGCGCAAAATATGTATTGTTTACCCTCGCTGAATTAGGCCTTGATTATCAACACGTCAAAATCAATCCATTTGAGGATGAGAAAAATGCCCTTGAATATTTGCAGTTGAATCCTCTCGGCCAAGTTCCGACGTTGGTAGATGGAGATCTGGTATTAACTGAAGCCATGGCGATCAATTTTTATCTTGCAAGGAAATATGGGAATGGGAAGCTATGGATTAATCGATTGGAAGCGGAAGCATTGATCTATAAATGGACTTTCTTTGCAATAACACAACTGGAAGCAGCCTGCGTTGACCTCATTCTGCATCGAAAAGTTTATGATGTGAAAGATAGAAATATAGCAATCGTGCGGGAAGCAGAACAGAAGCTTGTTAAACCATTGAGGGTGCTAAACGAATATCTTACTGGTAAAGATTTTCTGGTGGCTGATCAATTTACGGTTGCTGACATTAATCTCGCTGGAGTTTTATCCTACGCACAAGGGGGAGAATTCGATTTCTCACCCTATAGCAAAGTCGCACAGTACTTAGGAGTTGTTTTATCGCGACCTACTTATAAAAAAGCGGTAGCAGGCTAGTATTACCAATGCTTTTTAGCACGATTCCAGCGATAAAGCCCGGCAGCAAATAAATTATAGGCAAACTGTCCAAATGATTTGATGACGGGCAGCCCCAGCAATTTGGCTTTCCATTCTTCATGCGGAGAATGTTGCCACAAGATCAAGAACGCATCGAAACCAATATGTGGTATGCCGTGCTCATCGATCACATGCAGCCGTTTGCGAACTTGTTCAAGATCTGAGTTAAGTTCATCAACAAATTGCGTGTTGGAATGAACATCTTTCCATTCAACATCGCATGCCTCCATTCTTTCCATCTGGCTTTCAATTCCGGCCTTACAAACAGGACATGCAGCGTTGTAATACACTTTGATGGGAGCCTTAGTTGTCGCTTTCACTGAATTTTAATTACTGCCAACCGGTTACTTCATATCCTTTGTCGTGTAGGCAGCGCGATACAAAGTTTACATAGGCTTGATTAGGTTGTGCAGGCCGTGCCGCACCAAAGAGTCCTCTGATCAGTCCAAATGTAGCGCCGCTTGCTGCACCAATCAATGAGCCTGACCCTGCTGAGCCTGAAATGGCTCCCCCCACAGCTCCACTTGCAGCACCCATTCCAGCGCCCATTGCAGTACTGGTTGCAACAGCCCCAACTTTACTCGTTCCTTGTTCTTCAGCGCCTGCTGATTCAGCTAATTGTCTACATGCTTCAATATCTCGCTCTGCAACTTGCTTGCCCATTTTTAAGAAATGATCGTTAGGATATAGAATCGGTTGTGTGGTAGCGCAAGCAGTTAGTAAGGTGATCAAGATCCCGGTAGCAATAGTAAATCTTAATTTCATAGTGTTTAATCTTGTAAAGATGAGATAGAAGTATAGCTCGAAAAAGATTTGAAATAATATTGACCATAATGCTAGAGGCTTCGCTAGAAATTTTACAAATGAAGAATTGATACAAATCAATGCGATTTTATAACTTAACTTGTATAAGTTTATATAAAATGGCGGATTCAAATATGAAGTGCAACACCTGATTTGAAGAATACCTGATTAGGTGTTTTGTATCCAAGCCGTTTTCTAGGGCGATTGTTCAATCTTTCCATTGTTGTATTTATCTCCTGTTGTGTAATCGTAGTGAAGTCTCTGTTTTTGGGGAAGTACTGCCGAATCAGTCCATTGGTATTCTCGTTCGTCCCTCGTTCCCATGAAGCGTAGGGGTGGGTGAAATAGAAGTCTGCATCCAGTTGTTTGCTGATCTCCTCATGTCCGGCGAATTCCCGCCCGTTGTCGGAAGTAATCGTATGCACCCGTTTTTGGTGTGGCTTGAGCAGGCGGGTGGTTGCTTTTATCACTGCCTTAGCGGTTTTTCGTCCCACCTTGCGAATCAGCGTGTATCCCGTCTTTCTCTCGACCAGGCTGACGATGGCCTGCTGGTGATTCTTGCCGATGATGGTATCTGCCTCCCAGTCACCGATACGACTTCTAGCATCGACGATAGCCGGACGTTGCTCAATGGATTGGCGGTTGGAGATGATACTGCGCCGATCTGTCTTGCCATAACGCTTCCGGCGCTGTTTCTGACAGCGCAGATTCTTCCAAAGAATGCCACCATTTCGTTTGTCGGCATAAACCCTCTGGTATACCGTCTCAATGCTGATATCCGCATAGTTGCTGATCTGCTCTGGACTCCATTGCAGCATAAGTTTCTCTTGCGCAAACTGCCACGTTGCATCATCTATCGCTCGCGCATTGATAGCTTTGCGCTCGACTGCTTTGTTATGCGCTTGCTTGGGGCGATAGCCACGCGCCCCGCAGTTACGGGTCAACTCTCGGCTGATAGTTGATACGCTTCGGTCAATGACGGTGGCAATCTCGCTTTGTGTATGGCCCGCTTTCTTCAAGGCGTATATCTGGTATCGTTCTTCCCGGGTTAGGTGTGTGTAGTTCATCTTTGCAATTTCGACTGGCTGGTCAAAAAAGCTCAGATGCTACCGCATCCAACCCCTCTGACCTGCATTATTCAAAATTGCACTTCAAACTTGAATCCGCCTTTTTTAATTGAGACGACTCTAGGCTAATACAATAT
>WBZL01004356.1_pt1 | contig 12326 bp, 11 predicted proteins | sample 5204291 | NCBI WGS metagenome assembly WBZL01 (sample SAMN12344345, study PRJNA552823) | activated sludge metagenome | biome: Activated sludge suspended growth; feature: Nitrification reactor; material: Wastewater; isolation source: activated sludge from nitrification reactor of wastewater...
CACGCAACCGTGCTGGCGAGCGATGTGCAACACGCCATTGATACCCAAATTCATCGCCAAGATCGTATTCGGGATCGCTTATATGAAGCAATACTACGCGGTACTTTGATGATTGATACTGCCGGTGCTGTTATTGGACAGGTCAATGGATTGGCGGTCATCGAACTCGGTAGCTTTGCTTTTGCTCAACCTACGCGTATCACAGCAACGACTCGGCTCGGTAAAGGAAATTTTATCAATATCGAACGAGAAGCGGAGCTTTCAGGCGCCATCCACTCAAAAGGCGTGTTGATCCTTGCTGCATTCTTGGCCTCGCGCTATGCTAAAAATCAACCACTCGCCCTGTCAGCTAGCCTAGCATTTGAACAATCCTATGGAAAAATCGATGGCGATAGTGCTTCACTCGCAGAATTGTGTGCATTACTTTCTAATTTAGCGAATGCACCTATTCTTCAATCGCTGGCAATAACGGGTTCTGTCAATCAACTCGGGCAAGCACAAGCGATTGGCGGCGTGAATGAAAAGATTGAAGGCTTTTTTGATATTTGTGCTGCACGGGGCTTATCAGGTCAGCAAGGGGTGGTAATTCCCGCTTCCAATGTAAAACATTTAATGTTACGGCAGGATGTGATTGATGCCGTCGCAAAAGGGCTTTTTGCAATTTATGCCGTGGAAAATGTCGATCAAGCGATTTCATTATTGACCGGTATCCCTGCAGGTGAGGTCGATGAGAAGGGAAGTTACCCCGAAGGAACGATCAATGATTTAGTCATCAAGCGCTTGACCGAGCTCACTAAAATCACTCAATCATTATCACAAGCAGAAAAGGGTGAGAAATAATCAGTTAATTTTTCTCGATCAAGCTTAAAAATTAAGCTTATTTGTGTATAAAACTCCTTAACGCTTTAACCATTAAAATAAGATAGCGCATGCGCATTTTGTCTCTTCCCAATTTTTGGTTACTGATCGCGCTGGTCTCGCTCATTATCATTTATCCGATTGCCTATCCCTATTCTAGTGGTAGAGCCTTTCTCGCGTTATTCGATTGGATCATATTGATCCTTGCGTTACGTGCTTCGAAAAGAACCTGGTATAAGTCGTGGCTGGGATACGCGTTTGCGATACCGGCCATGTCATTTTACGTTATCACTGCATTATTTAGCTCATCTGCTGTTATCGTCGCAAGCTTGGTTACGCAGGCATTGTTCCATGGCTTTATCGTGATTAGCTTGTTGCGCTATATGTTGCACGATAATGTGATGACACTTGATGAGCTTTTTGCTGCGGCTGCTTTGTATGTATTGATAGGATTTGTGTTTGGTTACTGTTATGTTTTGATTGAGCATATTCACCCTGGTAGTTTTTATATCAATGAAGTGAATAACCCAGACCAGATCGTATCTTGGTGGGAGCTGCTGTATTTCAGTTTTACCTGTTTGACGAGTGTTGGTTTTGGTGAGATTACGCCAATCTCAGATTCAGCGCGTTCGATTGTGATTATCGAGCAGACATCGGGTGTATTGTATTTAGCGATTTTAATTTCTCGTTTGATGTCGATGCGCATGAAGCGGGAGTAGGGGGGGGCTGATTTCTAATCGGAAGGATCAGAGTTCGACTCTTGATGTTGGCAATATAGATACCTGATTGAATCAAATAAAACCGAACCCAACAGTCAGTTTTTGGAGTTGTCCCCTTTGAGCGGACATATTATGTTCTAGTTTAAAGGAGGTAAGAGGTGGTTCAAAGTTATAAACCTGTATATCCAGCAGAATTTCAGCAGCAAATAGTCGAGCTGGTTGCGTTAGGTAAGAATCCTAAGCAACTATCCCAAGAATTTGGCTGTCACGTCACTACGATTCGAGATTGGTGTCGTGCAGCGGGTGTTCAATATCAGTCTAATCGGGCAACAGTCACGATTTTGTCATCAAATAGCGCTCTCCTGAGTGTTAATGAACGGCAAGTGCTAATAGAATTGCGTAAAGAAATTAAAGCGTGTAGAGAGGGAACGTGACATATTAGAGAAAAACTGTCTGTTAGAATGGGACAAATCCAGTAGCTGCGTACCATCATAGGATTTAACCCATCATTTTCGGATTTTGTATCCTGTTTTCAGCATTCGCAATGTCCACCACGATACTGCCAGGAAACATACCATCAGAATCCCAAGGCTGAGGTATGGTGAAACTTCTGAGGAGTGAAAGAAACCGTAGCGAAATCCGTCCACCATGTAGAAAAACGGATTCAAATACGATAATCCTCGCCAAAATGAAGGTAACGAGGAGATCGTATAAAAAACGCCCGACAAGAATGTCAGTGGCACGATGGCAAAGTTTTGCAACGCAGCAAGGTGCTCAAATTTTTCCGCCCAAATTCCCGCAATGATTCCTAAGCCCCCCAGCAACGCAGTGCCCATCAAGGCAAATACCATGACCCATGCGAACGAGTACAGGGGAAGTTCAAAAAAACTCACCGCCACCACGTAAATACCCAATCCTACAATCAGGCCACGAACTACCGATGCCAGCACATAAGCAGTGAATATTTCCTGGTAGGAAAGCGGCGATAACAGCATGAAGATGTGATTGCCCGAGACCGTCGATTGAATCAGGCTTGATGAGGAGTTGGCGAAAGCGTTCTGCAACATAGCCATGATCACTAGTCCCGGAATCAGAAAAACGGTGTAGGTTACACTTGGATATACCTGCGCCCGTTCTTCCAATACGTGAGAAAAAATCAACAGATAGAGCAAGGTAGACAGCATGGGAGCAAATAAGGTCTGGAACCCGACCTTCCAGAATCGTAGTAGTTCTTTATAGAGTAGTGTAAGAAATCCGTTCATACCGATGCCCATTCCAGATTCTCTGCGCCACGCATGATTTTTACGAACACTTGCTCAAGATCTGGCTGCAATATCTGTAGTTCCAGGACTTGGGTCTGGGTCGCGCGTAATACGGCCATCACATTTTCAAGCTGGAAGTATTCCTCGATTGCCAGAACGTAGTAGCCTTGGTCATGACTGATAGTCAATGGCTGTAAAGCTACCGGAAGAGTATCAGGAGATAACTGGAGTCGTATCCGATATCCAGCGATGTTGCTGATGAGATTTCTGACATTATCGAGCACGATGATACTGCCATTTTTGAGCATAGCCACGCGGTTGCATAAAGCCTCTGCTTCTTCGAGATAATGCGTAGTGAGCACAATGGTATGACCGTTGTAGTTTAATTGCTTAATGAAACGCCACAGGGACTGGCGCAATTCCACGTCCACACCGGCGGTGGGTTCATCCAAAATGATTACCGGGGGTTTGTGAACCAATGCCTGCGCTACCAACACACGCCGCTTCATGCCGCCGGACAACGAACGCATGTTGGTATCGGCCTTATCGGAAAGGTCGAGATGGTGGATTATCTCGTCTATCCAGCTGTTATTCTTCTTTAGGCCGAAATAGCCGGATTGAAACATAAGCGTTTCCCGAACAGTAAAGAACGGATCAAATACCAACTCCTGCGGCACCACGCCTAGCATGCGACGTGCCTCACGATACTCGGCGATGACATCATGCCCCATTACCCTGACATTGCCGCTGCTGGCCAGGGTAAGACCTGCGATGATATTGATCAACGTCGTCTTTCCCGCTCCATTAGGACCCAGCAAAGCAAAGAATTCGCCGGTATTGATTTCGAGATCAATGTTGTTCAAGGCATGCAATGCACCGAAATGCTTGTGCACCTGCCTGACTTCGATTGCCGTAGTCATGAAGAAAGCTCCGTTTCAACCGGAGGAATGGCTGTTGCGTATCGCTCGGCGATACGGCTTTCCAGCGCATCCACCAGCATTTTCGCCGAGTTGAACCCGGTCTGGCCGGCAATCTCCTGCATGCAGGTAGGGCTGGTAACATTTATCTCAGTGAGATAATCACCAATCACATCGAGCCCCACCAGCATCAAGCCTTCATCGTATAGCACGGGACCAAGTGCTTCAGCGATTTCGCGATCCCGCCGGGTAAGTTGCTGCGCAACACCTGTCCCACCTGCGTTAAGATTGGCGCGTGTTTCTCCTGCCTTGGGAATGCGTGCAAGCGAGTAAGGCACCGGTTTTCCGGCGATCAGCAGGATGCGTTTATCGCCTTGAGCGATATCGGGAATGTACCGCTGAGCCATGATTGTGCGTGTGCCATAATGTGTAAGGGTTTCCAGGATTACGTTCATGTTGTGATCGGCACCGTGAATGCGAAATACGCTGGCTCCCCCCATGCCGTCGAGCGGCTTTAGCACAATGTCGCGGTGTTCATCGAGAAAATCGCGAATCAGAGCTTCCTGCCGCGTCACTAGGGTGGGCGGGGTAAATTGCGGAAACTTGGCAATAGCAAGTTTTTCATTATGATCGCGTATCGCCCGCGGACTATTGAAGATACGTGCCCCCTGATTTTCTGCCAATTCCAACAGATAAGTGGTGTAGACATATTCCATGTTAAATGGCGGGTCCTTACGCATTAAAACAGCATCGAATTCCCGCAGCGGGATTTCCTCCGACTCCTTTGTCCTGTACCAGCGGTGTCCATCACCATCCTTGCCGGTTAACTCCAATTCTCGCGCAAACCCCACGGTTTGCGCACCATTCCATGCCAAGTCGCCTTGTTGTAGGGTAAATAGTTGATGATGGCGGGTCCCGGCTTCACGCATCATGGCAAAGCTCGAATCCTTATAAGTTTTGATGGAATCCAGCTGGTCGAGAATAAAGGCAAGTTTCATTTGGTAGAGTGTCATCCAGTTACCGGCAGTGTGTAGGCATTAGCGCGACCATTCCTTGGTAGTGCTTGATTTGTTTTCATAAAGTATACGAATTCATTGCGCAGCAGTTTCGATCTTCCAGTCAAGCAAGTTTTTAGGCAAGATCTGAGAATGAATGATGCTGGCTGAGGCGTCTTGCGAGAAATAATTGCTCAGATATTTATCGAAAGGGATCTCATTCGTTGCATCGAGCTGTTTCTGTTGCGCCAGCGATGTCTTGACCTGGAGATCAAAATTCCTCTTTATTGCAGCATCTAGCGCGGACTTCTGAAAATAACGAGTGTATTCATGGGACTTTTGTAATGCCAGCTCGGTAACTGACATCTTTTGCGTGCGCATGGCTGAAAGCATCCTTGCTGAAGCCGTCAACTCGGGATGGTGAATTTTTTCGATTTGCTGGAGTAATGCGTGGGTATAGGGTGTTTTGACATTACCGTTATCCAGGATCTCACAAATCTCTCGCATCTGTTCGCATAGTGTCAGCGCCCACTGCCGCAGAGGGACTTCATGCCCGTTGTCCAACAGCTTCAGCTTCGGATCCCTGCCCCGATTGGCCACCGCCAATGCGTTATTACTGATCTCGTCATGTTGCTTCAAGTCATGTCCTGAATTGGGCTGGAATAGACAGAAAAGACTCAATGCTTCAAGAAAGCGCGTGGTTTCGATGGAAATACCCGTGGGTTCAAACATATCAACATCCACCGATCGTATTTCAAGATATTGAATCCCCCGGCTTCCCAGTGCCTGGAGCGGCCTCTCATTGGGTCGCGTCGGTTGTTTCGGCCGCACCGAAGTGTAATACTCATTCTCGATCTGCAGGAAATGGGTATTCAGTTGCCGGTACTGGTCATCCACCTTTGCCCCGATCCTCTCGTATCCGAGATGAGAAATCGTTGTTGCCCTGCGCAAGTCCCGTATATAGTCATCAATGCTGTTAAAGGAGATATGAAACACCGATTGAACGGGATTCAGATAACCGATCTCGCTCATCCTCAAAGAGGTCGCGTAAGGTTTGTAATAGGAGGTTTCATCGAACTTCTCTAAGGTGCGGGAATGCGCAGACTGACGGCTTGCGATAAAGCTTTTGGCAACCGCCGGGGACGAGCCGAATAAATACAGAATAAGCCAGCCATAACGCTGCAAGTTTCTGATCATTCCCATATACGCCTGCGTCGTGAACGATTGCAGATCGCCGGTATGCTTCATGAAATGCTGGTATTGGGGCCAAAATGGCTCGGGAAGCGAGTAGTTAAAATGGATTCCGGCGATAACCTGCATGCAACGGCCGTAGCGATAGCTTAAACCCTGTCGGTAAATGTGCTTCATCTTCCCGACATTGGATGAACCATATTCGGCAATGGGAATTGCTTGATCCCGCAAATCACCGACAGGCATACTTGCCGCCAGCAATAATTCGTCATTGATATTTGCGCAGACATATTTATGCAAGTCCGCCAAGTAACTCAGCATTTCCGTTCCATCTGATAATGCTGGCGTGATCAACTCAAGTAACGCTTCAGAATAATCGGTTGTTATATTGGGATGAGTCAACGCGGCTCCAAGCTGACTCGGATGAGGTAACAATGATATTGATCCCTCCTGATTAATTCGGAGACTTTCTTTTTCGATACCTTTCAAGCCATGAATTAATAAGGGTTGAAGTGATTCGTTGATGGTTGTAATGCGATTGTTACAAGAGAATTGTCTCGACATTTTTCCTCCGACATTGCCTGCAATAGGTAAGTGGTCAGAGTATAGGTCAGCAGATAGATGGGCGTGTAGTATGTTAAATTGGTACTCAGTGTCCTATTTTTGCGACTAATTGGGTGCAGCGCGCTGAGATGGATTCGTTGGGCAAGTTCCGGAGCGCTCTTAAGTTTGCCTAGTCGTCATGCAGCGTCTCGAAACGTTGTGCGAGAAAATCAATTAACGCTCGCACTGAAGGCAGAAGGCCGCGCCGGGACGGAAACACAGCATGAATGATTATCCGGCGTGGTGCCCAGCCGGGTACCAGTTTGACCAATAAGCCAGCCGTTAGCTGGTCTCGTACCGCAATCACAGGCATTTCTACTACGCCAACACCAGCCATAGCGGCATCTCTAAGCGCAATCATGTCCGTCGTCACAAAGCGTGGTGTGTGATGAAGTGTTGCTTGTTCGCCATCTGGTCCATGCAGCACCCAGCTATGCGTTTGTTGCAGGGTCCCACCTAGGCTTAGACTCGGCCAGTTGCTCAAAGCAGCTGGTGTTGCAGGAAAACCGAACCGTTGGACAAGGATGGGACTGGCCACCAGGCATTGGCTTCGATCAGCCAGGATGCGCATGACCAGATCACTGTCCTGTATAGGTGGATGGCGCACGCGCAGGGCAACATCCAGTGATTCACTGACCAGATCAACACGACGGTTAGTCGTTTCCATCTGCACCGTGACATGCGGATAGCTCACCATGAAATCAGCCAACATCCCTCCCACGTAGGAATTCACCAGCGGTATGGGGCATGTCATTCGGATTACACCGCGGGGCTCGTTTTTTAATGTGTCTATTGCTTCCTGAGCCGCTTCGGCTTCTACCAGCATCGCCTTGCAATGCAGGTAATAGTTCTGCCCGGCCTCGGTAACCGCAAAGTGACGTGTTGAGCGCTGGATCAGGCGCACACCCAAGCGCTCTTCCAGCTTGGCGATGCGGCGGCTGAGCTTCGACTTCGGCATGCCCAACACTCGACCTGCCGGAGCAAAACCGCCATGATCCACGGCTTGGACAAAGTAGTAGAGGTCATTCAGGTCTTGCATAGGAACCCACCCATAGTTTCAGAAATAGGACACTGAGTACCAATTTAACATACTACACGCCTATCTGTCTGCTGACCTATACTCTGACCGCTTGCTAATTACTTTGCATCAGTAAGAGATTACCCTACAGGAAGAAGTAAATACCCTTGGCACTACTTACCGGCAGCAAACACCAGCATCATGCTCCTAACAAAGCTACCTACTAACAATTAACTGCATTGCAAAAGGAATTTTCCATGTTCACACAATCAAATGTCGAACGCACTCTTTACGGATTTTGGCTCTCACCTTATATGAGTCAGGTTGCGCACATTCTCTTGGAATCTGGTCTGCCTTATCGCTATGAAAGAGTGTCCCCGTTTCAAGGGAGCACGCTCACACCAGAACACTTAGAAAGAAACCCTCTTGGAAAGATCCCCAGTCTCAGGGATGTCAATGGTGTTGATATTGGGGAAAGTCACGCTATTTGTCGTTATCTCGCGAAAATCTACCCAGAAGTGCAAAAGTTTTACCCTATTGATGATCCGTTGCTCTGTGCACAGGTGGATGCCAAGAATGACTTCATCACTTTCTCCATAGCAGGTCCATTCTTCAACTGGTTCGTTGTCAGCGGATATTTTCCAAAAGCTTGGAAACTCAAGGTTGATAAAGAAGCCCATATTTATAATATTTTCTCTTTCTTGATGAGCAAAATGTGGCTATCCCGGCTAGTTAATGGCTCGAGAATGGATCCGTTCCTACTTGGCAAAGAACCTTTTCTGCCAGACTTTCAGTTATTCTACACGCTCGAGCTTAGCCAAATGTTTTCTGAATTGTTCGAAATACCCGAGATGCATCTATTTCGAGACGATCCAGTATTGCAGACGTTTTACGATGCCATGTGCGAACGTCCTTCTACACGAGAAGTACTAGCGGCCAAAGAATTGGAACTGGAGGTTACGAAGAAAGAACTCTACGGTGGATTTGGTGCGGCCTACCTTGATAAGCATATCGACAGACGAATTCTTGAAGGATTATTCGGACGTGAAGTCTGACTTATACATACTGCGGCTGATCTGACAAATCAGTTATTCACCGGAAGTACGCGAATGGGCGGTACGATTGGTATTTGAACAGCAGAAAGAGCATGAATCGCAATGGTCAGCGATCAAATCGATTGCATCGAAGATTGGCTGTGTGGCAGAAATGTTACATACCTGGGTAAGAAGAGCGAAGACGGATCAGAGAATTCGAGGTGGTATGTCGACATCGGGACCGTGAGCGACTCAAGGAATTGGAATGGGAGAATCATGAATTAAAGCGTGCCAACGAGATATTGCGTAAGGCATCGGCTTATTTTATCCAGGCGGGGCTCGACCGCCGGTCGAGATGATGATGTTATTTGTAAATAAAAACAAAGCGGGATATGGGGTCGAGCCAGTCTGTAGACAAATACAGATTGCCCCGTCGAGCTATTATGAACACAAAAAACGCAAATGAGATCCGGATCGATTACCCAATCGCATTAAGCGCGACATGAAACTGGAACTCGAGAAGAAACTAGAAATACAAGTCATCAAGCGCGGCAAGAAGGGTTGGACAACTATTTCAGATAATTTTCTCATCTGTTATTGTGTGTTCAGTTTGATTAATTAATTCATCTAAAGACGGTAGTTGATCGAGTGATTGGAGGTTTAAGTCATTCAGAAAATTAGAGGTGGTTGCATAGAGTTGCGGTCTTCCAGGAACATTCCGTTGCCCGACAACTTCGATCCAACCACGTGTTTCCAGTGTTTTGAGTATCGCACTGGAAACAGTGACGCCCCTGATTTCTTCGATGTCACCGCGGGTTACCGGTTGACGATAAGCGATGATCGCAAGGGTTTCCAATACAGCCCGTGAATAGCGCGGTGGTTTTTGCGGGTTAAGTTTTTCCAGATAAACATGCATTTCGGGTCGACTTTGGAAGCGCCATCCGCTTGCAACTTCTACCAGTTCAATCCCTTTTTCTTGCCACTGATTGCTTAATTCGTCCAGCATCGTGAGTAATTGTTTACTATTCATGGCGCCATCAAATAGTTTTTTTAACTCAGCAACCGGCAGTGGTTCCTGGGAAGTCAATAACGCTGTTTCCAGAATTCGAATTTCATCCAATTGGTTGGATAACAAGGCAGCTTGAGAAGCAGGTAGAGTCAGGCTAAATTGATCGGACATAGATGGTTCCAAAACTCTCAGCTTGTTCGACCTCAATGAGTAATTCTTTTGCTAATTCAAGGATGGCAAGAAAGTTCGCAATTACTTCGCCTATGGCTGCGCTTGGAGAAAATAAATCGTAAAAAGAAACCGTTCCAGCTTGCTTTAGCTTCCGCAAAATTTCACTCATGCAAGATCGTACGGATATTGCTTCAAACTGCACATGATGGCGCGTATTCAGTTTTGCTCGCTGAAGCAGAGTTAACCATGCCTGTTGTAAATCATCAAGGTTGACTTGGACAAGTTGCTGAATAACTCTTTGATTAATCAAAACTTGCACTTGCATGAAATCACGCTCGAGCTGTGGTAATTCATCCAAGCGAAGGGCTGCTTTTTTCATTTGCTCATATTCTAGCAAACGACGTACAAGCTCGGCACGCGGATCTGCTTCTTCTTCAGGGGTGTGAATCGGTTTAGGAAGCAACATGCGTGATTTAATCTCGATTAACAATGCAGTCATTAGCAAATATTCTGCTGCTAACTCTAATTGATCGGCCCGCATTGCCTCAACATAGGCCATATATTGTTGGGTTAACTCAGCCATGGGGATATCTAAAATATCCAAGTTATGTTTGCGAATTAAGTAAAGCAGTAAATCAAGCGGGCCTTCAAACGTATCAAGGAAAATTTCTAATGCTTCAGGTGGGATATATAAATCATGCGGTACTTCATGTAACGGCTGACCGCATATTTTTGCAATGGGGTGAGCCTCAACGAGTGAGTTTAGCTCATCCATACCATTGGCTCCTGTGCTAAATCAATTAATTAATGGTTAACGAAAACGATCAAGAATAGCTTAACCCCATGACTTGCCTGACATCACGCATAGTTTCTTCTGCTAGTTTATTGGCTTTCTCACAGCCATCCGCAACGATATTTCTTACTAAGGCTGGATCTTCTTCATACATTTTAGCGCGCTCACAAATTGGGATTTGCTCTGCTAAGATGGCGTCAATAACGGGTTGCTTACATTCTAGGCAACCAATACTCGCATTTTTACACCCTTGTTGAACCCAATTCCTGACTTCATCATTTGAATAAACCGCGTGAAATGACCAAACTGGACATTTCGCGGGATCACCGGGGTCAGTACGGCGGATGCGAGCGGGATCGGTTGGCATGGTACGAATTTTTTTGCGGATACTATCAGCGTCTTCACGTAAACTGATCGTATTATCATACGATTTAGACATTTTTTGCCCGTCCAATCCCGGCATTCGGGATGCTTGGGTCAGTAATGTTTCAGGTTCGGCCAAGATGACTCTTCCTCCCCCTTCTAAATAGCCAAACAATCTTTCTCGATCACCTAAGCTTAAATTTTGTTGTTCATCGAGTAATGATCGCCCTTCTTCTAACGCACTTTCATCGCCTTGTTCTTGATAGCGCGTGCGTAATTCACGGTAAAGCTTGGAGCGTTTTGATCCTAGTTTTTTGATGGCTTGTTCGGCTTTATCTTCAAACCCGGGTTCTTTACCAAAAATATGATTGAAGCGGCGGGAAATTTCGCGCGTAAATTCGAGGTGAGGTGCCTGATCTTCACCAACAGGAACGCGATTGGCGCGATAAATAAGAATATCTGCACTTTGCAGTAAAGGATAGCCTAAAAATCCATACGTACTTAAATCTTTTTCAGTCAGCTTTTCTTGTTGATCTTTATAGGTAGGAACGCGTTCAAGCCAACCTAATGGCGTGATCATGGAAAGCAGTAAATAGAGCTCTGCGTGGGCAGGTACTTTAGATTGAATGAACAATGTGGCTTGCGCTGGGTCAACGCCTGCAGCTAACCAATCGATGATCATTTCCCAAGTATGTTGTTCGATCATTTCGGGTGAATCATAATGCGTGGTTAATGCATGCCAATCTGCCACAAAAAACAAACATTCATATTGTTGTTGTAGCGTTACCCAGTTCTTTAGAACACCATGATAATGCCCCAAATGCAAATGACCCGTAGGGCGCATCCCTGATAAAACACGATCAGCAAACATGATCAATTTCCAAATTAATGTGTGAAAGATTAAAGTTTCTCATTAAATATATAAGCCAAATAGCCATGCAATCGCATACTTCATGAATACGATAAAAGGCCAAACAATGGCTCCCAGTATACCGGTGATTAGCAAAAATAAAAGAATCATGAAGCCGTAGGGTTCAATACGCGAAAACATATATGCTAGTCGGTTTGGAAGTAAGCTAATTGCCATACGGCCACCATCGAGTGGGGGCAGGGGTAATAGATTTAACACCATTAAGATAAGGTTGATATCGATCCCTGCCTTACCCATTAATATCATCGGTCTTGCGTAAAAGTTGTCAGGAAAAGAGAGTGCACCTAATTTTAGAACAACTGCCCAACAGCATGCCATAAAAAGATTTGCAGCAGGTCCGGCTGCAGCAACCCATAGCATATCGCGTTTCGGGTGGTGTAATTGACCAAAATTAACTGGAACTGGTTTGGCCCAACCGAATAAGAAACCTGTTCCCATGGTTAATTTTCCAATGATAAACAA
>WBZL01004357.1_pt1 | contig 12321 bp, 11 predicted proteins | sample 5204291 | NCBI WGS metagenome assembly WBZL01 (sample SAMN12344345, study PRJNA552823) | activated sludge metagenome | biome: Activated sludge suspended growth; feature: Nitrification reactor; material: Wastewater; isolation source: activated sludge from nitrification reactor of wastewater...
AGCACGATGCCCTTGCCGCGCTTGACCTTGGCCGCCAGCAGGTATGCCAGCGGGAACGCCACCACCACACACAAGAAGGTGCCGAGGATGGTGGTGCGCATGCCTTGTACGAGCACCTTGGTGAACAGGCCGCCGAAGCCGCCCTCCAGTGCCTCGCGGTAGTTGTCGAGCGAGAGGTGGTCGTAGCTGACCCGTCCGGCGGAGTTGGGCACCTTGCTGCCGAAGCTGGCAGCGATGACCAGCACGACCGGCACCAGGAAGAACGCGATCCACCACCCCCACGCGGGGAGGGCGAGAGCGAACTTCGGAAGGCGCAAACGGAAGCGGCGCCTGGTGACGGTCGTGCTGGCCATGATGCTGATCAGGCGCCCGCGGCGGCCTTGGTCTTGTTGTAGATGTCGACGATCGCTTCCTGGTTGTCGAGCGAGCCCGACTTCATGCGCGACACCTCTTCATCGGTGAAGTACACGATCTCCAGGTACGGCGTGTCGGCCGGCAGGGCGTCCTTCGCCGCCTGGATGCCGGTGTTGTACCCGTGGAACTGCACATCGATGGCCGAGTTGGCCGGGTCGAGGATGAAGTCGAGGAAGTTGTAGGCGGCATCGAGGTTGGCCGCGCCCTTGAGGATGCACCAGTTGTCCATCCACAGCTCGGTCTCGGGTGCACCCAGACCCCACTTGTAGTCGTCGGGGTTGCCGCCGGCCTCGATGATCGACAGCAGGCCCTGGCGGGCATCGCCGTTGAACACCTGCGAGAGCACATAGTTGCCCTGGGTGAGGTTGATGCCCGGGTACGAGTCGAACGCCTTCAGGTGGGGGGCGAGCTCGTTGACCATGAAGTCCTCGCACGCCTTCAGGTCGGCCTCGTCGGTGGTGTTCCAGTCGATGCCGTTGGCCCAGAAGTACACGCCGCACATGTCGGGCGCCACGTCGAGCAGCGAGGTCTGCCCGCTGGCCTCGTTCTGCGCCACGTCGATGAAGTCGGCCCAGGTGTTGATCTCGCGCTTCACCACAGTGGTGTCGTAGATCCAGCCGGTGGAGCCCCAGTTCTTGCACACCGAGTACTTGTTGCCCGGGTCCCACGGCTGGTTCGTGTAGGCGACGTCGAGGTTGCCGAAGTTGGCGATGCGCGAGAGGTCGAGTTCCTCGAGCAGGCCCTCACCCGCGAGCTGAGGGACGTACACGCCCGTGGGGCAGATCATGTCGAAGCCGTTGTTGCCACCGGCCGACACGAGCTTCTGGATCGCCTCTTCGTTGGAGTTGAAGATCGTGATCTCGATGTTGCCGAAGCTGGACATCAGGTCGGGGTCGTCGTACTCGGCCCAGGTGAACAGCTTGAACGAGTTCGCGCCGCTGTCGCCACCGTCGCCGCTGTCGCCACCGCCGGCGGTGGTGCCGCCCGAGCCGGTGTCCTTGTTGTCGTCGCCGCCGCACGCGGCCAGGAACGCGGCGAGGGCCGCGGATCCGCCGACTGCGGCCAGGAAGCCGCGGCGGTTGAGCGAGCCGACGATGCGCTGCGCGCTGGCAGGATCGGCGAGGATTCGAATTGGCTTGTCTTGACCGGTCATGTGGACTTCTTCCTCCATTGTTTGTTCACGCCATCTCGTCGTCGACAGGCACACCGGACGCCTCTTTGAGGACGATCTCGGCCTGGCGGTCGGAGAACTGGTACACGTCGTCGGCGTTCCATGTGCACCACACGGCGTCGCCCGTGGCGAACCGGGTGCTGCCGTCGGCACGCGGGGCGAGCACGACGATCTCGCGCCGGTTGGCCTCCACCACGTACTGCAACACGTCGCCGAAGTGGGCCACGCTGGCGATCGTGCCGCGCAGGGTGTTGGTGGAGGAGTCGGGCTCGGCCGACGTGAGCTTGAAACACTCCGGGCGCACCGCCGCCAATGCGCCGGCGCCGGGCGCGAGCTGCTCGTCGGGGCGCGACACACGGAACACGGTGCCGTCCTCGGCGCGAACGCCGTCGGCAGTGGCGACGCCCTGCCAGAAGTTGTTGCGCCCGATGAACGCGGCGACGAAGGCCGACGCCGGCCGCTCGTACACGGTCTCGGGATCGGCGAGCTGTTCGATGTGGCCGTCGAGCATGATCGCGATGCGATCGCTCATGCTCATCGCCTCTTCCTGGTCGTGGGTGACGAAGATGAAGGTGATGCCCAGCTGGGCCTGCAGCAGCTTGAGCTCGATCTGCATCTCCTCGCGCAGCTTGCGGTCGAGCGCGCCGAGCGGCTCGTCGAGGAGCAACACGCTGGGACGGTTCACGAGCGCCCGGGCCAGGGCCACGCGCTGCTGCTGCCCACCCGAGAGTTGGCGCGGCATGCGCTCGGCGAGATGGCTCATCTTCACCATGGCCAGTGCCTCGCGCACCTTGTCGGCGATCTGCGACTTGGGCACCTTGCGTTGCTTGAGGCCGTACGCGACGTTGGTGGCGACATCCATGTGGGGGAACAGGGCGTAGCTCTGGAACACCGTGTTGACGTCGCGCTTGTACGGGGGGATTCCCTGCACGTACTCGTTGTTGATGCGGATGAAGCCCTCGTCGGGCTGCTCGAAGCCGGCGAGCATGCGCAGGGTAGTGGTCTTGCCGCAGCCCGACGGCCCGAGCAACGACAGGAACTCCCCCGGCTTCACCGTGAGGTTGAGCGAGTCGACGGCGACCATCGTGCCGAAGCGCTTGGTGACGCCATCCAACTCAACCGCGCCGCGGCCGCCCACTGAGCGGTCGTCCACGATCGTGCTCGCATCCGTCACGGTGATTCTCCCCCGATGAGTAGGGGCGACGCCCCGTCGGTGTGGCGAGTGTAGGCGCTCCGCGTTTCCGCACGATCACGGATCGGTTAGCTCGGCGTCCACCTCGTGAACGCACACGGTGGCACGAACGCCCACCCGCGAGCAAGGATTTCGTTCCGAAACCGAGCGTTCTCGACGGAATCGGTTGCGCGACGGGCTGCGGGGCACCATGATCCGTGCCGATGGACCGTTCCCGCAGCAGCCTGGACGACACCGATCGGGCGATCATCGAGCAACTCCAGCGCGATGGTCGCGTGCCCTACACCCGGCTCGGCGCCGCGGTCGGCCTGTCCGAGGCGGCGGCCCGGGCCCGCGTGCAGCGACTCATCGACGCCGGGGTGATGCAGGTGGTGGCCGTCACCAACCCGCTCTCCCACGGATTCCGCAGGATGGCGATGATCGGGGTGCGCACCGAGGGCCCCACCGATGAGATCGCCCCCGCGCTGCACGCGATCACCGACATCGACTACCTCGTCGTCACCGCCGGCACCTACGACTTCCTCGCCGAAGTCGTCGTCAGCGACGACGCGGCCCTGCTCGACCTCACCAACCGGATCCGCGCCGTGCCCGGTGTGCGCACCACCGAGACCTTCATCTACCTCGACCTGGCGAAGCAGACGTTCACGTGGGGCGCCCACTGAGCACAGCGGGTCAGGTGTGTGGCCGGCCCAGGTCGGTACTGCGCAGCAGGCGCGAGTAGCGCTCGGGGCGGCGGGTGTAGAGCAGGCCGAACGTGGCGGCCTCGCCGCGTTGGGCGAGGTCGAGATCGGTCACCAGCACCGCCGGTCGGTCGCGAGGGGCTTCCAGAATCACCCGGCCGTACGGGTCGCTGATGAACGACGACCCGTAGAACTCGATCGGGCCTTCCGGGCCGATGCGGTTGACGGCGATCATGAACGTGCTGCTGGACAGGCCATTGGCGACGATCGTCTGGTGCCACATGCGGTGGGTGTCCACATCGGGCCAGGCCGGCTCGCTGCCGATGGCCGTCGGGTAGACGATGATCTGCGCCCCGTCGATCGACAGCGCCCGCGCCAGCTCCGGGAACCATTGGTCCCAGCAAGTGGGGAACGCGAACTTGGCGCCGGCGACGTCGACCACCGGGCAGTCCTCCCCCGCCGGCTCGAAGTACTGGTCCTCGTGGTAGTTGTCGAACTCGGGGATGTGCGTCTTGCGCGTGCGCGTCAGCAGGGTGCCGTCGGGGGCGACGCACACCGCGGTGTTGAACCCACGGTTGTCGGCCGTGCGCTCGTACAGCGACGCGTGCACATGGATGCCGTGTGCCGCCGCCGCCTCGCGGGCGAGCGCAACCGTGGGACCGGTGTCGATGTCCTCGCCGTAACGGGCCAGCGCATTCGGTACGTTCGGGTCGTAGCAGAAGTACGGCGACAGGGTCAGCTCCTGCAGCAGCACCACCTGGGCCCCGTTGGCCGCGGCGAGAGCGATGCCCTCCCGCAGCACTCCGGCGTGCTCGGCGGGGTCAGGATGCCACGCGCACTGGACCGCGCCCACGCGTAACACCCGGCGGTCGAGCGAAGGGTCGGGGAACAGCGACGGCAGCGCGCCGTCGCGGACCATCAGTTCGAAGTGCGTCATCGGTGTGCCGCGGTCAGCTGTTGATGTTGGCCATCACGTGCTTGATGCGCGTGTAGTCGTCGAGCGCGTAGGAGCTGAGATCCTTGCCGTAGCCCGACTTCTTGTAGCCGCCGTGGGGCATCTCGGCCACGAGCGGGATGTGGGTGTTGATCCACACGCACCCGAAGTCGAGGCGCTTGGCCATCCGCATGGCAGTGCCGAAGTCGCGGCTCCACACGCTGGAGGCGAGCGCGTACTGCACCCCGTTGGCGTAGCGCACCGCTTCGTCCTCGTCGGTGAACTTCTGCACGGTGATGACCGGGCCGAAGATCTCGTTCTGGCTCATCTCGTCCTGCTGCAGCAGGCCGGCCACGACGGTGGGCTCGAAGAAGAAGCCGTCGCCGGCAACCTTGTTGCCGCCGGCGGCGATGGTGGCGTGGCTGGGCGCACGGCCGACCAGACCGCTCACGTGGGCCAGCTGATTCGGGTTGTTGACCGGGCCGAACAGCACGTCCTCGTCGTCGGGCTGGCCGGTCTTGAGGCCCTTGGCCTGCTCGGCGAGCGCGGCCACGAAGTCGTCGTACGCGTCGGCGTGGCACAGCACACGGGTGGCGGCGGTGCAGTCCTGGCCGGCGTTGAAGAAACCGGCGATGGAGATGCCCTCGGCCGCGGCCGCGATGTCGGCGTCGCCGAACACCACCACCGGCGCCTTGCCGCCCAGCTCGAGGTGCACACGCTTCAGGCTCTGCGAGGCGGCCTCGGCCACCTGCATGCCGGCGCGCACCGAGCCGGTGACACTGACCATCGAAGGCGTGTCGTGCACCACCATGTTGCGGCCGGTGTCGCGGTCGCCGCAGATGACGTTGAACACGCCGGGCGGCAGGAACTCGGCGGCGATCTCCGCAAGGAGGCCGCTGGTGGCCGGGGTGGTGTCGCTGGGCTTCAGCACCACGGTGTTGCCCGCGGCGATGGCAGGGGCGAACTTCCACACGGCCATCATCATCGGGTAATTCCACGGTGCCACCTGGGCGCACACGCCGATGCTCTCGCGGCGGATCATGCTGGTCATGCCGCGCATGTATTCGCCGGTGCTCTTGCCCTCCAGGTGGCGGGCGGCGGTGGCGAAGAAGCGGATCTGATCCACCATCGGGGGGATCTCTTCGCTGCGGGTGAGGTGCGCCGGCTTGCCGGTGTTCTCCACCTCGCGAGCGATGAGTTCGTCGGCACGGGCCTCCACAGCGTCGGCGATGCGGAACAACGCCAGCGAGCGCTCGCTGGGGGTGGTCTCCTTCCACTCCTCGTACGCAGCCGCGGCCGCGCTCATCGCCTTGTCGATGTCGGCCGCGCCGGAGAGGGGTGCGGTGGCGTAGGCCTTGCCGGTGACCGGGTTGACCACTTCGGTGGTGCGGCCGTCGGCCGAATCCACGTACTCGCCGTTGACGAAGTTCTTGAAGCTCTTCATGACGCGTGACTGTAGCCACCTCCGAGGCTTTCCTACGGCGGGGGCCTCCTCCGAGGCTTTCCGTCGACCCTGTATCGACGGAAGCCCTCGGAGTCGGACCGGGCGGCCGGAAACCCTCGGAGAGCTCAGAGGATGGGGCGCAGGACGAACTTGCTCTCCGTGCGGGCCACGCCGGCGTCGGCCTTCAGCCAGCGGATGAACGCGTCGAGCCCTTCGGCGCCCGCGCAGTCGACGACGATCGTGTAGTCGGCCGGGCCGGTGACGTACATCGCCAGCGCCACTTCCTCGCGCTCGGCGAGGCGGGCCTCGAACGCGGCCGGGTCGGCACCGGGCGGCAGGCCGACGTCGACGACCGCTCGCACGGTGCGGCCGAGCGCGGCCGGATCGATCCGCGCGGCATAGCCCTGGATCACCTCGGCGGCCTCCAGCCGACGCACCCGGTCGGCCACCGAGGAGGGCGCGAGGTGCACGCGATCGGCGAGCTCTTTCCAGCTGATCCGACCCTCCGTGCGCAGGATGCCGATGATTCGTCGGTCGATCTTGTCCAACACCAGTGATTCAACGGCCATGAGGAGAGCTTGCCACCGAATCTTCCGTTGATCAACGGTTCACGAGAGCACATGATCCAACCATGCTGAAGACGGTCGGTGTCCCCAAGGAGATCAAGGTCCAGGAGTACCGCGTGGCGATGACGCCCGACGGGGTCCGCGAGTTCGAGCGCCACGGCGTGGAGGTGTTCGTGCAGACCGGCGCCGGCGAGGGTGCCAGCTTCCACGACGACGACTATGTCGCCGCCGGCGCCACCATCGTGCCCACCGCCGCCGACGCGTGGGCGCAGCAGATGGTGGTGAAGGTGAAAGAGCCCAAGGCGGAGGAGTTCGGCTTCCTGCGCCCCGACCTCACCCTGTTCACCTACCTCCACCTTGCCGCCTACCCCGGCGTGGCCGAGGCGCTGCTGAAGGCCGGCACCACCGCGCTCGCCTACGAGACCGTGCAACTGCCCGGCGGCGCGCTGCCGCTGCTGGCCCCGATGAGCGAAGTGGCCGGTCGACTCGCCCCGCAGATGGGCGCCCACTACCTCGAGCGGCACAACGGCGGCCGCGGTGTTCTGATGGGCGGCGCCCCCGGCGTGCAGCCGGCAAAGGTGGTCGTGCTCGGCGCGGGCAACGTCGGATGGAACTCGGCCTGGATCGCGGCCGGCATGGAGGCCGAGGTGGTGCTGTTCGACAAGAACCTCGACCGTCTCCGTTGGGTCGACCAGATCAACAAGGGCCGCATCGTCACCCTCGCCTCCAACCGCGGCGCGCTGGAGCGCAACCTGGCCGACGCCGACCTCGTCATCGGCGCCGTGCTCGTCGCCGGTGGCCGTGCCCCCGTGGTGGTCACCGAGGACATGGTGCGCTCGATGAAGAAGGGCGCCGTCATCGTCGACGTCGCCGTCGACCAGGGCGGCTGCATCGAGACGATCCACGAGACCACCCACGCCGAGCCCGTGTACGAGCTGCACGGCGTGCTGCACTACGCCGTCGGCAACATGCCCGGCGCGGTGCCCCACACCAGCACCTACGCGCTCACCAACGCCACCCTGCCGTACCAGCTGGAGCTGGCCACCAAGGGAGTCGCCGAGGCATGCGCTGCCGACCATGCGCTGGCCCTCGGGCTGAACACCCACGGCGGCCAGGTGACCAACGCACCCGTGGCGGAGTTCTTGAAGGTCGCCTCCGTCGACCCGATGGACGCCCTGCGCGGCTGACGCGTTCCTACGACACGACGCGCCGGCAGGCCCATGCGTAGCGTGACGCCATGACCACGCTCGTCTCCGAACTCGACCTGCCTGTCATGTTGATGGCCGACGGCACCCAGGCCCGCCGCTTCGGCGGTCGAGGTGACCTGCCCGACGGTCATTGGCTGGCGAAGAACCTCGTGGGCTACACGGTCTGGCACTACGACGACGTCACCGCCATCCTGCGCGACAAGCGTTGGCACAACGCCTCGGGCCGCATCGCGGAGATCATGGGCGTCACCGACGAACGCTTTCTCCTGCGCCAGCGCGAGAGCATCCTCAGCGCGGAGGGCGACACCCACGTCCGCCTGCGCCGCCTCGTGGCCCCGGCCTTCACGCCGCGCCAGGCCGATCGCCTGCGCCCCTTCATGCGCGAGGTGATGAACGGCCTGGTCGACAAGGTGGCTGCACAGGGCCGCGCCGACATCGCCGTCGACATCTGCGAGCCGTACCCGATCCCGATCATCTGCGAACTCCTCGGCGCGCCGAAGAGCGACTGGCAGCTGTTCAGCCGGCTGGCGAACGACATCCTCGAGATCTTCTCGCTCGACATGGCCAGCAAGATCGACTTCATCCTCGCTACCCAGGCCGAGCTCGACGAGTACACGAACCAGCTGATCGCCGACCGCCGCAACAAGCCCGCCGATGACCTCATCACCGACCTCATCGCGGCCGAGGCCGAAGGCGACCGGCTGAGCACCGACGAGCTGGTGATGATGGTGAACGCGGTGATCGTGGGCGGCACCGACACCACCCGCAACCAGCTCGGTCTGTCCATGTCGCTGTTCGCCGAGTTCCCCGACCAGTGGGCGCTGTTGGCCGAGCGCCCCGACCTCGCGCCGCGGGCCGTGGAGGAGACCATGCGCTACTTCGGTGCGGTGCGCGGCACCATGCGCTTCGCCAGCGAGGACATCGTCTACCGCGACGTGCTGTTCCCCGCCGGCACCTTCATCGGCATCGGCCTCGCCGAGGCCAACAAGGACGCCGACGCGTTCAGCGAGCCGCACACGTTCGACATCACGATGAGCCACGGCGACCAGCCCCAGCTGACCTTCGGGTCGGGTATCCACTACTGCCTCGGCCAAGCCCTCGCCCGCGCCGAACTGCAAGAGGCGCTGCCCCTGCTGGCGCAGCGCATGCCGAACCTGCGCCGCGACGGCGAGATCGAGTGGAAGCCCGACGGCGTGGGCATCTTCGGCCCCGCCCACTTCCCCGTCACCTTCGACCCGGGCCACTGAGCGGCCGCGGCCCCAGACCGCCTGCCCGGGCTTCCGTCCCGCTCTAGGTCACCGCGCAGAATGTGTGTCACTCTGCGCGGTGACGTAGAGCCAGAGGCCCGAGCCAGAGGCCGGTCCCGAGGCCGAACCCGCCCCTACTTGGCGTCGCGCCACATGGGCCATACGGCGGGCCCATTGCGGCCGGGCAGGTGCACCTTGTCGCGGGGCACGAAGCCGTGGCGGCCGTAGAACGCGAGGTTCTTCTCCTTGGAGTTCTCCAGGTACAGCGGCACGCCCTCGCGGTCGCCGAGTTCGAGCATCAGGTTCATCAGGTCGCGGCCGACGCCCTGCCCCTGGGCGGCCGGGTGCACACCGAGGAACTCGAGGTAGTAGTGCGGCTCGTGCGGGTGGTTCTTCTCCACCGTCTTCAACACGTTGAGGTTCGCCGGGAAGCGACGCCCGTACATGCGCACGAAGCGCGGGCCCCAGCGCAGGATGGAACCGGTCGGCACTCGCCACTGGCCGGGAGGCGACCACAGCGCGGCGCCACGCACCACGCCGTCGACCTCGGCCACGTACACCTGCCCCTTGGGCAACTGCATGCGGGTGAACGCGTCGAAGAACGGCAGCGAACGAGCCGGCGGCACGTGTGCCACACCGGTGAGGTGTTGCTTCACCGGGTCGTCGACGAATGCCTCTGCGAGCACCGAGGCGATGGCGGCAAGGTCGGCCCGGGTCGCCAGGCGCACGTGTGACGGCATACGGTCCACCCTATGACTCGCGACATCGGGCCCAAGACGATCAAGCTGGGGTACAACAGCGGCTACTGGGGCAGCGGCCCTCCCGGCGGCGCGCTGGAGGCGATCAAGGAGGCCGACCGGCTCGGGTTCGACTCGGTGTGGACCGCCGAGGCGTACGGCAGCGATGCCCTCACCCCGCTCGCGTGGTGGGGCGCGCACACCACCAACATCCGCCTCGGCACCGGGATCGTGCAGATGAGCGCCCGCACACCGGCCGCGACGGCGATGGCGGCGATGACGCTCGATCACCTCTCCGAAGGCAGGATGATCCTCGGTCTCGGCGCGAGCGGCCCGCAGGTGGTGGAGGGCTGGTACGGCCAGCCCTACCCGAAGCCCCTGGCCCGCACTCGCGAGTATGTGCAGATCGTGCGCGACATCGTGCGCCGCGAGGCCCCGATCGACCACCACGGCGAGTTCTACGACATGCCCCTCACCGGCAGCACCGGGTTGGGCAAGCCGCTGAAGAGCACGGTGCACCCGCGACGCAAGGAGATCCCGATCTTCCTTGCCGCCGAGGGCCCCAAGAACGTCGCCCTCGCCGGTGAGATCGCCGACGGCTGGCTGCCGCTGTTCTTCAGCCCGAAGGACGACGCCCACTACCGCGCCTGCCTCGCCGAGGGTTTCGCCGCCGCGGGCGACCCCGGCAAGTCCGACCGGTTCGAGGTCGCGAGCACCGTCTACATCATCCCCGGCGACGACCCCGAGGCCTGCGCCGACTTCGTGCGCCCCTTCCTCGCGCTGTACGCCGGCGGCATGGGCGCGCGGGGCGCCAACTTCCACTTCGAGGTGTTCGCCCGCATGGGGTGGGAGGAGGTGGCGCTGAAGGTGCAAGACCTGTACCTCGCCGGGAAGAAGCAGGAGGCCGCCGCCGCCATTCCCCTCGCGATGGTGGAGGATGTCGCGCTCGTCGGCCCGCCGGCCAAGATCAAGGCCGAACTCGAGCAGTGGAAGGAAACCTGCATCACCACCTTCCTCGTGGGCGGCCCCAAGGAAGCGCTCCAGGGCTACGCCGAGTTGATCCTCGGCTGAGTCACTTCTTCCGCAGGCGCTCGGCGTAGGCGAGCGCGGCGGCGCGCCCCTCCTCGTCGCGCAGGCCGGCGAACAGGCCGTCGGCATCGGCCCAACTCCGCCCGGTGCCCACCATCGACTCGGTGACCGCGTTGACGTGCGCCTTGGTCTCCAGCAGGGCGAGCTTCGGCTTGGCCAGCAGCACCTGCACCAACGCCTCCACCTCGTCGTCGAGGCGTTCCTCGGGCACCACCCGGTTGAGGAACCCGGCCGCCTTCGCCTCCGCTGCGTCGAAGGGCCGACAGGTCATCACCAACTCCTTGGTGAGCGCCGGGCCGATCTCGCGCACGAGGCGCGGAATGCCGCCCCACGCGAGCGGGATGCCGATCTCCACCTCGGGGATCGAGAAGCGGGCGGTGTCGGCAGCGACGCGCAGGTCGCACCCGGCGGCGACGACGACTCCCCCACCCACGCACCACCCGTGCAGCCGCGCCACCGTGACCGCCCTCATCTCGTCGAGCGCGCGGGCCATCCGCCAGCCGATCTGGCGCTCCTCCATCGGCGCCGCCTGGGTGAACGCGTTGAGGTCGGCCCCGGCCGAGAATGCACGACCTGCCCCGCTGACCACCAGCACCTTGAGGTCGTGGTGCTCGTCGAACCAGCGGGCCGCCTGCTCGATCTCGTGAAGGGTGTGCGCGCTGAGCGGGTTGAGCTTGTCGGGGCGGTTCAGCTGGAGCGAGCCGCGGTCGCCATCGACGGTCGCGACGATCGTCTCGAAGGGTCCGGTGTCGGGCATGTGCCCAGTGTGACAGCTTCCGACCGAGCCCGTCTCGGCCGGGCGGCGTAGCCTCGTGGCGATCCAGCCGCCGATGTCCACGTCCACGCCACCCACACCAACTCACCATCGTCACCGCCCCGGCAGCGCACGGGCGGCGCTCACCTACCCCCGCTTCCGGCGGATGTGGGCCGCGTCGTTCTTCTCGGCGATCGGCACCTGGATGCAGAACGTCGCTCTGCCCGTGTACGTGCTCGACCGCACCGGCAGCACGGCCCTCGTCGGGCTCACCGTCTTCGCCCAGCTCGGGCCGCAGTTGTTCCTCTCCATCCCGGCAGGGGTCGTGGCCGACCGCTTCGACCGCCGGCGCTGGCTGATCTCGATGCAGTTCGTGCAGCTCGCGTTCTCCGCCGCGCTGGCACCGCTGGCCACCCACGACGCCCCGTTCTGGGCGATCTTCGTGGTGTCGCTCGGGGTGGGCTGCGGCAACACGCTCAACGCGCCGGCGTGGGCGGCGATGTTGCCCACGCTGGTGGACAAGGACGACCTGCCGGGGTCGGTGTCGCTGAGTTCGATGTCGCTCAACGCATCACGCGTCGTCGGCCCGATCGTGGTTGCGGTGCTGCGCTCGTCGGGAAGCTCGATCGCCGACATCTTCCTGATCAACGCGGCCACCTACCTGTTCGTCGTGTTCGCGCTGATGCGCACGCCGATCCCCACGCCGCGACAACCCGGGCGTGAGGGTGGGCTGGCCGGCCTGACATCAGGTCTTCGCCTCGTACGCGGGCGCGCCGACCTGCGCCGCGTCATCGCGACGATGATCATGTTCTCGGTGGTCTGCCTGCCGTACGTCGGCTTGTTCCCGGTGGTCGCCCGCGAGATCTTCGGGATCAAGAAGGGTTC
>WBZL01004358.1_pt1 | contig 12321 bp, 2 predicted proteins | sample 5204291 | NCBI WGS metagenome assembly WBZL01 (sample SAMN12344345, study PRJNA552823) | activated sludge metagenome | biome: Activated sludge suspended growth; feature: Nitrification reactor; material: Wastewater; isolation source: activated sludge from nitrification reactor of wastewater treatment...
TTATGTTTAAACTCGACGGTGTGGTAGCGAAACCACTTGGTTCTCCAGTCGTTCGAGCAATGCTAAAGGCAGGTGTCGCCAAACCAGAGGTAGTAAGTCTTCCGCCAGTGAAGGAAGAAGTGAAAGCACCTGAAGTTGGCACTCCTCCGTCCACGGAAGCGAAGCCTGATTATCCGAGACCTAGACGCGGTCCAGCACCTACTCTCGATAGCGTTGCCGGAACGGAATACCACACCAATCCGGACGGTACACAGCTGCGTAAGACTGAGGTACTCGGTAAGGCGCTTGTCGGAACTGACACGACATGGCGCGACCTTCTAACTGAACCGGAAATCAAAGCCATTAAGGATCGCAAGGGAGAATTGGAAATTGCCGAAAAGTCACGCGAATTGGCTGCGGACGAGGCTCGTGAGTTGGCAGCGTTGAAAGACCTTGAAACTCGCCTCCATGACCCCAAAGCGCACGCGGAAGTCATTGAGCGCTTGGGCGGCAAGAGACCCTCTGGTGGTTTTAAAGTCGGCGAACTGAGAAGTGGACTTGTCGGAACAGCTATCCTTGCCAGCGCGATTCTCGCCTGGTCAGCCGGTCAATCCAAAGCGGAAGAATACAAGGCTCCGACTCACGCTGGTGTTCGCGGTTCTAAGTAATCTAATCCCAATAAAAAACAATGCAGGCATAAGTAGAGATTGGCGAGGTGAAATTCGCTGATTTCTGCTTTGGCTGTTTTTTATCAAATCAAATACATAGAGAGGCAGCGCAATGTTGTTGCTGCTGCCTCTGGTGCTCTTATCGCTATTTCCTTCTAAAGGTCTGTGTTAATCTGCGTTTCCCGCTTTGACACCTGCCAATTTGCTCTGCGACTTTACCTTTTGGATTTGAAAGTACGCCGCGGGATTGTCTCGCAACATATCGAATTCTCCAGGTTTTCCATGCAGTTGAACCTGCTGCTGGAGGGTGTTGTAGAGGTTCATGAACTCCGGTGACTGCTGATTGCCTGGCTGCATCATTGCTCCTAGCGCTTCTGCATACCCCATGTTTGAACCCTCATAGTCGCCGGTTCTGGCATCACAGAAGGCAAGGCGAGCGCGGGTCGCTGCCCATTCTTGATCGCGGCCATTGGTTTGCTCCATTCCTTGTAAGGACTTTCCGAGCAGCTCCTTAGCTTTTACTAGATTGCGATTGGCGATATTGGAAATGTAGAATTCTCCCAGCTTTTGCTGTGCTTGAGCCAGGGCAGGGCTCATGCCACCTTTTTCTTGCTCTTGTACCGTTTTCAACAGAGCTGCTTCTTGTACATCTGCAATATCCTTGTTGACGAAACTGGATGCATCGGAATCGGCTGCACCCAACTCGGCTCCGCCGTTGCCCTGACCAAAACCGCCCCTGTTGCCACCAAAACCTCCACCTGGTCCAAAGTTGTTTGCGACCGGCATATTTGCTACCGGAATATCGACTGATGCGGCTTCACCCCTTGCGAGTCTCGCCTTTTGGTTGAAGTAGTCAACTTGCTGGGCGTTATTATTGGATTGCGCAATTTTTGCCAGGCGATCGTAAATGGGCGCCAAATCTTGGCTTGCTGCCCCTGTTGTGCATTCCATACGCTTCATGGTCGCGTAGGTGTAGCCAAAACTTTCTGGAGGTTCGCCGCTGTGTTTGAAAGCCGCTTCAACTTTTGCCCATGCCGCGGCTGCTTCTTGGGTGTTGCCGCCTTTTTCTAGTGCCACTGCTCGTGATGACAGATCTTGCCGGTATGCACGCATTGCATTTGCTACGTGTTCGCGAGTTCTGGCGTCGAATGTGTTAGCGGGAATATTCATGTCGGCGAGAACCCAGGCTGCGCTCTGTTGCAGTTGAGGATTCTCTGAGTTGAGCGCTCTCATTAGTGCCGGAAGACGCGCATCATTTTTGCCTTGAATGGGAGGTGCATCAGCGCCCAGTCCAAGTTTACTCGTCACTGCTGCCAGTGCAGGATGGTCTTGTGGCAATATTTTAGCTGCGTAGGTGGCTGCGTCCATGAGCGCGATTGTGCTCTTTTCGTCTTTAGGGTCACTGAGCGCCAATAAGAAGTTGAGCTTTTCTTGAACCTGCTTTTCAGCGCTGTCGAGCTTGCGTTCAACCGCGGTTTGCAGCGTCTTTAGTGTATAGTTGCGAGCTATAGCTGCAGCTGTTGTGTCTCCCGTGCAAATTGCAAGAGCTTCCGCTTTGGTGTCGGTGCCATGCGCTGCCAATTCCGCCATTGCATTGAAAGCGAGTTCTCTGGCTCGTTTGCCATCTTCATCCGAAAGACCTGGTTGGACCGCAACCATTTTTGCAGCTTCCATCTTCAATTTTTCATCGAAGGACGGATGGTCCAGCAAATTGGTGATCACCCTTACTGCTGCTGTTTTATCCTCAGCGGACGCATTTACCTTCTGGGATTCTTTTAGAATTTGGCGCGCCCACTGATAGCGCTCGTCTGGCGGATGAGAGGGTGTTCTTGCGTCGTTTAGAAGGAATTGCGCACGAGTTTTTCCTTCCGGTAGCACAACTCTTTCAACCTTTCCTTGCTTCAATTCCTCGACGATAACACCGTTGATTGTTTTCCTTGCCCGGACTTGAACACCATTGTCGAGTTCGACGGTTTCCGGTGTATTTTTGAGCAGTCCATCCAACTCTTTCATTGCACGCTTGCCTCTCTCACCGCCTTCCAGGGCGATTTTGGCAAACGAGGTGGCCAGTGGATTTATATTAGCGGCAGTCTTTTGTGGTCCAAGCAATTCCGCCGCATCTTTTCCGAAGCCGGAGGTCGGATTGTCTATGGCAATCTCGGCGATTGTCTCAATCGCCAGACGTTTTGTCGGATCGTTCGAGTCTAGCGGTGATTTCATTACGACCATCGCTGCAGCTAAACGAACACGGTTATTTTGCTCCTTCATTGCCATCTCGAGATATGGCAAGCCTTTGTCGCCAGGCTTTAGATCGTAGCCTTTGTATGCGGAAAAAATTTCTTGAACGGTAGATTCGGCTGTCTTTTCGCTGGACACTCCATCGCGTGTTTTGGGATCTCCGAGAGCTGCTTTCAATCTTGCAGCTCGCTCCTCCTGCGAAAAATTCAGAGGTGCAGTCTCAGACCATGTCATATTTACTGAGTCGCGAAGCTCGAAGAGCAGTTGATCTGCGGCTTTTTTGACTTCTGCGAACTGAGAGCCACCCATTGCCTCCAGGATATGGAGCGCTCCCCTGTGTTTGAATTCTTTGAGCTGCTCCAGGAGCGTTTTTTGAAATGCCTGACTTTGCGAAGCCGGCGGTTTCGCGAGTTCTGTCGTAAGAGCATTCGCGATTGTGGCTGCATAAACTTCGCGAGACATAGCGTATTGCTTGGGCTGGTAGTTTGGATCCAGTTTTTTCAGTTCGGCGATTTCTTCTTTTCCTTCAGTACTTGGTTTCGCCAGGTCTTTCCAGCCTTTAAGGAGCGACGTGAGCACGTCCGAACGCAGATTGTATCCATGCTCGAGCATTGTCCTTATTTTGTCGGCTACCAAATCACGTCCTTGCACTCCTGTCTTGCAACAATCGGCAAGCGCATCGGCAGCCAATTTCTGGAAGTCCGGGTTGGAGCGTGTGACAAAAGCTTCGTTGCCTCGCTTGAAATAGCGGCCGGCATATTCGACTTCATCCGTGGCGCGTCCGGTATGTTCTGGACCTTTGGAAGCAAGGTATGCAAGTGCGAGTTTGGCTTTATTGCCGTTTTCGTCTCCGCGTTGAGCCCATTCGCAAAGGTTCTTGAACTGATCCATGCGTTGTGCTTCAACTTCCTTGACTGCCTTTAACTCTTCACCGGCGAGATACTTTTTGCCACTCCAGAACCAGTCCCAAGTGCCCATATCGTCTATGGTTTTGTTTGCAGCAGCGCTCACTGCGGTTGCCATTTCGCTCCTGTTCAGTAGCTTGAAATTATTATCAAGGAAGTCGGCGGAGGAGTCGCGTGCTGGTGGTTTGGCTGTGTCGTCCCAGCCTTTCAAATAGGGGTATTTCTTGAACTTTCCGGGATCTTCCACGAGCTTGCGAATGTTCTCGTACAAGTCTTTGTAGTCACGGCTGTCGCGGTCCGGACGCTGATAGCTGAATTTTGTATCGCGAAGCATCTGGGCGACGCGCGGATCAGTTTCTTTGTCGATTAGCTCGAGAACTGTTTCACGAAATGCCTTATCGTTGACCGTTTTAAGTGCGTGCACTGCAGCTGCGCGGACGCGAGCATCGGTTTCAAGCGCGTCGATTTCTTTGCCGCCTAACTTGATTTTAGGTTGCTCGGACACGTGTCTGCGCATCAGTGCGATGGAAGCGTCGTCGGCACATCCCAATTGAGCAAGTCCAAGAAGTGCCGATGCGCGCAATTCCGGCGCGTAGGCGGCATAAGTCTTGAACAGTCCCGGGTCGAGCAGGTCTCTGTATTTCTGCGCAAGTTCGTTGCTGAAATTTTGGCGCAGAACTTTGTCTTTCTCCTGAAAACTGTCGAGAATAAGAGGTTTTGCAGCTTCCATGAGGTTGGCGACAACCGAAACGTGCTCTTGCAATAAGGGCACTTTTATTCCTTCAATCAGCTTCTGACGCAATTCATTGGCTGATGTCGGGTCTGCCTGGCTGAGCTCCTTCATTCGGTCCGGCAGCATCGCGTTAATAACTTGCTCGGTCAGTCTATGATCTTTTGGGTCGTATGCGGATGCGATAGTCCGCGTTATATTCAGTTGTGCGGCAGCATCGCTCTTGTCTGTGAGCATCGCCAGAGCCAGAGCGGCATTGATTTTTGTTTGACGAGCAAGATATTCGTCGGCGGCTCTGGCAATTGGTTTTTCAGTCTCGCTATTGAGGTGTTCGATGACCTTTTTGGCAAATGTGCCTGGTGGCTGACCTTGTGATGCCTGCCAGACTCCATTGAGGTCAGAGAGCACAGCAGCCGATTTTTTTACTGCTTCGCGTGCTGCTTTTTCAACAGTTTCGGCTTGGGCTGCGGCTGCTACCCATTCTGCTTTCTCCTGTCCGCGTGTTTTTTCTGCCATTTGAGTGGCAACGAGCCTTTCGTTCTTTGCGAATTCGGCTGCATTTTCTGCAGCGAATTTTTCTTTGAGACCGTAAAGAAGTGCGGCAGACATTGCTCGCACGTCGGGGTCGCTATCGGATTTCGCTCTGGTCTCCAAAGTTCTCATTAACGATTCTGGAGAAAGTCCAAAACCGCGGCCGAGCATTTCTGCCTTTTCGTCGGCATTGGCCGGAGGAGAGGCTGCATCGAACTTTTTCACTCCGTCAACAATGGAAGCAAAACGTGCACTCTGCGGATCGCACAAGGCTCGCATTTTGTCAGCTTTCGAGGCTTTGGGATCGTTGAGCACGTCTTGCAGGACTCCGGCGTATTGCCTTGGTGTCAGCCCGCCTACGCGTAAGAGAGCATCGCCAGTAACTATTCCTCGATTGCCTTTGTCAGTGGACTCCAGATCACGTTGCAAATGCCTTACTCCCTCGTCCAGAGAGAGGCTTTGAGCGACCGAGCGACCATCTATTTTTACTTTATACGTATAGCCGGACGATTCACCCTCCGGAGGAACAACGATAGTTCGTTCGTAGGCCTCAACGTCAACTGATTTATTGGCCAGGTCTTTGTTTATGTTTCCGTCTGCATCACGAGATAGATAGAGCAGTGCAACGCGAGCGGCGGAATCAACATCTTTGTCCTTTGCCTGGAGAATTTTCTCTGCTTCTTCTCTCAAGGCTTTCGGCATCTTAGCGCGTTTTTCTGGATCTAGAAGATCGTGAATTTGCTGTTCACTTAATCTGAATTTGGGATCTTCGGAAGCATCGGGGTGCAGCTCTTCGAGCTTTCGAATATCCGCTCCGGTGAATGCCAGTTTGCCTAACAATTCTTCCCTGTAGGCTTTACGCTGATCTTCTGTTGCTTTTGGATCCAAAAGGACTTTGGTTTTGTCGAAGATCGCCTGTATCTGGTCTTGGGTCTCCTTTGGACGTCCGTCTTTTAGAGTCGCGCTGTATCCGTCGATAAGCTGATGGGCACCCTTTAGAGCCTCAGGGTCGTTCATATCAAACGCGCCTTTTTTGGCCGTCTGCGTGCCCCTTCCGTCACCTATAAGAATGGTGGCATCACGCAGATTATTGTGATGCTTACCCATCAAATCCCCGATTTGATGATTGAGCTCCGATGCAATGATTGGTGCAAAGCCATATTCAGTGGCTTTGAAAGTGTACGAAGTCCCGGTATGCAGCTTGCTTACCCAGGGTGTTGCCTTGATCACGGTTTCTGCAGCTTCTTGTCCTTCTTTTGTGCCTTTGAGGCCTTTCGACATAGCTTCGTGTATGTATCGATGCACTTTCTCTGCAGAAGTCATATTTTCGGCTGCACGGGCTCCGGCAGCCATTCTCCAACCGCCGCGCACGAGTCCCTGAGAAATGTCGCCCAGGAAATATAATCCACGTGCTGTGTTGACAGTCTGCCCCCAGTCAGTCGCGCGCGCGCCAGCGTTATTAAAGATTCCCGCGCCGGCTACTCCTACTCTGGTGAAGGCTTTGGCTGCCTCCCAGCGCACTTCAGCTTTCGTCAACCCGATGGCGGCATCCTTGGCGGCAAGTTTCAAGCCTTGTCCGGCTGCGGCTGCAGCAAGACGTCCAGCTTTGATTGCCGCTCCGACTTCAATGGTGCCGGAGACTAGCATGGCTCCGTCCATCGCCAAAGTCAGACCCTTCTCGCCGTAGTAGAAGAGGCGCTGATTGTTTAAGAATGCTTCGACATTTTTAGCTTGAATGAGGGAGATCTTCTCGCCATCTCTTACTGGCACGAAATCGTCCGGTTTGTATGGCTTGCTGCTGTCGATTGCCATCGGCTCGCCGACTCTCTGCACGCCCAGAAATCGCATGTTGAGGTAAGCCCAGGGCGGTGCGTTTTCTGCTCTTACAGTCTGAGTAAATATGTAATTGCCGTCTTTGTCCCGAGATACCGAGGCGTCGCAACCAAGAAGATTGGCTGGTTGCAAATTGTCACCTGGCTTGGCCAAGTAGTTGGGGCTGACCATGGCGGTCATCTCGCCTTTTGCATTGAGCTTGGCTCTCCACCCTTCCGGAAATTCGCGGTCGCCGAACATAAGGATGCCGTCCGGATTATCCAGTGCCTTGCTGTACGCTAAGACCGCCTGGTCTACCTGCTCGCCGTTGTCCTTGAGCCATTGCCTGAGGCGTTCGATTTTTTGAGCGTTGGCGGGATGATCTTGTCTTAGGTCTTCGGGCAGATCCAGCGAAACATTCTTGATTGTGCTGTTTTTGAGAATGTAGCGCTCGTTGGGGTCGTTTAGCTCAGTATCAGTGAGGACCTTTTCTTGTCCCCTGTAGTCGACGGTGACTTTTGTACCCGGAGGGAATTTGACAGGAAAGTCGCCCCAGCGATTTTGGGTATCTTTGAACAGTGCTTGCATTGCCTCAACATAGTTGCGAGTTCGCAAGCTCAAATCGATCATGTCGCTGGCGGAGGATCGCCATGCGGCAGGATCTTTGTCTCTGCCTTCCAGCCAGCCTTTCGGCAAGCCGTTCAGCTCGATTATTTTTTTCAAGCCTTCATCTTGCAGCTTCTCTTTTTCGGTTTGAATTCTTTGTGTGCTTCGCTCTACCCAGCCCAAAGTTGAATCAAGTTTTTGCAGGTCTTCGTCAGTGGGGATTTTCCCTGCACTGATTCCCAGATCGAGCCTTTGATCGCCGCCTGCGGTGATAGCTTTGAATAGCTCAGGGTTGATGGCACGCTGATTCTGATCCATTGGAAGCTTTAACGGACAGCCATCCGGAATGGGCAATTGCATGCAGTCGAGAGAAATCAGTGCAGAAGGAACTGCCTTAGCCTCGAGCCAGTCCTTGTATTCTTGAAATGCTTTGTTGGTCGCGGGACCGAAGACTCCACGCTCTTTTTCTTTTCTGATTTCTTCCTGGTCTTTCTGCAATTTCTCTTTGAAAGTTTTGAACTCTTCTTCGCGGCCTTCAGGTGTTTCGGTTTTCGGTTTGAAATCGCGGATGCCCGGCATAAAGCTGGTCAGAGTGTCTTGCAGGCTGGACATGCGCATCAATTCGTCACTTGTTTGCGGCACAATTTCGACGAATTTTTTCTCTGCTTTGTCCGCTTCCTCGGCTGCTTCTGCCAGCATATCGTCGATATCATCGACGTCCTCTTCTGGCGGAAGATCAGGCTTCTCTTCTGGCTTCTTGACGGGTTTCTTTATTTCTGGTTCTGCCATTTCCATACTCCAGTCCGATTTGCCGACTAAAAACTTACTGAGCGTTGTTGGTCTGTCTTTGCACGAAATCTAGACTGGCCTGGGTTTTGGCTTCGCTTACGATTGTGCGTATTTCATCTGAGCAAGTTTCTAGCGTATCCAATAACAATGCCGCTTCTCTCGCCGCGGGAGCGTGGGTGTCGAACGAAAGTTTTGATAGGGTGTCAATAGCAACAGAAAGTAATTTGCTTGGTGCCGTAGTGATTATGTTGGCGTCGTGTCTTTGCACGAGGGCCCTGGCCGCCAATAATTGCAAGGGGGCGCTTTCATTGGAGAGCATTTTTAGAAGGACGTCGGACATTGGGTTTTGCCAATTATCCACTGGGTTTTGCTTAACAACAGCAGTTATGTCCTGCATTTTGTCCTTGAGAGATAATTGTGAATTCAGCGTTGTGGCAATAATTCCTGCCCTGGTTTCATCACTGGAAACACAGTCAGGAGTGGTTTGCTCCCAGACTCTCAGAGTAGAACTTTCCAGGTCGTAGAGTGCTTGATCTGCCTTTTGTCTCGTTGTTTCGTCTCTATGCTTCTGCGAAACAGCCAGGAGCGCCGGAAAGGTTTTACTATCCGGCAGGTGCCCGGAAAGTTCGATGAGCCTGTGCAAAATTCGCAAGTCGGATTTTTCTTGCGACGTTTGTTCGATCTCCAACTCCAGTGCTACATACAGGTGGCGCGCCAAAACCTCCAAAGCAGGGCTTGGGAAGTAATCCCTCCGGCACAGCCAATCGAATGTGTCGATTACGTGATTGCGAATGGTGTGCGACAAATTGTATCCGTGCGCCAGAGCGAGCAATACACCGACTGAAAACTGCTCGCGACGTTCAGGGGCGGTGCACAGCGCAGATACACGTTCGAAGGTACGCTCTTTTGCCCACTGATTCAATTCCGGCAGCACCGGCGCGACGCCGGCAAGAACAATCTTATTGAGGACGACTCTGGCGAAGCCGCCATCGGAACTTTCCACATGTGCCATATCGAGAAGTTGCTCAAAGGCCAGTCTCTGTTTTGACAGAGTCTCTTCAGATGGAGCGCTTTCGCCATACTCGGCTTTGATTCTCAGTTTGAACAATTCGGCTAATTCTTGCTCGCTCCTATTGCCGTTTTCGATCGCACGGACTCTCGCTTCTATCTCGTCATGCTGGCTTGAAAGAATAAGAGCTTCATCCAGCGCAGGAAACTGACTCTGCAGCCAAGTCGATAGTTCGTCTTGTCCAGTCGATTGTTGGGGATCAATATTTGTTTCGACTAACATATTCATTCCTTATCGTTTGCCCAGAGGTGCGTGTTTGGGTGTGGAAGTATCTTCTGCGTGTGACTTGCTGGCGCACCACGAGAGTACTGCGCTCGTAAGAATGGCGATACCGGAGAGCCTGCCAACCACTTCACCGCCACGGAAACCGCCGGAGGGACGGCGTTCTCCCATTTTTTCAATGATGCGTTTGTGCGCAGCGGGATCATGTAGATTGGCTTCAAGCTCTCGAATCGAAGCCAATTCCCGGCGTGTGTCTTCGTTGAGTTTGTTCTCTTTCTCGAGTTTTTCCAGAGATTCTCTCTTCTCACGAATTTGAGCAAGTTCTTCCTTTGTGAGCAGGTCTTTCCATGTCTTCTCGTCGCCGACGAGCGGTTTGCCGGCCAATTCGCTTCTGCGCACTTGCGTCCCATCAGAATTCGATTCATAAGTGGTTGTCGTTACTGCATCCGCTACTGGTCCCGGTCCCCTTCGAGGTCTGACGTACCCGCCCGCGTTGGCGTCCGGCGTTGCCGGTATGGACATCTTTTGAGCGACGGTTTCTCTGCCAAAGAATCGCGCACGATTGCCGATGTCCCATGTTTCCACCTCATGCGAGCGTTGGCGGTAGAGCGTGTTGGCTTCAGCTTTAGCCTTGCTGCCGGCCCGCCTGCACTCTTGCATGAGCAAGTCGCTTGCAGTTGCTTCCAGCTGATTGGCATTGGGTGCATTAGAAGCGACGGCAGCGTGCCAATCACTGATTGCTGTCTCTAAATTTTTCGGTAATTTCTCAACTTGCAGCAACTCTTGAGCCTTTTTGACCGGCTCGTCTCCGCGCAATACCAGAGAAAGGGGAACTGCTTCTTTTAGATACTTGGCAGTCTCGCTCAACTTTTCGCCATGCTTTTCTAGGGCTTCTTGTCTGTCGGCTTCGAGCTGTCGCTGCGCAAAAGCGTCAATGAGTTTGTCGGCTCGGACAGCCTGACCTTCCGTGAGAGTGACGCCATTCCTTTCTGCGAGCGCTTCTCGTATGAATTTTTCTTCCGGCAATTCCCTTTGCTTATATTTGTCTTTATAGAGCTCGCGTAATTTTTGCATTTCATCGGCTGTAGCTTGCTTGCCGATCTTCAGCTCGTCTGCGAGCCTGCGCACGCCAAGAGAGTCTTGTTCCAGATGGCCGATTTCGTGGAAAAGAGTTCCTAAGAATGCGTCAGTTGGAGCCAGCCCGCTCGCCAGAAGGCTGTCGTTGATAAGAATCTTTCCTTTGCCTGCATAGTACTCGCCGCGATTTTCGGCTTTATTGCCCGGCTCGAAAAACTCTATAGCGGGTGCGTTTATGCCTAATTCTTTGCAGTAGTCTTTGACGAATGACTCAACTACTTTCATTCTTGATTTGAGGACGTCGGTATACTCGGCTGAGAGTGTTTTGGCCTCGGCTTCCATTTTCAGATAATCTCGATACTGAGCCAGTTGAGCTGGTTTGTCCTTGAGCAAATTTTCCATGTACTGCTTATCGGCATACTTTTCTACCAGCTCATCATGGGCGTCGATATCATCAGTGATTTCAAATGCGAGATTCCACTTCGCCTTTAATACTTCATCCTGAGCGTTTCTTTGCCGCTCTCTCAACTCGGTAAGGTCTCGTTTGTCCGGCCAGTTGACACTACCAAGCTCGCTCACATAGCGCTTCAGTCGATCGCCCAACATAAGCTCGCTGACGCTTTCCCCAGTGGGGTTTTGCTTTTGAGTCGTCCAGCGCTCCATCAATGCTTTCTTGGCCGCCTGGCTCATTTGTGTTTCGCTTATGCGCAAAACAGAATCGAGTGCTCTGGTGCTTTCCTGGCTGGTTTGCGTACCCAGGTACTCGATTGCCTTGAGCCGCAAGGAGTCTGGAATTGAGCGGTTTTCAAAGCTCTTTGACATCAGGGAGTCTTCTTTGACTATGGCAATCGAAACTGCTTCCTTCAGTTTTGGGTGATCGCCCAATTTGTCGAAGAGTTCGCCTACAGATTTCTCTGCGAATGAGTAACCGCCTTTGTCTAGTCCGTTGACGAGATCTTGTGCTGTCAATTTGCCACTCTTGAGCAGCTCTATCAATTCGCCGTTATTCCAACGATCTTGCAACAGTGTCTTGAATGCAGCGTTGTCCTTTTCGGAATCGCTCTCCATGAAAAGCGCGTCGATAGCCGGGCCTACTGCGTGCGAGTTGGACGAGGCAATTTCGCGCAGCATTTCTATCGTTTTTTCCGGTCTGTCGACCAGTATTGTTCTTACTGCTTCTTTAGCCAGTTCCGGATCAGTCGTATTGAGTGCGAAGTCTTTCAGTTTTGCATAGTCTCTGGCTTTGCTGATTTCTTCGTAGGTGGCTTTCTGTTGCTCTTTTGTCTGCTCTGCAATTGGTTTGGCCGCAGCGCGTGCCGTTCCACCTGTGACCGTGTCGATACCGGCGGAAATGCGTTTGTGCACCTCTTCAACCGCATCAGCGTCACCTCTTTTATAGGCTTTTACCAATGCCTTGAAATCTTTGAGCTCTTTGTTTGTCCAAGTTTGGTTCTGGGCCTGCTTGTTAATTATGTGATCCAGAGTCAACTCAACTGCAGCATCCTGGCCTGAAGTGGGCTTGTCCAGACTGCCTCTGGCAATGAATTCGTTGGTCAGCTCGACGCCTGTACTATCCAGCGTGTTTCTGAATTCCGAGCGGTTCTTCAGGTCTAAGAGAGTCTCGACCTCCACGTCGCCCATCTCATACATTGAAGCCAATCTGTCTGCTGCAACTGCAATTTCCTGGTGGCTGGC
>WBZL01004359.1_pt1 | contig 12320 bp, 11 predicted proteins | sample 5204291 | NCBI WGS metagenome assembly WBZL01 (sample SAMN12344345, study PRJNA552823) | activated sludge metagenome | biome: Activated sludge suspended growth; feature: Nitrification reactor; material: Wastewater; isolation source: activated sludge from nitrification reactor of wastewater...
AGGAGCACCCAGCTCTGCTTGCACGCGACCCTGAGACGGGCGAGTGGCGCTGCTTCACGTGCGAGGCCAACTACCGTTCCGGGGCGGCGTACGACCCGCATGTCGAGATCGTCAAGCGTTGGATCTACCAGGGACGCAGACCTGAGCCGAACGCTGTCCAAGAGGCTACGATCGAGATCCCTGACCGTCAGCGTTTCTTCTGCGACAAGTGCGACGTGACGACGTGGCACAAGGTGATCCCGGACAGCAAGGCGACACCACTGCCGGACCACAAGTGCGAGAACTGCGACAACGTGATGAACCCGATGCACAGGCGCTGGACGCGACACGTATGAGCCCAGAGATGACAGACGCTGAGTCTCGTCGTGGGCATGAGATGCAGGCCGCGTTTGAGAGCGGTCGACGCCATGAGCTGCACAACGCCTCGGAGACGCTGAAGTGGATCGCTGAGGGCAAGCTTACGGTTGAGCAGGCTCAGGAGATGGTTCGCAATCAACGTCTCAGCGCACTGGACCGTCAGCGAGAGAGTAAAAGGGTCTGGGACGAGCGGTGGCGGGGTCGCGAGTGACTCGTGCCGACCTGCTGATCCAGAAGTTGCTTGACGAGTCCGTGTCTCTGACACACCCGTACCGGTACCCAGACTCGAACGCGTTCAACTTCAGGATCACACACCAAGACCACGGAAACATCGGGTACGTGACCGGACGGTTGGATGGGGACACCTTCAACGTGTGCGGCGTCTCTCTGTACTCGAAGAGAGATCAACCCAACCAAAAGCACTCTAACCAGCTTGGACCAAGGGCCGTGCGAGCCTTGGCTCGCGACCTTAGAGCACACACTGGGGCCAGGTATGTGACATCGGACAGCAGAGTGACTGGTGTCAGGGCCAAGGCGAACGCTAGCCCGTACGTACCTCGTGTGAGAATCGGCGAGAACCTCGACGGCAACCCTGGCTACGACAGGCCCGCCTTCGCCATGACCTCGGCCCCTGTCGGCATCCCGGACAACCCGTACAAGGACGCCGACAAGAAACTCACTGACAAGAGACGCAAGCCCCGTAGTAACCTCACACAGGACTAAGCAGCCAGCCGACCTAAGTCGGCATCGAGGTGAGGCTGACGTGTGGTTGATGGGGCTTACTGACAGCGCGGCTGAGGCCTGAGGGCTCGCTGTGGCTGTCCACGAAATCCTGCGCATCTACGATGAGGCTGTGGCCAAGTACGTAGAGCGCAAGGTCACGAACGCCGTCTTGGTAGACCTTGAGGTCCCTAGCCTCGGCTACAAAGAGGTCCCCGTCCACATCGCCACGCCGGACCGTCCGTACGGGTTCGACTTCCCGGTCCGAGCCTCGGACGGAAGCATCGACACGCAGCGCTCGCAGAACATGCTGATGACGCCGCAGGTCACGATCACCCGTCTCGGTCTGACCTACGACATGCAGCGCAACAACACGAACCCTGTGCGCAAGGGGCCCTTCTGGGACGCTGACAAGAAGTTCCGCATCCGCTCCGAGTACCCGAAGCCGTGGCTCATCGACTACCAGATCGATGTCCACGCGCGCAGCCGCAACGACATCCAGGCCGCGATCCAGCACTGGCTGTACTACATCAGCCCGACCCGAGTGCTGCGCATCGACTTTCTGTACCCGTGGGACAAGGTCCGGCTGATCATGAACTTCAGCCAGATCGTCGACAACTCGGACCTGGAGACGCAAGAAGACCTTCGCTTCTACAGGTACACGATCCCATTCAACGTCGAGGCCTACATGTTCCAGGTGCTGGACGGGCCGGCCGACGTACCTGCCTACTCGACCAACCCGGACGCGTTCACCAGCCGCTGGCGCACGGTCCACGACTACAAGATCCAGGTCTGGGAGGAGAGCAGCAACACCATGTTCTACGAGGTCACCTTCGACGGCACTGGGGGTGAGTTCGCATGAAGATGGACGAGTTCTTCAGGCAGCTTGAGAACGCCATCAGAGACTCCTGGATCGAGATGGCGACCCAGCAAGGAGCCCAGATCGCCGACAGCTACAAGAGCGATCTGGTCAACGCGATCAGGGCGCAGAAGTACTTCTGGCCGCCTCTCAACAAGAGGTATCTGGAGCGCAAGCGCAAGCTTGGGCTGGACCTCAGGAAGCTCATCGCGACAGGCGAGTATCTGAAGGCGATCCGCGTGAAGATGAACGGGGTCAGCCTGCAGAACCTCAAAATCACTTACGAGGTGTCGCCTCCGCGTACAAGAATCAAGCCTTCGAAGTTGAACCCGAACCCGAGCCCGAAGATGACCTACGAACGGCTCGCTCGGATTCATGAGTACGGAAAGGGAAAGATCCCAGCTCGCCCTCACTGGCGCCCGACGACTGCGGCGTTTCAAGCGAAGGCGCCAGGGCTCTCGAAGGCCATGCAGAAGGTGTTCCTTGAGAAGATCGACCGCAAGATGGCGCGGTTCATGTCCTCTCAGGGTTTTGGTGGTTGATGGAAACCCACGATGGTGTGGGTGGGGTGGAGGACCTGAACAATGCCTAGCGCTTATGTAAGCCCTGGGATGTACGTTGTAGAGGACGATCAGTCGCTGTTCGTCCCTGCACTTGCAGCGACACCGTTCGGTACGGTCGGCTGTGCTTCTTGGGGGCCTGTGAACGAGCCGACGCTCATCACCTCCCAGGAACAGCTGTACTACACGTTCGGTGACCTGACCGGTGCCTCCGCGTACGTCGCCAGTTCGCCACAGTACCCGAAGCATCCGATGATCTACGCGCTCGCACGCTACCTGCGTCGCGGCCGTGCGGCAGTCGTAATCCGTGTCGGCAACGCCGACCTGGCCAAGGCCGTCGGGTACTTGTCTGGTGAACGTACCGACAAGCTCGCACCGGCAGTGAACACGACGCAGCCGCAGGTGGCGGCGCCAGCGGCGCCGACCTGCTCGGTTCAGACGGGCGGCAGCCTGCCCAACGGTGTGTACCGTGTGTCGTACACTTGGGTCACGGCCAACGGTGAGACCACCGCCTCGGCCGAGACGACCGGCGCGTCGGCCACGACTACCACGGGCAACAGCACGATCCGAGTGACCGTGGCCTCGTTCCCGAACACGGCAGAGACCGTGGTCGGTGCGAACCTGTACATCACGCAGGCCGGCGGAGCGAGCGGCACAGGTCGTCTCGCCAAGTTCGTCACCTCGGCCGGCACGGCCGACATCACCGAGCTGCCGCTGGACTACTCGTCCGAGGTCTACAAGCTGACCGCCAAGTACAACGGCACCTTCGGCAACAGGCTCAAGGTGCACACGGACGAGGGCAGCAACTGGACCTATGCCAACCCGACCAGGAAGGTGACGATCTTCGTCCAGTCACCGACCGACGAGAGCAAGCTGTCACCGGTCGAGGTGTACGACTCGCTCAAGGCAGACCCGACCAACACGACGGCCCTCTCTGACGACGTCGCCTACCGCATGAGGGACGGCATCAGTCAGTTCGTCGAGGTGGATCTGATCTCGGTCCCAACCGCCAACACGGCCGGCACCTCGACTCCGGCGACCCCGGCCTCGGTGACCCCAACCACTGGCGGCACGCTGGCGACGGGTTCGTACTCGTTCTCGTACACCTACGTCACTGCGACCGGTGAGTCTCTGCCGTCAACGTCAGGGGCGGCCACGATCGCAGGTGCCAACAACGCGTTCACGTTCGTGGCGGGTACGATCCCGGCATCGCCCGTGGTCACCAAGCTCAACGTGTATCTCAGCACGCCGGGCGGCAGTGCAAACGACGAGCGGCTCACCATGAGCTACCCGGTCTCCGCCAACACGCACACGGTCACCGTGACGCAGCTGGCTGGCAAGCAGAAGCTGGCCTACAGCCCGACCGCGGCGCCGAGCGTATCGCTGTCCGGTGGTCACGACGGCACTCCGGCCACCTCGGACAACGACTACGCGTCGGTCTTCATTGGGGCCGGCGCGTCCAACGGTGTCGAGGCCACTGGTCTGCAGCTGTTCCGCAACACGGAAGCTGTGCAGATCGGTCTCCTTGCGGCCCCTGGCGTGAGCCACGCCAGCGTCGTCAGCGAGCTGATCGACATCGCGTCCGTGTCGCGCGGCGATTGCCTCGCACTGATCGACCCGCCGCCGGCTCTCACGCCGGACCAGGTCATCAAGTGGCACAACGGCACGCTGGGCACGTCCGGCTCACCTCAGAGTGCGCTCAACTCCAGCTACGCGGCGCTCTTCTGGCCGTGGTGCCAGGTGTTCGACGGTCTCAACTCGCAGGACCTGTACGTGCCACCCTCGGCCTTCGCGGCCGAGACGATCGCGTACACGGACTTCGTGTCCGAGCAGTGGTACGCCCCTGCAGGTTTGAACCGCGGCATCCTGACCAACGTCAAGAAGGCGCAGTACAAGCCGACCCAGGGCGAACGCGACGTCCTGTACTCAGGCACCAACGCGGTCAACCCGATCACGACCTTCGCCGCCAACGGCATCGTGGTCTGGGGTCAGCGTACGCTGCAGAGGCAGCCAACGGCACTCGACCGCATCAACGTTCGTCGCCTGCTGATCTTCGTCCGTCAGAAGATCCGCGAGACGACGCTCTCGCTGGTGTTCGAGCCCAACGACACGACCATGTGGCGCAAGTTCATCAACACGGTGAGCCCGATGCTGCAGGGTATCAAGAACCGTCGTGGCGTCGTCGACTTCAAGGTCGTCATGGACGCGTCGACCAACCCGCCGGAGATCGTCGAGCAGAACCAGGCCGTAGCGAAGGTCTTCATCAAGCCCACCAAGGCTGCTGAAGTCATCGTCGTCAAGCTGATCACGACCTCACAGGCTTCGAACTTCAACGAAGAGGTGGTCTCGACCGGCTCGGTCGGCATCTGACCCCCGGTGTTCGGAGAGAGGTGAACCATGGCTAGACTGTTTACTCGCGCAGACAACCTCGCGAGCGTAGGTACCGGCTGGGAGCCGCAGCGTCAGCACAACTGGGCGCTGGAGCTGAACCTGGCCGGTGACAACGACATCATCACCCTGTCGATTTCGACGGGCTTCCTGCCGGTCGGCTCGAACGAGGAGCTGCCGGTCCCGTACGGCAACGAAGTCGTGTACGTTGCCGGCAAGGCGGTCTGGGAGGCCGGCACCATCGTGTGCCGCGACTACATCGACCGTCCTGTCGCGCAGCTTCTGCTGAACTGGAGGACCGAGGTCTACGACCCGACCACGGGCGCGATCGGCCTCTCCGGCGGCTTCAACGGCGTCCCGGGCTACAAGCGCAACGCGTCGATCATCACGTTCCCGCCGAACGTGGTCGACGGTAGCGAGCGCGGCGTCCCGTACCAGAAGGTGTGGACCATCTACGGCGCATGGCCGATCCGCGTCAACCCGGCCGCCAACGGCCTGGACATGAACACGTCGGGCCAGGTGATGATCGAGCTGGTGCTTCGTTTCGACAAGGCGACCGCGAGCCACATCACCAACTACAAGGGTGGCAGCATCATCAACCTCTGAGGCTGTTTTCGACCGATAACTAAGGTAGGGGTGGCTCAGTGCCGCCCCTACCTACTCGCACTGAATAACCATTGGAGGAATAACAATGGACGACCGCGAGCTGCTTGGATCCGAGGTTACCCTGCCATCTCTTGGCATCCCGTACGGGAGCAAGAGCGAGGTGACCATCCTGCCCACGACGACGAAAGAGGAGAAGATGCTCACGTCGGCTGGGCCGAACTCAGGGCTCTCTATCGTCGACACGTTGATCGCACGTTGCGTGCGCGGCATCGACGTCACACCAGACCAGCTCTTGGTCGGCGATCGCAACTTCCTCATGCTCGCCATCAGGGCGGTCGGCTTCGGCAAGGAGTACCAGTACCAGGTCGACTGCCCGAGCTGTAAGCAGATTTTCGTGCACAAGGTCGAGCTGCCCGACGACGTCGACGTCGTCTCGCTGAAGAAGACCTTCAAGGAGCCCTTCGAAGTCACGCTCCCTGTCTCCGGCATCAAGCTGGAGATGCGCCTGCTGCGCGGTGCGGACGAGAAGGAGATCCAGAAGTACGAGGAGAAGGTCTACAGGCACGTCAACGTGCAGGAGTCCGGCGACCCGTCCTACGACTACCGCCGTGCACGCCACGTCGTCCGTCTGACCAAGAAGGACGGCACGGTCATCGAGAACAACAGCGAAGAGGCCACCTTCCAGATCATCGCCTTGATGCAGGACTTCGTTTCCAGGGACAACGTCGCCCTGCGCGACTGCCTGTCCGAGAACGACTGCGGAGTGGACTCGGAGCTGCAGTACTCGTGCCCGAAGTGCTCCAACATCTTCACCAAGATGCTGCCGATGACGATCGACTTTTTTCGTCCCGGTGGGAATCGGGGCATCCGCTATCTATGAGGAGGCCTTCGCTCTCACGTACCATGTGCCCGGCATCACGTACCACGATGTCGAAAACATGCCCGTCTGGGAGCGCAGAGCGCTGTTCAACCTTCTCATCAAGCAGCGGAAGCTTGAGGATCAACAGGTCAAGGAGGCTCAGCACGGAGCCCAGGACGGGGGTGCAGATCTGCTGAGGATGCCGATGCCTGGAGAGGCGTACGGCAAAACGGACATGGAGAAGCTCGGCCCACCTCAGACGGTAGCCAGGTACCTGAAGGGTGAGCAGATGCGACAAGAGAGAGCGGCTCAAGAGAAGAAGTAAGTGGGAATCGACGTCACAGGGCAGGGGGTCAAGTTCCTCCTGGAGATCGACGGTGCGGCCGCGCTCAAGTCCATGCGCCAGTTCCAGTCCGGCATGCAGACGATGGCCAAGGGCATCGAGACCGTCGTCGAGCAGACTCAGCAGGGGTTCACCCGCATCCTGGACAACATGGAGCGGGTGATCCGGCAGACCGAGCGTGCGCCTGGAGTGATCTTCCCCTTCGGCGCCGGACCCAAGAGCGCCGAGGCGCAGCGCCGTCTGCGCGCCGACATGGAGAAGCTTCGTCAAGAGACCGAGAAGGGTTTCAAGACGATGCGCCAAGGCATCGCCGACATCACCAACGGCAGCGACACGCTGACCAACGCCTTCGGCGACGCGAACAAGGGCGCCCGCGAGCTGTCCGACAACCTGGACGCGATCGGCATGATGGGCCCACGCCTTAGGGCCCTGGCAGGTCAGCTCGGCGTCTCGATCGGCATTGGGGCCATCGCCTCTCGCTCGGTCGAGCTTTCCAACAGCCTGGAGGCCATGGCTGCACGTCTCGGCGATGCGACCAAGGGTTCCCGTGAGCTGAAGGAGGAGCTGGTCAAGACGTCCGAGAAGTCGGACGGCTTCACGAGCAACATCACCGACATGATGGGCTCGCTCGTGCAGCTCGGAGTGACCTCCAGCTCCACGCGCAAGCGGATCATGGAGGATGTCGAGAAGTTCAGCAACATCTTCAAGACCGAACGCGGCCCTCTGATCCAGTACTTCGCCGAGATGACCACCCGCGGTCAGATGGCCGAGGATCAGATCGACAACATGTCTGCAGCTCTGACTCAGTTGCAGAACGCGAAGTATGGGCCCGGCTCCGTCGAGGCGGACATCGAAGCCATGCGCAGGTCGAGCGATGCGATGCGTCTGCTTGACCGTCAGCGCAAGGCCATGGGCATGGGCACGGAACAGCGCCAGGAGCTGTACCAGTATGGGCAGCTGCAGATGGCAGGCCTCGGCCGCGCAGCACGCAAGGCCGACGTCCCTGAGGAGCTGCAGAACGTCTTCTCGCAGATTCCGAGCATGATGGGTACGTCCGAGGGGCTCCGTTTCGTGGGCTCCCTGGGCTCGCTGTCCGGTCAGGATCCGAGAGAGTTCCTGGGCGAGATCATGAAGACCGGCCGCTTCGACAAGATCGGCAAGGCTCTCGAAGACGCGGCCGAGAAGTTCCCAGACCGGTTGGCATCGATCCTGACACCGGACGTCGTGTCGAGCATGACCGGCGGCGTGATCAGCGACCCGAAGCAGCTCATGTTCGCGCTCAAGGATGCCAAGGAGAAGGGCGTCGGTCTCGCGGACGCGATGCGCCAGATCGCCGACGACACGGCCAAGGCGTACCACGAGCAGAAGGCCCTCAACGAGCAGTGGGACAAGTTCAAGCAGACTCTGGGCGGTAAGTGGAACGAGTTCGGCTCCACCTGGGATCGCATCCTGACCAAGCTGACGGTCATCCTCGAAGGTCCTCTGACCTCGATGTTGGACTGGATGACCAAGATCTCGCAGAAGTTCGAAGACCTGATCGACTACGTGAACAGCTGGGGTGCCGGGTTGGCCTTCGTGCAAGGCGTGATCAAGGGCATCGGCGCTCTCTTCCTGGCCGCCGGCACGATCGGCGCGATCAAGGTCATGGGCGCCAGCATCATGGGCCTGGGCACAGCTTTCAGGTTCCTGCTCGACCCGGTCACCGCTGTCACGGCCGCGCTGACCACGTTGCTCACCAAGCTGGGCCTGGTCGGCAAGGTCAAGGATGCCGCCATGGACGTCGCCAACGCGGCCAAGGCGGCCGCATCGGCAGGTGGCGCGGGTGCCGGGGCAGCGGCAGAAGCTGCGGCCGGGGCCGGCAACGCTGCCAGAGCTGCCAGTTCTGGCGCTGGTGCTGCTGCAGGGGCTGCGAACGCAGCCAGGGCCGGTGTCCGGGTACTATCTCCGGAGGCTGTGGCCGGTCTGGGTGAGGACGCCGTCAACGCAGCCAGGGCCGCGCAGGCAGCACGAGCGGCAGGTGGTGTAGCTAGCGGGGCTGAGGCTGCCGCCGCGGCAGCCAGGGCGGCCGAGATCGCAAAGGCGCCGTTCTTGGGTGCTCAGGGCATCTCCGAAGCCGCCAAGCTGGCACAGGCGCCTGGAATGGGTGCCAAGGGTATCTCTGAGGCCGCTCAGTCTATGGGCACTCTCGGTCGTGCCGCGACCACAGGCAAGTGGATGCTCGGCGAGGCAGCCAAGTCTGGGGCAGCGAAGCTTGGGGCCGGCCTGACCAAGACTCTCGACAAGGTCTCAGGCCCGCTCGCCTTCGTCGGAGCCGGCCTCTCAGGCATGGGTGCCGCAGAGGTCGCCCGGCAGGAGACAGGGTCCGAGAAGCAGGCCTTGGGGGCGGGTATCGGGAACACAGTGGGCACCCTTGCCGGGGGCTGGGCTGGAAGAGCGGCCGGTCTTTGGGCTGCCACGAAGCTCGGCGCGATGGCCGGGGGTGTTATCGGTGCCGGCGCCGGTGGCATCGGCGCCGTCCCGGGTGCGATCCTTGGTGGCGGGCTTGGGCTCGCGGGCGCCATCGGGGGCTCCATCTTCGGCGGCAAGGCGCTCGGCGCTGCGGGTCAGTACATCGGATCCTTCTTCGACAAGGAGAGCCCGGAGCAGGTCGGACAGAAGATCGGCTGGGGGATCGAGACCGCGGCCGAGCAGGCGGCCAAGAGGATGAAGGAGGCCTCGCAGGAGGCCTTCAACGAGAAGGCGAAGGACATCGGCAGCAAGGTCGGCGAGATGCTGGCCAGGACCACCGACCGCCTCAACGAGGTGCTCAGGAAGCCGATCGAAGACTTCGCCATCGACAGGGAGGGCTTCACCAAGCAAGAGCGCAACATGCTCGACATGGGCATCAAGGCCGGCGACGTCGGCCTGATGGCGGGCGCCAAGGACTACAAGGCTCTCCGTGAGGCCGGCATGGCCGAGCTTCAGAAGAAGATGGCCGAGGGGTTCGAGGCCAAGGACTTGGACAAGCTGTCCGTCAAGTGGAAGGACCAGGGCGGCGCGGAGAGAGACTCGACCCTGTCCAAGTCCGCCATCGCGGAGCTGTACAAGTACCTCGCAGCCCGCAACCGTGGTGTGGGCATCTCCGACCAGGACATGGGGCCGGCGGCCACCAAGAACGAGAAGCCGGAGCGCACCAGCTGGTCCCTGGCTTCAGGTTTCATGGACCCGCTGCAGGCGCTCTACGGCAAGAAGGATCAGCCGAGGCCGCTAGAGGACGCGCAGAGCGCGAAGACCACCTCTGACGAGAAGACCCCTCTGGAGATGGCCAAGGAGCACGCTCAGCCTAAGGACAGCGAAGCGCTCATGCGCGGCTTTGCCGAGATCTTCTCAGGCAAGAAGCCGATCAAGGTCGACTCGCCCCAGGACCAGGTTGTCGCGGCCGTCAACCAGCTGCGCGAGACGCTGCTCAACGAGATGCGCATGGCGCGCCAGACCGGTGACCCGAACGGCCCGCTGAGTGGTCTGGCAAACGCGTCCAGGAGATGGGGTTTCTGATGGCCATTCCAGTCGCAACCGATACGACAGAGGCGGTCCTGATCGACCTGCTCGCGGCCGCCGACCCGAACATCACGGGCGAGGCTCTGGACCGCATCACGTTCAAGTGGATGCCGGAGATGTTCGACGAGTCGAAGCAGGCCGAGTACGCCAACATCAACATCATCGGCCGCTCGGAGCCGATCCTCGGCTACTCGCACTCCAGTCCGCGCGTGTTCCAGATCCCGCTCGTCTTCGCAGCCACACGCAACCCGTTCGAGGAGGTCATCAGGCCGATCTGGCTCATCCGCAGCTGGGTCTACCCGGACTACCGAGACTCAGGGATGCCGAATGTGCCACCTCGTGTTCTGCTCGTGGTCGGCAACTGGCTGTCGCAGCGTTGTGTCGCGATCAGGGTGGACATCAAGTACCACGGGCCGTGGGGGCGAGGCCCCGTGTCCACTCAGGGTAAGGCTGGTTTGGACCCGAACACTCCTGTACCTGGCGGCAGCTCGAACCCGTCCTTCGACTCCATGCTCCCCTACTGGGCTGAGGTTGGCCTTGTATTGCAGGAGGTGATGGAGAATACGCGCTACACGCCGTACGACACGATGTGGGTGCGCAGAGGTTGGGACCGTGGCAGCGGCTTCTTCCCTGACGAGCCCGGGTTGAACTGATGGCAGACGTAAAAGGCTTTCGCCCGGACATCCGACTCGGCCTGGCTCGCACGTCCCGCTTCCGGGGCACACTGTACTACCCTGACCTGGAAGCTTCGTACGGCAGATGGCCCTTCAACAAGGACACGTTCGAGCCGCGCGATACGGACACCTACTACACGGTCCAGTCGGTCGAAGCGTACCGTCTGGAGCTGCTGGCGTACAAGCTCTACGGCTCGGCCTTCATGTGGTGGGTGTTGGCGCTCGTCAACGACATCAGGAACCCTTTCACTGGACCCAAGACCGGTGACATCCTTCGTGTCCCTGACATCTCACAGGTGTTCACGGTCCTGCACACACTCTGATGGGCAAGTGCAGAAATAGAGTCAGCGCGGACAAGCGCGCTCTGATCGTGCAGTACGCCAATCAGAACGGGCTGGATCCGGACTTCGTCGAGGCGATCGCCATCCAGGAAGGTGGTCGCACCGGTGGTGAGAACCCTGACCCAACCAGCACCAGGAACGGTATTGCGCACGGCTTGATGCAGGTCCATGTCCCGGCCGCGATCGATGCTGGTTGGCGCGGTACAGACCCTTCGGAGCTAAACTCGGACGAGAACTCGATCAAGTATGGGGCCGGGTACGCCCGCTGGTCAGGCAACGTGGCCAAGTGCGGGGACGACTTGTACTGCCGGGCTGCGGCTTACAACGGTGGTCCCGGTGGGCCGAGAAACCCTAACGCACAGCGATACGCGATCGCTGTCATGGAGCACTACAACTGCATCAAGACCGGCGAGGGCGGGCAACCGGCCCCTCCACGCGGGTCGGTCCCTGGGCAGACACCGACACAGCCCCCTGGACCTGGCAACCCACCGCCGCCGCCCAACAACGGCAGCGGCTCGATTCCGTGCGACGTGATGAACCCTGTGGGCGAGAGGATCATCCCGTTCCCGATGCCTTCGAACCCGTTCTTCGCCTACTTCACGCTCAACGTCGCAGGCCTCACGCTGACCCCGGCTAGGCCACAGTACGTGACCTACTTCGAGTTCGTCGAAGAGTTCAACGGCATGCGCACGTACTCTCGCGTGCGCGTGTTCGACCCGAACTGGGATGTCGTGTCCGGTGCACTGCTAGGCACAGAGCTACAGCGCGATTGGATCCCCAACCCGATGGAGAACTGCTGGCTCTCCTTCGGCTACACGGACCGCAACCTGGAAGCGATCACGCCGGCCGGCCCGGCCTCCTTGTGGTCCAACCCGCACACACTGCGCCTTCTCACGTTCAGGCCGGAGTTCCTCGGCTGGGGCGTTGAGGTCGAGATCACGATGGAGGGAAACGACGTTTACAACGAGGGTGACAAGGCTCGCCTGCTAGAGGGTCCGATCGCGTCCGGTGACAACGACAACCCGGGCATCGTGGAGAGGTTGATCCAGGAGAGCGGCAAGACACCGTGCACCGAG
>WBZL01004364.1_pt1 | contig 12310 bp, 6 predicted proteins | sample 5204291 | NCBI WGS metagenome assembly WBZL01 (sample SAMN12344345, study PRJNA552823) | activated sludge metagenome | biome: Activated sludge suspended growth; feature: Nitrification reactor; material: Wastewater; isolation source: activated sludge from nitrification reactor of wastewater treatment...
CAGGATGTGCTGCGTGCCGATCGCCCAGCGGCGCGCATCGTCGTCGGGCTCGCCGAGCGCCTCGGTGAAGGGCTGCACGGCCACCACCGCGGCCCCGCCGAGCACCGCGGCGACGCCCGCCACGCTGCCGCGCAGGAGGTTGACCCACGCGTCGCGCCGGGTGCCGGCGCGCCACGACGAGCGCGCCCACACCGGCGTGGGCGCGCCCCCGTGGGCCCCGGCGTGGGCCCGCACGCGGGCCCACAGCCGCTGCAGGGCGCGCAGCTTGGCCACCTCGACCAGCAGGTCGGTGCCCACGGCCACGCGCAGCACCATGTGCGCCGCCGCCTGGGCCGGCGGCACGCCGTGCGCCTCGAGGCGGCGCAGGTGCTCGATGCCCACCGCGATCGCGAACGCGATCTCCTGCTCGGCCGAGGCCCCGGCGTCGTGCACCGCGACCGCGTCGGCGAGGATGGTGCGCAGCGAGGGGCGCCGCTGCGCCGCGGCGCGGGTGGTGTGGGCCAGGCCCGCGTACGCGAGCTCGAGCGACGCGCCCAGGCTGCCCGTCGCCGCGAGCGTGGCGAGCGGATCGCACAGCACCGCGTCGGCCGGGCCGTCGCCCGTGCGTAGCGACAGCAGCGCCTCGGCGAGCGCGGGCGCCCCGAGCCCCGCGTCCACGTGCAGCGCCACCTCCGAGCCCGCCGCGTCGCAGAGCGCCGTGAGATCCTCGGGCGCGAGCGCGGTGCCCCGAGCCGGGCCGGTGATCGTCGCGTCGGCGCGCTGCTCGGCGCGCAGCTCGATCCACGCCGCCTCGAGCCCGCGCGACGCGTCGCCGCGCACCGCGTGGACGAGCGCGGCCGCCTCCCCCACGGCGTACTCGAGCGCGATCTGCCAGCCCGGCGCGCGGGCGGGCGGGCGCGGGCCGGGCTCGCCGTCGTCGGCAGTGTAGAGCGGCCGCAGCGTAGGGCCCTCGAGGCTCTGGGCGTCGAAGCTGGCGAGCGGCCGGCCGGCGTCCCCCTCCACGCGGGCGCGCCAGGCCGCAGCGGAGACCGCGGGGAAGTCGGTGAGCAGGGAGCGAGCGTCGTCGTGTGCTGCCACGGGCCGGTGGGCGCCCGGGCCTTCGTCGACGCGGGCCGCGGTCGAGCCGAGGCACCGGAGCGCGCATCGATCGTAGCAGGGGCACGGGGCCGGGGGAACGGTGGTCGGCCCAGCCGATCGCGGCGGCGCGATGGTGGCGTCACGGCCGTCGTATGCTCACGGCCGCCTCCCCCTCCGCCCGGATCTCGACCATGAGCCTCAACCTCGCCTCCATCGTCCGCAGCTCCGCCCGCTCGCACCCCGATCGCACCGCCGTGATCATCGGCGAGCGCCGCATCACGTACCAGCAGCTCGACGCCGCGGCCCGCCGCTTCGCCGGCGCGCTCTACGGCCTGGGCATCCGGCCGGGCAAGCACGTGGCGCTGATGCTGCCCAACGTGCCCCAGTTCGTCATCGCGTACTTCGGGGCGCACTACGCCGGCTGCCCGGTGATCCCGCTCAACGTGCTGCTGACCGCCAACGAGGTGGCCTACCACCTGCGCGACTCCGACGCGGTCGCGCTGGTGGCGTGGGAGGGCATGCTCGAGGCCGCCAAGCCGGGCTTCGAGCGCGTGGAGCACTGCCACCACCTGGTGGTGGCCAAGGCCGATCCCACCGACACGACCACGGGGCCGGGGACCTCCAACATGAGCGCCCTCATCGCGAGCGCGAGCCCCGTCGAGGACCTGCCGCCCACCCAGCCCGACGACACCGCCGTCATCCTCTACACCTCGGGCACCACCGGGCAGCCCAAGGGCGCCGAGCTGACCCACTTCAACCTCTTCTACAACGCCCTCTACTCGCGCACGCGGCTGCTGGCCATGTCGACCGATTGCGTGGCCCTGGTCACGCTCCCGCTGTTCCACAGCTTCGGGCAGACGGTGCTGCAGAACGCGGTGCTCGGCGCGGGCGGCACGCTGGTGCTCCTGCCCCGCTTCACCCCCGACGACGCCTTCGGGCTCATGCAAGCGCACCGCGTCACGCTGTTCGCCGGCGTGCCCACCATGTACTTCGCGCTGCTGCACCACCCCGAGTCCGGGCGCTACGACGTCGGCAGCCTCGAGCGCTGCGTGTCGGGCGGCTCGGCGATGCCGGTCGAGGTGATGCGGGCGTTCGACGAGAAGTACGGCGTCAACATCCTCGAGGGCTACGGGCTGTCGGAGACGTCGCCGGTGGCCAGCTTCAACCAGCAGGATCGCCCCAAGAAGCCCGGGAGCATCGGGCTGCCCATCGAGGACGTCGAATTCCGCCTGGTCGACGACGAGGGGCGCGTGGTGACCGAGCCCGGCGTGGCCGGCGAGATCTGGATCTACGGGCCCAACGTGATGAAGGGCTACTACAACAAGCCCGAGGCCAACGCCTCGTCGATCGATCGCGGGTGGTTCAAGACCGGCGACGTGGCCACGCGCGACGCGGACGGCTTCTACTTCATCGTCGATCGCAAGAAGGACATGATCATCCGCGGCGGCTTCAACGTGTACCCGCGCGAGGTGGAGGAGGTGCTCTACGCCCACCCGGCCGTGGCCGAGGCCGCCGTGGTGGGCGTGCCGCACGAGCGCCACGGCGAGGAGATCAAGGCCGTGATCGCGCTCAAGCCGGGCCACCAGGCCTCGGCCGACGACATCGTGGAGCACTGCAAGCAGAGCCTGGCGGCCTACAAGTACCCGCGCATCGTGGAGCTGCGCGACACGCTGCCCAAGGGCCCCACGGGCAAGATCCTCAAGCGGGTGCTCCGCGACGAGGCCTCGAGCTAGTCGGGGCCCCGCCGCGGCGGGGTCGGCCTACGGCGAGGGCAGCGGGACGAGGCCCGCGTCGTCCTCGATGGGCAGCGCGTCGCGCATCCACAGCTGGAAGAGGTCTTGGCCGCCGGCGTCGGTGAACGCGAGGTGGCCGTAGGCCTCGAGCGCGTTGGGCAGCCCCTCGGGCAGGTCGCCCTCGCGGTACTGGCGGCGGAGCTCGCGGAGCACCGCCACCTGCTGCGGGTCGTCGACGAGGATCGACTGCCCCGCCTGCGGCGGGGGCTCGGTGTCGCCGTCGACCGCGAGCGACCACGGGTCCGCCTCGAGCGGCCACGGCACGCCCAGCTCGTCGACCGAGGCGTTGGCCCAGCCGACGACCGAGATCCGCAGCGGGCCGTCGAGGGGCTCGCCCTCGGCCCACAGCGCGTCGATCCAGGGCAGCTCGGCCCACAGCGCGCGCGCGGCCTCGGGGCCGTCGTCGCAGCCCGCCGTGCAGGCCACGGCATGGACGCCGTCGGAGACGAGCAGGGTGGTGCCATCGGACGCGCCGTCGCTGCCCCACGCCCCGGCGACGTCGGCCAGGCCCCCGTAGCCGAGCGCCCGCGAGAGCTGCTCCTCGGCCTCGGCGTCGAGGATGCCGCGGCGGGCATCGGGCCACGGCATGCCGGCGTCGGCCGGCAGCGCGAGGTACTCGCAGGTGCCCAGCACGTAGAGGTACCCGAAGCCGAGCTCGCGCTCGAGCTCGTTGGCCACCTGGCCCCCGCCCCCCAGCACCATCGCCAGGCGCAGGCCCTCGGAGCCGTCGCAGATCTCGGCCCAGCCCGGCTCCGGGTCGCCGGTGGTGCCCGACGAGCCGGGCTCGTCGAGGCTGGTGTCGGAGGCGCCCGAGCCGGTGGAGGCGTCGGTGTCGGAGGAGGGCTCGGCGGTGCTGGCCCCGGGGGCGTCGTCGGAGCAGGCCGCAGCGAGCAAGAGCAGCGAGAGCATCCAGCGTGGAGAGCAAGCCATGCACCAAGCGTGACCGCGGGGATTGCCCGCTGCAATCACCCCAGGTGCACGCGGGCGCGGGCGTGGTGCCTCGGCTACGATCCGCTCGGACGATCCGCGCGGTGGCGGTGCGACTCGTAGCCGGCCACGAGCGCCTGGTACATGAGCTTGCCCATGACGTCGCGGCCGCGGTTGTTGAGGTGCTTGAGGTCGGGCTCGGCCAGCGCGGGCGAGCGCTCGCGCCACTTGCGGAGCGAGCCCGCGCCGCCCATGGCGGCCACGGTGTCGAAGAACGCACAGCCGTGCTCGAACGCGATGGCGCGCTGGGTGGCGATCATGGTGTCGACCACCTCGGGGGACACCGTGTAGGTGCCCGACTTGCCGTGATCGATCACCCCCACGACGAGGCACGGCTGGGCGGGCCGCTGCGCCTTGAGGCGGTCGAGCGCCTCGCCGTACTCCTGCGTGTACTCCTCGGGGGTGAGGCTGCCGCCGACCAGCCGGCGCAGGTCGTTGCCCCCGAAGTTGAGCACCAACAGATCGGCGCTGCGGTGCGCGATCTGGCCGGCGATGTGATCGGCGTCGTAGCCGTTGAGGCGCTTGGTGAAGGCCCCGATGAGGCTCACCGACTCCCACACCACGCCCGGCCCGTCGGTCTCGAGCACCACGCCGTAGGCGCGGGCCTGGCCGCCGCCGCCGGCCGACACGGTGACGCGGTGCGCCCCGGGCTCCACGTCGACCACGTGCCAGCGGTCCTCGGGGGCGTCGGCGAGCGTGGGGATGACCTCGGCCGGCTGCCCGTCGATCTTGAGCTTGATGCGACCGCCGCGGGGCTGCGCCAGGTACCACAGCTCCACGTGCGACGCGGTCGTGCCGTAGGCGCCGTCGGTGCGCGTGGAGATCACGCTGCTGGCCTCGCCGCTGGCCCAGAACGTGTGCCCGCCCAGGCCGTAGCGACCGTCGCGCTTGCAGAGGTTGGTGAGGAAGCAGGCCTCCCACGCCGTGGTGGTGGCGATGGTGGCGACCTTGGAGCTGTAGTTGGTGTTGACCGACGCGCGATCGATGAGCACGAAGCCCGCCCCGCCGTCGCCGAAGCGATCCTGCATGCGGGTGCGGATGGAGTGCGGCAGGCCGTCGTGGCCGATCGACGAGTCGCCGAGATGGGTGACGCGGGTGATGGCCCCGGCCTGCTTGGCGTCGGTGCGGCCGAGCGCCTCGTAGAACGGCACCAGCGTGCCCTTGGGGTCCTCGACGGGCTGGAACTGCCGCGGCTCGGCGTGCGGGTGATCGGCGGGCAGCGTCGCGGTGATCGCCGCGGGATCGGGGAACGGCACGCCCTCGGCGTCGTGGGTGAGCTGCACGGCGAGCACGGGCTCGCTGGGCAGCGGGGCCGCCTGGCCGGCGTCGCGCGGCGTGGCCGTGCCGGCACGGTGCTCGGCGCCCTCGCCCGCCATGCTCAGCGAGTAGGTCGAGGCGCGCGCGTCCTGCTGGGCGGCGTGGTGGACCGACGAGCCCTCGCGCGACGCGACGGTCGTCGCCTCGGCCGAGGCGGTGTCGCAGCCCCACGACGGGGCGAGCAGGAGGGCCGACAGGCCCAGGCCGCGGAGGGTGGCGAGCCCGCGCGCGGGGACGGAGGACGAGCAGAGACGAGCCACGGCGGCCCCTCTATTACCGGCATCCGTGGCGCCCGCCAAGCACCGCGCCATTGCGGCAGCCGCGCCAATCTTGCGAGGTCTTCCCGAGCGGCCCGTCCGGCCTGCGTGCGCCCGCGGGCTGCTACGGCGCGGCCTGGAGCCCCAGCCCCAGCGCGTCGTCGGGCCGGCCTTCGCGTGGGCGAGCCCGCGCGTCGAGGGCCTGCATGAGGGCGTCGGCCAGCGCCATGCCCTTGCGAGCCCCGCCGAGCCGCGTGTAGTGCAGGTGATCCTTGCGGGCGAGCGGCGGCTGGGCGGTCACCCACGCCGGCATCGACAGCTCGCCGCCCATGAAGGCGATGCCGTCCCAGAAGCCGCAGCCCTCCTCGGCGGCGACCTGGCGCTGCGCCTCGACGATCTCGCGCAGCACGGGGCGCGGCAGGATGCGATCGCCGTCGATGACCGGGAAGTCGACCGGGCCGAGCAGCACGCAGCTCGCCGTGGGCAGGGCGCGTCGGAACCGGCGCAGCTGCTCGCGCACGTCCTCGGCGTAGAGCGGGACCGACAGCGTCGGGTCGACCGACTCGTTGGTGCCGTACGACAGGGTGTAGAGGTCGGGCGCGCGGCGCCGCAGGTTGTCGGCCCACACCGCCTCGTCCCACTCGAGCAGGCTGCGGCCGCGCGCGCCGTCGATGCCGAGCACGTCGACCACGACGCCCGGCTCGGCCCGCTCGAGCACCACCCCGAACACGCGCACCTCGTCCTTGCCCAGCGTCTCGACGCGGATGGTGTGCGGCCCGGGCTCGAGCGCGAGCGCGTGGTAGCCGGGCTCGACGGCCTCGGCGGCCGTGCGCACCACCTCGGGGGGGCCGTCGTCGATCACGACCGAGAATGCGCCGCCCCTGGGCTGCCGCAGGAAGAAGAGCTCGGCGTGCGCGATGCCCTCGCACGAGGTGGAGCCCTCCTTGGGGATCACCTGCGCCCAGCGCTTGGCGGCGGTGGCCGTGAACGAGGCGCCGAGCAGCCCGTAGAGGCCGTCGTGGCGCCCCTTGGCCGTCAGCGAGGTCTCCTTGCGCCAGCCATCGACCGCGCGAACGATGACCTCGTTGTGCCGGTACCACTTGGTGAGCGGGGCGAGCGGGACGAACCCCGGGCCGCCGTCGCCGAACCGCGCCTGCAGGTACGTGCGCAGGTACCCCACCGAGACGTCGGCCGCGGTGCCCGAGGCCCCGTACATGGCCACGCGGACCTTGCCGTCGGGATCGCGGCCCTCGGCCAGGCCCTCGAGCGCGGCGTGGAACGAGGCGAGGGCGGAGCCGTGCGCCGGGTCGACGATGGGCACGAACCACCCCGGCATGGTGCCGTCGTGCACGACCTCGTCCTCGCCCGGCGACTCGCCCTCGAGCGCGACGGGGGCGGGCTGGGTGACGTAGACGACCGACGGGGGCGGCGGCAGCTCGCGGGGCGCGGGCACGAGCGCGGGCAGCCGCTCGGCCTTGGGCAGCAGCCGCGCCAGCGCGCGCGCGTGGGCGGCCTCGCTGTCGGGCGTGGCCACGGGCGCGACGACCTCGGGCTCGGGCGGCTCGGCCGGCTGCGCGGGCGCATCGGCGACCGACGAGGTCTCGGGGGCGACGAGGCTGCCCTCGGCCACCGGCTGGGTCTGCGGGCGCGAGCAGGCGGCCGCGCAGAGCCAGCACCCCCACGCGAGCCCACTTGCGAGCGTGCGCCTCACCACCCCTCATCGTTGGTCGACCCGCGCGCCGGGTCAAATTCGGCGATCCGTGGCGCCCACGGAGGCTGCATGCGGGCCGGGCCAAGCCGCGAGGGCCTTGCCGGCCCATCGGCGCATCGTGCGCGCTCGACCCGACGTCCCCCCGCGCGCCCCGGCGCCCGCGCGCCGCCGGCCCCGTTTGGGCATGCTCGGGGCCCGTGGCCAAGGACAAGCCTCCCGTCACCGCGGCGATCCGCGTGCTCCGCGAGCACCGCGTGGAGTTCACCCCGCACCTCTACGCCTACGAGCCCCGCGGCGGCACGCGGCACAGCGCCGCGTGCCTCGGCGTCGACGAGCACCAGGTGATCAAGACGCTCGTCATGCAGGACGAGCAGGGCCGCCCGCTGGTGGTGCTCATGCACGGCGATCACGAGGTCTCCACCAAGGCGCTCGCGCGCCAGCTCGGCGTCAAGACCATCGAGCCGTGCGAGCCTGCGGTCGCCGATCGGCACAGCGGGTACCAAGTGGGCGGCACCTCCCCGTTCGGCACCCGTCGCGCGATGCCGATCTACATGCAGGCCACCATCACCGCGCTGCCCGTGCTCTACGTCAACGGGGGCAAGCGCGGCATGCTGGTCTCGATGGCGCCCTCCGAGCTGGTGCGCGTGCTGGCGCCCACGCTGGTCGATGCCGCGGTGCCTCGGGGCTGACGCGGCGCCGGGCCTCGGGTAAGACGGGCCGTGCGCCCGCTGCCTCCCCGCTCGACCCGCCTGCTGCTCGCCGCCGCGATCCTGGCGGCGCCACCCGGCTGCCGCTCGACCCCGTCGACCTCCCCCACCACGACCCCCGAGCCCGCGGCGCGGTGCCCCGACCCCCCCGGGCCCGCGCCCGCGGCCGGCGTGCTCGAGCACGAGCTGCGCATCTTCGACGCCGACGGCCACGAGCGCTCGCTCGCGTCGATGCTCGACGCGCTGGCCGAGCGCGACGTGGTGCTCCTGGGCGAGACCCACCTCGACGACACCACGCACCGGCTCGAGCACGCGGTGCTCGAGGGGCTCGCGGAGCGCCGTGCCGACCGGGTCACGCTCTCGCTCGAGATGTTCGAGCGCGACGCCCAGCCGCTGCTCGATCGCTACCTCGCCGGGGAGATCGACGAGGCTACGTTCCTCGCGGGGGCCCGGCCGTGGGGCAACTATCGCCCCGACTATCGCCCGCTCGTCGAGACGGCGCGGGCGCGGGCGCTGCCCGTGGTGGCCGCCAACACGCCGCGCCCCCTGATGCGCAAGGCCACCCAGGGCGCGGCCGCGTACGCCGAGGCGCGGGCCGAGCACCCCGACTGGCTGCCCGCCGAGGTGTTCCCCGCCAGCGACGCCTACTGGGCGCGGGTGGATCGAGCCATCCGCGGGCACGGCCCGCCCGGCGGCGGCGACCGGACGTACGCGGTGCAGAACCTGTGGGACAACACCATGGCCGACTCGATCGTGCGCGCCACGGCGGCCCACGACGATCACGTGGTGCTCCACGTGGTGGGAGCCTTCCACGTGGAGCACCACGACGGCACCGCGGCCCAGCTCCGCCGCCGCGCGCCCGCGCTCGAGATCGCCACGCTCACCGTCGTGCCCACGTCGGACCTCGCGCGGGCCGAGCCCGCGCCGGGCCTGGCCGACTTCGTGGTGTACGCCCAGGGCTACGCGAGCGGGCCCTCGGGCGACGTGCTCGGCGTGGTGCGACCGGCCACGCTCGAGTACCGCCTGCACGTGCCCGGCGGCCCCGCACCGGCCGAGGGCTGGCCGCTGCTGGTGTGGCTGGCCGACGACGAGCAGCGGCCCGACGACGCGGCGCTGCGCTGGAGGATGGCGCTCGGTGCCGAGGCGGCCGTGGTCGTCGTCGAGCCGCCCCTCCACGCGCCCACGCGCAGCGGCATCATGGTGCAGCGCTGGACGTGGCCGGCGTCGCAGGTCGACGATCTGTCCGCGGCCGCGGCGGGGCTCGAGCGCATCCTCGAGCACGTGCGGCGGGGCATGCCCGTGCGCCCGGCCCCCGTGCTCGTGGCCGGCGAGGGCGCGGGGGGCACCCTCGCGCTGTGGGTGGCGCAGTACGGCCGCGGCTGGGAGGGCGTCGACGTGCTGGCGATCGACCCCGATCTCCCGCGAGCCCTGCGCTCGGCCTCGATCCCCGACCAGCGCACGGGCGTGGGCGCGCTCGAGGTGCTGGGCACGCTCGACGAGGACACCCTCGCGGGCCTGCGCGGGGCCGGGCTCGAGCCCCGCCTCGGGGTCGCGCCCCCGCCCGGCCCCGCCCGCGACGCCGCGCTCCGCCGCGCCCTGGGCCTGCCGCCCGCGGCGGCGGCTCCGAGCGCCCCCCCTCGCCCCGACGTCGCCGCCCCCATGGCCGAGGAGGGCCGCCCGCTCGACGTGCGGGTCCGGGAGCCCACCGCCCTGTCGGAGAGCTGGGCGTCGCTCTACGTGGCGCTGCTGCGCGCGCGGGGCCACGACGCGCGGCTCGTGCTGGGCGACGCGCGCGGCACCGAGGGCGCGCGCACGCTGGTGTTCGACGGCGGCGGCAAGGACGAGCCCGCGCTCCTGCTCGGCGTGCTCGGGCAGGGCAAGGGCCTGCCGCGGGCACCCGACGTGTTCGGCGGCGCCGTGGTGGTCGTCGTCCCGCGCGCGGCGGGCAAGGATCCGCTCGCCCGCTGGTCCGAGGCGCTGGCCAAGCACGAGGCCACGCAGGGCATCTTCAAGGTGCCCTACCGCGCCGTGCGCGAGGGCGACGACGCGGGGCTGCGCGCCGTGCTCGACGATCTGCGCGCCCACGATCGCACCGAGGTGCTCGTGGTGCCCGCCCAGCTGTGCGCCACCGCGGCGCGGCTCCAGCAGCTCATGGGCTGGGTGGAGCCCGCGAGCCGCGAGCTCACGCTGCACTGGCTGCCCGGCCTCGGGTCCCACGCCGTGCGTGCGCTCGCCTCGACCGGGCCCTGAGCACGGCGGCCGCCAGGCGCCGCCGTGCGTGCGAGGCCGCGGCCTACTCGCGCCGCTTGCCCGCGCCCGGATCGGGCGGCTTGGGGGCGCCGCTCAGGTACTGGCTGGGCCAGCGCGCGTCGTAGTACCCCTGCTCGGCCGCCGCGTGGAGCGTGAGGTAGGGGTCGTGCAGGTGCGGCCGCGCCAGCGCGCACAGGTCGGCGCGCCCCGAGGCGAGGATGGTGTTGATGTGATCCCAGCCCTGGATCGCGCCCACGGCGATGGTGGGGATGCCCACCTCGTGGCGGATGCGATCGGAGAACGGGGTCTGGAACATGCGCCCGTACTCGGGCCGCTCGTACGGCACCGTCTGCCCCGACGACACGTCGATCACGTCGGCGCCGTGCGCCTTGAGCAGGCGTGCGATCGCGACCGCGTCGTCCTCGGTCGTGCCGCCGGGGGCCCAGTCGCACGCCGAGATGCGCACCGAGATCGGGCGCTCGTCGGGCCACGCCGCCCGCACGGCGTCGAGCACCTCCAGCGGGTAGCGCATGCGGCCTTCGAGCGCGCCGCCGTACTCGTCGTCGCGGTGGTTGGTGAGCGGCGAGATGAAGCTGGCCAGCAGGTAGCCGTGGGCCATGTGCACCTCGAGCAGGTCGAAGTCCGCCGCGAGCGCGCGCTCGGTGGCCCGCACGTACGCCGCCTTCACCTCGTCCATGTCGGCCCGCGTCATCGGGCGCGGCACCTGGCTGGTGCCGGGGTGGAGCGGCAGCGGCGACGGGGCCAAGAGCTCCCAGTTGCCCTCGGGCAGCGGCCGGTCGTAGCCCTCCCACAGGCGCCCGGTGGAGCCCTTGCGCCCCGCGTGCCCGAGCTGGATGCCGATCTTGGCGCGCGAGCAGCCGTGCACGAAGTCGGTCACGCGCCGCCACCCCTCGACCTGCGCGTCGTCGTAGAGCCCCGCGCACCCGGGGGTGATGCGGCCGTCGCGGGTCACGTCGGTCATCTCGGCCATCACCAGCCCCGCCCCGCCGAGCGCCCGGCTGCCCAGGTGCACCAGGTGCCAGTCGCCGGCCATGCCGTCGGTCGCCGAGTACTGGCACATCGGCGACACCACGACGCGGTTGTCGAGCACCAGGTCGCGCAGCCGCAGCGGCGTGAACATGGGCGGCGGCGCCGGGTGGCGATCGGCGCAGCCGGCCTCGTCGGCGAACCACCGATCGACCGCTTCGATGAAGCCGCGATCGCGCAGCGCGAGGTTGCCGTGGGTCACCCGCTTGCTGCGGGTCATCAGGCTCATGGTCAGCTGGAGGATGGGGTCGTCGGCGTAGCGCCGGATGTCCTCGAACCAGCGCTGGCTGGTCTCGGCGGTCTTCTGCAGCTTGGCCGCGTCGACCCAGCGCTCCTCCTCGTAGGCCGCCAGGGCCGAGGGGATCGCGTCGTGGCGCAGCAGCGCGTCGCACAGCACGATCGCGTCCTCCATGGCGAGCTTGGTGCCCGAGCCGATCGAGAAGTGCGCGGTGTGGGCCGCGTCGCCGATGAGCACCACGTTGCCGTGATGCCACGTGGCGTTGCGCACCCGCCGGAAGCTGATCCAGTCGGACTTGTTGGTGAGCAGGCGGTGGCCCTCGAGCTCGGCGGAGAACAGGCGCTCGCAGTACGCCACGCCCTCCTCCACGCTCATCGCGTCGAGCCCGGCCGCCCGCCACGAGGCCTCGTCGGTCTCCACGATGAACGTGCTGGTGCTCGCGTCGAACGGGTAGGCGTGGACCTGGAAGAACCCGTGCTCGTTGCGCTGGAAGAAGAACTTGAACGCGTCGAACACCTTGGTGGTGCCCAGCCAGATGAACTTCGAGGCGCCCACGCGGATGTCGGGGCGGAAGTGCTCGGCCAGCGCCGTGCGGGTCCGGCTGTTGATGCCGTCGGCCGCCACCACGAGGTCGGCGTCGCCGAGGGCCTCGTGGCCCTCCACCTCGCTCGAGAAGCGCAGCGCCACCCCGAGCTCGGCGCAGCGATCCTGCAGGATCTGCAGCAGGCGCCGCCGCGCGATGCCCGAGAAGCCGTGGCCGCCCGAGCGCACCGTCTGCCCGCGGTAGCACACGTCGATCGCGTCCCAGTGCACGAAGCCCTCGGTGATGCGGGCGTACGAGCTCACCACCCAGAAGGCCTCCTCGTCCTCGGTCTCCGGGTGCCGCCACACGGGCGCGTCGCGGCGCAGCACGTCGAACCAGTCGT
>WBZL01004366.1_pt1 | contig 12309 bp, 11 predicted proteins | sample 5204291 | NCBI WGS metagenome assembly WBZL01 (sample SAMN12344345, study PRJNA552823) | activated sludge metagenome | biome: Activated sludge suspended growth; feature: Nitrification reactor; material: Wastewater; isolation source: activated sludge from nitrification reactor of wastewater...
CCTACGCCGTCGCCTTTGGCCTGGAACGCACCTGGATTCACAAATTTGAGCAAATCCCCACCACCCCCAGCCCCGATTGGTACACCCCGTACCCCTATCCTCGCCGCAGCGGTTGGGGTGGCTGGTGGGGCGGCAGCAGCAGCGGCTCCTCGCGCAGCAGCACGCCCACTGTGCCTAGCGGCGAACAAGGTGGCTCCGGTGGGCTGGAAGGCATGTCAAAGGGCGTCACGGGTGGCTTGTCGGCCATGTCGGCCGGGCTGACCCAAATGCTCAACAACACCGCCACCACCCTCAAATCCACGCCGCCCAGCAGCAGCGGCGGTGGTTCCAGCGGCGGCTTTAGCGGTGGTTTTAGCGGCGGCTCCAGCGGTGGCGGCGGCAGTGCCGGGTTTGGTTAATCTACTTTGTCAGTAATTAGTAATCGGTAAACAGTAATCAGTAACGGACTGATTACTGTTTACTGGTCACTGATTACCGAATACCGAAACAATGGGAAGAACATTAGGCATTATCTTACTGGCAGGGGGCATCATTGTTGGCATCATCGTTGTCAGCCTGATGCTGGTTTATTATCGTGAGGGGAGCCTGACGGGGGGGGCGGCGACGTTGGGCATCTTGTTGGGGGTGGTGGTGCTGGTGCTGCCGCAGCTTGGTTTTGGTGGCTATCTGTTTTGGAAGGGGGGACAGGAAACGGCCGTTGCTGCCAAAGCCGCCAAACAGCGCGAACTGCTCAACATCGTCAAAACACGCGGCCAAATCCACATTGCCGACCTCGTGATTGAGCTAAAATCCACCCGTGACGAAGTGCAGCAATGGCTCCACCAGCTTGTGGGGATGGGGCTGTTTTCCGGCTACGTCAACTGGGACGAGGGAATGCTCTATTCCGAGCAGGCCAATAGCCTGCGCGAATTGACCAACTGCAAGCAGTGCAACGGGGAGCTGGAACTAGCCGGCAAAGGGGTCATTCGCTGTCCCTATTGCGGGACTGAATACTTTTTAGATTAGGTTTGTTGCGTATTGCGTATTGCGTATCAAGAAAATGTACGCAATACGCAATACGTCCCTACTCGTAATATCCCAGCAAGTGCCGGCCGATCACCATCCGTAAAATCTCGCTCGTCCCTTCCCCAATAGACATCAGCCGCGTGTCGCGGTACATCCGCTCCACCTCAAACTCACGGCTATAGCCAAAACCACCGTGAATCTGGATGGCGTTGCGCGTCACCCGTTCGCTCATCTCCGTCGCCATCAGCTTTGCCATCCCCGCTTCCTTGGCATACGACAACCCCTGATCCTTGCGCCATGCCGCCCAGTAAAGCATCAGCCGCGATGCCTGAATCTCGGTTGCCATGTCGGCCAGCATAAACTGCACCGCCTGGTGCTGCCCAATCGGCTTGCCAAAGGTCTCGCGGTCTTTGGCATACTGGATAGCCTTGTCGTAAGCACCTTGCGCCAGTCCCAAGGCTAGTGCGCCGATGCTAATGCGCCCCTTGGTCAGGGTTGCCAGCGTTTGGGTTAGCCCTTTGCCCTCCTCGCCCAGCAAATTTTCACGGGGGACGGTGACGTTATCGAAGTTGACAGCGTGGGTGGGAGAACCGTTTAGCCCCATTTTCTTTTCGGCGGGGCCAATGGTGATGCCGGGGGTGTCGGCGGGGACGATGATTTGGCTGAGGCTGCGGCTGCCCCCGGCGGGTTCTGTGCGGCAGAGGACGACGAAGGTGTCGGCGATGCTGGCGTTGGTGGCCCACATTTTGTTGCCGTCAATGACCCAGGCATCTCCTTCTTTAACGGCCGTTACCCGCACCCCATTCTGCAAATCCGACCCCGCCCCCGGCTCCGTCAGCATCAGGCAGCCCAGCCGCCCCGCGCCCGTTGCCAGCGGCGGCAGCCATTTGTGCTTCTGCTCCTCTGTGCCATACGCCACAATCGGCCCCATGCCCAAATTGTTGTGGGCCGAAATGGCAAGCGCGGTGGAGCCACACGCCCACCCCATTTCCTCAATGGCAATGGTTGCCATCACGCTGTCCATGCCCGCGCCGCCGTACTCTTCCGGCACTTCCATGCCCAGCAGCCCCAGCGGCCCCATTTTTTTGACCACAGGCCAGTTAAAAACGGCCGTTTCGTCCGTATGTTTTGCCGTCGGAGCCAGTTCCTCGGCCATAAATTTGTGAACCACGTCACGGAATGCTTGCTGTTCGTCGGTCAGGTTGAAATTCATTGTTTGTGGGGCGTGGGGAGTGGGGCGTAGGGTGTACGACCCACTCCCCACCGCTTAAACATCTGGCAAAATAAATATGTGCATCTCCCCCGGCCCGTGCATCCCCAAAATGAGTTCCAGGGCGATGTCGGCGGTGCGGCTGGCACCGGAGATGAGGACGATGTTGCTGGCTTCCTGAAAGGTTTTCAAATCGGTGCCGTACTGGGTTTCGACCCAGCTTTCCAGGTTGGGGACGATTTGACTGCGGTTAATGAGGGCAACGTGGACGGGGGGGAGGAGGGAGGTGGCGCGATAACGGCCGTTTCCACTCACATACACCAGCGTCCCCGTTCCCGCCAGCGCCGCATCCGCCCCCGTAATACCCACCCGCACCGAGGCATCGGCGTGGGGGGCAACCGTTACATTGGCCTGCGCCAGAGCCGCCGCCAAACCGGGCAGCGGCAGTTCAGCATCATCCCAGGCCAGCACTTGCCTGTCGTCGCCAATGATCCCCAGCAGCATGTCCACTGCCTCTTCCAAATCGGCCGGCTGGTACACCTTGCTGCTCAACAACTCCGCCTCACGGACAAAGCGCGGCAGCACGTCGGCGGCATCCACGGGGGAAACGGGGATGTAGCTGTCGGGCGGCGTGGGGGAAAACGGCCGTTTTGCCCCCTTCAACTTGTTCAAAATCAACTCTCTACTGCTCATTTTGCGCCCCTTTCTCCCTCTCCGCCCATAATTCCCGGAACGACTTTGGTGCAAACTGGGGCGCGGCGCGGTGGTCAGTCCAGCCGCCTAGTGGTCCCGGCATCGTTTGCAGGTGAATGGCGTTGCTTGCCAGCGAAGCCACCTTGCCGCCCAGCCGGAACGCCGTCGGGCTGCTGTTGCCCATTGCCCACAGCTTCATCCCCACGTCCCAGATGCGCCCCTGCGTCCCTCGCTGCACCAAATCGCGCCGCAGCGTCAGCAGCATCCGGGGCAAATCAATGTCCACCGGGCAAGCCTGCTTGCAGCTTCCGCACAGGCTGCTGGCAAACGGCAGCGGCGAGGCGTTTTCAATGCCGTTGAGCAATGGCGTCACCACCGCCCCAATTGGCCCCGGATAGACCCAGCCGTAGCTGTGGCCGCCCGCCGCCTGGTAAACGGGGCAGGCGTTGAGGCAGGCCCCGCAGCGCAAACAGGCCAGTGCTTCGACGTAATCGGGGTTGGTGTAGATGTTAGAACGGCCGTTATCCAGCAGCACCACATACACATGATCCGGCCCATCCGTTTCCCCAGCGCGGCGGGGGCCATTGACCATGCTGCCGTAGACGCTTAACTTTTGCCCGGTGGCGGCGCGGGCAATCATCTGCACCAGCGTGGCGTAATCGCGCAGCGTTGGCACAATCTTCTCAATGCCAATCAGTGCCACATGAACCGGCGGCACCGATGTCACCATGCGGCCGTTGCCCTCGTTGGTTACAAGGCACAGCGTTCCCGTTTCGGCAATGATGAAGTTGCCGCCGGAAACGCCCATATCGGCCGTAAGGAACGCATCGCGCAGTTGGCCGCGTGCATAACGCGCCATCGTTGCCGCGTCGTCGGTGGGCGGCATAGCGATTTCGCGGATAAAAATGTCGCGGATGCTTTCCTTGGTTTTGTGGATGACGGGGGCGACGATGTGGCTGGGGGCTTCGTGGTTGAGCTGGATAATGTATTCGCCAAGGTCGGTTTCGATGGTTTCGATGTTGTTGGTTTCCAGCACGTCGTTGAGGCCAATTTCCTCGGTTGCCATGCTTTTGCTTTTGACGATGCGGCGCACCTGGTGGCGGCGGGCAATATCGAGAATGTGCTGCCGCGCCTCGGCGGCGTCCACTGCCCAGAGGACAGTGATGCCGTTGGCCTGCATCTTGGCTTCGGCCTGCTCCAGCAGGTTGGGCAGGCTGTGGAGGGCGCGGCGTTTGGCGGCGGCGGCCTGTTGGCGCAACGCTTCGCCGTGGGCTTCGCTGACTTCGCGCAGAGCGCGAACGCGGTTGCTGGATGCGCCGTTGGTGGCACGGGTAACGGCCGTTTGCAGCACCTCATCCCGCACCGCCACGGCCGAAAGTTGGACAAAGTTGTTGGCGTTCAGTTTCATGAATAAAGAAGTAGAGACTGAGAGATTGAAGTCTTCAGTTTTCCTATCCTACAGTTAGACATACTCAACCCGGTTATACATTTCTTCTGCTGTGTAGACACTATGTATCAATTCCAAAAAAGCAACCCAATCGCCAATGCCATGTTGCGCTTGCTGCCCAAACACAATCCTAGCATGTACTGCACCCTCTTGCACCATGTGCAAATAATCCGAGTCATGAGTACATAGTACACGCCTTTCCTCCAACGCATTGAGCAAATGATTAAGGTCGCTTTCGCCTAACAGGTCTAGATCACGCACAGTTACTGCATCAATTCCACGCCTTTGCAGTTGTATAGCGACCGCAATGGGTATGTTTTCATCGAGATAGAAGCGAATCTTTGCTGCCAAGACGTTGTTCCTTGAATTTTTGGGCTTGTCGAAGCTGGGTGTAGATCTGGCTGTCTATTGTTTCCTTGTGGTCGTAATAGTAGGCAAGTGCAGCATAAACTTGCGGCAAAGTTAGCCCGAACCAATCAGCTAGCCCGTCTGCGTCTTGGGCATGATGAAGTTTGACAATGGCAATATCTGCTACAGTTACCGAAGTGCCAATAAGATAGGGTCGCCCACTGCGAACATCAGGGTCGGTTGCTATCAGGTTAATGCTTTGTATCGTCGCCTGCATGGTTTATCTCCACAGATGGATATCGAGATTGGAGATTGTCGCTTTGGTCATTTGGTTTGTAACAATCTCTAATCTCCAATCTCTAATCCCTAATCGCTTCCGCCAGCACATCCGCCACATGCCGTACCCGCTGGGGGGAGCCTTGTTTGGCGAGGCCGCCGTTGATGTGGGTGAGGCAACTGGCGTCGCCAGTGACGACCTGGGCCTGGCTTTGTTCGACGGCGGTCATCTTTTTGTGCAGCATCACACCGCTGATGTCGGCCATTTTGACGCTGAACAGCCCGCCGAAACCGCAGCACACGTCGCAGCCGGCCATTTCGCTGACGGTGGCGTTTTCCAGATTGCCAACGAGGGTGCGTGCTGCCTGGCCTAGCTCCAACAGCCGCAGGCCGTGGCAAGCGTCGTGGAAGGCAACGGTGGTGGGGGTGGGCAAACGGCCGTTAATATCCACAATCCCCAGCCCCTCCACCAAAAACTCGGTAATCTCCCAAGTAATACTTGCCAGCCGCTCCGCCTCGCGCTGAAGGGCGGGGTCGTCGGCAAACAGCCTGGGGTATTCGTGCCGCACCATCGCCGCGCAGGAGCCGGAGGGAGTGACAATGAGTTCGGCATGGGCAAAGGCGCGTAAAAACTGGGCAGCAACCTGCCGCGCTTCATCCCAATAGCCCGCGTTAAAGCCGGGCTGGCCGCAGCACGTTTGCCCTGGCGGAAATTCAACCTCAACGCCAACATGGGCAAGGAGTTCGACCACGGAAACGGCCGTTTCCGGGTACATCATGTCTACCATGCAGGTGACAAAGAGGGATGCTTTTTTACCTTTGGGAGATTTTCTTTCTAATAAGGCCATGCTGTAAGTGTGACAAAAAGTGCTGTTTTTGGCAATGTTTGAACCCCAGGCCAATTTTCACGGGTTTTTCACGAGTTGACGACTTCCTGCTATAATTACCACAGTCTTAGAGGCAGTTACGGTAGTTTGGGATAGGTTGCTGCGAAGGAGTTTGGGCGTTGTACAACAAACTGTACAGTAAAGAGGTATGGAAATACCTGTTTTTTTGGCTGCTCTTTTTGGTGGCGTGCGGGGGCACGCCGGAAGTAATCCCCACGCCGGTGCCATCGCCTGTGCCAACAGACACCCCGGTGCCTGCCGCAACCCCTGTCCCGACCAAGGTTCCAGAGCCAACGGCAACCCTGGCGGCAACGGCGACGCTGGGGGTGGTGCCAACCGCGACGCAGAATTTGCCCAGTGTGGCGCAAATCTTGGCCGATAACGGCCGTTTTTCCACCTTCAAAACCGCCTTCGAGCAAGCCAATCTGGACGAAGCTCTGGGCGACCCCGGTCCCTTTACCCTTTTTGTGCCTACAAACGATGCCTTTGCCAAGCTGCCGTCGGGGTTGTTTGATGCCTTTCGTGCCGATCCTAAAGGGGATTTATCGGATCTGGTGCTGGGGCATGTAGTCAATGACAACCTGGCTATGACGGCCTTGACGGCGTTAACGGCCGTTACCACCGCTAAAGGGGATCGCATTAGCTTGCAGAAGAACAGCGACGGCACGCTGCTGCTCAACGGTTCCGTGGCCGTGGTTGGGGAGCCACTGCTGGCCTGGAATGGCATTGTCTATGTGGTAGACACTGTGCTGCTGCCAGACATAGCCGATTTGCTGCTGCTGCTGCCACAGTTTACCTTGCTAACTGAGGCACTGGATGCTGCCGGGATGATGCCGCAACTTCATGAAAGCGGCCCCTTTACCCTGTTTGCACCCACTGATGCTGCCCTGACGGCCTTGCCACAGGAGCTGCGCCAGCAGTTGTTGCAAGCGGCCGATACGGCGGCTAGCAACGGCTTCTTACGCAATCACCTGGTGGGGCAGCAGTTGCTCCAGCCCACCCTGGCTGCTGCTGGTACGGTGCCAACGCTGGGCGATAGCGAGATTGTGGTAACGCTCAACGACGGTTTTGTTCACCTGAACGATACCGCCCAGTTGACCAATATTGTGCTGCCGGCCGCCAACGGCACGATTTTTGGCATTGACGGGCTGCTGACAATGCCCACGACGCTGGCTTCTGATTCGTAGGGCTGTTGAGAAAAACGGCCGTTTTTACCCCTCGATCATAACAAGCACCTGGACTGTCAGGGAATTTCACGCCAAGACGCTATCCTTGCGTCAAAGCTCGGCGGGAGTGTATGACCTGGATGGGCTGTTTGATAAATTTATTGCGATAATGCAGTTGCAACAAGGAGACACAATCAATGGGACTGTTTGATTGGCTATTTGGGAAAAAGGTGCCGCAAGTGACGGTGCAGGAGGCGCATGATTTGCTGAAAAGTAAAACGCCGCCAATTATTTTGGATGTGCGCCAGCCGGAGGAAACGAAGGCGGGAACGGTGTCAAAGGCGGTGTTGATCCCGCTGCCGGAGCTTGACGGCCGTTTGGAGGAGTTACCGCAAGAACGGCCGATTTTGGTCATTTGCCGCAGTGGAAATCGCAGCCAAACGGCCGCCCGGAAGCTGGCAAATGCTGGTTATGACGTGCAGAATGTGGCGGGGGGCATGATGGCTTGGGAAAGTGCCAGGTTGCCGGTGCGTGTAGCCAAGAGAAGATAAGGAGCCAGGGATGTTAGCCGGCCGGGGAGCGTTGGTTGCCGGTTGGAAGCGGGAGGAGCAGTTGTCGTTTGCACGAAGAAAACCCACCCCGGTCTGTCATAGCCCAAGTTCTTACTAAGTGTTCAATCAAAAATGACTTTGCAGTTTCAGAAGTTCAACTTCTCTCAGAAGTTGAACTTCTAAATTCCAAGTCGGCGCTTCTATTCGGACATCTCTGGCAAATGCTTGGGTGAAGGCTCATAAAGTGCCTTGAGCAGATGACGCAGATGGGGCGTGGAGCGGAGGTCGCTGCTGTGGCTGAACTGGTCTATGCTGCCGACGTGGTGGGGGATGGCTTTGAGGGTGGGGTCGTTGACGGCGTTGAAGAGAGCGGTCATGATGGGGGCTTCATTGAGGATGCGAAACGGCCGTTCGTGGAACCACTCCAACTCCGTCGGCACGGGATCGGTGATGCCCAGTTTGTTGTGGTGGTGGGCAAGCTGCTGAAAAGCGGCCGTTAGGGCTGCTTCGCGGTCGTGCCAGTTGGTGGCGGCGAGGGCGACGGTCAGGTAGGGGGTAAGGCTGGCGGCTTGGGGCAGTTGGGCAAAGCCGCTGCCAAACCATTTGGGGTAAGGGGCATAGCGGCGTGCCTGGAAGAAGGCAAGCTGCATCACGTCATGCACCAGCCGCCCAGCCAGCAGTTGGGAGCCGATCTCGTCGCCGACGATGCCGGCGCGGCCGACAAAGGGCTGCTCTTGCCCAATGCGCCCCCACTGGGTTGCCATCAGGTAGAGCCAAATGTCGTGGGGGTAATAGGTTAGTTGGTGGCGAACGGCCGTTAATTCCCCTACCTGGTCCACAAACACCCGTCCCGCCGTCACCCCCAGCAAAAGCTGCTGCGGGGTGGTGAGCCAGTCGGTGGTGGTGAACGGTTCGGCCGGGTCATAACTGAGGTAGTCGCGGCAAAACTGGCGCACGGTAACAACCTCAACGCGGTGGTTGATGGAGCCGCCGGAGTGGGGTTGCAGTAGATTGGTGCCTTCTTCATTGGGGGCGTAGTGGGTGGAGTAGCCAAGGAACGTGGGGGGGAGGTGGTGGCGCAGGGTGTCGGTAACGGCCGTTTGCCACCGCGCATACGCATCTTCCGTTAAGAACAGATGAAAGCGCGGCCCCCAATCATGGTCGGTAGACATTTCCGTGTCAAACCCCAGCACCTCGGAGCCGGAGCCAATGCGGGCAGCGGCGTAGGCCAAGCCGGGGAAATGCTGTGCCAGCAGCGGTTGCACGACCTCCCGAAAGAAGCGTTCTGTCAAATCCAGACCAAGGATGAATTGCATTGCCATTATCAATCATTTCACAGAGGGACACAGAGAGCCACAGAGTTTTGTCCGCGTCCAATCTAGAGCAAAGGGACAGGTGAAACAACTTCTTGTCCAGAATCCGCGCCAGTTTGGCCTGCACGCTGTTACCCGTTTAATTTGTTAACGCCTTGTCGCGTGGGAACGAGACGAGGATTGTAGCAGACGACGCGCTTACAAATTGTACAATTCTCCAAACTTGCCGCGCAGATAGGCCATGTACGGTTCAATTCGCAGTGGGCCGCCGGTGACGCGCTCGATGAGTTCGTTGGCGGTGAGTTTGCTGCCGTGCTGGTAGATGTTTTCGATGAGCCAGGTGTGGAGCGTGCCGAATTGTCCCTGGGCAATTTCATCGGGGATGGTGGGATGGGCCTGCAACGCCTGGTCATAGAACAACCCGCTGAGGATGTTGCCCAGCGTGTATCCCTGGAACACGCCGCCGATAATCCCACCATACCAATGGACATCTTGCAGCACCCCGTTGACATCGCTGGGGGCGTGCAGCCCCAGGTCAGACTGGTAGCGGGCGTGCCACGCTTCGGGCAAATCCTTGATGGCGAGTTTGCCTTCCAGCATTGCCAGCTCCAAATCAAAGCGAATCATGACGTGGAGGTTGTAGGTCACTTCGTCGGCCTCGGTGCGGATGAGCGAGGGCTGGACTTTGTTGATGGCGCGGTGAAAGGCGTTGAGCGGGACGTTGCCGAGCTGGGTGGGGAAGGCGGCCTGTAGCTGCGGGTAATAATGTCCCCACATGCCCCGGCTGCGCCCAACGATGTTTTCCCACAGCCGCGACTGGCTTTCGTGCACCCCGGCCGACGTGCCGCTGTTGAGGGTGGTTTGTTCCAGTGCCATGCTGATGCCCTGTTCATACATGCCGTGTCCCGCTTCATGCAGGGTGCTAAAGAGGCCGTCGGCGAGGTTGTTCTCGTCCACGCGGGTAGTAATTCGCACGTCGCCGATGCTGAATTTGATGGCGAAGGGGTGGTGGGTCTTGTCCTGCCGGCCGCGCTGGAAATCGTAGCCAAAGGCAGTGGCAACGGCCGTTCCGAACGCCAACTGATCGGCTTCCGGGTACGACTGGTGCAAACAACTGTTGTCAATCGGTTCCCGTTCGGCAATCGCCTGCACCAGCGGCACAAGCTGCTGACGCAGTTCGCCAAACACCCGCTGAATGTCGGTTGCCTTCATTCCCTGATCGGCAAAATCAATCAGGGGGTCGGCAATGTGGTCATAGCCGGGGAAACAGTCGGCCATTTGGCGGCTGTAGTCGAGCGTTTTTTCCAGATAGGGGCGCGTTTTGGCAAAATCGTTGGCTGGCCGTGCCGCCGCCCACACTTGGTAACTTTCAGAGGCATGGGTGGTGATTTGCGAAAGCAGGTCGGCCGGCACCTTGACCAGCCGGTCATACTGCTGCCGCGCCACCCGAATCAGGCTGGCATCGTCGCTGTCATACGGTAGCGATTCCCCATACGCTTGCAGGTCGTCCAGCAGTTGCCCCACGCGGGCATCGGTAAATTTCTCGTGGGACAATCGCCCCAGGGTTGCCATTTGCCGCCCCCGCGCCGCCGCGCCGCCGGGGGGCATGTGGGTTTGCTGGTCCCATCCCAGGACGGCTCCGGCCATGTTCAAGTCGTTTACTTCACTAAGGCGTTGCTTGAGTTCTGCCAATTTCTTTTCCATAACTGTATATCCTTGTCCCCTGAAAGCTTATTTGCTAGAAGTTCAACTTCTTCCGAGAAGTTGAACTTCTAAAAGTGTAGGACAATTTTGCAAAATTGTCCTACAAACGGCCGTTTTCATTAGGCGTTTATCTAACAAAATGCTATCCTATCTTTACGCGCTGTCAAAATGCTTGTCCTCAACCCACCGCTTGACGGCCGTTTTATTAACCCCAAGTCCCACGTAAGGAGGAAATGATGTCCAGATTTGATGGCTTACTCAAATGGCGTTGTATTGGTCCATTTCGCGGCGGGCGTGTTGTCGCCGTTGCCGGGGATCGCCACAACCCCAATACCTTTTACTTTGGCGGCTGCGCCGGTGGTGTCTGGAAAACCACTGACGCAGGAACCTATTGGGAATGTATTTCCGATGGCTATTTTAACACATCGGCCGTTGGCGCCCTGGCCGTGGCCGAATCTGACCCCAACGTGATTTTTGCCGGAACAGGCGAAACCACCATCCGCATTGACGTATCCCACGGTGACGGCGTGTATAAATCCACCGACGCGGGCAAGACATGGAGCCACATGGGGCTGGCCGATACCCGCCACATCGCCAAAATCCGCATTCACCCCACCAACCCCGACGTTGTGTATGTTGCCGCCTTCGGCCACGCCTTTGGCCCCAACCCGGAGCGCGGCGTGTATAAGTCTACCGACGGCGGCAAGACGTGGAACCAGGTGCTGTTCCGCAGCGACAAAGCCGGGGCGATTGATTTGAGCATTGACCCCACCAATCCGCGTGTTATCTACGCCGCCTTTTGGGAAGCGTACCGCAGCTTCTCCCAAATTTCCAGCGGTGGCCCCGACAGCAGCATCTATAAATCCAGCGATGGTGGCGAGACGTGGACTGATATTAGCAAAAACCCCGGTTTGCCGAAGGGAATCATGGGCAAAATCGGTGTGGCGGCTTCGCCAGCGCGGCCGGGGCGGGTATGGGCGTTGATTGAACACAAGACCAACGCCGGGATGTATCGCTCGGACAACGGCGGCGACACGTGGGAACACGTTAGCGATAACCAAAACCTTGTTTCCCGCGCCTGGTACTACATTCACCTGACGGCCGATCCGCAGGATGGCGACACGGTTTATGTCAACAACTTGTCGCTTTGGAAATCGGTGGATGCGGGCAAGACGTATGACCAGATTACCACGCCGCATGGGGACAACCACGACATTTGGATTAACCCCAATGACCCGCAGCGGATGGTGCAGGGGAATGACGGTGGGGCGTGTGTATCGGTCAACGGTGGGTTGTCATGGTCAACGATTTATAACCAGCCGACGGCGCAGTTTTACCATCTGGATGTGAGCAACCAGGATCCGTATATTGTGTATGGGACGCAGCAGGATAACAGCAGTTTGGGGGTGCCGAGCCGCAGTAACGGCCGTTCTATCACCTGGGCCGACTGCTTCCTCGCTGGTTCCGGCGAAAGCGGCTACATCGCCGTCAACCCCGACGACCCCAACATCGTGTTTGTCGGTGCCATTGGCAGCTCCCCCGGCGGCGGCAACGCCTTGCAGCGGTATGACCATCGCACCAAACAAATCCGCCTCGTCACCACCTGGCCGGTGGGAATGCGCGGCTATGGCGCGGGGCAGCACAAACACCGCTTTGCCTGGACCTACCCCATCATCTACTCCCCGCATGACAGCAACGTCATCTACATT
>WBZL01004367.1_pt1 | contig 12309 bp, 10 predicted proteins | sample 5204291 | NCBI WGS metagenome assembly WBZL01 (sample SAMN12344345, study PRJNA552823) | activated sludge metagenome | biome: Activated sludge suspended growth; feature: Nitrification reactor; material: Wastewater; isolation source: activated sludge from nitrification reactor of wastewater...
GACCACCAGCCGGCGCGTCGCCAGGAGCCGATCGACCGTCGACGACCCGTCCTCTCGGACATGTCTCATCCGACATGTCCTCCGAGATCACGGACGATCCCCTCGCCGAGGCCCCGCAGGTCCCCGCGGCCCGCCCCCCCGTCGACCCGCGGCACCAGGACCACCGGCACCCCCGGCATCGCCCCCCGCACCCGCTCGGCCACCGCCAGCGCCACCTCGCGCGCCCGCAGCCGCCGCCGCGCGAGGTCGACGTCATCGAGGATCGGCCCCACATCGGCGAGCCGCGCCCGCTCCTCCGCCAGCGCCAGGGCCGCGTCGTCCGCGATCGGCAGCGGCGCCGGCACCTGATTGAGGAGCACCCCGCCCACCCTCACCGACGTCCGCGACGTCACCGCCCGATGGAGCTCCAGCGTCTCCTCGGCCGGCACCTCCGCCGCCAGCCCGACCAAGAGGAGCGACGTCCGCGTCGGGTCGCCGAGGAGCGCCTCGAAGTCATGGCCGACCCGGGCGAGCGGCCCACCTCCCACCAGCGCCGCGATCACCCGCGGCATCTCCAGCAGCATCAGCGCGTGCCCGGTCGCGTCGAGGTCGACCAGCACCGGCGACCAGCGCGGCCGCCCGCGCTCGACCGCGGCCACCAGCGCGGCGATCCGCGCGAGCGTCACCACCTCGCGGACCGCCGGCGCCGCGCGGAGGAGCCCACGGAGCGCCGGATGATCGACGATCGCCCGCGCCAACCGTCGGATCTTCACTTGCTCGACCACGAAGTCGCAGAGCGCCTCCTCGAGGTCGATATCGACCCCCCAGATCGCCGCCCCCTCGCTCACCGGCGCGGGCGCGTGCCCCGACGCCCGCCCGAAGATCGAGCCCATCGCCCCGCGCCCACCGACCTCGACGATCAGCGGCCGCCCGCCGCGTGCCGCCGCCGCGACCGCCAGCCCGGCCGTCAACGTCGACTTCCCCACGCCGCCCTTCCCGGTCAGGAGGACGAGCCGCCGATCGAGCACGGACATCGTTGGTGCTCATAGTGGCAGAGCCTCATCCGCACGCCGAGCATGAAGATGTCTCCGTCTGCCCCCCGTCTGCAAGAATCATGGGGCACTCCACCCCCAGACCGTGCGACCTTCGAGCGACGGAGGTCGCGGAATGTCGAGGACGCGTGGATCAACGTTCATCGGGCTGCTGGTCGCTTCTCTCTGGCTCGCCGGCTGCGCCGACCCCTGCACGGACGACGGCCTCGCCTGGAAGCAGAAGGAGTCGTGCGCGCAGGGCTCCGCCTCCGCGACCGAGGGCTCAACGACCTCCGCGTCGGCCACTGCATCCGCGTCGGCCACCACGTCCGCCTCCGCCTCCGCCTCCGCGACCGACTCCGCGACCGGCTCGGGCTCCGCCTCGGCCACCGGCACCGGCACGGACACCGACCCCGCGAGCGCCTCGGCGACCATGACCGCCACCGGCGGCGACGGCTGCAGCGACGGCGTGCAGAACGGCGACGAGACCGACGTCGACTGCGGCGGCGCCTGCGGCCCCACCTGCGAGGTCGGCGAGGGCTGCATGGGCGGCGGCGACTGCATCAGCATGATGTGCGACGGCTCCGTCTGCATCCCCGACCCGGGCTGCTCCGACGGCGTCGTCGGCCCCGGCGAGACCGACGTCGACTGCGGCGGCGTCTGCGGCCCCACCTGCGCGAACGACTTCGTATGCGTCGACGACGGCGACTGTCTCAGCGGCTACTGCGACGGCGCCACCGACACCTGCCAGGATCCCGCCTGCGCCGACGGCGTGCAGAACGGCGACGAGACCGACGTCGACTGCGGCGGCGCCTGCGGCCCCACCTGCGGCACCGATCAGATGTGCGTCGTCGACGACGACTGCGTCTCCCTGATCTGCGACGGCGGCCTCTGTCAGGCCGACAGCGGCTGCACGAACGGCATGCTCGACATGGGCGAGACCGACGTCGACTGCGGCGGCGTCTGCGGCCCCACCTGCGAGATCGACGAGACGTGCGAGGTCGACAGCGACTGCGTGTCGATGTACTGCCGCGGCAAGGACAACGTCTGCGCCGAGCCAGCCTGCGACGACGGCGTGCAGAACGGCGACGAGACCGACGTCGACTGCGGCGGCTCGTGCGGCGCGACCTGCGAGTCGGGCGAGATGTGCGTGGTCGACGGCGACTGCGTGTCGATGGCCTGCGGCGGCGGCGTCTGCGTCGACGCCATGTGCGCGGTCACGATGGACGACAACGGCTGCCAGGCCTGCATCAAGACCAACTGCTGCGACGGCGTCATCGACTGCCTCGCCGACCCCAAGTGCACCTGCTGGCTCGATTGCATCCAGCACAACAACGACTTCATGCCCTGCGTCCAGACGTGCATGCTCAACGCCAAGCCCGGCGCGATCACCTCCTGCGCCAACAGCAAGTGCAACACCATCAACGCCTGCGCCAAGCCCTGACGGGCCGCCCCCGCCGCCCCCGCGCTCCGGCGCCGCACCCGACCCCGCCCCCGGCGGTCGCCGCCGCGCTCACCGGCTGACGCGGCCCGCCTGGGCCCGGGCCCCCATCGCATACCCCCACCCGCGAGCGCCGCCGACCTGCTACGCTCGCGCGGCATGTCGACGCTCGGCCCCTGGATCCAGGCGGCGCGGCCGCTCGCCCAGGCCAACCTCGCGATCCCGCTCCTCTACGGCGAGGCCCTCGCCTACGCCCGCCACGGCGCCTTCTCGCCGGCGATCCTCGTCGCCCTCCTCGGCTACGGCCTCGCCCTCCAGCTCTTCATCGTCGCCAGCAACGACCTGGCCGATGAGGCAGGTGACCGCCAGAACCGCACCCAGAGCCGCTTCTCCGGCGGCTCGCGCGTCCTCCCCGAGGGCAAGCTCCGGCGCGAGGATCTCCGCGGCCTCGCCGCGGCCGGCCTCATCGCCGCCTGCGGCGTCGCCCTCTACCTCACGCTCGAGCACGGCCGCACCTGGATGCTCGCCGCCCCGGCCGCCGGCGCGCTCCTCGTCTGGGCCTACTCGTGGCCGCCGATCCGCGCCGCCTACCGCGGCCACGGCGAGCTCCTCCAGGGCATCGGCGTCGGCGCCGTCCTCCCCCTCACGGCCATCTACGCCCAGAGCGGCGAGATCTCGATGGCGGTGCTCCCCGCGCTCCTCCCGGCGATGCTCCTCGGCGTCGTCGGCAACCTCGTCACCTCCCTGCCCGACGCCCCCGCCGACGCCGCCGTCGACAAGCGCAGCTACGCGGTCCTGCACGGCCAGTGGCGGACCCGTCGGCACGCGATCGAGCTCACCCTCGTCGCCGCCCTCCTCGCCAACATGGCCCTGCCCGAGCTCTCGCTCCCGCTCGACCTCCTCCTCGCCGCCCCCGCGATCGCGCTCCTGGTGATCGGCGCCCGCCTCCTCGGCTCCGCCGACGCCGACAACCCCGACGAGTGCGAGCGCTTCGTCCTCTTCGTCGGCGGCGCCGGCCACGTCCTCCTCATCACCTGGTCGCTCGCCCTCGTCGTCATCGGCCTCACCCGCGGCGCCCTGCTCCTCCTGTCCTGAGGAGCATGCGAAGAGCACCCCGCGCGCGAGCGCGGGCGCGTCCCGGCCCCCTCGCCGAGCGAAGCTCAGTAGCGGATCGGCGGCTTCGCCTCGCCCTCGCGAGGCACCCGCCGACGCAGCCGCTGCTCCCACTCTTCCTTGGCGATCGGCACCACGTACACCGTCGGCCAAACCACCCGACGGTCGCTCGCCCCCAGCCGCCGCGCCCAGTACTCGACGTCCACCACCTGATAGGGCGACTCCTCGATCACCACCACCTCGCCGATCCGCGGGACGTAGGTGCCGCCGTCGGTCGACTCGGTGCGGAAGAGGAGGCGTCCTTCGCTGGCGTATTCGACGTAGGGCATGGCCGCCTCGCCAGTCTACCAGACCCGCGCACGCCCGCGCTCACCCCGAGAGCGCGCGACGGAGCGCCCCCGCCTCCGCGACGGGGGCCGAGCACGCCTGCTCGCGGCACACGATCGCGTCGACCGTCGTCGCCTCCGCGAAGCCCAGCGACACCCCCACCCCCAGCCGCAACCTCGCCTCGCGCACGACCGCCGCGAGCGGCTGCGCGGCCTCCGGCGTCGGCCCTCGCACCGTCACGTGCACCGCCGAAGGATCCGCGTGGCGAGCCGCCACCAGCAGGCTCGCGAACGCGAAGGGCTGGGCCGTCGCCGCCCGGAAGCGGTGCAGCGTGGCCAGCGCCGCCGCCTTCGCCCCCGCCGGCGCCGCGTCATCGGCGTCGAGGCGCAAGAGCACCTCCACCATCACGCCGACCCCGCTCGGCATCGCCGCGTCGTGCAGGCTCTCCACCCGCTCGATCAACACCTCGCCATCATCGGCCGTGAAGAAGAAGCCGTCCCCCCCGCTCCGCGAGTAGTGAGCCAGCGCGTGCCGGGCGAGCTCGACCGCCGCCTCGCGCCAGCGCGGCCCGAGCGTCAGCTCGTGCAGGTCCAGGCACGCCCGCGCGAGGAAGGCCACGTCATCGAGGTAGCCGCGCGTGTGCACCACCCCGCCGAACTCCGCGCGCAGCACCCTCCCGCGCCCGTCGACGTGCGCCGTCAGCAAGCGCTCACCCGCCGCCGACGCCAGCCCTCGCCACGCCTCCGCCCGCGCCGCGTCGCCCCAGCTCGCCGCCGCCGCCGCCGCCCGGGCGAGCCCCGACACCGCGAGCGCGTTCCACGAGGTCAGGATCTTCTCGTCGCGGAGCGGCGGCACCCGCGTGTAGCGGCGCGCCAGCAGCTCGCGCCGCGCCGCCTCCACCTCCGCATGCAGCGCCGCCGCCTCGCAACCGAGCTCGGCCGCCACCTCCGCCAGCGGCCGCGGCGCGTGGAGGATCGACGCCCCGCGCTCGAAGTTGCCGCCGGCCGTCACCCCGAACACCGCCCCGAAGCGGCGCGCCCGCGCCTCCCCCAGCACCTCCGCCACCTCCGCCGCCGTCCACACGAAGTAGCGCCCCTCCTCGCCCTCGCTGTCCGCGTCGGTCGCCGCGAAGAAGGTCCCGCTCGGCCCGCGCATGTCGGCCACCAGGTAGTCCACGCACTCCGCCGCCACCTCGCGGCCCAACGCCAGCGCGGGCCAGAGCGCCGCCGCCTCTGCGTAGAGGCCGAGGAGCTGCGCGTTGTCGTAGAGCATCTTCTCGAAGTGCGGCACCAGCCACACGCGATCGACCGAGTAGCGGGCGAAGCCCCCGCGCAGGTGGTCGTAGATCCCCCCGCGCCACATCTTCTCGAGCGTCGACCGCAGCGCCTCGCCGGCGCTCACACCCGTCCCGAGGGACATGTCCCCGCGAACCTCCCCTCGCGCCAGGCAGAGCAGCACCTCCAGCGCCGTCGCGTTCGGGAATTTCGGCTGCCGGCCGAAGCCACCCCACTCGCCGTCGAAGCGGTCCAGGATCCGCCGCCCCGCCTCCGCCAGCGCCTCGCGGCCGACCAAGCTCACCTCGTGCCCTCGCCCCGCCGCGTCCTCGTCGACCTGCCCCGCCAGCTCCGCGAACCCCTCGACGAAGCTCTCCGCCTGCCGCTCGACCTCGTGGCGCCGCTCGCGGTAGGCCTCGCTCAGCGCCTGGAGGATCTGCGTGAAGCTCGGCTGCCCGGAGGTCGCCCGCGGCGGGAAGTAGGTCCCGCCGTAGAAGGGCCGCAGGTCCGGGGCAAGGAACACAGTCAGCGGCCACCCGCCCCCCTGCCCCATCAGCTGCACCACCTTCTGATAGATCGCGTCGATGTCCGGCCGCTCCTCGCGGTCGACCTTGATGTTCACGAACCACTCGTTCATCAGCGCCGCCGTCGCCGGGTCCTCGAAGGACTCGTGGGCCATCACGTGGCACCAGTGGCACGCGCTGTAGCCGACCGAGAGCAGGATCGGCCGGTCCTCGGCGCGCGCGCGAGCCAGCGCCTCCTCCCCCCACGGGTACCACTCGACCGGGTTGGCGGCGTGCTGTCGGAGGTAGGGGCTGGTCGAATCGGCGAGGCGGTTCATGGCGCTGGGTCGGGCCCTCGGCCCCCGCCATCCTGACCTGGCGGCGCCACGAGCCCTCGCGGGCATCCCCGAGAGGCGCGCACCGCGCGGCGTGAAAGCTCACTCACGCGGCCCTCCCCACGCCCCCAAAACCTGCTATGTTCCGCGCCCCACGTTCCCGCGAGGGAGCTGGACACGGAGAGGTGTCCGAGTGGTCGATGGTGCCTGACTCGAAATCAGGTGTGGGGAAACCCACCGGGGGTTCGAATCCCTCCCTCTCCGCAACGCAACCTGACAATCAGCGCCAACGGACAGGACGATGAGCCTCGGCTCGTCGGTCACGTTTCGAGAAGATCAGCCAGCACATGGAGAGGTGTCCGAGTGGTCGAAGGTGCATGATTGGAAATCATGTGTGGCGAAAGTCACCGCGGGTTCGAATCCCGCCCTCTCCGCCCCGGCTCACGCCGGCATATGCCCCGGGCGACGTCAATCCCGCCAACTCCGCCAGGACCGGAAGGTAGCAACGGTAACGGGATACGGGTGTCCGGGGCGCTTTTTTGTTGGTTCGGCGCTGTCCCGGCGCGCGCGTCACTCGTCGAGCCCGAGCTCGTCGAGATCTCCCGGCGCACCCCGCCCGCCCCGCATCTGCCAGAGGCGCTCGGTGACCGCCGCGAAGAACGCGTTCATCCGGGCCGCCGCCGCCTCGCCGTGGAAGAGCTCGACCACCCGCGCCACCGCCTCGAAGGTGCAGAGCGCCCCCGGCCGCGGCGGCGTACGGATCCCCCAAGTCGACGGCCGCCCCTCGGGGAGCGCGTAGCAGGGCAACGTATCGACCTTCGGCGCCCGCCGGGCCATCCGCGAGCACTGGTGCCAGGTCCCGTCGAGAACGACGATCGTGGTCTCGCGCCCCGGCTCCGGCCGCCCGTCCGCGGCCGAGAGCGTGCGGGCGTCCTCCCGCGGGAAGAGCAGGTAGTAGTCGCGCTCGGGCCGTTCGAGCGGCCCCGTGTCCATCGCCACGTCGCGCTCGCCGTAGCAGACGATCTCCGAGCCGCGGAGGATCCGGTGCGCGAGGCGGGCGCTGTTGGTCGGCTTCTCGCGCTCGCGGCGATGCTGGACGAAGACGAAGCGGGTCGGGAGATCGAGCTCTGGCCGCTCCGCGCAGAGGCAGAGCTCGAGGTGGAGGCCGCAGCCTGGGCAGCGGGGTCGTCGTTGCTTTCGGGAGCTCATGCGCGGCCACGAAGACGTAGCAGCCCGCGCGCGGACTCGCCACGCCCGCGACCACCGGCCGTCCGCACCGGCCGGGGCCGAGCCGGCCGGGCTACTTGATCGCCTTGCCCTTCGACGGCGCGCTCGACGAGCCCGCCTTCTTCGTCGGCTTGCCGGCGCTCGCGGGCGGGTTCTTCTGCGCCGCCTCCGAGATCGCGCAGGTGCCGTCGACGTGCCAGCGGTCGCCCGACTGGAAGGGCTCGGTGTTCATGATCAGGAGATCGCCGCCGCCGGCGTGGGCGCAGCGCTCCTTCGCCAGGTCCACCGCCTGCTGCGCGGTCGCGGCCTTCGCCCGCGCGAGCCCGACCTCCTTGTACGGGGTCGAGATGTCGTCCTTCGAGTGGACGACCTTCACCACCGAAGGATCGAAGGAGTAGCCGCTGCCCTGGCCCTTGAAGAAGCTCGTGGTCCCGCAGGCGGGGAGCAGGCAGACGGCGGTGAGGAGGGCGGAGATCGTGACGAGGGGGCGCATGGTGACTCCAGGGATGGTACGCGAAGGCAAGTCCGGCCGATCGAGCGGCGCGGGCCTTGGGACGCGAGGCTCTTCGCGAAGATTCGCCGACCTCACGCCCCCGCGGATCGGCGGCTCGTCGCCACTGTGCGCCTCCGCACTCCCCGCCACCTCCGCGATCGCGGCCCGGGTGACCGCCCGGACATCGACCGCGCGTCCCCGCCCCAACCATCCGCCGCGGATCGACGCGGGCGCGAGCGCCGGATGTCCCGAGGGTCAGCCCGGCGACGCGCCGGCGATCGCCACCAGGTTCGCGCCCCACGGACACTCGGGCCCCACCGCCTCCTCGATCACCGGGCTCAAGCGATCGAGCGCGCCGAGCACCGGCACCGCCAGGCGCTCGAGCCGACGCGCGAGCCGGCGGACGACCACCCGCTCCGGCGGCGCCGCGCCGCGGAGCCCGTGGAACGCCGCCCGCGCCTTGCCGACCGCCGAGAGCGCCGACGGCATCACCGCGGAGCTCACCTCCGGCGCGCTCCAGAGCTCGACCCGCCGCAGCCCGGCCAGCTCGAGCGCGCGCTCGAGGCTCTGCCGATCGAAGAACGACGCCCGCTCGCCCAGGCGCAGCGGCCGAAAGTCGCCGCGCCAGAGCAGCCGCGCCGGGTCGTCGAAATTGCCGACCTCGACCACCACCAGGCCCCCCGGCGCGAGGTGACGGCGGGCGAACGCGAGGACCCCGAGCGGGCTTGGGCTGTCCTCAAGAACATGTCCCACCAGGATCACGTCGTAGCGCTCGCCGAGGTCATCGCCCCCGGCCGCGTCGATCTCGTGGACCCGATGCCCTGCCGACCGCGCGCGCGCGGCCGAAGGCCCGCGCTCGATCCCCTCCGTCGCGTAGCCGAGGTCCCGGAGCGCGTCGAGGGCGACGCCGGCCGCGCAACCGATCACCAGGGCCCGCGACCCCGGATGCGGACGGCCCAGCCGCCCGCGCGCCAGGCGATCGTAGAGGCCGAGGCGAGCGCGCGCACGCTCCACACCCGGCCGAAGCTCGCGCGGCGCCGTGCCCGCGCCCGTCTCCTCGGCTCCCACCCGAACACCGCCTTCGCCGACGGCGGTCGCGTAGGCGAAGAGGCAACGCGGGCAGCGGACGACATCGACCCCGTCACGACCGGCGACGATCACCACCGCGTCGACGACGGGCGCCGCGCAGAGCGGGCAAGACTCGATCCGGTGGAACCCCATCGCCAGGCCGATCCTATCAGGCTCGAGGCCCGTCCTGGCGAGCGCGTCGCAGGGCGCCTCCGCTGCCCCCAAGAACGACGTTAGTCGCGCACTCAGGCGCGACACGGAGCGACTTGGCGGATGACGGCGCGACCATTCCAGGCTAGTGATCGACGCTCCCACCATGAGCGTCCCCGTCTTTCACATCGACGCGTTCACCTCGCGCCCCTTCGCCGGCAACCCCGCCGCCGTCTGCTTCCTCGACGGCCCGCGCGACCCCTCGTGGATGCAGAGCGTCGCCCGCGAGATGAGCCTCTCCGAGACCGCCTTCGTCCGCGCCGAGGGCAGCGGCTACGCGATCTCCTGGTACACGCCCACCACCGAGGTCCAGCTCTGCGGACACGCCACCCTCGCCGCCGCCCACGCCCTCTGGGAGCAGGACCGGGTCCCCGCCGCCGAACCGATCCGCTTCCAGAGCCGCAGCGGCCCGCTGATCGCCGCCCGCGGCGACGAGTGGATCGAGCTCGACTTCCCGGCCCGCCCCGCGCGGTCGATCGAGCCGCCGCCCGGCCTCCTCGCCGCCCTCGGCGTCCGCGCCCGCTTCGTCGGCCGGAACCTCGAGGACTACCTGGTCGAGGTCGGCAGCGAGGCGGAGGTCCGCGCGCTCACCCCGGACCTCCGCCGCCTCCGCCAGCTCGGCGAGCGCGGGGTGATCGTCACCGCGCCCGCCGCCGACGCCGACGTCGACTTCGTCTCGCGCTTCTTCGCGCCCGGCGTCGGCATCGACGAGGACCCGGTCACCGGCTCCGCCCACTGCTGCCTCGGCCCCTTCTGGGGCGAGCGCCTCGAGCGCGACGCCCTCGTCGGCTACCAGGCGTCCGAGCGGGGCGGTCGCGTGCGCGTCCGCCTCGCCGGCGACCGCGTCATCCTCGGCGGCCAGGCCGTCACGGTCATGCGCGGCGAGCTCCGCGTCTGAGGCATCGACGGCGGGCCCGGGCTCGCGGTAGCCTGCTCATCGACGGGGAGGAGAGGATGCTCGACCTGCGCACCTGGGTGATCGCCGCTGCGATGCTGGCCATCGAGATCGTGTCGAACGAGGCCCGCGCCGCCGCGCCCGAGCCCGCGACCCAGCCGGCCCCGGCAGCCGCCGCGTCCGAAGCCGCCGAGGCCGGCCCCTCCGACCCCGCCTACCTCGAGGCGCGCCGCAAGGCCAAGCGCGCCCGCAAGCGCGAGGCCGGCGACTCCGCCGGCGCCTTCGAGCGCGGCGGCTGCATGAACGACCCGAAGAAGTGCACCTGCCAGAGCGAGAACGCCGCCGAGAGCCACGCCTGCGGCGACGTCCTCGGCTACTTCTGCCCGGACAGCACCCAGCGCCTGCTCATGGCCCAGTGCGTCGACCTCTTCGGCGGCGCGACCATGTGCAAGTGCGCGAGCAAGGACGAGATCGCCGTCCAGGTCGCCAAGGACGACGCCGCCGCCGCCGCCGCCGCCGCCGCCAAGGCCGCCGAGAAGAAGAAGAAGGGCAAGGGCAAGAAGCCGAGCAAGTGACCCGGACGCGGCACCGGGGCGGCTGAGCAAGGCCCGCGCCTCCCGGTCGCGGGCCCCTCGCGTCGCCAAGAACCTGTCCCTTCGGACAGGTCCTCGGCGACCCTCTCCGCCCGACCCGAGGCCCCCTCCGATCCATCCACGTAAGAAGGGCGAGCCGGTCCCAGCCCGCTCGCCCTCCCTCGTCGCCCGCCGCGCTCAGGCGTGGACGAGCTTCTTGTAGCGCACCCGGTGGGGCTGGAGGGCCTCGTCACCGAGGCGCCGGCGCTTGTCCGTCTCGTAGTCCTGGTAGTTGCCCTCGAACCACACCACCTTCGAGTCCCCCTCGAAGGCGAGGATGTGGGTGGCGATCCGGTCGAGGAACCAGCGGTCGTGGCTGATCACCACCGCGCAGCCCGGGAAGGTGCCGAGCGCCTCCTCCAGGTGACGGAGCGTGTCGACGTCGAGGTCGTTGGTCGGCTCGTCGAGGAGGAGCAGGTTGCCGCCGCGGCGGAGCAGCTTCGCCAGGTGCACCCGGTTCCGCTCGCCGCCCGAGAGCGTCCCCACCTTCTTCTGCTGGTCGGCGCCGTTGAAGTTGAAGCGGGCCACGTAGGCGCGCGAGTTCACGTCCTGCCCGCCGATCGTCAGCGTCTCCTGGCCGCCGCTGATCTCCTGCCACACGCTCTTCTCCGGGTCGAGCGCGTCGCGCATCTGGTCGACGTAGGCGAGGTCCACCGTCTCGCCCATCTTCAGCGTGCCGCGATCCGGCGTCTCTTGGCCGACGATCATCCGGAAGAGCGTCGTCTTGCCGGCGCCGTTCGGGCCGATCACGCCGACGATGCCGCCGCGCGGCAGCGTGAAGGTGAGGTCCTCGAAGAGCACCCGGTCGCCGTAGGCCTTCGCCAGCCCCTTCGCCTCCACCACCACGTTGCCGAGGCGCTGGGTGAAGGGGATCCGGATCTCGGTGGTGTCCTGGCGCTTCTCGCTGGCCTGCGCGAGGAGCTCCTCGTAGGCCTTGAGGCGGGCCTTGCTCTTCGCCTGGCGGGCCTTCGGCGACATCTGCACCCACTCGAGCTCGCGGGCGAGCGTCCGCTGGCGGGAGCTCTCGGCCTTCTCCTCCTGCGCGAGGCGCTTCTTCTTCTGGTCGAGCCACGACGAGTAGTTGCCCTTCCACGGGATCCCCTGGCCGCGGTCGAGCTCGAGGATCCAGCCGGCGACGTTGTCGAGGAAGTAGCGATCGTGGGTGATCGCCACCACCGTCCCCGGGTACTCGTGCAGGAAGCGCTCGAGCCAGGCGACGCTCTCGGCGTCGAGGTGGTTGGTCGGCTCGTCGAGGAGGAGCATGTCCGGCCGCTCGAGCAGGAGCCGGCAGAGCGCGACGCGGCGGCGCTCGCCGCCGGAGAGCGTCGTCACGTCGGCGTCGCCCGGCGGGCAGCGGAGCGCGTCCATCGCGATCTCCAGCGTGCGATCGAGCTCCCAGCCGTTGCCGGCGTCGATCTTGTCCTGGAGCTCGGCCTGCTCGGCGAGGAGCCGGTTCATCTGGTCGTCGTCGGTGACCTCGCCGAACATCATGCTCACCTCTTCGAAGCGAGAGAGGATCTTCTTCATCGGCGCGACCGCCTGCTCGATGTTCCCCTTCACGTCGAGCTTCGGGTCGAGCATCGGCTCCTGCGGCAGGTAGCCGATCGTCACGCCCTCGGCCGGGAACGCCTCGCCGTCGAACTCCTTGTCGACGCCCGCCATGATCCGCAGCAGCGTCGACTTGCCCGCGCCGTTGAGCCCCAGCACGCCGATCTTGGCGCCCGGAAAGAACGACAGCGAGATGTTGCGCAGAATCTCGCGCTTGGGCGGCACGACCTTGC
>WBZL01004368.1_pt1 | contig 12302 bp, 14 predicted proteins | sample 5204291 | NCBI WGS metagenome assembly WBZL01 (sample SAMN12344345, study PRJNA552823) | activated sludge metagenome | biome: Activated sludge suspended growth; feature: Nitrification reactor; material: Wastewater; isolation source: activated sludge from nitrification reactor of wastewater...
AAACACACTCTCTGGAGCCACTATCTGCGCAGCGAGTTGCAACAGCCACACGTCCCCGTGTATCAGTCTGCCTAGCCAAAAGGCTAAGCGAAAGTCCTAATTATTTATGTTATCATTTCAATATGTTGATTCAACATCTTTACCAATTCTATTTCTATTTGACCGCTACTATCTACCGCCAACAATGGGAATAGAACGCGTGACAACCGTGATCGCTTTGGCAAACCAGAAAGGCGGCGTGGGGAAAACTACTTCGACGGTAAATCTTGCCCACGCTTTAGTCCAGCGAGGCCAAAGAGTGCTGACCGTAGATATGGACCCACAGAGTAGTCTTACTATCTACTACGGCCAAAACCCACGCATCTTGGAGAAACAGGAAGCAACTCTATATTGGGCATTAATGAAAGATCGGGATATGGAAAGTCTTATACTCTCGAACCAAAATGGAAGTCCCGACTTGATTCCAGCAAGCATCTTTCTGTCAACGGCCGAACCGGAACTCACCCTGTTGTGGGACAGCGCCTCAGTGTTTCACGATAAGCTTTTACCGGTGCGAGAACGCTACGATTTCATCTTGGTGGATTGCCCGCCTTCGCTTACTTTGTTAACCGTCAACGCACTAGCTGCCGCCGACATTGTTCTAGTGCCGGTCAAGACTGACTATCTTTCGGTTATGGGCATTCCACTTATCCTTGATACAGTCGAGAAAATCCGCAAACGGCTTAATACTCGTTTGCGCGTTTTTGGTGTGTTACCCACAATGTATAACGCTCGTAACATACACGATAACGACTGTTTGGCTGAGCTTAAGGAGATTTTAGCCTCGCGCATCCGGCTGTTTGAACCGATTCACCGCAGCACGGGATTTGATCGATCCTCAGCCATGAGCAAAGCTACACTGGATGCTTTCCCAGATACACCAGGGGTACAGGTCTACCATCAACTTGCGGAAGAGCTTACGGCTTATGGCCAACCCTAATAGACCATCTACCTTGCGCGGCAAATTAACACGATCAATGTTTTTCGAGACCTCGCTCGATCTACCCCGGATCGTGGAGGTGGACCTCGACCGGATAGCGCCGAATCCCGATCAACCCCGCAAGACTTTCGATGAGATGACCTTGCAAGAACTGGCGGTGTCCATAGAGAAACATGGTCTGATTCAGCCGGTGATCGTGAAGGAAACAGCAGGCGATACTTACATGCTCGTAGCTGGGGAACGACGCTACCGGGCACATAAACTGCTAAACCGGACTACTATCGCCGCCATCGTAACCCAAGGTAACCCTGACGAAATCGCCTTAATAGAAAACTTGCAACGGGAAGACTTGAACCCCATCGAAGCGGCCGAGGCCCTTGCGACCATGATGGATCGCTACCACTACAATCAAGAGGAACTGGGGCGGACCATCGGCAAAAACCGTGTGACAGTCAACGAACTGCTGCGGCTTAACACACTACCTCAGAAGATCAAGGAAGAATGTCGGATGTCCGACACCATGCGCAAGTCGGTCCTCATCGAACTAGCCAGACTCGATAAAACCAGTGAGCAATTGCGGCTGTGGGAAGAAATTAAAAATGGGCAATTAGCAACTGTCCGGGCGGCGCGCGAGCGTAAGACCATACAACGACTTCCGAAACCTGCTTTCGAAAAAGCCGTGGAAAACGGGCATCGCTTTGTACTAGCGCTCAAAATCTTAGCCAAGAGCGAAGAATCGCTAGCTGAAACCCACTATCGGGAACTGCTGGATTTACATGAGGGTATAGGACTAATCGTCAGCCAGCTTGGAGCTAGTTTGCGTAGTACCTCATCGGACTGAAGAAATATGTCGGACGTCCGACACCTACCTCAAGGGCGTCGCCGAGCAAACCTTCGACTGCGTTTAGATCAACGCGCTCTGTCCAGCCGTTTCGCCTTTGAGGCTGGATGACCAGTTTTCCTTTTGCCATTTTGGCTGGCGATCCTGTTCTTCTACTGATCGAGAGGTATCATGCCCATCCACCCCGACCTTCGCCATCTGTACCCGCCCGACTGGCGGGTGCTGGCGAACTGGGTGAAGTTCGAGCGGGCCGGTGGGCGCTGCGAGCGGTGCGGCCGGCCGCACGGCGTGCGGGTGCTGGTGGTCGGGGAGGGCGGCTGGCTCGATCCGGAGACTGGCGAGCGGTTCGACGATTACGGGCGATCGCTGGGCCTTTGCCACCAGTCGGATTGGCCGGCCGGGCGGTTCGTCACTACCATCCTGAGCTGTGCCCACCTCGACCAGAATCCGGCCAATAACGACCCGGCCAATCTAGCATCGCTGTGCCCGCGCTGCCACTTGCGCCACGACCGCCAGCAGCATATCCAGAGCGCGTACCGCAACCGGCGAAAACGGTGGGCGGTCCGGGATTTGTTCGATTGAAGGAAGCGAGCCAATGAGCCAAGCGATCCTTGTTGTTGCCGAACCCGGCTTGATCACCGCGCCGGTGCCTGAATTGCCGCTGCTGCCGCTAGCCGAGCTATTTCCTGCCTGCTTCGACTGGGAACACCCTCGGCCGCTCACGATCGGCATCCACAAGCCCCTGATCCGGGCCGGCCACGACCGGGCGGCCGTCTTGCGCGGCCTGAAAGCGTACTGCACCGCCCCGCAGTATCGGGCGTCGTTGCAGGCCGGTGCCGCCCGGATCGACCTGCACGGCCAGCCGGCTGGCGTCGTCACCGAGCGGGAAGCCGCCCACACCCGCTAGAAGCCGACCCCGCGCGCCGCCGGACGGACCGCTGCTCGCGCCGCCGCCCGCAAGTTACTCCCCCCCGACGCCACTCCCCTCCCAAAGGAGCATCTCGTGCCTGGCCGACTCGAACTCACCGCGAAATTCTCGGAACTGCCCCAACCGCTCCCGGTCCAGGGCGGCATCAAGATCGGCATCCAGACGGCGGAGGGCACCGTCACCGCGATCCTGCCGCCCAAGGTCTGGCGGAAACTGGAACAGGCGGCCCAGAGCTACCCGCAGTGGGTGGCCGCGCTGAGCGGTTCGCTGGCGCGGTTCGCGGACGGGGAGATCAGCTTGAAGCACCCGACTGTGCAGGTGTTCGAACGGAAAACCCGGCCCGAGGCGTCGGCAGAGGCGAAACTGCCAAAACCGGATGCGTCGCCGGTCGAGGCGCCGGACGCGAAAGCACCTGACCCGAAGACGCCGGATGTGTTGGCGCCGACGCCGGCCTATCCAAAACTTTCTCTGAAAGGGCGCGACGCGACCGAGGCGGGTTGAGCCGACGGGCGCGATTGAGGATCCCGCGCCGGAGAAACCACGGGAGGTCGCGCCCTGCCCACGGTCGATGACCTGTTGATCGGTACCCTGCGCCTATTGGAACCCAAAGGCCAGCACACCGAGTTGTTCAAGGAACCGGTATCGCGGGTCGTCGTCCGGGGTTGGGCCTGGTCGGCGACCACCCGGCGGACCGCCGCGACCACGGTGGATCGGAAAAAGCGGCGCACCCGTCCCCACCCGATCACTATCCGCGCATCGCTGAGCACTTTCCGGCGGCCGCACGGCACGCCATACCGGGCGTGTTGAGCGAGAACCTGAGCAGCGTCGGCATGACGGAGCGGACAGTCTGCCTCGGCGACCGCTACCGGCTGGGCGAGGCTGAGTTGGAAGCCTCTCAACCGCGAAGGAACCCTTGAGCGCGGCGTGGCCTTTACCTTCTGTGGGCGCTGGCCGATGCGGTGGGATTAGCGGCGGACTGGGCACGGCGGCTGCGCGACCGGGCGGTGTTTTTAAGCCGGGGCTGACCGATAGCGCTCCCGTACCGCCTGGCCGCCGACGCGGTGGCGCTGCTCCATCGGGCCTTCGTCCTGTTTGTGATGTTCGGCGGCCTGCTAGTCTGGCGCTGGCCCCGGCTGACCGGGCTCCACCTACTGGCGATGGTGTGGAGCGGCTGGATGGGGTTTGCTGGCTGGACGTGTCCGCTCGCGCCGCCAGAAAACCCTTTGCGCCACGCCATGGGCGAGATCGGCTACGCTGGCGGTCTCGTCGATCATTACCTCGGGCCGCTGCTCTATCCGGCCGGCTTGATCCGCCAAAGGGCAGTGGATGCCGGGCGCGAGCATCCCGATCTTCAACAGCGCGGTATATGGCCGCCTGCCTGCCGGCCGATGGCGGCGAACCATCGCGCCCGATGCAAGATGATCGCCGAACCCAGCCCGGTGCCGGCGCGGCGCTCAGGCCCGCTTCAGGTACTGCATCGCGCACAGAGTGGCGCCCTGCGGGTCCTGCAGGACGCAGAAGCGGCCGACGTCGGGGATATCTTGCGGTGGGCGGAGCACCTTGCCGCCCAGCGCCTCGGCCTGGTGGGCGACAGCGTCCGCGTCGTCCACCGTGATGTAGACGCCCCAGGCCGGCGGTCGCCCGGCACACTCGGGCGGTGCGGTCATCATCCCGCCGACCGCCTCGCCGCCGACCTTGACCAAGACGTAGCCGCCCCCGTCCGGATACTCCTCGGTCTCCCAGCCGAATAGCGCGCCATAGAAGGATCGGGCGGCAGCCACGTCGGCGGTCATCAGCTCGGTCCAACCGAACGCACCGTGTTTCATCAGGCTCTCGTTCATCGTCATCGCTCCTCAGGGGGTGTGGAAGGGTCTCGTCGGATAGGGTAAGGACGTCATTGGGCGTGGAAGGGTCGGGCGCCGAAGCACGTCACAGCGGCCGGGGCGTCCAACCACCGGCTTTTGCTGATCACGGTCGCGGCTCTCGCGCCGGCCAGAGGCGGTGGACCGCCCAGCGGACCACGCCCCACAGCTCGACGGCCGCGCCGTCGGACGGGTCGCCGGCCACGCCATCGGCCGACTCCAGCAGCAGCCGGCCGGCGGTATCGCGGCCCAGGCGGCGCAAAGCGAAGGCGCCCGCCACCACCACTACCACCAAGCTGCCGGCAGTCGGCGGTGCGGCCCGGTCCACCACCAGCAGATCGCCGTCACGGACACCGGCTTCTCGCAGCGTGTCGCCGGCGACGCGCATGAAAAACGTGCGCTCGGGATCGCGGACCAGGTGCTCGTCCAGGCTCCACTGGCATTCGATCGCATCGTCGGCCGGAGCGGGTACACCGGCCGAGATCGGCGCGGCCCGCAGCGGCCGGCCGGCGTCGATGTCGCCGGCGGGGAACAGTGGGTCGGGACGCGGGCGGGATGCCCGCGCGGCGGACAGCTTGGTGACGGCCGCGAACATGCGTTTACCTCCGATAGGAACGGACCAGACCGACCACCACCCCGAAGACCTGTAAGCGCTCGCCAGGGCGCAACACCGGGTAGGCGGGATTGGCTGGCTTCAGCACCGCCTCGCCGGCTTCCACCGCTAGGGTTGTGAACTTTCGGCGGAATGGAGCCACTCGGTTTTCGGCGGAATGGAGCCAGTGGACTTTCGCCGTAAAGGCGCCACCTCGGTAACCACCCTCGGGGATTCGAACCTTCGTGAACCGGCTATGCTCCCGGCTTTTTTGTCGGGAGGAGCCATGAGTGTAAGCGTCCGAGTTGGGCCGTCTGGACGGGCCGAAGGGGAGCGAAGAGACTGCGCGGAGCGGATGCGCGGGGTGTTCGCACGGTGAAAGGGTGGACGTCTGTATGGCACGCTCTCTGGAGGATCGGTCCGGCGTGATTGGGGTGGATACGCTGGGTCGACGGCGGTTCACGGCCGAGTTCAAGCGCCGGATCGTCGAGCTGACGTTCCGGCCGGGGGCCTCGGTGGCGGGGGTAGCGCTGGCGCACGGCATCAACGCCAACCCACTGTTCAAATGGCGCCAGTGGTATCGGCGAGAGGGGCGCGTCGTTGCCGGCGAGGGGCCGGTCTGGCTGCCGGTGGCGATCGCGCCGGCGGTCGAGCCGGCCGACGCCGAAGCGGGGCACGAGCCCGCGCCGCCCGATCCGGGCCGCATCGAGATCGAGGTGGCGGGCGCGCGGCTGCGGGTGACGGGGGCCGTCGATCCGGCGACCTTGCGCGCGGTGCTGGCCGGCCTGCGCGGGCGATGATCGCCCCTTCGCCCGGCACCCGCATCTGGATCGTGGCCGGGACGACCGACTTGCGGCGCGGCTTCGATGGCTTGGCGGCGCTGGTGCAAACGCGGTTGGCCGCCGATCCCTTTTCCGGCCACATTTTCGCCTTTCGGGGTCAGCGCGGCGATCGGATCAAGCTGCTCTGGTGGGATGGCGACGGGCTGTGCCTGTTCGCCAAGCGGCTGGAGCGGGGGCGTTTCGTTTGGCCGCGCGCCACGAATGGCGTCGTGTCGCTCACGCCGGCCCAGTTGTCGATGTTGCTGGAAGGCATCGACTGGCGCCGCCCGGTTCGCACCGCGCCGCCGCGCGCCGTTTGACGGGAGGCCGGCTATACTCGGAGCATGATCGATCCCGAGGCGTTGCCCGACGAGATTCCCGCCCTGAAAGCCCTGATCGAGGCCCAGCGGCTGGAGATCGCCACCCTGAAGCTGCTCGTGGCTCAGCTGCGCCGCCAGCCGTTCGGCCGGCGCTCCGAGCGGGCCGGGACGCTCTTGCCCCAACTCGAACTGCAACTGGAAGAGCTGGAAACCGGGGCGACGGAACTGGCCGTGCGGCTGGAACCGACGATCCCGCCGCCGGCCGAGTCGAAATTGCGCACCTTTCCCCCACACCTTCCCCGCGACGTTCATGTTCATGTTCCGGACGTGGCGGTCTGCCCCGACTGCGGCGGTCCGCTCAAACCGCTGGGCGAAGACGTCTCCGAAAGGCTGGAGTACGTCCCTTCCCACTTCCGGGTGATCCGACAGGTCCGGCCCAAGCGGGCGTGCGGGCGCTGCGACCGGATCGTGCAAGCCCCCGCGCCGAGCTGGCCCCTCGCGCGAGGCGGGGCCGGTCCGGGCCTGTTGGCCCACGTTTTGGTGTCGAAATACGCCGATCACCTGCCGCTGTACCGCCAGTCGGAAATCTACGCCCGCTCCGGAATCGAGCTGCTGCGTTCGACCTTGGCCGACTGGGTAGGTGAAGCCGCCGGCCTGTTGCGCCCCCGGGTCGCCGCCGTCCGTCGCCATGTCTTGAGCGCCCACAAGGTCCACGCGGACGACACGCCGGTACCGGTGCTCGCGCCGGGCAAGGGCTCCACCCGGCAGGGCCGGTTGTGGGCCTATGTGCGGGATGATCGCCCGGCCGGCGATCCGACCCCGCCCGCCGTCTGGTTCGCCTATTCGCCGGATCGGCAGGGCCGGCATCCGCGGCACCACCTGCGGGGTTTTCGGGGCGCGCTGCAAGCGGACGGCTACGCGGGTTTCAACGGCCTTTATGAAACCGGTTCCATCGTCGAGGTCGCCTGCTGGGCGCACGTCCGGCGCAAGTTCTACGAGCTGCACCACGCCCACGCCAGTCCGCTGGCAGCGGAAGCGCTCCGGCGGATCGGGGCGCTGTACGCCATCGAGGCCGAGCTGCGGGGCCGACCGCCGGAAACCCGCGCCAATGGTCGGCAAGCCCGCGCCGGCCCGCAATTGGCCGCCCTGCGAGCGTGGCTAAGCAACACATTGTCCCAGGTCTCGCAAAAGTCGGCGCTGGCGGAGGCGATCCGCTATGCCCTGACGCGCTGGACGGCCTTGACCCGCTATCGTGACGACGGCCGGCTGGAGATCGACAACAACGCCGCCGAGCGCGCGTTGCGGCCGGTCGCGCTCGGAAGAAAGAATTTTCTCTTCGCCGGTTCCGATTCCGGCGGGGAACGGGCCGCCGCGATCTACACCCTGATCGGCACCGCCAAGCTCAACGGCCTCGATCCCGAAGCCTACCTGCGCGCGGTGCTCGCCCGCATCGCCGACCATCCGGTCAACCGCGTTGACGAGTTGCTGCCCTGGAACCTCGCCGCGCCCGAGGCGCCCGAAATCCGCTCGCTGGCCGTCTGACCCGCCCCGTCTCGCACCCGCTCGCAGGGTGTCCGCACATTTTCTGCGCGGACACCCGATCGTTGACTCCCACCCGCTCTGCCAAGGCTCGCGGAACGTGCGTCTCCGGCACCGTTGATCGGCCCTTCAACCCTTCGTCCAGACGGCCCAACTCGGACGCTTACAATCATTCCCTATACCGCCGTTTAAGTGACTCCGGGAAACTCCTGCTTAATGCAACGTGAATTCTGGCTATTATTCCTCACAAGTTAACAGCTTAAGCTGATTTTTCGACAAATTGAGCGAGGGTTTGCGGGGCTGGTGGGTGTAGGCCACCCACGCGGCCAAGCTGTTGACCATGGCGTTGACCAGACTACGATGACGGTTATGCTCGATCTGCACGATGTTTTTCAGTTGATCGTTGATGATTTCAATAATCGCCCGTTTGCGCAACAACAGCTGGTCGGCCAACGGCATCAGTTTGTTATGCATGTTCTGGCGGAGCTTGGTGATCAACTGCAAGCCCCGATCCCATAACAGCTTGAAAAGCTGTTAGGAAATGTAGCCTCGATCCCCAACCCGTTTACCTGTCAGCCCTTGGGTCAGCTCGTCGACCGGCCGGCGATCATCGACGTTGCCAGGGGTGATCTGGAACGCCAGGAGTTCGCCCCGGTCGTTGACCACGAGATGGAGCTTGAAGCCGTAGAACCAACCCAGGGAGGTTTTGCCCCGGCGGGCCACATTCTTGAAGACCCGATGGCCGCGAATGCGGCGGTTGTGGCAGACCACCAGGGAGGTGGCATCGATGAAGGCGATCCTGGTGTCCTCGCCCCGCCGGGTGTGCAGGTAGAGGCACAGCGGCATCAGGGCGCTGGGAATCAGGGCCACAAACCGATTGTCGCTCAACAGGTTGGGAAACTCGTCCCGGCCGTGCCGGCAGAGGTGCAGGAGGTAAAAGGCTTTGAAGTTGCGGCACTGGGCCTGATGGAAATCAATCAGAATCGTCATGATTTCGCTGAGGGTCAACCGGCTGGTGCGCCGCCGCTGGCGCGTGCCATCGGTCAGCAACCGGCGATGCCAGGCGGGCAGGAACACGCGGCAGAACTCATCGACGTCGCAGAACAGGTCTTCTAAGCTCATGGGGGTGGCTCCTAAAGCAGTTGGCGTCGCAACCGGGAACCGTAGCAGGTTCCGCTTCAGGTGCCACCCCCTCATCCTTATCCAGAACTCACGTTACCTTACCTACCAAGCTGAACGCCGCAAAAGTGCTAACCGTTAACGGTCAACCGCAACCGTTCGAAATCAGATCCAAGAGCGAAGATCGGCAAGCTACCTTCACGCTTTCCAACCTATCGCCAGAGACGGTGATCGAGATTCGCTAAGAGGGGTTGGAATCTTTAATTCCAACAGCGATGGCAACTCCCACTATAATCGCACCCCATCAAAAGCTCATAAACCTGTCGCTTGCGGAGTTTATTTGTGGTTAAAACCGCTTTTATCACGGGCATCACCGGCCAAGACGGTGCTTATCTGACCGAACTGTTACTTGACAAAGGCTATCGCGTCTATGGGAGCTACCGCCGCACCAGTTCGGTCAATTTCTGGCGCTTGGAAGAGCTCGGCATTCACAACCACCCGAACCTCGAACTGGTGGAATACGATCTGACCGATCCTGGCGCCAGCATCCGGCTGTTGCAACGCATCGAACCGGATGAGATCTACAACCTTGCCGCGCAGAGCTTCGTCGGCGTCTCGTTCGAGCAACCGGTGACCACCGCCCACATCACCGGTTTGGGAGTCCTGCACCTGCTGGAAGCGATTCGCATTGTCAACCCCAAGATCCGGTTTTACCAAGCCTCTACCTCGGAGATGTACGGTAAAATCCATGAAATGCCGCAAACGGAAACCACGTTCTTCCATCCCCGCAGTCCCTATGGTGTCGCCAAGCTATTTGCCCACTGGTCGACGGTCAACTACCGTGAATCCTACGATCTGTTCGCCTGTAGCGGCATCCTGTTCAATCACGAATCCCCTCTCCGCGGCCAAGAATTCGTGACTCGCAAAATCACCGACGCTGTTGCCAAAATCCACTTGGGTCAGCAGGAAACGTTGGAATTGGGCAATCTCAACGCTCAACGCGATTGGGGCTACGCCAAGGAATATGTCGAGGGGATGCACCGGATGCTCCAACATGCTGAACCGGATACCTACGTGCTGGCCACCAATCGAACCTGGACAGTCCGCCATTTCGTGGAACTGGCTTTTCAAGCGGTCGGTATCCAGATCGAATGGCAGGGCCATGAGGACAGCGAACTGGGCCGCGATGCCAGCACGGGCCAAATCCGGGTACGGGTCAACCCCAAATATTATCGCCCCTGCGAGGTGGACATCTTGTGCGGCAATCCACAAAAGGCCCGCGACCAACTCGGGTGGACCCCGACCACGACCCTGGAGGAACTCTGTCGGTTGATGGTGGAAGCTGATCTGCGGAGAAGCCGACGTGGTTTCTCCTTCTAAGCGAGTTTTGATCACCGGGGCCAATGGCTTCACTGGCCGCTGGCTCGGCGCGCATCTGAGCGAAGCCGGTTACCAGGTTTACGGCCTGACCCAACACCCGGCGCGGACATCTGCCGAGATTCAAGCCGACCTCTGCGATCCCCCCGCCTTGCGTGCGGCACTGGAAACCGCGAGACCGGACTATATCGTCCATCTCGCCGCCATCACCTTCGTACCGCACGGCGACAGCGCCGAAATCTACCGAGTGAACCTGTTCGGCACACTCAACCTGCTCGACGCCATCCTCGCGGTTGGGCTACAACCCCGCAAGATACTGATCGCCAGCAGCGCCAACGTCTACGGCAACCCGGCGGTGGAAATCATCGACGAAACTGTCTGCCCGGCTCCGGTCAACCACTACGCCAACAGCAAGCTGGCCATGGAACACATGGTTCGCACCTACGACGACCGCCTGCCACTGATCATCACCCGTCCCTTCAATTACACAGGGGTCGGCCAAGCTGAACATTTTCTCATCCCCAAGATCGTCGCCCATTACCGTCAACGCCAGCCGGTTATCGAACTGGGTAATCTGGAGGTGATCCGTGACTTCTCCGACGTGCGGTTCGTGGTCGAGGTCTACCGGCAACTGCTGGAAAGCGATATCCAGGGTGAAACTGTCAATCTCTGCTCCGGCGCGGGCGTAACGCTCGGCGAGATCATCGAGAAAATGAACGAGATCGCGGGTTACGCCATCCAGGTCCGCGTCAATCCCGCTTTTGTCCGCGCCAATGAAATTCATCGGCTGATCGGCGACAATCGCAAGCTGCGTCGCCTGATCGGTGCTATCCCGGCCTTCCCCATCGACGCTATTCTGAGTACCCTCTATCATCACTCGACTTTGTCGTCGGGTTAAACCAACATCGTTGATATCCATCAGACCGACCCTGCGAGCACCCGGCATGGACAGTGGCCACTTCCCCGCATGAAATTGATCCTGAATGTCGATGCCATCACCCATCCGCTTACAGGTATCGGCCAATACACGTTGCGGCTGGCCCGGGGGTTGCGATCCCATTCGGCGATCGAGGAGACCCGCTTCTACTCGGCATACCGCTGGATCGAAGATCCTGAACAGGTTTTAGCGGCCAATCGGCCGATCGCCCGGATCCGCCGCTGGATTCCTTTCAAACCCTTAGCGCTCAATGTGTATGGCGCGGTGCGCAGCCGCGCGTTTCTCTGGCAAACTCGGGCGCTCAAGCACTATATCCTGCATTCTCCCAACTATATTTTGCTGCCATTCGACGGTCCGGCCGTCGCCACCATTCACGATCTGTCCTATCTACACTATCCGCAACACCATCCCCGCGAGCGCATCCTGTTCATGGAGCGCAACATGCCGCGCACTCTGGCGCAAGCCGCCGCCATCATTTGTGATTCCGAATTCATCCGCCAGGAAATCATCGCCATCCTGAAGGTACCCGCGGATAAGGTAACCGCCGTTCCACTGGGGGTCGACCGAGCCTTTCATCCGCGTGACCCCGAAAGCCTGCGTCCGGCGCTGGCTCGCCATCATCTCGACGGGCTCTCCTATCTGCTAGCCGTATCGACCTTGGAGCCGCGCAAGAACCTCCCGCGGCTGCTCGCCGCTTATGCCCGTTTGCCGGAGTCCCTGCGTACCCGCCACCCTTTGGCGCTGGTCGGAGCGAGGGGCTGGCTGAACAACGAGTTAGAACGACACCTAGCTCCCTTGGAACGCACCGGCCAGCTCCGTCGCCTGGGTTACGTGCCGGAGGAGGATCTGCACGCTCTGTACGCTGGCGCCCATGCCTTCGCCTACCCCTCGCTGTACGAAGGCTTCGGATTGCCTCTGCTCGAAGCCATGGCCAGCGGCGTGCCCGCATTATCCTCGAACTGTTCCTCACTGCCGGAAGTCGCCGGC
>WBZL01003769.1_pt2 | contig 12301 bp, 21 predicted proteins | sample 5204291 | NCBI WGS metagenome assembly WBZL01 (sample SAMN12344345, study PRJNA552823) | activated sludge metagenome | biome: Activated sludge suspended growth; feature: Nitrification reactor; material: Wastewater; isolation source: activated sludge from nitrification reactor of wastewater...
AGTCGAGGTGCGCGGTGGGCCCCGGCGTGCGCTCGACCTTGCCGGACTTGATGTTGACGGCGGCGCGGAAGGCATCGCCTTCGACGGTGATGCTGCCGGCCTCGGCGCCGTCGCTCAGCAGCGCGGCGCGGTCCTGCTTGCGCGTCAGGCCACGCAGCAGCCAGTCGCCGGTCAGGGCGAGCCGCAGCGCCTCGGCGATGCTGCTCTTGCCGGTGCCGTTGCCGCCGGTGATGACGGTCAGCGGGGCGAGCGGCAGCGACAGGTGGCGATGCGGGCCAAAGTTGGTCAGCTTCAGCTCGTGCAGGCGCATCACTCGCCCCCGCCGAAGCCGTCAGCCGCGATCTTCTTCTTCTGCTGGGCGCAGAGCGCGCGCAGGGCTTTCGCTTCGTCGCTGCCGGGCTTGCCACGGTAGCTGGCGATCAGCTCGTCGCAGTCCGTGTCGGTCTGGCATTCGCCGAAGGCGACGCGCCAGTCGTCGAGGCCGTCGTCTTCATCGGCGGGCGGGGCCTGGGTGGCTGGCTGCTGCTGCGCCGGAGCGGGGGCCGCGGCCGGAGCCGGCTGCTGCGCCGGCGGGGCCTGCTGGGTCTGCGCGGCGGGCGGGGGGATTTCGCCGGTGGCGGGGTCCATCCCGGCGGGCGCATCGTCGTCCTCGCGCTCGTACTCGGCTGTCAGCACGGTATCGTCCAGAGCAGCCGGGGCCGTGACGGCGCGGTCGTCGATCGCGGCCGCGTTCGCGGCCTCGATGCTGATCGGCAGGTACTTGAACAGCCGACGCAAGACCGTCTTGCGGCCCATCTCGACGTAGTTGTTGTGCCACGGCGAGTCAGGGGTGCGATCGCGGTGCTTCGCGGAAGCCTCGGCGGCCTTGAATCCCTGCGATGCGTCGCGGATCGCATCAACGTCCTCGCGCGACATGAATTCGAACGCATACCCGCCGCCAACCAACTTCGCGACCGCATAAAAGCCGATCACGTTTCCACGCCGCGACAGCGCCGGGCGATGGTCCAGCCGCTCGTCCGTGCCGTAGGCGAGCGAGAACACATCGTTCTCGCACACTTCGTGCGCAGCAATGCTGATGATCTGCCCGGAGCGGCGAGCCAGATCGAGCATGCCTTTGTAGCCGATGACGACCTGCACGTCGGTGCGCTCCGTAACCCACTCGCTGCCACGCTTCGCGCGCTTCTCGAACGGGATCAGGTAGGCGTGGCCGAGCGGCGTGTTTGGCTCAAGACCAAGCTGAGCGCACACGACGACGGCGCCGAACAGGCTTTCGGTCGTGCACTCCATCAGCTTCGGGGTCGTGCGCAGGGCTCCGAGCGCCAGTTTCAGCATGCGCTCGACCGGCATCTGCGACGGCAGCAGCGCGGCCAGCGTGCCGCGGTTCGCCTCGAAGAAGGCGCTGACGACGCTGCCGCCGGCCTGCTTCGCGGGCATCTTCGATTTCTGGCGCAGATCGGCAAGGTTGTTCGCAGCCATATTCATTCCTCCAGCGCCCACATGGGCGCGGTCAGTTGGTGGATTCCGTTGCCGCCGGTGTATCCCGGAAGCGGAAGGCCATGCGCGCGGACGGCAAGGGCTTCGCGCCATGCACGCAGGTAGTCGATGCGCCGGCGGGCGGTGATGTCGAGCAGGCGCGGATCGAGTTCGTACACCTCGACGACGTGCGGAAATTCCTTCTCGACGACGATGAACGGCATGCCGTCCGCGTTGAGGCCGCAGGCGCGGCAGCCTTCGAGGTAGTGCGCTGCCTGCAGGTAGTAGCCGCTGCTGATCGCGGCCATGCCCCATCCGTGCGGGCTGGCGTCGGCGGTGGTTTTCAGATCGGCCGGGCAGACGCTGTAGATGTCGAGCCGCGCCTTGCACGGCACGCCGGTTTCCGGGTCGGTCCACGTCAGCGTGCGCTCGGTGATGGCATCGGCGAGCAGCTCGCGGGCTGTGGCGTGTGCATGCACGGCATCCCGCATCGCCAGCGCCTCGTCAAAGTCCGCGCGCTTCACCAGTTCGCGCCCGCCGGCCGCGAGCGCTTCGGCGTCCCATGCTTTCGTGCCGCGCCGGTCCAGATCGGTCGGCGCGTAGCGGCGTTCGAGCGCATCCGGCTCCAGAATCGCGCAGTGCGTCAGCGATCCCATGCGCATCGCGGCGGTTTGCTCGCGCTCGACGCCGAGCTTCGCCGGGCAGACGGCGACAGTTTTCAGGGCCGATGCGCTGGCGGCGGGGATGGCCAGGTATTCGTCGAACGGCATGCCCGGGTAGATCCCGGGGGCGGGCAGGGTGCGGGCAGGGGCGTTCATTGCGCGCCTGCCGTGAGCGGCGGCAGTTCAGGCGCCCAGCCTTCGCGCAGCGCCTCGTCGATGACGGGCTGTGGCGGGCGGCGGTCGTGGCTGGCGATGCGCAGATCGAGCGCGTATTTCTCGGCGGCGCGGCGCGCCTGATCGCGCAGCATCGTCACGTCTCCGGACAGGGCGCGCTGCACGGCGAGGCCGCGGTCGGCGATCTCAGCATGCTCGCCGAGCGCTTCGTCGAGCAGGTGCGGATCGGCGACGATCTCCTGCGCACGCCTACGCAGGTCGGCGCGCAGTTCGTCGGCGGCATCCATGATCGCGTCGTAGTGGTCGGGAGCGTAATAGAGCGGGTCAAGGCAGCGGGTTGGCGCGGTCATTCCTGCACGTCCTCGATGATCTGCAGCGCGATCCTGATCGCCTCGGCGGAGTCGTCGAGGCTCATGCGGGTGACGACATCGCCGGCGATCCTGTTTGCCTCGGCGATGGTGCGACGAAGCCGAAGCGCGTCCGCCTCGAACTCATCTGCCTGCCGGCGCAAAGGGCCGGTGATGCGCTCGGCCGCGCAGCAAAGTGGGGTAAACAGATTGGCGAGGTCAGACGCGGGCGTGGCCGGGCGGTCGGTGTGGCGCATCACCCAATCGGCGCGCACGTCAGAGGCGCTGACGATCTCCACTTCCCCGCCCGTTGAGCACTCGCCGGTGGCGGCGGTCGCGATGCCGGGGAGTTCGGGCTCGGGGCGGTATTCAACGATGTCGCCACCGTCGACCGGATCATCCTCATGCCGCCCCCATCGCCAGTCCTCCGGATCGTCAACAATGCTGACTTCTCCGTGCCGGAGTTTGATCGAACACCGCGACCCGGCCGGCACCGGGCATTCCCCGCCATGCCACGGAATCCAGCCGTCCGGGTCGGGCGCGGCGGCCGGCATCTCGTCGTCGCCGAAGTTGTCGGGATCGTCGAGACTGGCGGCATGGTCAGAAACGGGCGCAGCCTCGACCGCATCAACCGCCTGCGTGTCGCCCGGCTGATCCGCATCGACGATGCGCCAGATCGTCGGGTTCCGGCGGATGGAGCCTGCATTCTCGTGCTCGATGCGCTCGACGATTCCGTCGGCTGCCATTGCGTGGAGGAAGAATCGCGCTTCGGAAACGCTCAGACCGGTGGCGCTGGCGATGCTGTCGGCGTTCGCCTCCGGCGCTTCCCGCAGCGCCTCCAGTACCGCCCGGCGGCGGTCTTCCGCCTGCGTGTCGCCCGGCTCCGGCGCCGGCTCGTCGTCGCCGGGCTCGCCGTCGGTGGCGGTCGGCATCCGCGGCTGCACGGACGGGGCGAGCGCGAACTTGGGGCGCTGGCCGGTGCTGCCGGGGATGCGCTGGACGGTGCCGTCCGCGGTCATCGCTTCGAGCATCACGGATACGACCGAAAGATCGGCGCCTGACTTCTTCGCGATGCCGAAGGCGCTGGCCGGCGCTCCGATCTCGCGCATGGCGGCGATGATCCGGCGACGGTCATCGGCGGCCGGGCCGGTTTCGGCGGCGGCGCGCTTCATGCCTTCGACCATCTGGCGCGCGGTGCTGAGCGACACGGCGAGCGACCAGAGCGCTGGCGCGCCCTTGGGCTGCGGACAGCGGACGACGATGCGCTTGCCGGCGAGCGCGACGAGCTGCACGCCAGCACCGTCCGGGCTGATCCCGGCTCTCCTCGCGATGTGGTCGCGCTCGGCCGGTTCGTTGATCTGCACGAGCGCTTCGAGGACGCGCAGGTAGTCGGGGGAGGGCGTGGTGATTTCGGCGGGTGCGTTCATGTCAGGGCCTCGTCAGGCTGGTGAGGATTGCGGTGCAGGCGATCAGAGCGGCGAGCAGCACGGAGCGGCGCAGCAGGTGGCGGGTGAGGGCGTGGGGGCGCATCAGGAGGCGCCGGTCCGGTAGGCGGTAGACATGACGCTCATGGAGCGGTAGGCGTCAGCCGTACCCTGCGCATCGGCAGCGAACTGCACGGTGTTGTGCGCCGGAATGCCGATTGCAGCGCCGGCGGTGATGGCGTCCTGATTGGCGCCGAGAAACACGAATTCCCATGCGTATTTCTGCTGCTGGTGCTCGATAATTTCCTTGATCTTCGCGCTACTGAATTCGGTGCTGGCGTTCTCGGCGCCATCCGTGAGAATCAGGACGATCACCTTGTCAGGCTTGCTCTGGCTGGCATGCAGGCGGGCACCGATGCTGTTGACCGTCCGACCGATGGCGTCGAGCAGCGCGGTCGTTCCGCGCGGCACGAAAGTCTCGTTGCTCATCGGCTTCGCGTTGGCGAGCGGAACCGCGTCCTGAACGAGCAGGTATTCGTGATCGAACAGCGCGAGCGTGAAAAGCGCCTCACCGGGCACGGCCTTCTGCGCTTCGAGGAACTGATTGAACCCGCCGATGGCGTCCTGCCGAATGGCTTGCATGGAGCCGGAGCGGTCGATGATGCAGACGATTTCGGTAAGCATGGTCGGTTCCTCTGTTTTGCCTTATTGCTTGCTGTTGTTGCTTCGGTTAATCACGCCGCACTCGGCGGCGTCGGCTCGCTGCGCGTCGGGCAGCCGCAGCGGTGCCATGCGTCGATGACGGAGCGCTCCGCCGCTGCGGTTGCGCCCCAGACGGTCGCCCCGGCGAGCAGCATCCGGATGCCGGCGCGGCGGGCCGCTGCGAGGGCTTCGGGCGACACGTGCAGGTAGCGGTTGCGCTTGGCCGCGGCTTGGGCGACGGCGCGGACGTGGGCGAATTCGATGACGGTTGCATCGCTCACGATGGCGCAACCCACGCAACGACCAGCGTCGCGACCGCCGCCAGCAGTCCGAGCGCCATCAGCGCGACGGTGATGTACTGGCCGCGCAGACGCTCGGCGTCGAGGCGGGCGAGTGCGTCGCGCACTTCGTTGTCGTGCCGGGCCTCGGCGGCGCGGCGCAGGCGGTTGCGCTGCTCGCGGCGGGCGAGCCACTGGTCGGCGGCGATGCGGCGGTGGAGGTTGTGGGCGTTCATGCCGCCCCCCGCAGCCCGGCCGCCGGCTTGAACACGATCTTCGTGTGCGCCGGCACCGTCACCGACTCTCCGGTCGCCGGGTTGCGCCGGGTGCGCTCGGCGACCGGCTTCGACTTGAAGGTGCCGATGCCCGGCAGCTTCACTTCTTCGCCGCTGCGCAGCGCGTCGGCGATGGCGTCGATGGTGGCGGACACCACGGTGTTGACCGTGGACTTCGGGCCGCCGGTGGCCGCGTGGACTGCGGCGAAAAGGCTGGATTTGTTCATGTCGGCTCCGTGTGTCGATCAGTCGCCGGAACTGCTGCTGCCGGAATCGCTGCTGCACGACCCGGAATCGGAATCGCCGCTGTCGCAGCCGATCGGCTCAATGACGGCCCCGATGAACAGTGCGTCATCGCTGTCGCTGGCAGAGCCGCGGCTGCTGGACGCAGCGGAGCCGCGCCCGGCCGCGGCGCGGCGCTGGCAACTGGCGCAGGTCGGTTTCTGGAACGGGCGCCAAGCCATCGGGGCGCCGCAGGTGGTGCACTTCTTCATGTCGGCTCCGTGCCGGCGGTCACCCGCCGGCGGTTGCGGGCGGGGGATCAGGCGGCGTCGGACCAGATGGCCGCGTGAGCGTCGATGTACGCCAGCGCGGCGCGGTACTCGCGGGCGTGCTGGTTGTCGCCGTGGGTGTTGGCGAGGCGCGTCTCGAATTCGGCGCGAGTGATCTGCCTCTGGCACCCGGCGTCGATGCGGATGCCGCCGTCCGTCAGGTACGCAACGAGCCAGTCGCTGCGGGAACCGATCGGCCCCACCTGCACAACCGGCCGGTCGCCAATCAGGCGAACTCCGTCGCGCAGGTTGGCGCCGCTCAGGTCGGCGTCGCGCAGGTTGGCGCCGCTCAGGTTGGCGCCGCTCAGGTCGGCGCCGCTCAGGTCGGCGTCGCGCAGGTTGGCGCCGCTCAGGTTGGCGCCGCTCAGGTTGGCGCCGCTCAGGTCGGCGTCGCGCAGGTTGGCGTCTCGCAGGTTGGCGTCTCGCAGGTTGGCGCCTTCTCGCACCGCCGCAATGACCGCCTCGCGCAGCGATTCCGCAGAATCGCCGCGGTAAAGCACGGCCCCTGAGACTGACTTGATTTCGTGCATCGCTGCCCTCCTGCCGGCGGGGTGCCGGTGTGGATGTAATGTTAGGCGCGGCCTTACATTAAATCAATAGGAATCACCTTACATTCAGGCAAAAAAAATCCCCGCGGCCGGGGCGCGGGGATTCCGGGATGGGCGGCGACTGGCCTGCTACTGCGCCGACGTCACCAGCCTGAGCGGAGGCGCGGCGATGGCGTGCTCGGTGCTGTACGTGCCGTCATGCGGAGCCGGACTTGCCTCGATGTAAGGTTTCGCCTACATTGGGGCCATGAACAACGCAAGCCCGCTCCAACTGGCGTTTTCCAATCGCCGCGGCGGAAAGATCGCCGCGGCGTGTTGCGTATCCCGCGCCACCGCTCACGGATGGCGGTCCGATGACCGCCTGCCGCAGTCAGATCTGTCCGGCCTGACCGACTACGCCGGGCGCATCGCCGAAATCTGCGCCAAGCACGACGTTCAGGTGACGCGCGCCGACCTGATCGAGCACACCCGCGCCGCGTGGCTGCGGCGCGCCAGAGCATCCAGCGATGCCGCCTGACACCGATCAAGACACGCTCTCCATCCCCTCGGAGCGTGTCGGGCGCCGGCCCTCCCCCCGATCCGGGGCCGGCGCCCACCTTCTTCCGTCGCTCTCCTCCGACGGCTCTTCCGCCCCGCACCGGACCCCTGCCCGGCGGGGCGGTTTCTTCTTCCGCTGCGCTGCTCCGGCGGCGCGGCATCGGTACGGCGCAATGATGGCCGGTTTTGCGCGCCGCAACATCTGCGAAATACGCGCGGAGTCATAGGCATGGATCATCTCGAATACGCCATCTACCGGATGGCGCACGACTTCGAAGGCGGCGTGACCGCGCTCGCGCAGCGCATCAACGTGCGCCCCGGAACGCTGATCGCGAAAGTTGACCCAGCGAACGATGCCGCCACGACGAACGTCCGCGAGCTGGTCGCCATGCTGCTGACGACCGGCGACATCCGACCGCTTGCCGAGATCGCCCGCGCCTGCGGCTACGTGCTGACACCGGCCGCGGCGCGCGATGACGGGGCCGCGCTGCTCGATGCGACGCTCGATGCCGGGGCGGCGCACGGCGATCTGATGGCGTCCGCCCGTGATGCGCTGCGTGACGGCGAGATCGACGCGCAGGAGCTGACAGCGATCCGACAGGCGGCGACAGCCGCGACGCTGGCCACTGAGCAACTGGTCGCGAGCGCGACAGCAGCGGCTGAGGCGACGGCGGCGCGGCGGGTGCGGCCGATCAAGGGGCGGGCCGCATGAGCGCCGATGAGCCGGAAGTTGACCCGGAGGTCGCGCGGTGGGCGGCGCGATGCTACCAGCGTGTCGCGGCCGGGAAGCCGGTGCATGACCTGAACGCACGGCATCTGCAAATGCGCCTGCTTGATCCGGCGTTCGCCAACAGCGAAGCCGGCCGGCGGGCGCTGCGCACGATTGAGAATCTGATGGCGCAGGTGGCGGCATGAATCCCGTCGTCGGTGTCGTGCTGCTGCCGCCCCCGAGCCTGCGCCTCGACGACAGCGTGGTGGTGCTGCGGTACGTGTCGGACAAGCACGGCGACACGTTCCGGAGCGTCAAGTACGTGCGCAAGTCGGCCGGGCCGAAGTCGCGGACTCGGACGGTCGAGGCATTCGCGCGCGAGTTCGGAGCGTGGCGCCCGCGTGGGGCGGTTACGGCGGGGGAAACGGAATGATCTTCGACGCTTCGATCTACGGCGCCGCCGCCTGCGTGGTGATCGCGATTATGGCCGCAGCGTGCTGGCTGGCGATGGTAGTGATGGATGCGAAAACGGCGCGGGGCACCGGCGGTAACGACGCCGACACCCCGCTGACCATAACCGCTCAAGGGGGCGATCATGGCTAACAGCAGTATCGGGTACGAGGCATTTTTGCGCGAGAAAATTCGTCTTGCGCCGCTTTCCGGGTTCGAGTGCGAGGCGCACGAGGTCAATCCGCTGCTCAAGCCGCACCAGCGCGACATTGTGCAGTGGGCAGTGCGCGGCGGATCGCGGGCGATCTTCGCTGCGTTCGGACTCGGCAAGACGTTCATGCAGATCGAATCCGTTCGCCTGCTTCGTGCGCGCGCCGGCGGCAAGGCGCTGATTATCTGCCCGCTCGGCGTGCGGCAGGAATTCAGGCGCGACGGCGCGCGGCTCGGCGTTGATTTCAAGTTCATCCGCCGCGCAGAGGAAATGGCAGAGGCCGATTCAGGTTTCTACCTGACCAATTACGAAAGCGTGCGCGATGGCCGGCTCGACGTGAATCTGTTCAGCGTCGTTTCGCTGGACGAAGCCGATGTGCTGCGCAGCTACGGCAGCAAGACGTTTCAGACGTTCATGGACCTGTTCCAGTCGGTGCGTTTCCGTCTGGTCGCAACAGCAACGCCGAGCCCGAACCGGTTCAAGGAACTGATCCATTACGCCGGGTTTCTCGGCATCATGGACACCGGGCAGGCATTGACGCGCTTCTTCAAGCGCGATAGCACGCAGGCGAACAACCTGACGCTGTATCCGCACAAGGAGCAAGAATTCTGGTTGTGGCTGAGTTCGTGGGCGATCTTTCTGCAGCGCCCGTCCGACCTTGGCCATGACGACACCGGATATGATCTGCCGCCGCTGAACGTGCACTGGCACGAGTTGCCGACCGACCATTCCGCGGCCGGCGAGGACCGCGACGGGCAGGTGCTGATGTTCCGCGATGCCGCCATCGGCGTGACGGCCGCAGCATCCGAGAAGCGCGACAGCCTGCCGGCGCGTGTCGAGCGCATGCTGTCGATCGTGCGCGAGCACCCGGACGACCACTGGTTGATCTGGCACGACCTCGAAGATGAGCGTCGCGCGATTCAGGCTGCGCTGCCTACGGCTGTCAGCGTCTACGGCTCGCAGGATCTGGACGCGCGCGAGCAGGCCATCGTCGATTTCAGCGACGGCAAAATCCAGTACCTGTCTGCAAAGCCGGTGATCGCTGGCAGTGGCTGCAATTTCCAGCGGTTCTGTAACCGCGCGGTGTTTCTCGGGGTTGGCTACAAGTTCAAGGATTTCATACAGGCCGTCCATCGCATTTATCGGTTCCTGCAGGACAAGCCATGTGAAATCCATGTCATCCACACGGAAGCGGAGCGCGAGATTGTGCGCACGCTACAGGCCAAATGGGCGCAGCACACACACATGCTCGCAAAAATGGGCGAAGTGATCCGCGAGCACGGGCTGAACAGCCTGTCGATGGCCGACGCGATGGCGCGGTCGATGGGCGTCAGCCGGCGCGAGGAGTCCGGAGAAAATTTCCGCGTTGCCAACAATGATTGCGTGCTGGAAGCGGCGCAAATGCAGGAAAACTCGGTCGATCTGATCGTGACCAGTATTCCGTTTGCGAACCATTACGAATACACGCCGAGTTACAACGACTTCGGGCACACGGACAATAACGCGCACTTCTGGCAGCAGATGGATTTCCTGACGCCGAATCTGCTGCGGATTCTCAGGCCGGGGCGCATCTACGCCTGTCACGTCAAGGACCGCATCCTGTTCGGCAACGTCACCGGCGCTGGCGCTCCGACCGTCAGCCCGTTCCATGCCGAGGCGATATTCCATTGTATCCGGCACGGATTTGATTACATGGGGATGATTACGGTTGTCACCGATGTCGTGCGCGAGAACAACCAGACCTACCGGCTCGGATGGTCCGAGCAGTGCAAGGACGGCTCGAAGATGGGCGTCGGATCGCCGGAATACATCCTGCTGCTGCGCAAGCCGCAGACCGACCGCGGGCGCGGGTATGCCGACGTGCCAGTGGTCAAGAGCAAGGCCGAGTACACCCGCGCCCGCTGGCAAGTCGATGCGCATGCGTTCTGGCGGTCGAGCGGCAATCGACTGCTGACGGCGGAAGAACTGGCCACGCTCGGGCCGGACAAGCTGGCGAAGGCCTTCACCGATCACAGCCTGACATCCGTGTACGACTACGAGCAGCACGTCGCCATCGGCGAGGCGCTTGAAGCGCGAGGCGCACTGCCGTCCACGTTCATGTCGCTGGCGCCTGGATCGCACGATCCGGGCGTTTGGCACGACGTGGTGCGCATGCGCACGCTCAACGGCGATCAGTCGGCCAAGGGCCGGGAGATGCATGTTTGCCCTCTGCAGATCGACCTCGTTGACCGCCTGATCGAACGCTACAGCAATCCGGGCGAACTGGTATTTGATCCGTTCGGCGGACTCATGACCGTTCCGTACCGGGCAATCCTGTCCGGAAGGAAAGGCGCAGCGAGCGAGCTGAATACCGGCTATTTCCGCGACGGAGTTCAGTATCTGCGGGCGGCCGAGCGGCAGGTTTCCATCCCTGACCTGTTCGAGGCTGCGTCATGACCGCCCGCAACCCCCTGACCGACCCTTGGCCGGGCGACCTTCTGCGCATCACCCGACGCCGGCGTGTGCTGGTCGATGGCGTTTCAGCCGACTCGGTGCGCGTGACCGTCTGCAGCATCCTGTACTGGCCGGCCGTGTGGGCGATGCGCGAAGAAACGTGGACGCTGGACGAGTACCGGCAGACGGCAGCCGGCGAGAAGGTGCGCGTGCTGGAGACGGCGCCATGAGCCTGCCCATGTTCGTCGGCTCCGTGCTGGTCCCGCCGGACGGGCGCGATGATCGCGTCACGGTCCTGCGGGTGTTCGCGGATCGCACCGGGTCGGCGTTCGTGCGCGTGCGCTACCGGATGCAGAGCGCGCGCAGGCCGACGGATGCGACGCCGGGCGAGTTCCAGACGCGGTTCGCGGGCTGGAGGCCGGCGGGCGAGGCGAGGGCGTGGCCGGCATGACCCCGCACGAAATCATCGCCGGCCTGCGCGCCGCCGGTGTTTGCCCGCTGCTGCCACGGGAGTCCGGCCGGATTCTTCGCACCGGAGGCCGGCGCGATCTGCTCGAAAGCGCGCACGCGCTGAACCTGATGCTGGAGATGCACCGCCAGCACGCCGGCTGCATCGCCTTCCTGCGCTCCGAGTTCCAGCCGTGGCAGCCGGCGCGCTGCGTGATCGGCGACGGGATCGACGAGCTGCTGGCTGATGCGTGGCCGGATGCTGATCCCGTCACGCTCGGCCTGCTGCACGGGCCTCTGCAGACAGCGGCGGTCGTGGCCAGCATGCGGTTGCTGGTGCTGCTGGCGGCGGAGGGGCAGCCATGATCTTCCGCAACCTCAAGACCCGCCGCACATACGTCGTCATCGCGCGCGCATGCGACGCCACGAACAGCCGCGACGGGACTCCGGTCGTCGTCTACGCGCCGGCCCGCTGGCGCGCCCGGCTCGCGGCGTGGTTGCTGCGCGATGAGCAGGTGTTCGTGCGCGAGGCGCTGGAGTTTGCGGGGAAGTTCAGGGGGAGGACGTGACCTCCATCGCGCTCCTTCCAGCCCCGCGCAGCGTCGAATTCACGCTGCGCGCCGCGTTCCCGCCGTCCGGCAACGAGTTGCTGCGCATGCACTTCCGCGCCCGGAAAGCGGCCATGGAGGCGATCGGATGGGAGGTGCTGGCGCAGATATCCCGGCAACCAGGCTACGCCAGCGGGCGCGATCCGATGCGCCGCTGCGCGCTCGAAATCGCGTGGGCTTCGCCCGCCTTCTATGACTGGGACGGCATGTTCAGCGGCCTGAAGCCGGTGCTCGACACGCTGGTCAGGCGCAGCGGGCGCAACCCGTGCGGGCTCGGGCTGATCGTCGATGACTCGCCGCGCTGCATCGTCAGTCAGCCGCGGATCACGCCGATCGAAACCGGGCGCGGCGGGGACAGGTGGCTGCGCGTGCTGGTGACGGAGGTTCCGGGGTGCCCGGATGAAGGTACAGGCGCGCGCGTGAAGCGGCGCAGAAAGAGTGCGCCCGGCGGTGGTGAGACACCGGCCGGGCG
>WBZL01004369.1_pt1 | contig 12299 bp, 10 predicted proteins | sample 5204291 | NCBI WGS metagenome assembly WBZL01 (sample SAMN12344345, study PRJNA552823) | activated sludge metagenome | biome: Activated sludge suspended growth; feature: Nitrification reactor; material: Wastewater; isolation source: activated sludge from nitrification reactor of wastewater...
CGCTCTACCGGCTCAACCACCGACCCCGCAAGTGCCTCAACTACCGCACTCCCCACGAGGTGTTCATGGGCTTGGAGATTCGTCCGTTACACTGAAATTCGGTGCACTTTGTAGTTGAATCTGCGGCAAAATTCGGCTGGAGTTCAATAACAACGGGCGTCTGATGCTATCAAGTAAATAGCGCTTGGGCAGAGGTCAGAGCACGAAGATCTTGCCCGGATTGAGGATGTTCTTCGGGTCCAGCGCCTGCTTGATGGCGCGCATCATGTCCACCGCGCCATCGCCAGCTTCCTCCCGCAAAAAGCCCATCTTGTGGATGCCCACGCCGTGCTCACCCGTGCAGGTGCCGCCCAGGCGCAGCGCGCGTGCGACGAGCTGGTGGTTGAGCTGCTCGGCCTGGGCGCGTTCCTCCGAACTGGCCGGGTCGATCAGGTAGCCCATGTGGAAATTGCCGTCGCCCACGTGGCCGACCATGAAGTAGGGGATGCCGCTGGCCTCGGCTTCCTGCACGCTGTCGAGCACGGCGGTGGCCAGCTGCGAGATCGGTACGCAGGCGTCGGTGGTGATGGCGGTGCAGCCCGGGCGTGTCTGCAGGCCCGCGAAATAGGCCATGTGGCGCGCGCTCCACAGGCGCGTGCGCTCTTCGGGCGTGCTGGCCCATTCAAAGGCATTGCCGCCGTGTTCGGCCGCGAGGTCCTGCACGGTCTCGGCCTGTTCCTTCACGCTGGCGGGCGAGCCGTGGAATTCCATCAGCAGCATGGGCTCTTCGCGCAGGCTGAGCTTGGAATGTGCGTTCACGGCGCGCACGGTGTTGGCGTCGATCAGCTCCACGCGCGCGATCGGCACGCCGAGCTGGATGATCTGGATGGTGCAGCGCACCGCGTCGCCCACCGAGGGGAAGGAGCACACGGCCGCCGAGATGGCCTCGGGCAGCGGGTAGAGCCGGATGGTCAGCTCGGTCATGATGCCCAGCGTGCCTTCGCTGCCCACCATCAGGCGCGTGAGGTCGTAGCCCGCACTGCTCTTCTTGGCGCGCGTGCCGGTGCGGATGGCGTCGCCGCTGGCCGTCACCACTTCGAGCGCGAGCACGTTCTCGCGCATGGTGCCGTAGCGCACGGCGTTGGTGCCGCTGGCGCGCGTGGCGGCCATGCCGCCGATGCTGGCGTCGGCGCCGGGGTCGATGGGAAAGAACAGGCCGGTGTCCTTGATGCTGTCGTTGAGCTGCTTGCGCGTGATGCCGGGCTGCACCGTCACCGTCAGGTCCTCGGCGTTCACGCTCAGCACCCGGTTCATGCGGTTCACGTCGATGCTGATGCCACCTTGCACGGCCAGCAGGTGGCCTTCGAGCGAGGAGCCGGCGGCGTACGGAATGACCGGCACGTTGTGCTGCGCGGCCAGGCGCACAGCGTCCTGCACGTCCCGCGTACTCTCGGCAAAGACCACGGCGGCAGGCGGTGGGGCCTGGATGGAGCCCTCGTCGCGCCCATGCTGCTCGCGCACGGCCAGGGCGCAGGAATACTGTGCACCAAAGCGCTGCGCCAGCGCATCGAGCAAGGCCTGGGGCGCAGGTCGCTCGGTGACGTGGGCTTGCGAAGGGGGGGCGCTGGCGTGCATGGGTGGGTCTCCGAAAAAAGGCCGTTCCAGAATACCACCGCCCCCCTGGCCGGACTACCGGCCGTCATGCCTTTGTCAGGCTGTGCCCAGGGGCATCAGGAGCGAGCGCCCGCCTCGAACTCCGGGCGTGAGAGGAAGCCGTCGCGGTTGCTGTCGAGCTGCTCGAAGCGGTTGCCGATGGCAGGCAGCTGCTGCGCTTCCTGGGGGCTGAGCTTGCCATCGGCGTTGGCGTCCGCCCGGTCAAACGCGGCGCTGGCGGCGGAGGATTGCGCAGTCTCCGCTCCCGCGCCCGGTACGGGCTTCGGGGCGTTGCCCGCGCTTTGGTTGAGGGTGATGGAGGGCTTGGGGGCCGGTGACGTCTGTGCGTACAGTGCCGGGGAGCCGCCCAGGGTCAGGGCGGTCAGCAGCATCACACTGCGCAGGTCAAAGGCGTGCAGCGTGCGCTGTGCCGACACGGGGGCATGGGGGCGTCGTTGGGTCATGGAGTGCATGGAGGTCATCCTTTGCAAAAGTGGAACAGGCCTTCATTGCACTGCAGCAAGGCGCAGCGATCCAGCACTTTTGCCTGCTGTTGCCTGCACCAACATTTGGGTGCGCCGCGTAAAAAAGCGTGTGGGCTGCGACGCAGACAGGGGTATTGCCGCTGGCGCACAATCCGGGGCCAGGCAAATCCAGACACCACAGACACCATGGGCAAACGACTCACACAGATCGCCACGCGTACCGGCGACGACGGCAGCACCGGCCTGGGCGACAACACGCGCGTGCCCAAATTCCACCCGCGCATCGCGGCCATGGGTGATGTGGACGAGCTCAACTCACACATCGGTCTGCTGCTGTGCGAACCCTTGCCCGGCGGCGTGCGCGAGCTGCTCATCGACGTGCAGCACCAGCTGTTCAACCTGGGGGGCGAGTTGTCGATTCCGGGGTTTGCGCTGCTGCAGGAATCGGCGGTGCTGCAGCTGGACGAAGCCCTGCAGGAACACAACGCCCAGCTGCCGCGCCTGCAGGAGTTCATCCTGCCCGCTGGCACACGCGCTGCCGCGCAGGCCCATGTTTGCCGCACCGTGGCGCGCCGCGCCGAACGCGCCGTGGTGGCCCTGGGCGCGCAGGAGGCCGTGCGCGAGGCGCCGCGCCACTACCTCAACCGCCTGTCGGACCTGATGTTCGTGCTCGCGCGCGTGCTCAACCGCATGGACGGCGGCGACGACGTGTACTGGAAGAGCGAGCGCCTGGCGCGCAGCGCAGACACCGACAGCGAATAATGCTATAAAAACAATAGCTATCAGCGCTTGATGGGCGGGCGCTAGAGCCCAATTCCATCAAAACCCGCGCACCATCCCCGAAGCAGGGCGTGCTCCCCCCAACCAGAGCCACCGTGCAAGGGCCGCCAGTGCTCCGAGTCCAGGCGCTGGTGGCGTCCCCCTTCCCGACCCGCGCAGCGGGGCGAGAGAAGGGGGAGGGCGCGCAGCGCCACAGGGGGTTGCTTCTTATCTCGGCGCCAGGATCGCCATGGTGATGCGTGAGACACAGGTCAGCTCCCCCGCATCGTTGACCATGTCGATCTGCCACACCTGCGTGGTGCGCCCGATGTGCACGGCGCGCGCCGTGCCCGTCACCCAGCCGCTGCTGGCAGCGCGGATGTGGTTGGCGTTGATGTCCAGCCCCACGCCGCGGTGGCCCTCGGGGCAGGCGTAGAAGGCACCGATCGAGCCCAGCGTCTCGGCCAGCACCACGCTCACCCCACCGTGCAGGATGCCGAACGGCTGGCGCGTGCGCTCGTCCACGGGCACACGCCCGCGCAGGAAGTCGTCGCCGACTTCGGTGATTTCGATGCCCAGGTGGGTGGCCGCTGTGCGGTCATTGGTCTGGTTGAGCAGTTCCAGGGAGATGGGTTTTTTCCAGATTGGCATGGGTTATGGAGAGCGGCCTCTACCGCTGTCATGTAACTGTCATCAGAATCCAGGGTTTACCCTAATGTCGGACCCCGCCTGCGGCCAGTGGCCGCAGCGCAGGCGTGCCGACCCGGGCCACCCCACACCCCCCTTTATATCCGGAGCCTTTTCCGTGCAACGTCGCCAGTTTGTCTCTTACGCCGCCACTGCCCTTGCGGCACCCGCCTTTGTGCGCAATGCCCTTGCCCAGGAGGGCGGCATCAGTGGCAAGTCGCTCACCATCGGCTGCTCGGCCGCGCTCAGCGGCCCGCTGGCCGGTTTTGGCACCGACCTGCGCCAGGGCGCCGAGGCGGCCATCGCCCAGATCAACGCACGCGGCGGCGTGAACGGCCGCGCCCTGCAACTGCACATGGTGGACGACGGCTATGTGCCCCAGCGCACCATCGACAACGTCAAACAGATGATCGGCCAGGGCTCGGCCTTTGCGCTGCTGTCGTGCGTGGGCACGCCCAACAACACCGCCATCCTGCCCCTGGTGGAAGAAGCGGGTATGCCTTACGTGGCGCCGCTCACGGGTGCTTCCTCGCTGCGCAAGAACGCGCGCAACGTCTTCCACGTGCGCGCCAGCTACACCGATGAAGTGCAGCGCCTGGTGCAACGCCTGGTGGGCATGGGCGTCAAGGAGATCGGCGTGGTCTTTCTGGACAACCCCTACGGCCGCGAGCTGCTGGAGGATGCCAACCGTGCGCTGGCCGCAGCCGGGGGCAAGGCCACGGTGCAGGCCGCGCTGTCCACCGACGGCAAGAACCTGGACGCCGTCCTGGGCCAGGTGGGCAACGCCCGCCCGGCCGCTGTGCTGCTGGCCACGGCCGGCTCGGCCACCGTACCGCTGGTGCGCGGCCTGAAGAAGACCCTGCCCGGCGTGCTGATGGCGGGCGTCAGCGCCACTCTGACCAGCGAAGGTTTCCGCCAGCTGGGCGACGCCGGTGGCGGCCTGGCCGTCACCATGGTCATGCCCGACCCGAACAAGGGCAAGACGGCCGTGGTGCGCGACTATCAGGCGGCCATGAAGGCGCGCGGCCAGAACGATTTCAACCTGGGCAGCCTGGAGGGCTACGTCAACATGCGCGTGCTCGCCGAAGGTCTGGAGCGTGCTGGCAACGACCCCACGCGCTCCAAGTTGCGCAGCGCCCTGGCAGGCATCCGCAACTGGGACATGGGCGGCTTTGTGGTGGACTACAGCGGCCAGACGCCGTACGTGGGCTCGCGCTACATCGACCTGGGCGTGCTGGGGCCGACGGGCAGGTTCCTGGCCTGAACGGCGTCACCAGAGCCAAACCAACAAAAAAGCGGCCACGGCCGCTTTTTTGTTGCCCAGGAAGGAGCAGGTTTCTTCCGTTCAGACCGCCACAATGCGCCCACGCCCGTCGGCCCCTGCGAATACCTTGAGCGACTTGTCGGTGCTGGCCGTGTAGCTGCGGCTGGTGATGGTGCTGACATACACCCAGTCGGCGCGGCATTCGGTGGCCGTGGCAGTCACCACCATGTAGCCGCGGCGCGAGGTGTCGCAGTACTTGAGCGGGCTGATGAGCTGCTGCAGCGCGCCCGCGAGCATGGCTGGGTTTTCCTTGGGAAGGTACTCTTCAAAACCAGGCGAGGACACCGACGAGGTGGCGAACTCCACGCCCACGGCATTGCCCGCCATGTCGGCCAGCTCGTTGGCCCAGGCGTTGTGCGTGTCGCCCGACAGCACAACGAGGTTCTTGTTCAGGCTGCGGGCTGTGCCCAACACGGTTTCGCGTGCGGCCTGGTAACCGTCCCAGGCGTCCAGGTTGTAGGGAATCGAGGGTTGGGCCAGGATGGCCTTTTCAGCGGGAGTCAGCGTGGCGGGGGCCGTCTGGGCCTTTGCCACCAGGGCGGCGTATTGCGATACCGTCACGCCCGCGCCAGGCTGTATGGTCTCGATGAGGATGGGTGCCGGAATGTTCATGCGACCCATCAGCACCTGCTGGCCCAGCACCTGCCAGGTGGCAGTGGAGGCAGCCATCTGCTGCTGCAGCCACTGGGTTTGCGTGGCGCCGAGCAACTGGCGTGTGGGCGCGCCCACGGCGGCGGCGAAGCCTGCGCTGTCAAAGCCGGAGGAGGTGAAGAAGCGCGTGTAGTCGGCGGGCTCTTCGCGCGCGATCACCCGCGTGTCCAGCATGTGCAGCGCCACCAGGTTGCCGAAGTTGAAGCTGCGGTAGATCAGGTCGGGCTGCGCGTTGCGTGTGGGCATCCACTCGTGGTAAGCCTGCAGCGCAGCGGCCTTGCGCGCGGCAAAGCTGCCCTCGGTGGCGCTCTGGTGGTTTTCGGCGCCCGCAGCCCAGGTGTCGTTGGCGATCTCGTGGTCGTCCCACACGGCAATCATGGGGGCGGCGGCATGCAGGGCTTGCAGGTCGGTGTCGCTCTTGTACTGCGCGTGGCGTGTGCGGTAATCGGTCAGCGTGACGATCTCGGAAGCGGGCAGTGACAGGCGGCCCAGCCGCTCGGCGTTGGCCGATGCGTACCCGCCGCGGGGGTACTCGTACAGGTAGTCTCCCAGGTGCACCGTGGCGTCCAGGTCGTTGCGCCGGGCGGCATCGGCATAGGCGTTGAAGTAGCCTGCGGGGTAGTTGGCGCAGGAGAACACTGCCAGCTTGACCTGCGCCACGCTGCCCGTGGGCAGGGTGCGTGTGCGTGCCGTTGCAGACCGGGCTGCGTAGGCACTGAAGCGGAAATGGTAGGCCGTGGCGGGCTGCAGGCCGGTGGCATCAACCTTGACGGTGAAGTCCTTTGCCTCCGTGGCGCTGGCCTGGCCCTTGGCGACAATGGTGCCGAAGGCGGCATCGGTGGCCACCTCCCACTGCACCGGAATGTCCGCCGTGTGCCCAGCAGGGGGCGTGACGCGCGTCCACAGCACGATGCGGTCGCTCAGCGGGTCACCACTGGCCACGCCGTGCAGGAACTTGACTTCGGGTTCGCTGTCGCTGCCACCGCAGGCCGCCAGCGGCAGCGTGCCCAGGGCGGTGGCGCCAAGGGCCAACTGGCGTACAAAGCTGCGGCGGCCTTCGTCGGCCAGGGCCGCATCGCGAATGGGGTGGGGGGTGGGGCGCAAAGTAGTGGTCATCGGGGAGGCTCTTCGGGTCAAAACCTGTGAGCCTGCCGCGCCGCTGTGACGGGCCGATGAACGCCCGCCCCAGCCGACCCCCGACGCTCAGGATTTGTCGCGGTTGAGCAGCGCGTACAGCACGATCGCGCCAAACGTGGCGGTGCCGATGCCGCCCAGCGCAAAGTCGCCGAACTTCAGCGTGAAGTCGCCCGTGCCCAGGATGAGCGTGATGGCGGCCACGATGAGGTTCTTGTTCTGCGAGAAGTCCACCTTGTTGTCCACCCAGATCTTGGCGCCGGCCACGGCGATCAGGCCGAAGACCACGATGGACACGCCGCCCATCACCGGCAGCGGGATGGTCTGGATCACGGCGCCGAATTTGGGCGAAAAGCCCAGCAGCACCGCGATCAGCGCTGCCGTCAGGAACACGGCGGTGGAGTAAATCTTGGTCGCGGCCATCACGCCGATGTTCTCGGCGTAGGTGGTCACCCCGGTGCCGCCTGCGCCGCCGCTGACCATGGTGGCGATGCCGTCGCCGATGAAGGCGCGGCCCATGTACTGGTCCAGGTTCTGGCCGGTCATGGCCGTCACGGCCTTGATGTGGCCCAGGTTCTCAGCCACCAAAATGATGGCCACCGGGGCGATCAGCAGCATGGCCGGGCCGCTGAACACGGGCGCGGCGAAGCCGGGCATGCCGAACCAGGGCGCGTTGGCCAGGGCCGTCAGGTCCAGGGGCTTGCCCAGGCCCATGCCATTGGTCAGCAAGGCGTAGATCAGGCTGGCGACGATCAGGCCCACCAGGATCAAGAGGCGCTGCACCATGCCGCGCGTGAGCACGGCCACCAGACCCACGCAAACAAAGGTCACGGCCTGCATCCAGCTGTCGAAGTTGCTGGCCGCCATGTTCTTGATGGGAATGCCGGCCAAGTTCAGGCCGATCACGGCCACCACCGAGCCCGTGACCACGGGTGGCATGAAGCGCTCGATCCAGCCCGTGCCCACCATCTGCACGATGGCGCCAATCACGGTATAGACCAGGCCGCAGGCGATGATGCCGCCCAGCGCCACGCCGATGTTGGCATTCGGCCCCTTGCCCGCGTAGGCCGTGGCAGCGATCACCACGCCGATGAAGGCGAAGCTCGAACCCAGGTAGCTGGGCACCTTGCCGCCGGTGATGAGGAAGAAGATCAGCGTGCCGATGCCGCTCATCAAAATGGCCAGGTTCGGGTCAAAGCCCATCAGGATCGGCGCCAGCACCGTGGCGCCGAACATCGCAATCACGTGCTGCACACCCATCACCGCCGTCTGCGGCCAGGGCAGCCGCTCATGCGGCCCGATCACCCCGCCCTGCGCCAGCACGTCGGCGCTCTTTTCCTGCCAGTCGAACATTCCCATGGGCTGTCCCTCCATCTGTGTATCAAAGTGAAAAGTGGCCGCATCCTACGCCAAACTGACGGCTTGCACAGGCCCCTTGGCGCCTGGGCATCGGTGCGAGGCAGGCGGGCGCTACCATCGGGCTTCCGACCGAACCCGCCCCCACGCCCATGAGCCCTGCCGCCGCCTGCCCCTCCTGCCGCCAGCCCATGGAGATCCACCGCTTCACGGCACACACCGGCCAGCCGCTGGAGCTGGACATTTGCTACGCCTGCCAGGGCTTGTGGATCGATCAGAACGAGAACCTCAAACTTCCGGCCCAGGCCGTGGTGGAACTGTTTGGCCTGCTGCACCGGCACCGCAGCGACGAGCGCAGGCCCTTGCAGTCGGCCATGGCCTGCCCGCGCTGCACGCGCTCGTTGGCGCAGGGTTTTGACGTGGTGCGCAGCGGGCGCTACATGACCTACCGCTGCGCCTCGCGCCACGGGCGCTTCAGCACCTTTGCCTCGTTCATGGTGGAAAAAGGCTTTGTGCGCCACATGACCCAGGCCGAGATCACCGACCTGGCCCAGCGTGTGGGCGCGGTCTATTGCACCAGTTGCGGCGCCCCGGTCGATATCCGCAAGGACCACGCCTGCCCCTACTGCCGCGCCGCCTTCTCGCTGCTGGACCCCGAAGCCGTCAGCAAGGCGCTTGAGGGCTATGCCCGCACCCGCGCCACCGGGGAGACCGGCAGCCCCGTGGACATTGCCGATGCGCTGATCGTCATCGAACGCGACCGCAACCGCGCCGAACGCGAGCGCCAGCAACAGGGGCTGCGCAGCATGGGCCAGAGCGCCAGCTCGCACGAGCTGACCGGCGACCTGCTCGCCGCCGGGGTCGAGCTGGTCTGGCGCACCCTGTTCCGGTGACCCCCAGGCACGCTGCCCTGCTGGCCTGCCTGTGGCCCCTGCTGGCATGGGCCCAGCCCGTGCTGGGAACGCCGCCGCGCCATGCACCCCCCACCCTGGCCGAGGTGCCCAATGCACAGGCCATCACCCAACGCATCTGGGCTCCTGGTATCGACGACGGCTACGTGCCCCAGGGCGTGGCCTGGGCGGGTGGCCGACTGTACCTTTCGGCCTACCGCAGCACCGACCCGGCCGTGGGCCAGGGGCCGTGCCGCGTGTTCCAGATCGACCCGGCCCACGGAGCCACCCTGGGGTGGCTGGACATGCCACCCGGCTGTGGCCACGCGGGCGGCCTGGTGGCGCTGGATGAGCGCACGCTGGTGCTGGGCGACACGCGGCGCCTGTACCGCATCGACCTGATCGCCGCCTTTGGCCCCCAGGCCGATGCGACGCGGGCCATCACGGCCACCGTGGGCCTGCGCGGGGCGCTCAAGGCGTCCAGCATCGCCATCGACGGTCAGCGGCTGCTGCTGGCCACACATGCGGCCCAGCCCACACAGGCACTGGCGCACTGGCTGCCCCTGGCAGTGCTGGACACCCACAACGGCAGCGACATCGACGAGTCTGCCGCCACCGGCCGCATCGCCCTGCCCACCAAGGTGCAGGGCACGGCCTTTGACAGCACCGGCGCGCTCTGGCTCAGCACCAGCGACAGCCGCCATGGTCTGCTGGCCCGCAGCGACCCCCCAGGGCAAGCGCCCACGGCCCGCCATGCCATGGTCATTGGCATGGAAGGGCTGGCGTTCGACGCGCAGGGCGCGCTGTGGTCGGTGTCCGAAGCCGGATCGCTGCGCTGGCAGCGCTGGGGGGTGCATTTCCCGGTGCTGTTTCGCATCGACCCTGCGCGTTTGCAGGACTGATGTCCCCGCCGTGACAGGTGCCGCCTCTGGGGGCAGTGCCCGCCCGCGGTGCTGGCGCTACCCTCAACGCTATGACCGCCCCCTTTGTTCCGCAAATCCGCCTGTACCAGGACTGGCTGCGCACGCAGCGCGGCCTGGTGTTCGATGACTATGACGCGCTGTGGCGCTGGTCGGTGACCGACCTGGACGCCTTTTGGCAAAGCGTGTGGGACTACTTCGAGATCGCTTCGCCCACACCCCACCACGCGGTGCTGGCCACCAACCGCATGCCGGGGGCGCAGTGGTTTCCGGGGGCGCAGGTCAACTACCTGCACCAGGTGCTGCGCCATGTGGAGCCTGCGCACGCCGCGGGCATGCCCGCCATCGTGGCGTGCAACGAGCGCGGCCAGCGGCGTGAACTGGGCTGGCCCGAGCTACGCCGCCAGGTGGCTGCGCTGGCGTTGCACCTGCGCGTCCAGGGCGTGCAGCCGGGCGACCGCGTGGCGGCCTACCTGCCCAACATTCCCGAGGCCATGGTGGCCTTTCTGGCCACGGTGGGCATCGGCGCGGTCTGGAGCATTTGCGCCCCCGACATGGGCACCCACGCCGTGCTGGACCGCTTTCGCCAGATCGAACCCACCGTGCTCATCGGGGTGGATGGCGTGACCTACGGCGGCCGCGACATGGACCGCTGCGCCGTGCTGCAGGAACTGCGCGCCCAACTGCCCAGCGTGCGCCATGTGCTGCTGGTGAATGATCTGGATGCTACTAAAACAATAGCTGATAGCGCCCTTTTTACGGACGTTGTGGCCCGAAATGATGCAGAAGTTGCGGCCTTCGAACCCCTGTGGCTGCCCTTTGACCACCCGCTGTGGATCGTCTATTCCAGCGGCACCACCGGCCTGCCCAAGCCCATCGTGCACGGGCACGGCGGCATGATCCTGGTGTCGCTGCAGCTCAAGGGCCTGCACAACGACGTGGGCTGCAGCTACCACCCCAACAGTTGGGGCGAGCGCTACCACTGGTACAGCTCCACCGGCTGGGTCATGTGGAACGCGCAGACGGCGGGCCTGCTGGGCGGCACCACCTGCGTCATTTACGACGGCAACCCCGGCGGCAGCAAGGAGCGGCCCGACTGGGGCACGCTCTGGCGCTTTGCCGCCGAGACCGGGGTCACCTACTTCGGCGCAGGCGCCGCCTTCTACGCCAACTGCATGAAGGCGGGCCTGGCACTGGCCGAATGCGGCAACCTGACCCGCATCCGCGCGCTGGGCACCACCGGCTCTCCGCTGGCGCCCGAGGTGCAGCAGTGGGGCACGGAGCAGTTTCGGGCCATTCGTGCCATGGCAGGCGGGGAGCCGCAGCCCAACATCTGGTGGCACAACATCTCGGGCGGCACCGATTTCTGCGGCGCCTTCATTGGCGGCCACCGCGAGCTGCCGCTGGTGCCGGGCGAGATGCAGTGCCGCATGTTGGGCGCCGCCGTGGAGGCCTGGGACGAGCAGGGCCAGCCCGTGGTGGATGCGGTGGGCGAACTGGTGTGCACCCAGCCCATTCCCTCCATGCCCCTGTACCTGTGGGGCGACGCGGACGGCAGCCGCTACCTCTCCAGCTACTTCGACATGTACCCCCCCGGCCACGGGCGCCAGCCCGGTGGTGGCGACGGCCCGCCCGCCATGGGCGCCGTCTGGCGCCACGGCGACTGGCTGCGCATCGGTGCGCACGGCGGCTGCACCATCTATGGCCGTTCGGACGCCACCATCAACCGCCACGGCCTGCGCATGGGCACGAGCGAGATCTACAGCGCCGTGGAGGCCCTGCCCGAGGTGCTCGACAGCCTGGTGGTGGACCTCGAATACCTCGGGCGCGAGAGCTACATGCCGCTGTTCGTGGTGCTGCGCGAAGGCTGCACGCTCGACGACGCACTGCGCGCCCGCATCCACGCTGCCATACGCACCGCGCTCAGCCCGCGCTTCGTGCCCGACGCCATCTTCGCCGTGGCCGAGGTGCCGCGCACCCTGAGCGGCAAGAAGCAGGAGCTGCCCATCAAGAAGCTCCTGCTGGGCCAGCCCATCGAGAAGGTGGTCAACCGCGACGCCATGGCCAACCCCGGCTGCCTGGATTGGTATGTGGCGTTTGCGGCGCAGCGCGCGCAGGCCGCCTGATTCCCCGGACAAACCCCCATGCCCGCGCTGGTACGATGGCCCGGTGGTGCGCCGACCGGGCGATGGGCTGCGCGCGCCCCCATCCCAACCAACCCGAGGAGTGAGAAGCGATGAGTGGTCAGACCAAGTTCCTGCTGCAAGAGAGCCAGATGCCCAAGGCCTGGTACAACCTCCAGGCCGACCTGCCCAAGCCCCTGCCGGCCGTGCTGCACCCCGGCACGCACCAGCCCGTGGGCCCGGACGACCTGGCGCCCTTGTTCCCGATGGAACTGATCCTGCAGGAAGTCAGCACCGAGCGCGAGATCGAGATCCCCGAGCCCGTGCGCGAGATCTAC
>WBZL01004370.1_pt1 | contig 12296 bp, 7 predicted proteins | sample 5204291 | NCBI WGS metagenome assembly WBZL01 (sample SAMN12344345, study PRJNA552823) | activated sludge metagenome | biome: Activated sludge suspended growth; feature: Nitrification reactor; material: Wastewater; isolation source: activated sludge from nitrification reactor of wastewater treatment...
GGGATCAACTCGCCGCGCAAATGGTGCGAAAGTCCGGTGGCTCCGTGGAACTCGACGTTGCGCGCCGCGGCGATGTGTGCGGTGTGTAACGCGTGCGAAAACGTATCACCACAAAGGAGGCGCGAGAAGAGTGTCGCGCCAAACACGTCGCCGCATCCTGTCGGGTCTCCTTCGGTCCCCTTGACACGCGCCGTCGCCGCGTGCACAAGCGCCGTCTGCACAGTGCCCGACACAAAGGCGGCAGTCGCCGGCCGCGCGAGATCCGACAGCCGCGTGAAGTGTGGCGCATTCACGTACACCGCGCCGCGCGCACCAAGGGTCACCACCAGCGACGTCACCCCGCCGTTCATCGCGCGCGCCGCGAGGGCCATCGGGTCCGGCGCCATCATCCGCATCTCGTCCTCGTTCACCTGCAGCAGGTCGATGCAGCGCAGCCACCCATCGATGTTCGGAATGGCATGCCAGGTGCGCAATCCGTCAGGCTGCACGGCGAGGAACAGCGAATGCAGGTCGCAATAGATCGGCCCGCGGAAGTGCTGGCGGATCAACTGCATCACCTCGAGGTCCAGCTCGAACCCGCTCAGCAGGTTCACGTACAACGCGTCGAGATCGGCCAGCAACGGCTTGAGACCCAGCCAGTGCCAGGGCGGCACCCCACCCTGCAGCACCTCGGATCGCCGCTCGGCATCCAGGTACCGCAGCGTGACGCGGTTGTTGGGTTGCGACACCTCGATCGGGCGTGCGTCAGGTGCCACACGGCGCATCGTCCGCAGGAAGTCGGTCGCCCGTCCCCACAGGTCGCGCCCGACCTTCGCGAGCGGCACCACTTGCCACTCGGTCGTCAGTGCGGCATCGAACGCGGCCAGCGCATACGTGACGCCGCCCCACTCCTCGACCGGGGGACGCCCCGGGTCGCGTCCGTGGATGATGTCCCAGACGAAGGACCCGATGACCCCGACGCGCTTCACGCCACGCCGTGCGCCTGCTGGCGGAATGTCGCGACGGCGCCGACCACCCCCGCGGTGCCAGGGAGGATCCCCGGAACGATCCGGCAGGCCTCGACCGCGGCACGGAAGGCCCGCCGATGCACCTCGCGCTGCATCGGCTCGAACAACGCCGGTCCCGCCTGCGTGACGCCGCCCGCGATCACCACGACGTCAGGATTGAAGACGTTCAGGAGATTCGCGATCCCGGTGCCGAGGAAGCGCGCCGTCTCGCGCACGACGTCGAGTGCCGTGTCGTCCCCCTCCTGCGCCGCCGCGTACACCGTCGCCGCTGTCAGCCGCGTCAGGTCGCCGTCCACCATCGCGTACAACCGCGACGTCTTGTCGTCGCCCACCGCCTCGCGCGCCCGATCCGCGATCGACGGCCCCGAGGCGTAGGCCTCGAGGCAGCCGTAGTTCCCGCACTTGCAGCGACGCCCCGTGACGTCGATCGTCGTGTGGCCGATCTCGCCGGCGACGTCCGACGCGCCGTGATAGAGGCGGCCATCCAGGATGAGGCCGCCTCCGATCCCGGTGCCGATCGTCATCCCCACCACGTTGCGCGCCCCACGCGCGGCCCCCAGCCACCACTCGCCCAGCGTCGCACAATTCGCATCGTTGTCGAGCGTCGCTGGCAGGCCGACGCGGTCGGCAATCACCGAGCGCAGGGGAAAATTCTTCCAGCCAAGGTTTGGGGTCGTCAGCACAACACCTGCTTCGCGGTCCAGTGGCCCGGGGGCACCGACCCCCACCCCGAGGCACGCACTTCGCTTGACGCCGCTCGCGGCAATCGTCTCGGCGATCACCGTATCGATCATCCGCACCATGCGATCGACGACCGCATCGGCCCCCTGATCGGCCCGCGTGGGTTCGGACCGCATGGCGTATTCCTGCGATCCGTCCTCGCTCAGCGATCCGACCACGATGTTGGTGCCGCCGAGGTCTACCCCGACGATGAACTTCCCCGGCTTGGCTTTCGGCATGGCAGGCGTGCTGGCGGTGGAGCGCGAGTGCGCCCGCCCAATCTAGCCGATCAGGCCCAGCGCGCGTACGACGACGAAGGTGCCGAGCACGAGGATCAGCGCGGCGAAGCCCTGCTTGATACGCCGCTGGGGCACGTACCGCACGAATCGCGTGCCGAGCAATGCCCCAATGGCCGCGATCCCCGTGAAGCGGCCCACCAGCGTCCAGTCGATGCTCACGGTCCCGAGATATCCCGCGAACCCGGACATCGCGTTCATCGCGATGATGAGCAGGGACGATCCCACCGCGACCTTGACCGGGAGCTTCGCGAGCAGCACCAGGGCAGGCACGATCACGAAGCCCCCGCCGGCGCCGATCAACGATGTCAGGATGCCCACGCCCAGCCCCTGGAGCGCCAGCAGCGGCCCAAAACGCGCGCTCGCCGGATCCCAGGGCTCCGCGGGCCGGGAGCCGTCGCGGGCCGCATCACGCAACATCAGCACAGCAGCGGTCAGCGCAAAGGCCGTGAAGAGCGAGAGCTGCACCCGTTCGGGCACGAAGTGCGTGAGGCGTGCGGTGACGAATGCTCCCGCCATCGCGAAGGCGCCAAAGGGGAGGGCCACCCTCAGGCTGACGGTCCCCTGGCGCCAGTGGCCGAGAAAACCGACGAAGGCAGACATCCCCACCACTGCCAGGCTCATCGCCACCGCCGGCTTGGTCGCAACGCCGAAGACATACAGGAAGATCGGGAGGGCGAGGATGGAACCTCCTCCCCCCAGCAATCCCAGCACGAGTCCCACGCCGAGCGCGAGCCCGAGGCCAAGGGGGCTGCCTGCTCCGAGCAAGGTCATGCCGCCAGCTCCTGCACCAGGGAGAGCACGCGGTCGGGGACGAGATCGCGCATGCAACGGAAGTGTCCTTCAGGACAGGTGGCCGGACCGTGCCGGTGGCAGGGACGGCAGGCGAGGCCACTCTGCTCCGCGATCCGGGCCCGCGTCGCCAGGGGCCCGAACCCGAACGCCGGGACGGTGGGCCCGAAGATGGCCACGGTTGGAGTATCCATGGCGGACGCGAGGTGCAATGGCAGCGAATCGTTGGTCACCACCGCGCGACACCGGCGCAGGAGGGCCGCGGTCGCGAGCAGGGGCAGCTGCCCCGTGGTGTCGATGGTCTCCGGCGCGGTGTGCCGGATGGTGGCCGCGAGATCGGCGTCACCAGCGCCCCCGACGATCACCGGTCGAAGGCCGTTCGCGACGAGCTGCGCCGCCAGCAGCGGATAGTGCGGCCATCGTTTCGTCCTCCACACGCTTCCGGGGGCCAGCGCCACCAGTGGCGCCTCGACCCCGGCCGACCATTGCGCCGCCGCCTCCTCATGCTCCATCGACGGATAGAGCCGCGGCCGCAACGCGCCGCTCGCCGGCTCGCCGTCACCGGCGAGCAACCAGAGTCGCCAGGCGTGGTGTGCATCGGGCGGTACCTCGACGAGGTCGGTGTACCACGCGCGTCCGGCGGACGTGGAGAATCCCACCCGGCGCCGGTAGCCCGCCGCTCGCGCGAGGGCGCCGCTGCGGTGTGATCCCTGCGCGAGGTACACCACCGACGAATCCTCCGGGGCGCGCAGCGCGAGGGCGAGGCGCATGAAGCCCGCGACGCCGGCGTCGTCGCCCCGCTTGGCGTAGGGCACCACGCGATGGACATCGGGATGCCCCTCGAGCAGCGCGGCCCCCTGGGGCGTCGTGACCACGGTGACGGGCCCGTGCGCGGCGAGCCGCGTGATGAGGGGTGTGGTGAGCACCACGTCCCCCAGGAACGATGTCTGGATGATGAGAGAGGCCGTCATCGGCGCGCGCGGGCCGGCGCGTCGGCGCGACACGAGACACCGCCGCCCGCTGCGGACACGGCCCTACTCGACCTGCAGCACGGCAAGGAAGGCTTCCTGCGGAATCTCGACGCTCCCGACGTTCTTCATCCGCTTCTTTCCCTCCTTCTGCTTCTCGAGAAGCTTGCGCTTCCGGCTGATGTCGCCGCCGTAACACTTGGCCAACACGTCCTTCCGCAACGCCTTCACGGTCGTGCGCGCGATGATCTTGGTGCCGATGGCAGCCTGGATGATCACCTCGAAGAGCTGCCGCGGGATCAGCTCCTTGAGCTTGTCCGCGATCTTGCGCCCCCAGTCGTACGCCTTGTCCGTGTGGATGATCACGGAGAACGCGTCCAGCACGTCGCCGTTGATGAGCATGTCGAGCTTGACCAGCTTCCCGGGGCGGTAGTCCGCCATCTCGTAGTCGAGCGACGCGTATCCTCGCGAGATGGTCTTCAGCCGATCATAGAAGTCCAGGATGATCTCGGCCAGCGGGAATTCCCAGTCGAACTCGACGCGCGTGGTGTCGATGTACCGCATGCCGTTGTACACGCCGCGGCGTTCGGTGCCGAGGGTCATGATCGGCCCGATGTACTCGGCCGGGGAGACGATGCGGGCCTTGACGTAGGGCTCCTCGATGCGCTCGATCTCGCCAGGCGCCGGCAGCTTCGACGGGTTCTCGATCAACTCCCGCGTGCCGTCGGTGTGGTACACGTGGTATTCCACGTTCGGGACGGTCGTGACGAGGTCGAGATTGAACTCGCGCTCGAGTCGCTCCTGCACGATCTCCATGTGCAGGAGGCCCAGGAACCCGCAGCGGAAGCCGAAGCCGAGGGCCGTCGACGTTTCGGGCTCGTAGTTGAGCGAGGCGTCGTTGAGCTTGAGCTTCGACAGGGCGTCGCGCAGCGACTCGTACTGCGTCGTCTCCGTGGGATAGATCCCGGCGAAGACCATCGAGTGGACGTCCTTGTAGCCCGGCAGCGCTTCGGCGGCCTTGTTCGCCGCGTCGAAGATGGTGTCGCCCGCGCGCGTCTCCTGCACGGTGCGCACGTTCGCGACCACGTAACCCACCTCGCCGGCGGTGATCGCCTCGGCCTTGACCTGCCGCAGCTGGAGGTAGCCGACCTCGCTCACCTCATACTGCGAGGGGTTCGCGCCAAAGGTGATCTTCATGCCGGGCCGGATGGCACCGTCGACGACGCGAATCGAGGGAATCGCACCGCGGTACCGATCGTAGTACGAGTCGAAGATCAGCGCGCGCAGCGGCGCATCGGGATTCCCCCTCGGCGGCGGGACCCGACGGACGATCGCTTCCAGGAGCGCCGGAATGCCGAGCCCCTCCTTTGCGCTCACCAGGAGGATGTCATCCGGGTCGACGCCAATGAGATCATGGACTTCCTGCTTCCGTCGCTCCGGCTCGGCGCCCGGCAGGTCGATCTTGTTCAGGACCGGGATGATCTCGAGGCCGGCGTCGAGGGCCAGAAACAGGTTCGAGAGGGTCTGCGCCTGGATCCCCTGCGAGGCATCGACGACCAGGATGGCCCCCTCGCAGGCCGCCAGCGACCGCGACACTTCGTACGTGAAGTCCACGTGCCCCGGCGTGTCGATCAGGTTGAGCTCGTATTGCTGGCCCTCCGCCGACCGGTAACCCATGCGCACGGCGTTGAGCTTGATCGTGATGCCGCGCTCGCGCTCCAGGTCCAGGGTGTCGAGCACCTGGGCCTTCATTTCGCGCTTCTCCAGCGTCGCGGTGGCCTCGATCAGGCGGTCGGCGAGCGTCGACTTGCCATGGTCGATATGGGCGACGATGCAGAAATTGCGGATCTGGTCGAGCTTCACGGAGGGCCTGGAGGGCAGGGACGAGGCGAGCCCACCAATCTAGCAGAAGGGGTCCCGCGATTCATCGCAGGACCCCGTTCCGTCGTTCATCACCGGCGTCGCTACTTCTGGTGTGGCTTGCGCTCCGACCCGGTGCTCGAGGAGCCGCCACTCGTTCCGGAGGCCGATCCGGTCGCCGGCGGACTGGAAGTCCCGCTGCCGCTTCCGGTCGTCCCCGCGCTGCTGGAGCCCCCGGTGCTGAGGCTTCCCGGCGCGTAGACCCCCGATCCGGTCGAGATACCCGGGTTCGTGGCTGGCCGCCCCTCGTTCCCGAACGACGGCGGCGAGTACATGCTCCCCCCACCGTTGTGCGTGGCTCCACTGAAGGTGCGGATCGGGTCGAACGCAGAGTTGCGGCCGGGCTCCCGGTCGAACATGGGAGAGCCCATGCGCGGTGGCGGGCCGAAATCCCTGGACGGTGGGGCCTGCTCGCTGCGGCCGAACGCGCTGCGGCGTCCGCCCAGGGACGGCAGGCGGTCCACGGGATCGCGCGGGGGTGCGTCGAAGGAGCGCGGTGGACGCACCCACTCGATCTGGGGCTCATTCGCCATCTCGATCGCCGGTCGGCTCGGCATGGGCATGGGGCCCGAGGTGCCGGAGCCCGCGCCATTAAGAGGCACGGAGCCGTCTGAGCGGCTGGCGCCGCGGAGTCCGCGCAGCGCGCGCGACGGAATGGAGAACGAGAGGTCGTCCCGGTCATTCCAGGTGCCGGGCGTCGGAGCCGGCATCTCGGTCATGATATGGGGGCCGTTCGCGTTCCCCTCGCCGGCTGACTTGTCGACGTTGGGGCGGTCGATGGCTCCGGGGACCCATGGGTTGACCGGCGGGCTGTCCAGCGGAGGGGGCGGGGTCGTCGGCACCGGATTGCTGGCCACCTGCGTGGCGCCCAGGGTCCCGCAGCCATATCCACCCCCTGACCAGCCCCCCCATCCGTAGAACCAGGGGATCCCATTCCACCACATCCCGCCGATGGACGGCATGAGGCAATTGTAGTAGGACTGGCAGGAGCCGAGGTTGGAGTAGAATGGGTCGTACTCGTAACCCGCCATGCCGAAGGACGACCCGAGCCGGCCGCGCGAGCCGAAGTACCCGCAGAAGGACGACGCGGCAGTGACAAACGACGGATAATCTACCGAGTAATACTCGAAGTCCCAGTCGAACTCGGTGTGCTCGCTATACGAGACGAGACGCGCGAAGCGCTGCACGACCCGGTAGGGATCGCCGAAGTACCGGCTGGCAGGCTGCGACCGGGGGACGCCGGTCACCCAGGCAGAGAAGTCATTGTATCGCAGCCGCGACAGGTCCATCGGCGAGCGACTGGCGAGGGCAAAGACGTAGCCCGTGTTGCCAGGACGGTCGCCGGGAACGAAGGAGGCGAAGCTCCCCAGGCGTGCGGACCGGACGTAGTTGTCCGCTCCGCCCCTCACCTCGGTCACCCGGTTGCGCCCGCTCGGGTGGAGGATGGTCAGGCGACCTTCGCCGTCCACCCGCGCGACCACCACAAAGGCGTCCTCGTCAACCCGGTATCCGACACGGATCCCCTCGCCCCACATCACCATCCGCTTGTCCAGCCAGAGGCGCACTGCGGGGGGCTCGCTTCCCAGCTCGTCGAGTGAACGCACCACGTCGTTCCAGCGCACCGTGTTCTGCGCGGAGGCTGGTGCTGCCGCGATCACGGTCAGCCCAGCGAGAAGTGCCCAGCGTCGCATATCGCTCCCCCACTCATTATGAGGTCCGACGACCACCTGCCCCCGCATGGAACAGCCGACCCACACACCAAGGTATCGGCCGTACGCAATCCCGCCACCCGTCTTCCCTGACGACCTCCCACGAAGCGTGTCCCGGCCCTACCTTCCGCCTCCCAACATGGAAACCACCCGCAACCCCCGCGCCGACCTCCTGGATCCCGCCCAGGTTGCTGCTCTCGGGCGCATGGAAATCGTCGCGCGATGGGTCGTCGACGGTTTCTTGCAGGGGCTACACCGCAGCCCCAGGAAAGGTTTCAGCGTCGAGTTTGCCGAGTATCGCCAGTACCAGCCGGGAGATGACCTCCGGTACATGGACTGGAAGGTCGTGGCGCGCGCCGACAAGTGGATGATCAAGCAGTTCGAGGAGGAAACGAACCTCCGGGCCGCGATCGTCCTCGATGTCTCGCGCTCGATGGACTGGAAGGGCAAGACCACCGGGATCACCAAGCTCCAGTACGCGGAACAGATCGTCGCGGCCGTCAGCCTCCTGTTGCTCAAGCAGAAGGATGCGGTCGGCCTCGTACGCTACGACGACCAGGTCCGGTCCGTCATTCCCCCGAAGGCCCGGACGATCCACTGGCGACGGCTCATGAAGGCCATGGGTGACCCCGGTGGGGGCGGCGACTCCCAGATGGGAGCCGCCCTGATGCACGCCGGCCGCATGGTGTCTCGCCCGGGGATCGTCATCATGGTGAGTGATCTCCTCGTGGATCCCGAGGCGACGATGGCGGGGCTGCGCGCGGCGCGCTCCGGCGGACACGATGTCACGGTCCTCCACATCATGGATCGGTCCGAGCGGGAACTCGACCTCGCCCCGGAAGGGGTCTTCGCCGATACCGAGAGTGACCTGCAGGTGCCGGCCACGGCGTCCGAGGTGCGCGAGGCGTATCGGCGCACCGTCGACCAGGTGATCGAGGAATGGCGCGAGCGACTGGCCTCCATCGGTGTCTCGTACGAGGTCGTCTTCACCGATGAGCCCTTCGGGGTCCCCCTCCGCAAGGCCTTCGCGGCGAGGCAGCGGCTCCCGTGAGTTTCCTCCAGCCCCTTTTTCTCCTGCTGGGCGTTGGCGCGGCGGTGCCCCTCGTGTTGCACCTCCTGCGCCGACGGATCCACTCCCGCGTCGATTTTCCCGCCGCCGCCTACCTTGCGCGTGCCGAACGAGAGAACGTCCGGCAGCTCAAGATGCGCAACCTGCTCCTCATGGTCCTGCGCGTCCTGGCCGTGCTGCTGCTCGCGCTCGCCGCGGCGCGTCCGCTCGGGGCCTTCTTCGGGTCCGGGCACGTGCCCACCGCCATGGCGATCGTGCTGGACAACTCCCTCAGCACCTCGGCGATCGCGAATGGGGAGCCCCTGCTCGCCACCCTGCGCCGCTCTGCGCGCGAGGCCGCGACGGCGGCGAACGGCTCCGATCGGCTCTGGCTGGTGACGGCGGACGGCCAGGTCACCGGGGGCTCCCGGGACCAGGTCCTCGCGGCGATCGACCGGACCGACGCCCTCGCCGGGCGCGGCGACCTCTCGACGGCGGTCTCGCGTGCGACGGGACTCGTCAGTGGCGCGGGCCTCGGCGCGCGGCAGGTCGTGGTCGTGACCGACGGGCAGGCCACGGCGTGGGCCGCGCCCGTGCAGGCCGGTGACGTCACCGTCTCGATGCTGGCCCCCGAGCTTCCCGTCGTCGCCAATCGCGCGATCGTGCAGGCCGACGCGCGCCCCGCGCGCTGGACCCCGCGCGGATCGGTCGTGGCGCGCTCGGCCGGGAACGATTCCGCCACCTACCGGATCGCGTTAGGCACGCAACGACTCGCGAGCGGCATCGCGCGCGGGGGAGAGGACCTCACGGTCCACGCGACCTCGGCCGAGCAGGGGTGGCGCGCCGGCGTCGTCGAACTCGAGGCCGACGAGCTGCGTGGCGACGACGCGCGGCACTTCGCCGTCTGGGCGGGCGCCGCCCCCCGCGTACAGGCCGATCCGTCCGCTGGGCCGTTTGTGCGTACCGCGGTGGATGCCCTGGGGCAGAGCCAGCGCATCGCGACGGGTGGCGACATCGTCGCCGCGTCGGCTGACCTCGCGACCCGGCTCCCCGCGCTCCTCATCGCCCCGACAGATCCCGTCAGGGCGGGCACTGCCAACCGCACCCTCGAGCGCCTCGGGATTCCCTGGCGGCTCGGCGCGGTGCGTCGCGAGGAAACCGGCGCCCGGGGGACGCGTTTCGACGGCGTGCGCGTCTCGCTTCGCTACCCTCTCGTCGCGCAGGCGGGAGCGATTGCGGACACCCTCGCCACCGCTGGTGGCGATGCATGGATCGTGGCCGGGAAGGGATACGTCCTCGTCGGGAGTCCCCTCGACCCCACGTCGACCGATCTCCCCGTTCGCGCGGGCTTCGTTCCCTGGCTCGGCGACGTCGTCGCCCAGCGCCTGGCCGGGGATGCGACCACCGTGGTGGCCGGCGCTCCGGGGCAGAGCATTCGCCTCCCCGCCGGAACCGACGGCATCGAGATGCCAGATGGTCAGGTGACCCGCGCCAGCGGGATCGCGCGGTCTCCCGATCGCCCCGGGGTGTACTTCCTCCGGACCGGGGGCGAGCGCATCGGCGCGCTGGTCGTGAATCCCGAGGCGGAGGAATCCGACCTTCGACGCCTTCCACCAACGACACTCGAGGAGCGCGTCCGGGGCACCGCCGTGTCGGCGACGGCTGACATGGCGGCCTGGCGCGCGACGCTCTACGCGTCGGGCTCCAGGCGTCCGCTGCAGGTGCCCCTGGTGGTGCTGGCCCTCGTGCTCCTGGCCGTCGAGGCCTGGGTCCTCCGGCGCACGGAGCGGGACGCGGGCTGATGCCGCTCCCGGTGGTGCTGGATGCCTTCGAGCGGCTGGCGCCGTTCGGACGGCTGCTCGCCGAACTTCCGGGTCCGGGGGGGCGGACCCCGGTCGCGGGCCTCGTGGGGTCCTCGGACGCCGTGCTCGTCGCGGCCCTGGCTGCGCACCGGGAGACACGCTTTTTCGTTGTGGTCGCTGACTCGGTGGCCGATGCCGAGCGATGGCTCGCCGACCTGGAACTGCTCTCGCCAGGACAGGGCGCGCTGTATCCGCCGCGTGAGGGGTTCGGCGTGGAGGAACCCCATGCGGAGATCGCGGGGGAACGCGTCGAGACGCTCGAGCGGGTGCTGCGCGGCGAGGTGCGGGTGCTGCTCACGACCGCCCGGGCCCTGCTCGAACGGACCGGGCTGCCGGCGTCGTTAGGCGTGGCGCGCCTGGAGCTGCGGGCCGGCGAATCCCGACGCCTGGACGAGCTCGTGGCACACCTCGAGGCCACCGGCTTCGAGCGGGTGACCCTGCTCGACGACGTCGGCCAGTTCGCGGTGCGCGGCGGCATCGTCGACATCTACTCGTACGGCATGTCGGAACCGGTGCGCCTCGAGTTCTGGGGCGACGAGATCAGCGAACTGCGCCACTTCGACCTGGGGTCGCAGCGCACCACGCGCCCCGCCGAGCGGGCCGTGATCCTCCCGGTCGACGGCGCCGGCGTGCGGACCGTGCCGGGCCAGGGCCGGGAGAGCATCGCGTCGCTCTTTCCGCCGGATACGCTGCTCGTCCTGCCGGACGAGTCGCACCTCGTCCCGGAGTTGCAGCGCACCTGGCAGGAGGCGCAGCATCACGATGACATCGCGCGGCGACGTGGGGACGACCCGGCCCCGCGTGAGGAGGCCTTCCTCGACCCGCGCGACCTCGACACGCTCATCGCGAAGATGGCCCGCATCGCGATGGTCCCGCCGCCGGCCAGCGACGACACGATCACCTTCCCGATCCGTCCGCCGGACAACATCTCGCGCGACGTCCGCCTGCTCCGGCGCGTGGTCCGCGACGGGATGCCCACCGTCATCCTCTGCGACAACGCGGGGCAGGCCGAGCGCCTCGACGAGCTCCTCAACGAGGACGAGTTCCGGCCCAGCCCAGCGGCACTGACCATCGGCGTCCTGCACGGCGGCTTCGTCGTTCCCCCGGGGACGCGGCGTGTCGAGGGGGCGGGGGCGGCCACCGGCCTGCGAGTCCTCACCGACCACGAGATCTTCCGCCGCGACCGGCGCCTGCGTCGCGCGCGTCGCTACGCCACCGCGAGCGCCCTCGAGGCGGTGACGGCCCTGCGGCCCGGCGACTACGTGGTCCACCTGGAACACGGCGTCGGGATCTACCGCGGGATCGAGCAGATCTTCGTGCGGGAAAGCACGATCGAGGTCGCGGTCATCGAGTACGAGGGGGGTGACCGGCTCAACGTCCCGCTCTACCGCATCGACCAGGTCGAGCGCTACCGAAGCGGTGTTGATGTCGGTGATGATGTCCCGCCGCCGAAGTTGCACAAGCTGGGGGGGCGTCGCTGGGCGGGGCAGCGCGACAAGACGCGCGCCGCCATCGAGGCCATGACGCACGAACTCCTCGATCTCTACGCGCGTCGCCGCATCGCCTCCCGCCCCCCACACGCCCCCGACACCGCCTGGCAGCGCCAGCTCGAGTCATCCTTTCTTTTCGAGGACACCCCCGACCAGCGCAAGGCGACGCTCGACTTCAAGGGCGACATGGAAGGGGAGCGCCCGATGGACCGCCTCCTCGTCGGCGACGTGGGTTACGGCAAGACGGAAATCGCCATTCGCGCCGCCTTCAAGGCGGTCCAGAGTGGCCGTCAGGTCGCCGTCCTTGTCCCGACGACGATCCTGGCGGAACAGCATTTCCGCACCTTCACCGAGCGGATGGCCGACTTCCCGATCCGCATCGCCGCGATGAGCCGGTTCCAGTCGCCGAAGGAACAGGCGCAGGTCCTCGTCGAGCTCAAGCACCAGCGGCTCGACATCGTCATCGGCACCCATCGACTCCTCA
>WBZL01004371.1_pt1 | contig 12289 bp, 9 predicted proteins | sample 5204291 | NCBI WGS metagenome assembly WBZL01 (sample SAMN12344345, study PRJNA552823) | activated sludge metagenome | biome: Activated sludge suspended growth; feature: Nitrification reactor; material: Wastewater; isolation source: activated sludge from nitrification reactor of wastewater treatment...
AGATCAAGACCCTGATCACCGCCAGCGTCGAGCGTGTCGAGCAGGGCACCGAACTGGTCGACCGCGCCGGGCAGACGATGAGCGAGATCGTCGGCTCGATCCGCCGCGTCACCGACATCGTCGGCGAGATCACCTCGGCGTCGATCGAACAGAGCAGCGGCGTGTCGCAGGTCGGCGAGGCGGTCGGCCAGCTGGACCGCACGACGCAGCAGAACGCCGCGCTCGTCGAGGAGAGCGCCGCCGCCGCCGAGAGCCTGAAGCATCAGGCGGCTCAGTTGGTTCGGGCCGTGGCGGCGTTCCGCATCGACACGGCCGGGGCCGCCGCGCCGCCTCGCCCGGCCACGCCGCCGGCATCGTCCCGGGCCGAGGGCGTGACCGCCGTCGCGCCGCATCCCGGCGAGCGCAGGCCGGGTGACAAGCAGGCCACCGAGCGCCGGCCCCAGGGCGGGGGCCGCGCGACGGCGGCCGCCACGCCCACGACCCGGCCCGCGCCGGCCGCGGCGGCCACCGCCGGCCAGGACGACTGGGAGAGCTTCTGAGCGTTCGGCGTTGACGGGCGCGCCCCGCGCCCCGGCGCCGCGGCGCCGTCAGGCCCGGCGCCGGCCCGTCGCCGCGTGCTCGCGCAGGCCCCAGCGCTTCATGCGCCGGTACAGCGTCATGCGCGACACGCCCAGCTGGTGCGCCACGGCGCTGACATTCCAGCCGGCGGCGCGCAGGTACTGCAGCAGCAGCTGCGCCTCCGGCGTCGTGGCGGCGACCGATGACACGGGCGCGGCCACCGCCTCGTCCACCGGGCCGCCGGCCCCGGGAGGCGACAGCAGCGAGTCGGGCAGCTCGGCCAGGCCGATGACGCCGCCGGCGCCGGCCATCGCGGTGGCGTAGGCCAGCGCGTTGCGCAGCTCGCGCAGGTTGCCGGGCCAGGGATGCGCGCGCAGCCGCTGCGCCGCGTCGGCATCCGGGCGCGCCGGCTCGCAGCCTTCGGCGGCCACCTCGCGCAGCATCTGCTGCACCAGCCACGGCAGGTCGCGGCGCTGGCGCAGCGGCGGCAGCGCCAGGTGCGCGCCGGCCAGGCGGTAATACAGGTCGTCGCGGAAGCGGCCCTCGCGCACCAGCGCGGTCAGGTCGGCGTGCGTGGCGGCCATCACGCGCACGTCCACACGCACCGCGCGCGTCGCCCCGATCGGCAGCACCTCGCGCTCGGCCAGCACGCGCAGCAGGCGCCCCTGCAGCTGCAGGGGCATGTCGCCGATCTCGTCGAGGAACAGGGTGCCGCCGTCGGCCTCCTGGATCAGCCCGCGCTTGCCCTTGCCCGACGCGCCGCTGAAGCTGCCCGGCAGGTGACCGAAGAGTTCGCTCTCGATCAGCGTCTCGGGAATCGCCGCGCAGTTGACCGCCACGAAGGGCTTGCCGCGGCGCTGACCGGCGGCGTGCAGGGCCTGGGCGAAGCGCTCCTTGCCGCTGCCCGTCTCGCCGGTGAGCAGCAGGTTGACCGGGGTGTCGACCAGGCGCGCGGCACGCTGGATCTGCAGTTCGAGCTGCGGGTCGCCGCCAGTCAGGCGTGCCAGCGGGTCGGGGACCTCGAGCGACGCCGGGCGCGGCGCCATGCCCGCGTCGCCCGGCCAGCGCGACGGCGGCGGCACCGCATGCAGGAACAGCACCCGCCCGCTGCGCGCCAGCGTCACGGCGCGCTGGTTGCCCGGCATCGCGCGCATGAAGCGACCCAGCTCGTCGAAGCGCGCGTTGACGAAGCGCTCGAAGGGCAGGCCGAGCACGCTGCTGCCGTGCTCGGCCTGCAGCAGCAGCTGGGCGGCGCGGTTGTGGCCGACGATGCGCCCGGCGGCGTCCAGCGCCACCAGGTGGTCGGGGCTGATCTCGACGAACTCGGGGCTGCCATGCAGCTTGAGCACCCAGTCGTTGCGGAACCAGCGCAGGAAGTTGGCGTTCTCGACCCGCTGCGCGTAGACCTTGACGAGCTGCAGTGCCAGGTGCTGGCTGGTCTTGGCCCCGGGCGAGGTGAGCGCCGAGATGTCGAGGATGGCGTTGAGCCGGCCGAGCGGGTCGAACACCGGCGCGGCGGTGCAGGTCAACGGGATGTGGGTGGCGTCGAAGTGATCGGTCTGATGCACCGTCAGCGCCTGGCCGGTGGCGATGGCGGTGCCCACGCCGCAGGTGCCGGCGTGGTGCTCGCTCCAGTCGCTGCCCAGGTACAGCCCGGCGCGGCGCAGCGTGTGGTCGAGCTGCAGGTCGCCGATGAAGTCGACGGTCACGCCGCGCGCGTCGGTCAGCAGCACGCAGTAGCCCATGCCGGCCACCTGCTGGTACAGCGACTCCAGACCGTGGCGAGCGATGTGCAGGAAGTCCTCGATGCGCTCCTGGTGCTCGCGCACGCGCTGGGCCGGCAGGATCACCGCCTCCTGCATGCGCGTCGGGTCCAGCCCGTGCTGGTGCACGCAGCGCGCCCAGCTGTCGCGGATCACGCTGTCGGGCTGGTGCAGTTCGGCCAGCGCCGCCGGCAGCGGGCCGTCGCTGCCGACCAGGTGCATCACCGTGTGGATGTGCTGCTGCTGTCGGGCGTGCATGGGGCACCTCCTGGCCGCGATGCGCCCTCCGGCGCGCCGGCCGTCGCGGGCGGACGGCCACTGTAAACCGCTACATCGGATCGCGCGCCCCGGTGAACCCGCAGGTCCGGGGCCCTTCGGGGCCAGCACGAACTCCCCGGCGGCGCAAGCCCCATCCCCCCGGCCGCGGGGTGCGGTTACAGCCGGTTGCGTTCGCTCAATGTACCCTAGCCGGTATATGGAACGCTGTGCCCAACGGCCTGCACCGAACCCACGCAGTTGTCAGCGGCGGCGGGCTGGCCGTGGAGGAACACACCATGTCGACCGGAACCGCACTTCGACCCCGTCACTCCCGCCGCCGCTGGTCCCGCCCGGCCCTCGGCCTGCTGGCCGGAGCCGGCCTCTTCGCGCTGGCCCCACTGGCCTGGGCCGCCGCCCAGAGCGTCAGCGGCGAGGCCACGCCCTTCCTGCGCAACGGCTCCAACAGCCCGTCGCAGGCGACCACCAAGTCCAAGCTCGAGGCCTTGACGATCTACGTGCCGGCGATGAGCTCGGCCGACGTGGCTATCGCCGGCGTCTCGGTGCACCCGATGGTGATGACGTACACCGACACCACCTACACCGACCCCGTGACCGGTCAAACGGCGGACGACGTCTGGGCCGCCGTCTCGCGCGACGACGGCGCCACCTGGAAGCGCATCAACATCAGCCGCTCGGCCGAGAAGTCCTCGATCCAGATCAACGGCGTGCCGTACTACGGCGACGTGCGCAAGCCCAGCCTGAAGACCGAGGACAACCTGATGCTGGTCACCTGGTCCAGCAAGTACTGCCCGTCGGGTGACCCCAGCGGCATCGGCACGGGACTCGATCCCTTCCTGGTCAAGGGCCCGCAGGGCATCGTCGACTACGACGCCGTGTACAAGCGGCCGGATCTCGGCGTGGTGCCGTTCAGCTGCCTGTGGGCAGCGCGCGGCATGATCGAGACCAGCGGGGCGATCACGTGGTTCGCGCCCGAGCAGATCAGCAGCGGCCGCCGCGACGCGCTGCAGGACTTCCCGTTCTCGGCCAAGGGCGCCGGTTTCGCGGTGGTGTGGCAGGAAGACCCGGAAGGGCTGAACCCCGGTCAGGCCAAGGGGCCCGGCGAGGGCATGAGCGGCGCCACGGTCAACAAGCAGACCGACATCTGGTACAGCCGCATCACCAAGGCGCAGTTCTCGGCCATCGACACCACGGTGCCCGTGGTCGACGGCAAGCCCAAGGCCTTGTATCCGATGACCGGCGCGGTGCGCGTCACCGACAACGCCGCGTGCAAGGTCGAGAGCGGCGTCATCAAGGGCCTGCCGATCTGCGAGCAGCAACCGGCGACCTACTGCGCGACCACGGTGACGCTGGATGCCGGCACCTTCTGCCGCACCGCGGCCGGCGTGATCCTCGACGGCGACACCGGTTCGTCGCGACCGAACATCTTCATGCAGCCCAAGACGGCGTCCGACGGCACGGTGTTCGCCGAGGCCGGCATCGCCTACGAGGAGACCAAGGGCCTCGGCGAAGGCGGCGGCGACCCGAACGCCACCGACCCCTATGCGCAGGGCAAGTTGATCCGCTACCACCACCTGCCCGACTTCCGCAGCCCGGCGGTGATGAACGCCGGCAACATCCTCAGCCTGCCGGCGCTCGATCCGGCCACCGGCTTGCCGCTGCTGTGGCCCGACGGAACGGCGAAGTACGAGAACGCGCGCCGTGTGCGCTTCATCGTGCAGGGCAAGGGCGGTTGCGGGACCGACCCGGCCCAGGTGGCGGCCTGCACCACACTGGTGACCGTCTACAAGCAGGGCATCGACGGCCAGGGCGCCTCCTCCGACATCATGCTGCGCCGGGCCAAGGGCGGCTACGAGTTCTCGAAGTTCCTGGCCGGCGCGCAGAACGTCAGCAGCCCGACGGTACTGACCTCCGAGCCGACCTCCAGCGAGGACGGCGGCGTCAAGGTCACCTCGTGGCAATGGACCGAGGCCGACCTGGCCAGGCAGTCCTGGGCCAACCCGTACGACGACTCGCGTGCGCAGCGCGGCGCCATGAAGGGCAACACGCTGCTCTTCGGCTACACCTGGACGCCCAACTGGGCCGCGGCGCGCAACGCCAACGACAAGTACGACTTCTTCGTGCGCTGGTCGTACGACGGCGGCGCCACCTGGCGCACGACGCCGGCCAATGCCGCGACCTTCGCGCAGCCGTACAACATCTCGCGGCTGCCGAACAACAAGTCGACGGTGATCGAGCCGCGCACCGTGGGCACGCCGGGCAGCATCACGCAACCCGACGGCAGCTTCAAGTCGCCGGACGACAAGCAGAACGCCAACGTGTTCTTCCTGTCCTACGGCACGTCGACCAACGTCGACACCAACGCGCAGAACGACGAGGACGAGCCCGCCGAGGCCACGCCCGAGGACCTGTTCTACACCTGGACCGACGACGCCGGTAGGACCTACAAGACCGTGCTGAACAAGACCACGCGGCTGCCCGAGAACGACGCGCTGGCACGGCGCGACGGCGTGGCCGAAGGCGAGGCGCAGCTGCGCACCACGCCGTCGGGCACCCGGCTCTACGCCGTGTGGAACCACGAGTGGCTGGGCGACCAGAGCGTGCCCATCAACTTCCAGGGCAGCGATGCCTGGTTCCGCCGCATCGTCAACCTGCCCGACACCTACGACCTGGACGGTGACGGCGACGTCGACGCCGCGGACCGCGTGATCTTCATGGCCTCGCTCAACAAGTGCAAGGGCCAGGTCGGCTTCAATCCGGATGCCGATTACGACAACGACGGCTGCGTCACGCTGGTGGACTACCAGAAGTGGCTGCTGGCCGACCAGGCCAACTGACTCCCGACCCGCACCTGAAAGGAGACACTCGTGAAATCGCTTCTTGCACCCCTGGCCCTGGCGGCCGCGCTGGCTTGCGTCGCGCCGCAGGCCGATGCCGCCGTGACGATGCGGTTCGTGCCCTCGGCCGCCACCGTGAACGTGGGTCAGACGATCGCCTTCGACCTACTGGCCGACATCGACGAGCCGGTCATCGGCTTCGACTTCGAAGTGATGTTCGACCCGCTGCTGGCCACGCTGACCGACGTGACCTTCGGCAGCGCCTGGGATCCGTTCAGCATGGCAATCGGCGCCGAGCTGATCGGATTGGCGCCGTTCGACCCGACCCTGGGCCAACAGACGGTCAACGGTGACGACGTGCTGCTGGCCACGCTGAGCTTCAGCGGCAACGCGCCAGGCATCACGGCGCTGAACGTCTCGTTCTCGGGCGTGCAGGGCTTCTACCTCGAGCCTGATCCCAACGGCACCGATCCATTCCCCCGCGTGCAAGACGTGACGACCCAAGCCGGCGCCCTGCAAGTCGTCCCCGAGCCGGCCACGCTGGCGCTGCTGCTGCCGGCGGTGTTCGGCGCCGGCTGGCTGAGCCGGCGGCGTCAGACGGGTCGAGGCTGATCGCTCCAAGGGCCCGGCTGCCGGCGGTGACCACCGCAGCCGGCCCGATGCTCGGTGAGGCACCTGGCCCTGCCGGGTGCCGGCCGGCGCCGCGCGGCGGCGTCCGGCAGGCCGGCTTCAGCCGATCGACCCCATCGGCCCGGGGTAGCTCACCTCCTCGAGGCGACCGGTGTCGACGTCGTAGACGAAGCCGCGCACCGACACCGCATCGGGTCCGCTCGTCGGCAGCCAGGGGTGCGCCAGGATCGCGCCCATGCCGCGCCGCACGTCCCAGGCCAGCCGCTCCATGTTCTTCTCGTCACGCGGCGCATCCAGCGGTTCGATGGCACCGCGGAAGGCATGGAACTGCGAGGGCGTGGCCGAGCATGCCTTGCAGCTCATGAACGACCGCCCGGTGGCCTTGCCGAGCAGCGACTCGGCCGCCGGATCACCTTCCAAGCCGGCCTTGAGGAGGTCGTCGGTGAACGCCAGCATGCCGCAGCGGGTGTGGTGGATCAGGACGATCTCGTTGGTGTTGAGCAGGTGATGCGAGATGATCAGGCAGCGGATGGCGTCGTCGGTGACCACGCCACCGGCATTGCGGATGATGTGCGCTTCGCCGGTCTGCAGGCCCAGCAGGTCCTCGACGTCGAGGCGGGCGTCCATGCAAGCCACCACGGCCAGGCGCTTGGACGGCTGGATCGGTTGCTTGCCCGGATGACCGGACCGGTGCAGGGACTGCCCGCCGGCATAGAGCTGGTTGTTGGCCACGCAGGCGTCGGTGACGGAACTTGCCATCGGATGTCTCCTTCGAGGTTGGACGTGAACGTCGCCGGCGCATCGCCAGGGCCGGCGTCGGCGGGCTGCGGCTGGCTCCGCCCGCGCACTCATCCTACGCGCGGCGGTGCGGCCCGCCCATAGCCCTGCCGCAGCTTCACCGTCGCTTCGCCGTGGGCACGCCGTCGGCTCGGCAACGGCAGCGTGCCTGAGCGGCCTGTCAGGAAAGGCGAGGGCCACCGGACTTATGCTCGGCGCCCTGCGCCAACCTCCCTGCCCGCCCCATGAGCCCACGCATCCCCGCCACCCTGATCCCCGGCGACGGCATCGGTCCCGAGATCGTCGACGCCACGCTGGCCGCGCTCGACGCGCTGGGCGCGCCGTTCGACTGGGACCGCCAGATCGCCGGACTGGAGGGTGTCAAGACCGCCGGCGACCCGCTGCCGCAGGCCACGCTGGACAGCATCCGGCGCACCCGATTGGCGCTGAAGGGGCCGCTGGAGACACCCTCGGGCGGCGGCTACCGCAGCTCCAACGTGCGGCTGCGCGAGGAGTTCCAGCTCTACGCCAACCTGCGCCCGGCGCGCACGCTGATCCCCGGCGGACGCTTCGACAACATCGACCTGGTGGTGGTGCGCGAGAACCTCGAGGGCCTGTACATCGGCCACGAGCACTACGTGCCGATCGACGACGACCCGCGCGCCGTGGCCATGGCCACCGGCATCAACACGCGCGCCGGCTGCCGCCGCATCCTGGAGTTCGCGTTCGAGCACGCCATCCGCCTGGGCCGCAAGAAGGTCACGCTGGTGCACAAGGCCAACATCATGAAGGCGCTGACCGGCCTGTTCAAGGAGACCGGCGAGCAGCTCTGGGCCGACAAGTACAAGGACCGCATCGCGCTGGAGACGGTGATCGTCGACGCCTGCGCGATGAAGCTGGTGCTCAACCCCTGGCAGTTCGACGTCATCGTCACCACCAACCTGTTCGGCGACATCCTGTCCGACCTGGTGGCCGGCCTGGTGGGCGGGCTGGGCATGGCACCGGGCGCCAACATCGGCGCCGACGCGGCCATCTTCGAGGCCGTGCACGGCTCGGCCCCCGACATCGCCGGACAAGGCAAGGCCAACCCCACGGCCTTGCTGCTGGCCGCAGCGATGATGCTCGAGCATGTGCAGCGCGCCGACCTGGCGACGCGCCTGCGCCAGGGCCTGAATGCCACGCTCAACACCGACCAGGTGCGCACCGGCGACCTGGGCGGGCGCGCCAGCACCGCCGAGTTCACGCGCGCGCTGGTGGCGCGGCTGAAGTAGCGACACGGCTGCGACGCACCGAGGCGCCCGCGCACCGACGCTCGCCATGGACGACGCCACCTGCCAGGCCCTTCGCGAGCTGCTGGCCGCGCAGGACGTGGCCGCGTTGTCGACGTTGCACGAGCGCCGCGACGGCGACGAGCCGGCGGTGTCGATGGTGCCGGTGGCCTGGCTGCCGGGCCCGGCCGGCACCGCGGACCCCGTCGTGACGCCCCGGGCGCTGATCCACGTCAGCGCCCTGGCCGCCCACACGCGCGACCTGCAGCGCACGCCATGCGCCGGCCTGATGCTGATGGCCCCGCGCCAGCCCGGCGACGACCCGCAGGCCCTGCCGCGGCTGACGCTGCAGCTCGACGCCGCGCCGATCGATCCCGCGTCCGCGGGCTACGACCTGGCCCGCGCAGCCTACCTGCGGCGCTTTCCACGTGCCGAACAGACCTTCGCGCTCGGCGACTTCGCGCTGTGGCGCCTGGTGCCACGCTCGGCACGCTTCGTCGCAGGCTTCGGACGCGCGCACCCGGTGCCGATGGCGCTTTTGCACGCCTGCCTGGGCTGAGCCGCTGATAGAGTCGCCGCGTTCCGGCCGGTCGCCGGAAGCGGGGAACGGAACATGCGGGTGCACCATCGTCGGGTCGGCGTCTTGCTGGGTGCTTTGCTGGGGCTGGCTGGTTGGGGCGTCGCGCTGGCCGACTTCGAGCTCAGCGACGCCCAGGGCCGGCGCATCCTGCTCAAGGATGACGGCACCTGGCGCTACGTCGACGGCAAAGCCGCATCGGCCGAAGCTGCCGCGTCGGCCGCCTCGGCGCCGAAGAAGGACGACCCGCCGGCCGAGCTGACGCTCAACGACCGGCGTGCCCTGGGCGGCGGCTGCGCCTTCTCGCTGACGCTGAAGAACGCCCTGCCCTACGAGATCCGCAGCCTGGTGCTCGACTTCTCGGTGCTGCGCGCCAACGGTGTGGCCTACCGCACCAACAACATGGGCTTCGGCACCATCCGCCCGGGCGACCAGCGCACGCGCGAGGTGCGCTTCGACGGCATCGCCTGCGACGAGGTGGCCACCCTCAAGGTCTCCGGCGGCGACCGCTGCGAAATGGGCGACCTGCACAAGTTCTCCGACGTCAAGGGCGAGTGCCTGGCGCGCGTCAAGCTGCTGCCGACGACGCTGCTGAAGTTCGAGAAGTAGCCAGCCGCGAAACCCTGCAGCGGCCCCTGCTCGCTGCGCCCGTCCTCCCGCGCCGCGCCGACCTGTGCACGCCGGCAGCCCCTGCGGGCGCGAGCTTCGCCGCGATCACCCCTGCGTGGGCTGGGGTTGCCGGACGACCCGCCCCGTCGCCATGGCGTTTCGCGCCCGCTGGCGGCGTTTCGTCCGACGCCGCTGGCGCGCCCCGGACTAGCGGCCTACGCTTGCGGCCATCGATGACCCCATGGCCGAGGAGGCTCCTGATGAACCCGCTGCGCTTCGTGACCCGTCCCGTCGGCAACCTGCTCGACGCCATCGTGATGCCGTTCAAGGCCTTGTTCGTCGTCGGCCTGTGCTACCTGATCAACGCGATGACCTCGCCGGGCCACTGGTGGTTCAAGTGGGTGGCGCTGGGCATGGGCATTGCCGTGCTGGTGGCCTGGGCGCGGGCCGCCAAGACTCTGCTGACCCTGGCCGTCATCGCCGGCGTCGGCTGGTGGATCTACCGCCAGTACGGCGACCAGGCCCGCTCGCAGTTCGACGAATGGGTGCAGCGCACCCGCCCGCAGCAAGCGCAGGTGATGGACTTCCTGCGGCAGCGCACGCAGGCGGGGTGAGGGTTCCAGGCGGCCCTCGCACCGCCTGTGCGCCAGCCGTGGCAGGGCTGGTTTCGGCGCAAAGCGGACCAGTCGGTGGCCCACCGCCCCCGGCCGGGTCTCGGCCCGGCGGCCGACATCCTTTCTTTGCTGGTGCAAAGAAGGGACGCAAAGAAAGCACCTCGAATACCGAACATCCATGTGGGAGTCGGTGATCGCGGGGCCATGCGTTCAACACATGAGTCTGCCCGCAGCCTCTCGCAAAGCCTTGCTCGACAGCGCCACCTACCTCGGAGGCGGCACGCGCACGCTGGCGCACTCGGTCACCCGGGTCGACGAGGCCCTGCGGGCCGGAGGGGCTGTTTCGCGGCAGTGGCCGAGCGCGCCAAAGCCGCGAGCCACCGCCTCTGCTGTAGGTGGCATTTGTCGAGCAAGGCTTTGCGAGAGCCGCCCGGCAGATGCCGCGACCGGGCGCGCTGGCGATGGATGGCTGGCTCCCACATGGGTGTTCAGGTGCTTTCTTTGCTTACTTTCTTTGCACCAGCAAAGAAAGTGAGTCGCCCGCCGGGGCGAAATCCCGGCCGGGGGCGATGGGGGGCGAGTTCAGCACCCCGAAAGGCCGCACCGTGCCGCCAGCGTTCTCCGAGGCGGCGCCTCAGTCCGCCATGCGCCGCAGCAGCCGCGCGTGCATCGGGCGCAGGAAGTGCGCGCCCTCGCGGCCGCAGTGCGGCTGGAAGGCCGCGCGCACCTGGGCCCGCTTGGTGTCGTCGATGCGGTGGTCGGCGAAGGTCGGACGCATCATGCGTCGCTCGAAGGTGTCGAAGTCGGCAAAGTGCACCGGCATCACGAAGCGCCGTTCGGCCGCGGCCTGCCAGGGGCCGTCGCGCAAGGCCTCGTCCAGTGCGGCCTGGGCGGCAGCGCGCACCACGCCCTCGTCGTTGTAGAGCTTGACGATGTCGTTGAACGGCCCGTCGTAGACCGGCTCGGAGACGTACAAGTGCGCGCCGGGCCGCAGCACGCGCGCCGCCTCGGCCAGTGCGCGGCCCATCAACGGCAGCGGCACGTGGTGCAGCGATTTCAGCATCAGCGCCAGGTCGAAGCCCGCGTCGCCGAAAGGCACGGCCTGTGCCGGCGCCGCCACGAACTGCAGGCGCTCCTGCGGGGCGGCCAGGTTCTTGGCCATCTGGCGCTCGTCGATCTCGAGACCGGTGACCCGGCTGGCCGGATGCCGCTGCAGCAGCGCACGCGCCAGCTGCGCGGCGCCGCAGCCGAGCTCGATGATCTGCAGGCCGTCGAGCGGCAGCAGCGTGGCGAGCAGGTCGAGCTCGTCGTCGACGATCGGGGTGGAGGCGGCAGGGGTGTCGGTCACGGCGCGGTCGGGACGGTTGCGCGACGATCGCGCCGCGCCATTGTCCCGCAGCGCGGGCGGCGCGGCGCCGCCCGCGCGCAGGGCCCGAGCGGTGGCCCATCCTGCGGTCACGCCACCCGGGTCAGCAGGGCCTCGAACGCCGGGGCCGGCAGCGGCGGCGCGAACAGGAAGCCCTGGTACTGCGGCACGCCGCGCTGCCGCAGCCAGCCACGCTGCGCGGTGGTCTCCACGCCCTCGGCCACCGCGGTCAGGCGCAGCAGGCGGCACAGCTCGACGACGAACTCGGCCAGCGCGCGGTCGCCGGGCAGCTCGTCGACGAAGGCCTTGTCGATCTTCAGCGTGTGGATCGGAAAGCGCTGCAGGTAGGCCAGGTTGGAGTAGCCGGTGCCGAAGTCGTCCAGCGCGATCGACAGGCCGAGTGCCACCATCTGCTGCAGCACGGCCAACGGGCGGTCGTCGGTGCTCATCAGCATCGACTCGGTGATCTCCACCTGCAGCCGCCGCGCCGGGCATCCGGTCTCGCGCAGGCCCTGGGCCATCTCGTCGATCAGCTGCGGATCGAGGAACTCGCGGGGCGACAGGTTCACCGACACCACCAGCTCGTGGCCGGCCGCCGCCCAGGCCGCGGCCTGGCGCGCGGCCTGCGCGAAGACCCAGCGCCCGAGCTCGCGAATCAGCCCCGTGGACTCGGCCAGCGGGATGAAGCGGTCGGGCGCGATCATCCCGTGCTGCGGATGGCGCCAGCGCACCAGGGCCTCGGCGCCGACCACGCGGTCGGTGACCGCGCACACCCGCGGCTGGTAGAGCAGCTCGAACTCGTGGCGCAGCAGGGCGCGGCGCAGGTCCTGCTCGAGCGCGTTGCGTGCATGCAGGTCGGCGTCCATCGCCGGTGCGTACCAGGCCAGCGCGTCGCGGCCGCCCGACTTGGCCGCGTACATCGCCAGGTCGGCATGCCGCAGCAGGGTGTCGAAGTCGCTGCCGTCGCCCGGGAATCCGGCGGCTCCCAGCGTGGCGCTGACGCGGATCTCGGTG
>WBZL01004373.1_pt1 | contig 12288 bp, 13 predicted proteins | sample 5204291 | NCBI WGS metagenome assembly WBZL01 (sample SAMN12344345, study PRJNA552823) | activated sludge metagenome | biome: Activated sludge suspended growth; feature: Nitrification reactor; material: Wastewater; isolation source: activated sludge from nitrification reactor of wastewater...
CGGTCCACCGCTGACCGTCCCAGAGGCGCAGTTCGTGGCGGCCAGTCGGGTCCTTGGCCCACTGCGCGCCGGGTGGGGGCGGAGGCATCGGCCGCTGGCGGCGGTTCCAGTTCAACACCCCGAACAGCACCAACCCGCCGATCGGCACCATCCACACCACGAGCGACAGCACGCTTTCACTCATCCCGCCACGATAAAGCCCGGTTAGCCTGCCTGTTCGACATGGCGCACGAATTCATCTACACCTGTTACAAGCTGGCCCGGCACTACCCGCCCGACCGCACCGTGCTGGAGAACATCTCGCTCTCCTTCTACCCGGGGGCCAAGATCGGCGTGCTCGGCGCGAACGGCGCGGGCAAGTCCAGCCTGTTGCGCATCATGGCCGGCCTCGACGACGGCTACAGCGGCGAGGCCCGGCTCACCCCCGGTTTCACCGTCGGCTACCTCGCCCAGGAGCCTCAGCTCGACCCGGCCAAGGACGTGAAGGGCAACGTGATGGACGGGGTGGCTGCGGTGCAGGGCCTCATCGATCGCTACAACGAGGTGATGGCCATGTGGGCCGACCCCGATGCGGACTACGAGAAGGTGGGTGCGCTCCAGGCCGAACTGGAGGACAAGATCGCCGCGGCCGATGCGTGGAGCCTCGAGCGCAACGTCGAGATCGCGATGGATGCGCTGCGCTGCCCGCCCGACGACGCCGACGTCACCAAGCTGTCCGGTGGTGAGCGTCGCCGTGTGGCGCTGTGCCGCCTCCTGCTCAGCCACCCCGACCTGCTGTTGCTCGACGAGCCCACCAACCACCTCGACGCGGAGAGCGTCGACTGGCTGGAGCGGTTCCTGCAGGAGTACAGCGGCACCGTCGTCGCGATCACCCACGACCGCTACTTCCTCGACAACGTCGCCAAGTGGATCCTCGAGCTCGACCGCGGCCGCGGCATCCCCTTCGAGGGCAACTACTCCAGCTGGCTCGAACAGAAGCAAGAGCGCCTCGCCCGCGAGGAGAAGGCCAGCGACGCCAAGCGGCGCACCCTCGAGCGCGAGCTGGAGTGGGTGCGCATGTCGCCCAAGGCCCGCCAGAGCAAGGGCAAGGCCCGCCTCGCCGCGTACGACAAGTTGCAGCAGGAAGCCGAGGCCGCCGAGCGCGGGCCCGACAAGTTGGAGATCACCATCCCCACGGGCAAGCGCCTCGGCGACACCGTCATCGAAGTGAGCAACCTGCGCAAGGGCTTCGGCGACCGGCTGCTCATCGAGGATCTGTCCTTCACCCTCCCCCGCGCGGGCATCGTCGGCATCATCGGCCCCAACGGCGCCGGTAAGACCACCCTGTTCAAGATGCTCACCGGCCAGGAGGCCCCCGACGGCGGCTCGGTCACCGTCGGCGACACCGTCGAGCTGGCCTATGTCGATCAGAGCCGCGACGCGCTCGACCCCGAGCTGAGCGTCTACGAGGAGATCACCGGCGGCGTCGAGCACATGAAGGTGGGCAACCGCGAGATCCACGGTCGGGCCTATTGCGCCAGCTTCAACTTCAAGGGCAGTGATCAGCAGAAGAAGGTGGGCGAGCTGTCCGGCGGCGAGCGCAACCGGGTGCACCTGGCCAAGGTGCTCAAGAGCGGGGGCAATGTGCTGCTGCTCGACGAACCCACCAACGATCTCGACGTCGACACGCTGAGGGCGCTGGAGACCGCGCTCGACAACTTCCCCGGCTGCGCAGTGGTGATCAGCCACGACCGCTGGTTCCTCGACCGCATCGCCACCCATGTGCTCGCGTTCGAGGGCGACAGCCAGGTGCGCTGGTTCGAGGGCAACTTCACCGAGTACGAGGCCTGGCGCCACAAGGAGCTGGGCTCCTCGGCCGATCAGCCCCACCGCATCAAGTACAAGCCGTTGGCCCGATGATGGAGGCCCGCTGAGCCATGGCCCGCCGCTGGCTTCCCCGTGTGTGTGCGCTGGTGTTCGTCGGCGGTATCGCCGGCATCATCATCGCCTCGGTCAACGGCAACAACGCGGGCGTGATCCTCACGATCGGGTTCGTGATCGTGCTCGCCGCGATCGCGCTGCTCACGATGGGCGCCGTCTCCGCGAAGGAGCGGATCGATGCCTTCGACGAAGCCGATGCGGAGAAGTTGGAGCAGCAGGTGATGGCGTTGGTGGTCGCCGGGGCCGCGGAGGATCAGGTGCGCGCGCTCGTTCGCGACGCGATGCGCGCCGGCCGACGATGAGCTCGGAGACCGACGCTCAGCTTGCCGTGCGCCTGGCGATCGAGGCGGGCCAACTGCTCACCGCCGTACGCGAAGAACTGACCTCGCGCGGTGCGCCCTCGTGGCAGATCATGGACACCGGCGACATGACCAGCCACCGCTACCTGGTGGATCAGTTGGCCATGGCCCGCCCCGACGACGCGGTGATGAGCGAGGAAGGCATCGACGACCCCCGCCGCTTCCACCACGACAAGGTGTGGATCGTCGACCCGCTCGACGGCACCAACGAGTTCGGCGAGCGCGGCCGAACGGATTGGGCAGTCCACGTGGCGCTGTGGGCCGATGGGCGGCTGGCAGCGGGGGCCGTGAGCCTTCCCGCCCTGCGCGCCGTGTTCGCCACCGACCCGGCACCCAGCCTGCCGCCGAGGCAGCGCCACCGCCCACGCCTGGTCACCAGCCGAACCCGCAACCCGTACGCGGCGGTACTCGTCGCCAACGAGCTCGACTGCGACGCCATCCGGCTCGGTTCCGCCGGGGCGAAGGCGATGGCGGTGGTCACGGGCGAGGCCGACATCTATGTGCACGACGGCGGCATGTACCAGTGGGACAGCGCCGCGCCCGCCGCCGTCGCGCTCGCGGCCGGGTTGCACGTGAGCCGCATCGACGGCTCGCCGATCGTGTACAACCAGCGCGACGCCTGGCTGCCCGACTTCGTGGTGTGCCGCAAGGACCTCGCCCCCGACGTGTTGCGAGCGCTGGGCAGGTGACCGAGTGCTACCCAGCGAGCTGACCTGCGTTCGCTTCGAGGTCGCCGACGGCGTGGCCACCGTCTGGCTGCACCGCCCCCACCGCCACAACGCGTGGACCGGCCGCATGCACAGCGAGTACCGCACGGTGCTCGCCCATCTCGATGCCACGCCCGAGGTGAGGGCGGTCGTGGTCACCGGCACGCCACCGGCATTCTGCGTGGGCGGCGACAGCGAGGCACTCGCCGGCCACGCCAAGCGCGGCGGGTATGACAGCGGGTTGCGTGGCGAGCAGGCCCTGCCCGGCCACGGGGTGCGCCCCGAGTTCGATGCCGATTTCGCCAACCAGTTCGCGCTGCGGTTTCCGCTCATCGCGGCGGTGAACGGCGCGGCCGCCGGCGTCGGCCTGGCACTGGCGCTGTTCTGCGACCTGCGCTTCGGCTGTGCCACGGCCAAGCTCACCACCGCGGCGCCCAAACTGGGCCTGCCGGCCGAGTACGGGATGAGCTGGCAGCTGCCCCGCCTCGTCGGCGTCACCCGTGCCACGGACCTGTTGCTCTCGGGGCGGGTGTTCACCGTGGCCGAGACAGAGGCGTGGGGCCTGTGGAACGGTGTCGAGGCCGACGGGGAGGCGACGCTCGCGGCAGCCCAGCGGTACGCCCACCACCTGGCCCACGGGGTCGGCCCCCGGGCACTCGTGGACACCAAAGCCCAGTTGTACCGCGACCTGCTACACCACTCGCCGGCCGACGCGATCGAGCGCGCGCAGGAGTTGTTGCATCGGGCGATGACCACTGCCGAGTACCGCGAGGGCGTGGCCGCGCTGCGCGAGAAGCGGCCGCCGCGTTGGTGATCTCGGTGGGGAACGCTGCGACAGCTGCGATCATGCAGACATGACCGCGCTCGACGACTGCCGCTGGGCCGCCTTCACCGAGGACGGCCCGTGGACACTGGAGCGCGACTCGATCCGCTGGCTGCCCCTCGCCGAGGGGTTGCGCGACGCAGCCCGCGCCCAGGTGCCCGAACTCACCCGCGAGCGGCGGGTGCCGCCCGGCCACCGCGTCGTCAAGGTGGTGCGGGTGCTCGGGCGGGCGATCGGCCCGTGGGTGTGGCGCAAGCGGCGCGGCCGCTACATCACGCCGGAGGCCAGCCGGGGCGAGTTGTCGTTGCGCTTGCGACGTGCCGCCGAGATCCTCGGGCCCACCTACATCAAGCTCGGGCAGATCATCTCCAGCGGCGAGGGAGTGTTCCCCGCGGAACTGGTGAGCGAGTTCAAGAAGTGCCGCGATCAGGTGCCGGCCGAGCCGTTCGAGGTGGTGCGCACGGTGGTGGAGGGCGACCTCGGCGCACGGATCGAGGATCTTTTCAGCGACTTCGATCCCACTCCCCTCGCCGCCGCGTCCATCGCCCAGGTGCACGCGGCGACACTGCGCACGGGCGAGCGGGTGGTGGTGAAGGTGCAGCGGCCCAGCGTGGCCGCGCTGGTGCACCACGACCTGAGGGTGATGGCGTGGCTGGCCCCGTTCCTCGTCGGCCGGATCCCCGTCGCCTCGCTCGCCAATCCGCCGGCGCTGGTGGAGCTGTTCGCCGAGACAATCGTGGAGGAACTCGACTTCCGCTGCGAAGCCGCCAACATGGTGGACATCGCGGCCATGCTGCGCGAGCTGGGCAACCAGGGCTATGTGGTGCCCCGCCCCCACCCCCGGCTGGTCACGCGGCGGGTGTTGGTGATGCAGCGTGTCGACGGGTTCAACTTCGACGACGTAGCCGGCATGAAGGATGCAGGGGTGGACACCGAGGAGGTGGTGCGCACGGCCATGGTCGCCCTCATGGAGGGGGCGATGGTCTACGGCGTGTTCCACGGTGATCTGCACGGCGGCAACCTGTTCGTGTTGCCCGACGGCCGCACCGCCCTGCTCGATTTCGGCATCGTCGGCCGTCTCTCGCAACCGCGCCGGTTGGCCTTCCTGCGCCTGATGGTGGGCGCGACGATGAACGATCCGGTGGCGCAGATGGCGGCGATGCGCGACCTCGGCGCGCTGCCGGCCGACACCGATCTGGCGGCGGTGATCAAGGATCTGCGCCTCGACCAGCCGGTGGTCGACCCCACCACCCTCACCGGCGAGGAGCTGGTGGCCGAGGTGCAGCGGGTGGTGAAGGCTCTGCTCGGTTACGGCGCGCGCATGCCCAAGGAGCTGATGCTCTACGTGAAGAACATGGTGTTCCTCGACGGGGCGATGGCCCGCCTGGCCCCCGACCTCGATCTGCTGGCCGAGATCACCAAGATCTCGATGATGTTCGCCGCCCGCCACGGCGAGCGGCTGGGCCAAGAGCTGGGGATGGACCCCACCACGTTCCACATCGACATGGACGGCGTGAAGGCCGGCTTCGGCATCGACAGCGCCACCGATCAGCTGACCTACCGCGACCTGCAGGCCCGCCGCGAGCTGATCCAGAAGCGCATGCGCGACCACGTCACCCGCTGAGGTCGGTGGGCTGGGTAGCCTCGCTACCCGTGCGTCTCGTCGTGGCCCGTTGCACTGTCGACTACCGGGGGAGGCTCGACGCCCACCTGCCCGAGGCCGTGCGGCTCATCATGGTGAAGGCCGACGGGTGTGTGGCGATCCATGCCGACGGCGGCGCGTACAAGCCGCTGAACTGGATGAACGCGCCGAACACGATCGCCGACAACGGCGACCACTGGGTGGTGCTGAACCCCAAGGGCGAACAACTCACGATCACCCTGCTCGAGGTGCTGCACGACACGGCCCACGAGTTCGGCGACGACCCCGGCCTGCAGAAGGACGGCGTGGAGGCCCACCTGCAGGAGCTCCTCGCCGCTTCACCGCAGGCGATCGAGGACGGGCTGACGCTCGTTCGTCGCGAGTACCCCACCGCGATCGGCCCGATCGACCTGGTGTGCCGCGACTCGGCAGGGCAGGTGGTGGCGATCGAGGTGAAGCGCCGCGGCGAGATCGACGGCGTCGAACAGTTGGCCCGCTACATCGAACGACTGCACCTCGACTCATCGCTCGGCACCGTCCGCGGCGTGTTCGTGGCGCAGTCGGTGAAGCCGCAGGCGAAGGTGCTCGCCGAGGCTCGCGGCTTTCGCGTGGTGGAGGTCGACTACGACGAGCTGCGCGGCATGCGGCCCGACGAGCTGAGGCTGTTCTGATGCTGCGCCTCACGGGGGTCGTGCAGCACTACGCGTGGGGCGACCGCCTGGCCATCCCGCAACTGCTCGGCGTCGAGCCCGATGGCCGGCCGTGGGCCGAGCTGTGGTTGGGCACCCACCCGGGCGGGCCGGCGCAGGTGGACGGCAACGGTTCATTGCGCGAGGTGGCCGGCGACCTGCCGTACCTGCTGAAGGTGCTCACGGCCGCCGAGGCCCTCTCGCTGCAGACCCACCCCGACGCGGCCACGGCCGAGGCCGGCTTCGCCCGTGAGCAGGCCGCCGGCATCGCCTTCGACGACCCACGGCGCGTGTACCGCGATCCGTACGCCAAGCCCGAGTTGCTCTGCGCGATCTCGCCGTTCGACGCGCTGTGCGGGTTCCGCCCCGTCGCCGCCACCGACCTGCTGCTGCGCTCCATCGGCGCGAGCGAGCTCGCCGACCTCTTGCGCGAGCAGGGCTTGGCGGCCACCGTCGCCGGGCTGTACCGCGGCACGATCCCCACCGCCGCCACCGTCGCCGCGTGCCGCCTCCACGACATTCCAGAGTGCCGGCTGGTGGCCGCGCTCGACGATCAGTACCCCGGCGAGCCGAGCGTGGCCGTCACGCTCCTGCTGAACCGGGTGCACCTGCAACCCGGCGAGGCGATCTACCTCGGGCCGGGCAACCTGCACGCCTATCTCCTCGGCAGCGGGGTGGAGGTGATGGGCGCCAGCGACAATGTCGTGCGCGGCGGGCTCACCACCAAGCACGTCGACGTCGGGGAGTTGTTGCGCGTGCTGAGCTACGAGCCGCTCGCCGACCCGGTGGTGCGCCCGGTGGAAGTCGCCGAGGGGCAGTTCCGCTACCCCACCCCGGGTACCCCGTTCGAGCTGTGGCGCCTCGATGTCGACGGCCCGATGCCGCACGTTGCCCAGGGCCGCGAATTGTTGCTGTGCACCGACGGCGACGCGGCGCCGCTGAGCCGCGGCGAGGCCGCCTACCTCGCGCCCGGAGAAGCGATCGAGTTCGACGGCTTCTGCACCGTCTACCGCGTGGCCGAGCAACGCCAGCCGGGTTGAGCGAGCGCGTCGTGCACGGTCGACCGAGCGTTGCGGTCGTCGGCTGCGGCCGCTGGGGTGTCCACATCGTGCGCGATCTGGTGGAGTTGGACTGCGACGTCATCGCTGTCGATCCCGCCCCGGAGGGCCGGGAGCGGGGCCGCGCGGCAGGTGCGGCGCGCGCCACCCCGGATCTCGTCGCCGCGGCGGCGTTGACAGTGCTGGACGGTGTCGTGGTCGCCGCACCCACGCGACAGCACGTCGACCTCGCGTTCGCAGCCGCCGCGCTCGGCGTCCCGGTCTTCGTCGAGAAGCCATTGAGCCACGATGTGGCAGCCGCCCGGCGATTGGTCGGGGCTCACGGCGACACGGTCTTCGTGATGCACAAGTGGCACTACCACCCCGGGGTGGAGGCACTCGCCGCTGCGGTGCGGTCGGGCCGTCTGGGCACGCTGCGCGAGGTGCACACCGAGCGGCTCGGCGCAGCGCAGCCCGAGACCGACATCGACGTGCTGTGGCGGCTGGCACCGCACGAGGTGTCGATCGCGCGGTGCATCGTCGGCAGTTGGCCCGACAGCACCGCCGGCACCGTCCACCTCGACGGTGACACACTCGATGTCGCCGCCGTCTCGCAGTGGGCGAACGGACCGCAGCACCACTGGCGCCTTTCCACCGCACCCGGCCCGCTCGTACGCACCGTGCGGGTCGTGGGAACCCACGGCTCGGCCGTCCTCGACGGACCGTATGCGAACCACATCCGGTTCGACGACGGCAGTGACGAGGTGATCTCCACGGAGTTCCCCCTGCTGCGCGAGCTGCGAGTGTTCCGTGACCATCTGCTCGGCGGACCGCCACCACCGACGACCGCCGCGGACGGGTTGGCGGCGATCGAGATCATCGCCGCACTCAGCGGTACGGTTGGGCCATGAGCGAGATCGTGGGCGTGCAATGCACCTCGCTCCGACCGGTCGGTGATCAGCGTGGGGCCATGGTGGAGCTGTTCCGTCAGGCGTGGATGCCCGGTTTCGCGCCCGTCCAGTGGAACGTGTCCGACAGCGCCGGCAACGTGTTGCGCGGCTTGCACTGTCACACCCGCCACACCGACCTGCTGTACCTGCTCAGCGGGGTGATGCGCCTCGGGCTCCGCGATCTCCGCGTCGGCTCGCCGACGGAGGGTCTGGCGGAGACGATCGACCTCGAACCGTTGTCGCAGGCAGTGCTGATCCCTCCGGGCGTCGCCCACGGCTTCTACTTCCCCGGGCCCGCGCAGATCCTCTTCGCGATGTCGCACGAGTGGGATCCTGACGACGATCTCGCCTGCCGTTGGGACGACCCCGCGATCGGCATCGAGTGGGGATGCACCGACCCGGTGCTCTCCGAGCGCGACCGCGTCAGCGGCACCCTTGCCGAGATGGCGGCGGTCGTCGCGGCCCGCATCCGCTGAGCGCTCAACCCTCGACGAGGCCCTGCTTGCGCATCCGCCGCCGGAGCCGGAGGATGCGATCCTCGGCGTCGTCGAGTCGTTGCTCGAGATCGGCCAGGTAGGCCTGGCGCAGGCGCTGCTCGGTCTCGACGAACCATTCGTCGGGCTGGGGTGCGCCGTGCCGGTGGGGCGGCTGGGCGGGCAGCAGGGGCCGCTCGGCCGCGATCAGGGCGGCACGCTCGGCATCGCCCACCGGCGGCGGCGGCGACATGGTGGCCAACTCCTCGGCCCACTTCGTGCGCAGCAATTCGCGGTTCGTGCGGTTGAGGAACTGCCGCCATCGAACACTGCTGCTCGCACCGCGCACGTGCACCGAGCGCGCTGCCGGTTGCACGATCACCCGTGAACCGGCCCGACGCGCCGCCAGGCCGAGATCGACGTCCACGCAATAGGCCGGGTGGAAGCGTTCGTCGAGGCCACCGAGCGCGTCGAGCAGCGCCATCCGCACGAGCAAGGCGCTCGAGCCGCAGTAATCAACCGCCTTCCACGGCACGCCGGTGGTGCCGTCGGCGTAGAGCACCATCCCCATCCCCTGCAGCCCGCCGTCGGGCTCGTACACCGCCGCCCCGAACACCCCGGCGTCGGGGTGCTCGCCTGCCGTCGCGATCATCGTCGCCAACCAGCCGGGTTGGAGTTCCGAGTCATCGTGCAGGCTCAGCAGGAACTCGCCGTTGGCCACAGTGCGGCCGAGGTTCAGCGCTGCCGCGAGACCACGGTTGACGGCCGACTCGACCACGGCGACACCCGACGTGTGCTCGCGCAAGGTGGCCGCCAGGCCGGGCACACCGTTGACGACGACGATGACCTCGAACGGCACCTTGCCGACGGCGTGGGGCACGAGCGCGGCGAGCGCGTGTCGTACCCGATCCTCCGACACCGTCGGGATCACCACCGACACCACCGGCGCCGCCGAGCGGGGCAGCTCGAGGTGCGGCACCGCTAGAGGCGCACGACGGCGTCGAGCGCGAGGTCGAGCAGGCGGTCGCGGGCGCCCTGCTGCTTGTCCCAGTGGCGGTGATCCCACTCCTCGGCGCTCACGTCGTCGCCCGCGTACAACAGCTGGCCATAGGTGGCGCCGCGGAAGGCCGCGCAGGCGAACATTGCCGCGGCCTCCATGTCGACCGCAAGGCAGCCCTGCTCGCGGCGGCGGGCGACCTTCGCCGAGGTCTCGCGGAAGAAGGCATCCGTCGTCCACACCAGGCCGCGGTCGTGGGGCACGCCGGCCTCGGTGAGGGTGTCGTCGATGGCGGCGAGCGCCCGCGGATGCGGGGCCACCTCCGCGTCGTAGGGCGCGTAGTGGTAGCTGGTGCCCTCGTCGCGCACGGCTCCCGTGGGCACGATCACATGGCCGACGTCGAAGCCGCTCTTGACGATGCCCGCGCCGCCGCAGCCGATGATGTGGGTTGCGCCCATCGCGATCGTGACCTCCAACGAGGTGACCGCCGCCGGTGCGCCGACGCCCGGGCTGACGAGCGCCACCGGAGTGCCGTGATGGTCGATCACACAGATCGGGTGGTCGCCGTGCTCGAAGGGCACGTTGTGCACCGGCTCGATGCCCACCGTGCGGTCGCGGACGACATTGCCGAACCAGCACATCACGGCGTGGCGTGGGAAGCCGAGGCGGGGCCGGTGGATGGAGGGGTTGATGACCGCGTCGGGCGACGGGTCGAACTCGAACAGCGGGACGTGGATCGTCACGGCGGGGACACTAGCGGCGTACGCCCCGCTGGCCCACTGCCCCGCGCAGGCCGACACAGCCGACACATCCCACACAGTCGATGCAGTCGACACATGCCACGCACGCGACGCAGCGGCGACAGCGCACACACGCGACGGTGGCGACGCAGTAGGTGATCATCACACCGAAGAACGTCAGCACGCTGCCGGTGACGAACACACTGCCCGCAGTGGCCGCACTTCCCGCGACCGCGACGCTCCCTGCAGTCGCTGCACTTCCCGCGACGGCGACGCTCCCGGCAGTCGCCGCGCTCCCGGCCACGGCGACACTCCCGGCAGTCGCCACACTCCCGGCCACGGCGAGGCTGCCCACTGTGCCCACGTCTGCGATGCTCTGGACTTCCACGCGCCGGGTCATGACGCGATTGTCGCGCTACGAGCCGCTGACGGTCTTGCGAATCTCGACGATCTTCTCCTGCGCGTGGTTCGCGTCGAGACCGCGGTCGTCGAGCGCGCGCAGGCGATCCTTCTCCGCCTCGCGCTCGGCGATGGTGGTGTCGGCACGGGCGATGGCCGCGTCGGTGCCGTGCTCGTGGATGAACTCGGCCCACTCCACCAGCGTCTCCACCATCTCGCTCTCGGGCACCACTGCCACGTTGCGGCCTTTCACGAACAGGTGGCCGCGCTTGTTGCCGGCGGCGATGCCGAGGTCGGCCTCGCGCGCCTCGCCCGGGCCGTTCACCACGCAGCCCATGACGGCCACCTGCAGCGGCAGCTTTCGCTCGCCGAATGCCTGCATGGCGCGGTTGGCGACATCGATCACATCGACCTCGGCGCGCCCGCACGACGGGCAGGCGATGAGGTCGACGTTCTTGCGGGTGCGCAGGCCCAGCGATTCCAGCAGCTGGCGGCCGGCGCGAGCCTCCTCCACCGGGTCGGCGGTGAGGCTGTAGCGGATGGTGTCGCCAATGCCCTCCAGCAGCAGGGTGGCGATCCCCGCGGTGGCCTTGAGCAGGCCCTGCGGCAGCGGCCCGGCCTCGGTGACGCCCAGATGCAGCGGTGCATCGGTGACGTCGGCGAGCTGACGATACGCCTCCACCATCATCGGCACGTTCGAGGCCTTCACGCTGATCTTGTAGTCGGTGAAGCCCACCTCGTCGAAGAAGCCGATCTCGTGCAGCGCGCTCTCCACCATCGCCTCGGGCTTCAGCCCGTCGTACTTCTCGTAGAGCGACGGGTCGAGCGAGCCGCCGTTCACGCCGATGCGAATCGGCAGGTGGCGCGCCTTGGCTTCGGCGGCCACGGCCTTGATGTGCTCGGGCCGACGGATGTTGCCCGGGTTCAAACGCAGGCCGTGCACCCCGGCCTCCATGGCAGCCAACGCCATCTTGTACTGGTGGTGGATGTCGGCGATCACCGGGATCGGCGAGCGGGGCACGATCTGCGCCAACCCTTCGGCGGCCTCGGCCTCGTTGCACGTGCAGCGCACGATGTCGCAGCCGGCCGCGGCAAGCGCGTAGATCTGCTGCAGCGTGCCCTCGACATCCGCGGTCTTGGTGGTGGTCATCGACTGCACCGTGATCGGGCTGCCGCCGCCCACGGGCACCTTGCCGACGGTGATGCGGCGGGTGTTGCGTCGTTCGAAGCTCATGGGTCAGCCCTTGATCGTGTCGAGGTACAAGCCGGTGAGGAACATGAAGGCCAGCAGCGCGATGGACACCGCGGCGACGGGCATCAGCTTGTTCACGTCGGCGTAGTAGCGCTTGCCCTTGCGCGAACGGAGGCGCTCATAGGTGGCGATGGCGGCGTGGCCGCCGTCGAGGGGCAAGAGGGGGAACATGTTGAACACACCCACCGACAGGTTCACCACTGCCAGCAGGCTGAGGATGCCGGCCCAGCCGTCGAACTCGCCGACATCCTTGCTGACGCTCGTGGCCCCCACGATCGTGCCCGGGCGCGACGACGCCGA